>Ga0114946_10002343_pt1 | contig 13004 bp, 10 predicted proteins | sample WalLakDeSediment_FD_88676 | JGI IMG/M metagenome (GOLD analysis project Ga0114946, IMG submission 88676) | Lake sediment microbial communities from Walker lake, Nevada to study Microbial Dark Matter (Phase II) - Walker Lake 11/02/13 Deep Sediment | ecosystem: Environmental > Aquatic >...
CCATTGGCGGTAGAAGAGGAACTGTAGGAAGGATTGAAATTCAACAAGGTCTTGGTGTGCGTTGATGAAATACTCAAGTGCTTTAGGCTGTCGTTTTCTGAGGGCAACCGGCCATTCATTCCAAGCGATACCACCTTGCCGTTCTTTAATCGCCATAAAAACTGCAAACGGCTCTAACCACTTCTGATGCGTGTGTTTAAATGCTTTGAATTGGGTTTGGAGAGAAGGCAACTCACCTGAGCGGAAATGCTGATAACTCCTCCGCAAGAGCGTCATTTTCCAATCGATCACAGGTCCATAATCAACCTTTTCTAAAGGAAATTGTGGGCGATCTGCTAGGTCAGCTTTGGACAGGAGGCCCTGATCGAGTAAGGTGGTTGCACTGATCAGGTAGGGGTTACCCGCAAATGCTGAAAAACATTGGTAGGGGGAATCGGCATAGCCTGTTGGTCCAAGGGGGAGGACTTGCCATAACTGGCATCCAGACCGGTGGAGAAAATCAATCCAACGGAAGGCTTCCGGTCCTAAGTCCCCAATTCCATCAGGGCCAGGTAAGCTGGTAGGGTGCAGGAGGATCCCTGCTGCTCGGTTTTGCTCCATTCGTTACTCCTTATCGGTGGTCTTACGGATTGATGATGAGGTGTGTGTAAAGGTCAATATACTTTTGGGCTGATTTCTCCCAAGAAAAATCTACCCGCATGCCGTTTAGCTGGATTTGCTTCCAAACGGTTGGTTTTTGGAATAGTCGAATGGCGCGCTTGAGTGTGTAAGCGAATACGGAAGGGTAGGGCTTTATAAACAGGAAGCCGGTACCTCCATCCACACGCCTTGAGATATGTTGAATGGTATTGGCTAACCCTCCGGTTGCCCTGGCGATCGGCACACAACCGTAGCGCATGGCAATCATCTGAGATAGACCGCAAGGTTCATATCTTGAGGGCATCAGGAACATATCAGCACCTGCGTAAAGTTTATGGGCCAGTTTGTTGTCAAAGTCGATCACACTGCGCACACGTTCTGGATACTTTTCTTCTAACGCTCGGGCCATGTCCTCAACGACTGGCACACCAGTTCCCAAGATAATTGCCTGCCAGGGAAGCTCTTCACATTGCTCCAAGCCGCGCAGGGCGATATCGATCCCTTTTTGCGGATCCATACGGCTGATCAGGGTCAATAATGGGACGTCATCACTGATAGGGAGGTCATATGCCTTTTGCAGGTAACGTTTGTTGTCGATCCGGTTGGAGAGGGAACTGGGCGAAAAATTACTGGCAATGTCCGGGTCATTAATGGGGTCCCATTTATCGGTATCTAAACCATTGAGGATCCCGGTGATGACGGATTTTCTGGTTTTAAGGAAATCCTCCAGGCCACAACCAAACTCAGGGGTCAGAATCTCTTCAGCATAATAAGGGGAGACAGCAACAATTTGATCTGCATGGAGTAAGCCTAATGGTAGTGGGGCATGACGAGCCCATTCTGGGAGCCTGGGATCTTTCGTGGGTGGTAATCCATATTCGGTCAGCGCATCTTGTATACCATAGCCCATGAAGGGCAGGTTATGGAGTGTGTGTAAAGCTTTCGTGCCAGCGAGCTTAAGAGGTGGGATATCGCGTGTTTTAAGAGCGTAGATGGCTGTGGCAGTATGCCAATCATTGGCGTGGAGGATGTCGATGCGCCAATCAAGAAAATCAGCCAACCCCATGGCCGCCAATGAGAAAAACACGAATTTATCACCATCATAAACTGGATCCAGTGAATAAACCGGTGATTTTTCATCGATTGGATCACCATCCAGGAAATAAACAGGAATTTCACTCTGGTCATAGCGATAAACCTTGCAAACCATATCATCCTTATTACTGGGAACAACAAATTCACCGAGCAAATTGGACTTAAACCCCTTTTGTTTGATGGCGAAATGGTAAGGAAGCACCATGCGAATATCAATGCTGGTTGATCCAGAATTGTGCATTGAAATGCGGTGGATGGCATCCGGCAAAGCCCCGGCGACATCAGCCAATCCACCGATTTTGACAAAAGGATCCGCTTCAGCTGCCAGAAAAAGAACGTTAATGGTCATGAAGTTTTTTCTTTCTCTAAATTCTCATTGAGATGGGATATCACGATTTCGATATAATCTTCGGTTGCTGCCCTTTCGGAGGAAGCACCTAAATAATCGATCAATTCAGCAATCATTCTCGATTTCCGCTCTGCATCTTCGCGGCCCCATGTTCGGCTCTTGACCTCTAAAAACTGGCCCAAATCAGGCTCTATTAAAGTGTCAAGATTGATATAGAAGTCAACACCTTTATATTGGATTTGGAATCTTCGGCGATCTTTTTCAATGTCGATTTCTTTGATGGGATCGAAATATTCGCGGAAGAATCGCAAGGAATGCGTGGCGGGAGCAAAATAACGGCTGCGAGAGAGCATGACATCATGCTCAAAAGCCTCTTCCGAAGACACACCAACCAGGGTCAGGCGTCCCCTGACATTCGTTACTTCGCCAGCTTTATTGATGAATTCATCCTCGCGGTAGCGGAGTCGTCCCTGGCTTTCATCTTCAAAAAAGAAATAGGTATCAAATTCGTGGTAATGACGGGTGTATACAATCTCGACGGATTCTTTATTCAATGCCTCGATAATGGCCTCCGCATCTTTAATATGTACTTTCGCCTGGACTTCAAAGCTTTCCTCCTCCATCGCGCCGCCAATCGCGACCAATTTAGAGAGCACAGACTGTTCACGTCTAATTAAGAAGCTATCGATTTTCTTTGCGTAGGCTTGCGCCTCTTCGATGAGCTGGCGTTCATTTAAAGTCAACAGGTCATGATCGCGCATCAGCCATTGACCGTTGACCATGACGTCGCTGACATCCGTTGATTTGGCTGCGTAAATAATCTGGGAATAAATGCCTTCTGGATTACGTTTGAAGTTAGGTGAATTGTGCAACTCGTCGATGCCTATGACAATCAGGTCAGCTCTTTTTCCGGGGACGAGTGAACCGGTCAGATGATCCAGATGGATCGCTTTGGCGCCCAGACTGGTTGCCATGGATAAGGTTTGCCTGGCTGGCAGGGCAGTGGGGTCACCAGAAGCACACTTGGCAACCATGGATGCCAAACGGATTTCCTCAATCATATCGAGGTCATTATTGGAGGCGGGTCCATCCGTGCCAATGCCTACGTTTACGTCGAGTTCCAGCATGCGGGTGACGTTGGCAAAGCCTGAGGCTAATTTTAAGTTTGAGGAAGGGTTATGGGCGATTCCTGCGCCGGCCTGTTTGAGTGCGCGCATCTCGCCTTCGTCGATATGGACACAATGGGCAGCGATTACCTTGGCATCAAGAATACCACGCTTTTTTACATAAGGAATGACCGGCATCCCAAATTCCTTACGGATATTTTCTACCTCGCCTGCTGTTTCAGCCAGGTGGATGTGTAATGGAACATCGTATTTTAGGGCAAGCTCTGTACAAGCCTTGAAGATCTCATCAGTACAGGTATATGGTGCATGGGGTCCAACTGAGGGGACGATCAGGGGGTGGTCTTTCCAGGTCTTGATGAATGCTTCTGCGGCATCGAGGGATTCTTCAAAATAAGTCGCATCCGGTGAGGGAAATTTGAGAACTGTTTGTGAGCAGATGGCTCTCAGGCCAGACTCTGCAGTTGCTTCAGCAACATCGCTCTCAAAGTAATACATATCGACAAACGTGGTGACACCGCTGCGGATGCATTCAGCGCATGCCAGCTGGGTTCCCAAACGAACAAATTCTGGTGAGACAAATTCACGTTCAACCGGCATCATGTAACCCATCAGCCAAACATCTAGCCTAAGGTCATCAGCCAATCCACGCAGTAATGTCATGGGAACATGGGTGTGCGCATTGATCAAACCTGGCATGAGGATCCTTCCCCCGCAATCCAGCACTTGATCTGCGTGATACGCCTGGCTAATATCTGTTTCGTACCCGACCGCGACGATGCTGTCGCCGATGACAACAACGGCACCGGGGTCGAAAATATGATAATCCTCATCCATGGTGAGGACAACCGCATTTTTAATGATCCAATCCGCTTTTTTCATTTCTCTCCTCTTAGTTACTTACCAGTAAATTGAATTAGATTTCGTCTTAAATATTCCAGGCCAAGGTTTAGTGCCCACAGCGGGGCATTTTGAGGTGGACCGCCATAACTCCTGGTTTTTGAGGTAAACTGGCTGTGATCTTGATATACCATATGGATGGTGATCGGATCAATTTCTAACAAAGCAAGTCCAAAACCAATATCCACTTGATCTTTACAGATCAATTGATCGACATGCCTTTTTAACATCTCCAAATCAGTCACCGGGGCTTTCAAGTTTTTTGTTTTTACTTTTTGTGCTTGTGCACTTTGAAGCCTTGCAGCTAACTTGCCGTCAAGACCGTATTCGATTATCTTAAATTCTAAGCGATTTTCTTCCAGGATGGCAGTGATTACCCCTTCAAGGGTATCCTCATCCCTTCCATAGATGTTATCCCCCAAGCGATAAAGTAACTCGTCAAGGAGGGGTTTGATCATCTCAATGGCTTCGCTTTCTGAACTGGCTTTAGCTGTTACGCGGATATCAACCTGACCGGGATGTGCCAGTAATCCAACCGTTGGGTTGGATTGTTCTTCTAAATCGCTGATTAACTGGTCAATCATTGATTCGCCAATGGCGGCTGAGTGCAGGACTGTGGCTTTGATAATTTGGGATTCTAAATGAAATTTATTCTTCAAGTAAGGGATGATACTATGGTGGAGAATGTATTCCATCTCTTTTGGCACACCAGGAAGTGAGATGACATAGGATGAATTGACGTCAACAATAAAGCAAGGCGCTGTGCCAACTGGGTTTGAAATAGGAAGTGCTCCCTCCGGGATCATCGCCTGGCGACGGTTGTTTTCCGTCGGTACCCTGCCATAGGCTTTGAACTTGGCCAGAATTTGATCCCAAAGCTCATCAAGGAATACCAAATCCCTCTCTGTGGCATCAGCAACGGCTTGGCGGGTTGGGTCATCGACTGTCGGCCCTAATCCGCCAGTCGTAATGATAATATCCGACCGCCCAAGCGCTTCTTTGATAGCCGCCGCGATACGCGCCGGATTGTCGCCAATGGTCGTGATACGGTAGATGTCAATTCCATGATCGCGCAATGTCCTAGCAATATAGGTTGAATTGGTATCGGTGATTTCACCAAGCAAGAGCTCGGTACCAATGGTGATGATCTCTAAATCAGGCATAATTCCTCTATGTTGATTTTAACCTAAAATTGGACAAATCTGAGGGTTAATAATGGTTTCCTTGACGTGGGTAAACCAATAGAATAGGATTAACCCCATCCTAAACGAGATGAATGATGACTTATCAAAAGCGAATTGGCAAGATTGGTGAAAAATTAGCAGCGGGATACTTGACAGGAAAGGGTTACCAGCTGCTGGAATTTAATTTCAATGTTGTCTATGGTGAAATTGACCTTATTGCGCTGGATGGAGAGATCGTCGTCTTTGTTGAAGTTAAGACGAGGACATCAGATACATTTGGTTCACCTGAAGACAGCATTACATCAGCGAAACTTGAGAAGATACAAAATGCTGCGTTGATGTGGCTGCAAGCACACCCTGATGCCCCGGATGATTGGCGGTTGGATGTGATTGCCATTCTCATCGACCGTCAAAATAACCTGTTGGACTTGCAGCATTTTGTTGATGCGTATTTATGAGTGAAGAGAAGAAAAAGCCCTTAGTCATCATTCTCGGCCCAACAGCGGTTGGGAAAACATCTGTGTCGATTGACCTGGCAAAACGTCTGAATGGTGAGATCGTATCAGCCGATTCGAGGTTGCTGTACCGGGGCATGGACATTGGTACCGCCAAACCGTCTGAACTTGAAATGCAAGCTGTTCCGCACCATTTAATTGATGTTGCTGACCCGGACGATGTGTGGAGTCTCGCGCTCTATCAGCGTGATGCCTATCATGTCATTGAAGGGATTCACAGGCAAGGTAGGCTGCCGTTTCTCGTGGGCGGGACAGGCCAATATATTCGCTCAATAATTGAAGGCTGGCGAATACCACCACAGAGTCCGGATCACGAGCTTAGGGATGCCATCAACCGATGGGGAGATAGGATTGGTTCACATGCCTTATATGCGCGCTTAGAGCGAATTGACCCAGTCGCGGCCAGCAAAATTGATTACCGCAATGTCCGCAGGACTATCCGGGCCCTGGAGGTTATTTTTAAGACCGGTGAGCGCTTTTCGGATTTACGTCGAAAACAAGAATGTCGTTATGCACCGTTGGTCATCGGGATTGATCGGCCACGAGAAGCTTTGTATGCCCGCGTGGATCAACGAATCTATGAGATGATCGAGGCTGGTTTGGTCGCAGAAGTGCAAAACTTGCTAGATGCTGGGTATTCACCCACCCTGCCAACCATGTCAGCGATAGGTTATGGCGAAATCATTCAGTATCTAAAAGGTGAAATTACACTGGATGAAGCCATTGCTTTGATTAAGCGCAACACACGTGTGTTTGTGCGCCGGCAGGCAAACTGGTTCAAGCTAGATGACCCTCGCATAAACTGGTTTATCGCATCAGAAAAACTTGTGGATGATGTAGACAATTTTATAAGGAGTAGACTTGATGAATGATGAACGTAAACCCTGGTTGGCTAATTATGATCAAGAGGTCCCAAAGCACATCGAAATACCAAAATCCTCAATCGTTGACCTATTAAAAAAGACTGTTGCAGATAGTCGTGAAGCTACCTGCACAATCTATGAAGGAGAAACGCTGACTTACCAGGCGGTGGATGACCTGTCAGATCGGGTGGGGCGCTATTTGCTGGGGAAAGGTCTACAAAAAGGCGAACGGGTGGGAATATTATTGACGAATTCACCTGCTTTTGTGATCAGTTATTTTGGCATTTTAAAAGCGGGTGGTGTGGTCATGGCACTCAACCCCGCTTACCGGCCAGCCGAAATTGAATTGCAAGCAGTGGAATCCGGCATTCAGTTTTTGATCCTGCCTGAGGCGATCTATCCATCGACTATACCACTTGTATCGAAAACCGACCTTAAGTCCATGATCGTGGTGGGAGGAAATGGGGTTCGACTGTCCAAAGGGGATGTTTCCTGGCAGGTAATGCTGGAGACTTACGCAGAGGGCGAGCCGGTTGATGTTGATGTCTCACCGGATGATCCGGCAGTATTCCAGTACTCAGGTGGGACAACCGGGACACCCAAGTGCGCCATTGGGCTGCACCGCAATTTGGTTGCCAATGTTTACCAATTCAGTGAATGGTTGGTCAACACCGAGCCAGGTGAAGAAACTATCCTGGTGGCGATACCGATTTACCATGTATATGGAATGGTGTTGGGGATGAACCTGGCTGTAAAAATGGGGGCTCGAATGGTTTTGATACCTGACCCAAGGAATTTGGATGCCCTTCTCCAGGCTGTTGAGAAATACAAGGCGACGATCTTCCCTGGTGTACCCAGTATGTACGCAGCTATCAATCACTATCCACCGGTATTAGCGGGTAAATTTGATCTCTCGTCGATTAAAGCCTGTATATCCGGTTCGGCAACCTTGCCGATCAAAGTCAAACAAGATTTTGAAGCCTTAACGAAGGGACATTTGGTTGAGGGTTACGGCCTCTCGGAAGCGCCGACTGCCACACACTGTAACCCAATCCTGGGTGAGAATAGGGAGGGCTCGATCGGACTGCCGCTGCCGAATGTTGATTGTATGGTGGTTGATCTGGAAACAGGTACCCAGGAGATGGGTGTCGGTAAGGTCGGAGAATTGATTGTCAGGGGACCTCAGGTGATGGCAGGGTATCATCAACGTCCTGAAGAAACCGCACAGACATTGCGTGATAACTGGCTGTTTACCGGCGATGTTGTGCGCATGGATGGGGATGGTTATTTTTACATTGTTGACCGCAAAAAGGATGTGATCAAGGTGGGCGGGTTCCAGGTTTGGCCGAACGAAATTGAAGCGGTGATCATGGGTCATCCGAAGGTGAGAGAAGCAGCGGTCGCAGGTGTGGTGGATGAAGACGGGAATGAGGTGGCAAAGGCATGGGTTGTCCTCAAGGAAGGGGAGACCTGCTCGCCGATGGAGCTTCAGTCTTTTTGTGATCAATTCTTGACCCGGTATAAGATACCGAAGTATGTCGTTTTCAGAGAATCTTTACCCCGGACAAGTGTGGGGAAGGTATTGCGAAGGGTGTTAACCTCAGAAGATCATACAGCTTAATCTTTAATCAAAAAAAGGCTGCGATTTTACTCGCAGCCTTTTATGATCTACTCAGACAATTTTTTCTGGGATGCCACCGGTCTTCTCAACGGGGGTCGGGAAAATTTCAACGAACTCCTTGGCAGTGAGGGTTTCAACTTCCAAGAGCTTTTCAGCGATCTCGTCCAACTCTTGACGATAGCGTGTTAAGATGTCCTTTGCCTTCTTGTAAGCCTCCTGGACGATGATCTGAATAGCCGAATCGATCTTTTGGGCAATATGCTCAGAATAATCACGCTGCTCGGAGATTTCACGTCCCAGGAAAACAAGCTCTTCTTTCTTACCGTACACCATTGGTCCCAATTCCTCACTCATTCCTAAGCGCATGACCATTGTTCGGGCAAGTTTGGTGACCCGTTCGAGGTCATTTGAGGCACCGGAGGTGATGTCAGAGAAAACAATTTCCTCAGCAGCCCTTCCGCCTAATAAACTCACCATATCGCTGAAGATCTGACCGCGGGATTTCAACACCCGGTCTTCATCGGGGAAGGCCATGGTGTAACCGCCAGCTTCACCACGTGAAATGATTGACACCTTCTGAACTGTGTCTGCTTCTGGCAGGGCGTTGATGACCACGGCATGACCAGCTTCATGGTATGCAATGATTTTCTTTTCGTTCTCATTGATTAGCCGGCTCTTGCGTTCCGGTCCCGCGATGACTCGTTCGATCGCTTCCATAAATTCCGGGTGTTCAATGATGCGTTTGTTACGCCGTGCCGCTAGAATGGCTGCTTCATTGACCAGGTTTTCAATATCTGCGCCTACAAAGCCGGGTGTCGAGCGGGCAATGTCATTCAGATCCACCTCTGGAGAAACCGGTTTACCTTTGACATGTACTTCAAGGATCTCCTCGCGGCCTTTGATATCCGGCCGATCGAGGATCACTCGACGGTCAAAGCGTCCTGGTCGCAGCAGGGCTGGGTCGAGGATATCCGGGCGGTTTGTCGCTGCAATGATGATCACATTGGTGTCGGTGTCGAAACCATCCATCTCAACCAGGAGCTGGTTGAGGGTTTGCTCTCGCTCATCATGGCTGCCGCCGAGTCCTGCACCACGATGCCGACCGACGGCATCAATTTCATCTACAAAGACGATCGCTGGAGAATGCCGCTTGGCTTGTTCGAACAAATCACGAACCCGGCTTGCGCCTACACCCACAAACATTTCCACAAATTCGGAGCCTGAAATTGAAAAGAATGGTACTCCTGCCTCACCTGAAACAGCTTTCGCCATCAGGGTCTTGCCCGTGCCTGGCGCTCCCACAAGCAGGACACCTTTAGGAATGCGAGCCCCCAAGGCGATGAATTTCTGAGGTTCACGCAAGAATTCGACGACCTCTTGCAATTCTTCCTTTGCTTCTTCAACACCTGCAACATCTTCAAAGGTGACGGTGGGGTGGTCTCCGGTGAACATTCGGGCTTTAGACTTCCCAAAGGACATGGCTGCGCTGTTGCTGCCTTGTGCCTGGCGGAAGATAAACCAAAACAAACCGATCAATATTATGAAGGGCAGGATATAACTGAGGATGGAGAAAATGCCGAGGAGCGGACTGGGCAGCTGGATGTCAACAGAGATTTGGTCTGATGAAAGATCCTCGGGGGTAACACCCAGTTCTACCAGTTGGGCGATTAATGGGGTGCTGGGATCCTTGGTTGAAGTTTTTATTTGATTGTCTCTGTAAACAATTTCGAGACGGTTTTCGTCTTCAACAATTGACTTAACCCTGCCTGCACGGATATCCGAAGCAAGTTGATTGATGGGTATTTCTTCGGTCCGTGTGCCTTGTTGATTTACTGTAAAAAATACCATCGCAATAATTGCTATAAACAGCAATATATAGATGATAAAGGATTGGTTCCGTGAATTCACTTAGTCCTCCAAATTGTTAATCCATAAATCCTAAAAAAATTTCGATGATAACCATCGTATTATACCAACCCTAATAGGTGATTACTAGTGATTATAAAGATCTATTAATAAATCTTATAAATATTTAACATATTAACATATTCATGAAGCAACTTACGATCGTGTTGGGACATAACTGCGCTGATGGCTTTAAGTCTATTTGACATGTACTTAATTGTATTGGCTGAATTACCAATGGAGGGACTTTTCCAGGTGTCATTGATCATCTCTAAAGAATTCTGACGTGCTGCAAGAAAACAAGAAAAAAGTTCGGATGGGTTTTCGCTAGGCGCATTTTCCCAAGTATTATTTTGGAGATTGTCTACTGAAGGTAGTGGTTCAGAGATGTGTTGACGAATTTTCTCTATATGAAGTTGAAAGATATCCTCTTCAGATGTTACTAATTTCTGAAGGATATGGGTTAAGAGCTTTATATGTTTTGATGATCGCATTCTTAATTGATTGGAAAGTGGAAACCGCAGCCAGCTGTCAAGAACAGCGGGTGTGGATTGAAGGATGGCGACATTCACCTCGTGGTCGTTATTCAGCACTTTGTCATTAAAGGGATCCTTGCTCAGCCAGGTTTTTGCATCGGATAGGGTACCACTTGGTTGGTGGGAATCTTGATTTTCCGGATTGATCCAGAAGGTTTTGAACCCCATCTTCTGCATGGGAAGCAAATCGTGGGTGAGGTTATCACCGATCATCACAGCAGGTGTTTGCGGCCAACCTAATCGACCGAGCACTTCTGCATAATAGGCTACATGTGGTTTTGTGAAATGAAAGTCGTTATATGACGAGAACAATGTGAATTTTTCTGGATCTAATCCTGCCCATTGGATCCTTTGACGGGTTGCTGTTTGGGGGAAGAGCGGATTTGTTGCGATGGCTATGGTCATCCCCGCGGATAGGCACCAGCTCACAAGTTCAGATGCTTCAGGTTTGGCTTGGGTGATCGGTTGAAGATGGGGGTATTCCTCGCGGTAAAAGGCATTTAGAATATCCCTGCAGGCTTCCTCTGTTGTCCCCAAAGGCTCATAGAAATGATCGTCGAAGACCTCTTTGAGGGTTTTAGCGGGGTCCTTGTTGACGACCATTTTCTGAACAGCGATTTGTATTTGTCGAATGATCTTTTCTTGAGATCCTAGATGATCAAGGGCTTGTCCTAAGCGATCAAAATATCCGGGTAAAAACCGGTCCATGTTGGTGAACAACAGTGTGTCATCAAGATCAAATAGAAGGGTTAAGGGCATTACAGCTCTTTGAATAAATCCATGATGGGGTGACATTCACTGCACCCAACGTAGGGGTCTTTGACCTCTTGATGGGTTTTAGTGCAATAAGCTGTGACACGAACCCTCTTCTTCAGACCCATCAAACTGGACTTAATTTCCCCTGAGAGGATCATATGCGGGCAGGCATTTGCTAAGACGATATCAGGAACCGGGCAGGTTGCGCAGTATTTAATCTCCCAAGGGGGACTGGAATTTTCTATCAAGCGGCATTCCTCATGATGACGGCCGCGGTGATAATCACCATAGAAAAACGGGCATTCTTTTCCGGTTGTTGGAACTTTCATGTCAGCCTCAATTAAACAAGAATCCCCAGAAGGGGATGCTTTGTTTTTAACCTAATAATAAATAAACATCATACCCGGGTGACATAGTTACCGTTGCGTGTATCCACCCGAATAGTATCGCCTTCATTGACAAAGGACGGCACCTGGACTTCAAGCCCTGTTTCTGTGATGACTTTTTTAGTCACACCGGTCGCAGTATCCCCACGAACAGAGGGCTCGGCTTTGGTAATTAACATATCAACGGATGTTGGCAATTCAACATCCAGTGCTTCCGATTCAAAAAACATGAGTTTTACATCCATGTTGGGCTTTAGAAATGGCCTTTGCTCACCGACGATTTCCAAATTGACAGGGTATTGTTCGTAAGTCTGGTTATCCATAAAATACAGAAAATGGTCGTCTGCGTATAAGAACTGGGCATTATGGAATTCAAGGCGAACATCCTGAACCCGGTTTCCTGAAGTGAAGGTCATCTCCAAGGTATTGCCTTTGCGTAGGTCGCGCGCTTTAATTCGTATGGTTGCTGCGCCGCGACCGGGTTTGTTATGGGCATATTCCAACACTTTGTAAAGGTTTCCATCTTGCTCGAAGGTGACCCCTTTGCGTAATTCGTTGACATCTATCATTTTTGATTTTCCTATTCTTTTTATAAAAATACCACAAGGATTATAGCCCAAGCACTGCGGGTTTACAAGTCAATTTCCAGTATACGGCCAATCAATAATTTCAACAAACCCGGTGCAATTGCCAACATCAATCAAGTTGGCCTTCAAATGCGGCCGGATCAGTCACGGGTTCGTGACAGATAAAACCCTGACAGACATAAGCTGTGGGTTTTCCCTTAATGACGGTGCGGCCTTCCAAAATCGCGGGAAAATTGGCGTTGTTATCCATATCTGCATGGTGTGCAGCGATGATGGTGAACGGAAGATATTTTTTCCGGTAAACGCTTAGTAAAGAATCTAGAGATTTTGGACCTTCATGGCTGACCAGGGCTATTTGGCGTGTACTTTCCACTAATAACCCGGCAACCTGGAGCCAAAACCCAAAACTGGTTGGGTAGGATTCAATATTTTCACCAGCCTGGGCAATCATTTTTCTAGCATGGTCAAGCTGTGTTGGTTCATGGTTGTAATTTGCAAACAGCCAGTGACAATAAGCTGCTACTGCATTTCCTGAGGGTATGGC
>Ga0114946_10002344_pt1 | contig 13004 bp, 12 predicted proteins | sample WalLakDeSediment_FD_88676 | JGI IMG/M metagenome (GOLD analysis project Ga0114946, IMG submission 88676) | Lake sediment microbial communities from Walker lake, Nevada to study Microbial Dark Matter (Phase II) - Walker Lake 11/02/13 Deep Sediment | ecosystem: Environmental > Aquatic >...
CTGCGTGGCGAGGATTATACGCGAAGTTGCATAAGGCCGCGTGCAGCGGTCACTGGGAGCTCGGGGGACTCACGGCCTCGAGGGCCTCACGCGCGGCCCGCCGGGGCGCGCGTGTCTCGCGGAGTGCTAGTCTCGACCCAGACCGGCTCCATCGTCGCCATCTGGAGACCTCATGCGCAGGGCAGCCATCGTGCTCGGCATCATCGCGGCGCTACTCATCGTGGCATTCGCCTTCGCGACCGGGGGCATCCCCTCTCGCGAACCGGCCGCGTGGCTGACCGCGCAGCCGATCGCCCATCGCGGTCAGTGGACGAGCGGCCCGTCCCGGCCCGAGAACTCGCTCGCCGCGTTCGAGGAGGCTGCCAGGAATGGCTTCGCGGTCGAGCTCGACGTGCATCACTCCAGTGACGGTCACGTGGTCATCATCCATGACGAGGCAATCGAGGCGATGACCGGTGAACCCGGCATGGTGAGCGAGATGACGCTCGCCGAGCTCAAGGAGCAACGTCTGCTCGGCGGGACGGAGACCATTCCCACGCTCGAAGAGGCCCTCGAACTGATCGATGGCCGGGTGCCGGTCTTCGTCGAGATCAAGAACCCCGGCGACGTCGGCGCACTCGAAGACGATGTGGCCGCGCAGCTCGTCGCTTATGAGGGCAACGCGGCTGTGATGTCGTTCAACCCCTTCTCGCTTGCTCGTGTGGCCGGAGCCGCTTCGGACATCCCGCGCGGACAGCTCTCGAGCGCGTTCGAAGGCGAAGACCTCGCCTGGTACGAGGTCTTCCTGCTCAGCAACCTGCTCATGAACTGGACAAGCAAGCCCGACTTCATCGCCTACGACCTAGCCGAGCTGCCCTCGGTCGGAACCACTCTGCAGAAGTGGCGCGGCCGGCCCCTGCTCGGCTGGACGGCCGAGGACGAGGCGGAGTGGATCGCCGCCGAGGGGTTGGTCGACGCTGTCATCGCGGATCCTGGCGGGCTGCCGTAGCCCTGGGGTCAGCCCCTACGGCGCGACGGCAACCACGATGAGCACCGGGGTCCCGGGCATGACCGGACTGCCCGCCGACGGGAACTGGAAGCCCACCGTGCCGGCGGTCGTGTCGCTCGGCAGTTCCTGCACGGTCACCGGGAAGCCGGCCTCATCAAGGGTCTTCGTCGCGGCCTCGGCGGTCTGACCCGTCACGTCCGGTACCTCGACGGTGCCGGCAGGCTCCGGTCCCCGGGAGACGACGATGATGACCTCGGAACCCGCCGCTGCCGTCGCGCCGGCGTCCGGGAACTGCCTGATGACGACCCCGCTGGCGATCTTCGAATCGTAGTCGCGCAGTACCCGCACCACGAGTCCGGCGGTCTTGATGGCGCTGCCGGCATCGGCCTCCTTCTTCCCGGTCACTGGGGGCACCGTCGAGGAGCCCGTGCCCGCGCCCAGGGAGATGGCGATCTGGACCTTTGACCCGACGATCGCGCTCGTACCTGCCGAGGGAACCTGTCCGATCACACTGCCCCTGGGGACCCCGGAGTTGAACACCTCGAAGACCTCGACTGCGAAGCCAGCCGCTTCGATTGCCGCGCTACCGTCCGCCTTGCTCTTGCCGGCGACATCCGGTATCTCTGCCTGCTCCGGCTCGGCACCCTTGGACACAATCGCAACCAGGGTGGCACCGGTGCCGACCTCGGCGCCGGGCGAGGGCACTTGCGAGCCGACCTCGCCCGCCGGCACTCCTTCGGCGTACTGCTCGACAATGAGGAAGTTGAGTCGCAGGGAGTTCGCCACCTGCTCGGCGGTGACCGGACTCAGGCCCAGGATCGTGGGAACGATCACCGTCTTGCCATCGCTGAAGGAGATCGCCAGGGAGACGGCGGTGTCCTCGTCCGCGCTTGAGCCGGCGGGCGGATCCTGTGCGGCCACCATGCCTATCTCAACCGTGGTCGTGGCGACCGCGGAGACGTCGCCCAGCTTGAAGCCTGCATCCTGTAGTACGCGGACCGCCTCGTCCTGCCGCAGGCCGACCACGTCGGGCACCTCGGACCCACGGCACCCCGCGAGCCCGAAGGCGGAAACCAGAATCACCGTGACGACGATCAGCGCGATCGACCTGCGCATGGGAGCCTCCCGTTCTTCGAACGAACGCCCGAAGGTAGCTGTCTACCCGGTAGGGTACCAGGAAATCACGAGCGGTACCGCACTTGTCGTGTCGGAGGTCCTGCGCGACCATGGCGTGGGGTGAGGAGTCCTGATGAACGCGCTCTGGCTCGAGGACGGACAGCTCTCGGTTCGCGAGATCGACGTGCCACCCGCTGACGGCGAGGCGCTCGTTCGGGTGACGCTCTCGGGCATCTGCGGGACCGATCTCGAGCTCGCCCGCGGCTACTATCCGTACGCCGGCGTACTCGGCCACGAATTCGTCGGTGAGGTCGTCGAGTCATCGGAACCCTCGTGGGTCGGGGAGCGGGTCGTCGGCGAGATCAATGCTGCCTGCGGCTCGTGTGCGATGTGCCGCGGCGGCCACCCGACCCATTGCGAGGCGCGCACGGTGCTCGGCATCGTCGCGCGTGATGGCGCGCATGCGGAGTACGTGCGCGTGCCGCAGGCGAACCTACACCGTGTCCCGAACGGAGTGTCCGACGAGGCCGCCGTCTTTGCCGAGCCGCTTGCGGCAGCGCTCGAGATCCTCGAGCAGGTCCACATCCGACCGGGCGACCGGGTGCTGCTCGTAGGCGCAGGCAGGCTCGGCCAACTTGTCGGCCGGGTGCTGGCGCTGACCGGAGCCCACGTGCGCGTGCTCGCGCGCTACGAGCGACAGGTTGAGTTGCTGGCGACCGCGGGGGTCGCGTGCATAGCAGAGGACGAGGTCGGGGAGCGCTGCTGGGACGTAGTAGTAGAGGCGACCGGCTCGCCGTCGGGGCTGCAGACCGCGCGTGCCGCACTCCGGCCGCGAGGCGCGCTCGTGCTCAAGTCGACCTACCGCGGAGAGGTCACTCTCGATCTCGGGCCGTTCGTCGTCGACGAGATCACGATCGTGGGATCGCGCTGCGGTCCCTTCGCGCCGGCGCTCGAGCTGCTCGCTCGCGGCGAGATCGATCCCGTGCCGCTCATCGAGACACGCTACCCGCTCGCGAGCGGGGTCGAGGCGATGCAGGCCGCGGCGCGCTCCGGCGCGATGAAGGTGCTGCTGGAGCCGTAGCGGCGCCCGTTGAACGCGCTCCAGTCAGCGATCGCTCCGGCGGCCAACTTGAGCGAAGTCAATGCGTCTGCGCTCCCCCACCGCCATCATCGGCTGCACAGGTCGGCGTGATCGCGCCGTACCGCGAGAGGCCGCAGGAGACTCCGATGAACAGCACAGCGAACGTCACCGTTCGTGCCATCGCGTTCCTCGACGCATTCCAGAAGGAGCGCGGACGACCGAGCACGCTGAGCGTGCAGGTCCCGCACGCGGGTACGAGAGCCCGTGACCTCGCCGCCTCGCTCGAGCTGCCCGTCGATCGCATCGAGGGGGTCTTCCTCAACCACGCTGTGTCGGGTCTCGACGCGTTGGTGAGGCCTGGCGACCGGGTGGCATTCGTGCCCTATGGCACGCCTGCGTCGCATCCCGCGTTCTTCGGGCCCTTCGTGACGCGCAACTGATCGGCGCAGGACAGACCGCTACTGGTTGTCGGCCTCAGTGACGCCCGGCTCGTGGCAGTCCATGCATGTCTCGAGAGCGAAGTCCCGATGGTTCTCGGGCAGCGAGCGGCGCGGACCGAGGTGGTGGCAGTAGGAGCAGTCCGTGAAGATGTCGTCCGTGACGTGCGGGATCGGAGCGGCATAACTCAGTGACAAGCCGGCCGGAGGCGGCTGCTTGAAATAGCTGTCCGGGTCGACCGGATGGCAGAGCAGGCACTCCCCGGTTTCGTAGCGCAGGTGGCTCACAGGGATGCCGAGGTCGCGGGCGGGCTCGCCGTGACAGAGGGGGCAGCGGGCATCACCCATCCCGACGGAGTGCGGCACGAGCACGCGCGGGGCCTGGCGGTGGCACTGGGCGCACGTTTCCACGGGGTAGTTGCGGTGGGTCACCGGGATCGTGCCCTGATCGGGAGTGTGGCAATCCAGGCACGATTCCGTCCGCCTGGAGGGCGGGTGAGGATTCTCCGGCGCGTATGCGGCGCCGCTCTCTGGAGGTGCGACGATCGTTGCCGCCCACGCGAACAGCGCCGTGGCACCAATGAACATCGCCACGATCATCATCACCACTGTCGATACGATGCGGTGGTTCACGTCTTCTCCTACACCATGTCGAAACGCTCGGTGTGGATACGGTCTGAAGGCACGCCGATCTTGGGCAGGACCTCTTCCATCGCGTCCATCAGGGGCCCGGGACCGCAGATGAGGTACTGGAAGCGCCGGTAGATCGTCGGCGGCAGGTAGCGTGCGAGGATGTCCGCGGTGACGAAGCCGCGCTCTCCCTCCCAACTGTCGTCCGCGCGCAGCAGTACCGTGACGAGCGTGAGCGAAGGCATGCGCTCCGCCATCGCCTCGAGCTCCTCGCGAAACGTCAGGTCGTCGTAGTCGTTCGCTGCGTGGAACATGAACACCGGACGTACGTCGCCGCGCGTCTCGAGGGCCTGCAGCATCGAGTAGAGGGGCGTGATGCCCACTCCGCCGCCGATGAGTACGTAGCCCGCACCCTCCTCGCGGTCGATCGTGAACACGCCGTGGGGGCCGTCAACCCAGGCTCTGGTGCCCGGCTCGACGTTGGGCACCACCTCGGTCGACCAGTCGCCGAGCTGCTTGATCGTGAAGGCGATAGTGCCGTCGTGACTCGGGATGTCGCCGTTGGAGGAGAAGGAGATCGGGTGCTGGTCCGTGCTGAACGGGCTGCGCCCAAACCCCATCCAGGCGAACTGCCCGGGCTCGAACCTGAAGCCGTCGTGTCCGACCGGACGCAGGAACAGGGTGTTCGACTGCCCGTGCTCGGGGCGGTTCTCTACGACCTCCCACGGCCTATGCATGAGCGAGAGCGGTCGGAAGAGCCGGTAGCGAAGGAACATGAGGACGAAGAAGAGAAGGTAGATGACCCAGAGCGCCCGCATCACCGGGAGCGCGGCGAATCGGCCGATGCCGAGTACGTGCGCGGCCGCGAACCCGATCAGCGCGATCGAGAGGAGTCCGTGCGTCATGTGCCAGACTCCGTAGGAGAGGCGCAACTGGCGACGGTAGACGGACAGCCCCACGACGAGCGCCGCCATCACAAAGGCAACGAGCCCGACACTGACCGGCCAGGGGGCTGCGCCCGAGGGAACGAGCAGGCTCATCGTGTACGCGCGGTCGGCGATCAGGAGTACGGGGTGCGCCACTGCGAACGCCATCGATGCGATGCCGATCTGGCGGTGGAACTGAAGCAACGAGTCGAGGCCGAAGGCGCCTGCGACACCGCCGAAGCGGGAGACGAGGGCGAGTTCGGTGGCCATGAGAGCCAGGGCGATGTAGCCGGTGGCGATGCCCAGGTAGATAAGCGGGCTGGCCGCTTGCTGGTCTCCGAAGAACACGACACCCGCCACGAGCGGGAACAGGATGAGCGTCAGGTACAGGCCGAACCAGAACACACCGCGAATGATCAGCCGCATGCCGAGCTACCTCGCGATCCGCGTCTCCTGTGAGCCATGACCCCTCATTCCGTTTCTTCCCCGAATTATACAGAAGACGGGGTGCGCGCCCGACGAGGTAGAGATGGGCCCGTACTCGGCATCCCGGCTGACCGGGACCCTTTCGCGCTCGTTCGGCACGTATCTCGCTAGACCCGCGTCCATGTGGATCCTTCGTGCGCTCTTCTTCGTTGCTCTCGGCAGCCTCCTTGCTGGCATTCCCGGACCTTCGGCTCCGTCCGCCGGGCTTGCCTCCTCGGCGACTCCGGGTACCGGGACGTACCACACCCCGGACGAGCAGCGCGCGGATTCCGAGCGCGCCGACGAGATACTTCGGGAGCTCGTATCGAAGTACGAATATCTCGATGGCGTCACGGTGAGGATGGGTTCGACGCCCAATGGCGAGGAAGCGGTCGCCTACTACACCCGTGGCGAGATCGTCGTAAGCACCCAGCGCACGGTGGATATCGACAAGATCCTCGAGCACGAGGTCTGGCACATCATCGACTGGCGCGATAACGGTCGGCTCGATTGGGGCGAGAACCTGCCTCCCCTCGACGCAGCAGACTATCTCAGCAACTGACGGACCCCAACGCGATCGCATCGGGCTTAGGGCACGGGGCGTGCATGAGCTCGGCCATGGGATTCAGCCCAACCATCCCCGTGCTGTGTCAGACGTCAGTTCCCTGGCGCTGGCGTGCTACCCAGTCGACGACGCCCCGCTCGAGCGGTCGGGCACGGGATAGCGGTCCGAGGTCCCGCACCTTCCAGCCGAACGACTCGAGCAGCCCGGTCAGCACGGCTTTGCTCGGCTCGTCGTCCCCGGCGATACGCAGTGGGCGCTTCTCATCGGGCAGCCGCTCGAGCATGTTCGCGGCTTCGATCTGGTTGAACGCCTTGACCACGTGCGCGTCGGGCAGAGTGCGCTGCAACGCCTCTGCTGCCGAATCGTCCTCACCGAAAGCGGAAGTCACGCCCTCATCGGTCACGAGCACCGGATTGGTGGCGTCGATCACGATCCTGCCGGCGAACGCGTCGGTACCGATCTGCGTCACGGTCTCGACCACCACACGTCCGAGGACCGCGAGCACCACGAGTTCCGCAGCCTGCGTTGCGCTGCGGTAGTCGGCCACTTGGAGCGAGTCCCCGTACTGTCGGGACAGCGACGTGACGTGCGGCGCGCCCGTGTCGCGAGTCCCCAGAATCACGTCGTGTCCGGCTTGCGCGAAGCCCGAGGCGAGTGATGTCCCGACACTCCCGGTACCGATCACCGCGATTCGCATGTAGCCCCCTGTCTCAGCCATCTTGCCGATAAGGGGCACATTCCCCCGCAGTCGTGTCTTGTGACGGATGAGGGGTGGCGGATTCGCGGAGGGGTCGTCTCCAGTCCTCGGGGCGTCTGCGCGAGTATCCCGGGTGGGCCTCGCTTGCGATTCGCTCGGCTTCTTGCAGATCGGTGATCGGCGCTGCGGCGGCCGCATCCGATGCGTGTCCGTCGACCACTGGCTGGGCTATGCTGTCTCCGCTGCACAGGTCACGCCTGCGCACCTTACGAGCAGCGGCCGGTCCCAGGGGGGAGGGGCACGGGGGATGGCGCATCCGGCAGACGGTTTCCGGCTCGGCCTCGAGCATGAATTCGCCGTCATCGACGGAGCCGGACGCTTCGCCGACTTCACCAACACCACCTTCGAAGAGATGGACCGCGTTGTCGCCGAGCTTCCGGTGTTCGACACGGACTACCCGACCTTGCGGGTCGGGGACCTCGGCATCAAGCTCAAACGCTGGTACATCGAGGGCTTCGAGCGATTCACCGAGGACGGCACGTATCTGCGTACCGATCCGAAGGGTTTCGAGATCCGCACGCCCATCTGCCGTTCGCTCGACGAGGCGCTCGGGACGCTCACCGCTGACTTCGCGCGCTGGACGGAGGTGGCTTCGCGTTTCGGATACCGTCCTGCCCGGACGTCACATAACCCGTTCCAGCGCGGCTACGTGCCACACCCGGAACTCAATGCCTGGGAGGCGGAGCACCGCAAGACGCCGGAGGAGCAGACGGCCCACATCCACATGCTCACGTACGGACCGGACATCAGCTTCTCCCACCCGGACCTGACCACCGCGGCGACCGTAGACATCGGAAAGAAGCTCACCTACTACAGCCCCTACATCGTGCCGTTCAGCTTCACCTCGCCGTTCTTCGGCGGTGAACTGTGGGGCGGCTACTCGCGGCGCACGTACTACCGCACCGGCCCCCGCCCGTCGGTGCTGGTCCACGTCGGGCACGATCGCGATATCGTCCCGAGCTTCCCGACCCTGACCGACAGAGCGCGCCTGCCTGCCGAGGCGGGTCGCATCGAGTTCAAGGCGTTCGACTGCCCGCCGCAGATCGGTCTGTACCGGCCGCTCGGAACGCTGCTCCTCGGCCTTGCGCTCGACGAAACGCTGCCGGGCCGCGCACTCGTGCCGGACGAGGGGTCGCACAAGCGATCTGCCACGAACGCGTTCGATGATGCGGAGATTCGCGATGTGGCCGTGGAGGTCCTCAGGGCCGCCCGCGCGGCGCTTCCGCCGGAGCATCGCCAGCTGCTGGAGCCGCTCGACGCCATGCTGGAGGCTCGCAGGACCCCCGCACACGCGATGATCGACGCCTACCGCGAAAGCGGCGACATCATGAGCGCGATAGTCGACTACTGAGGGCCGCCGGCGCCACCCGGGTCGCCCGTCACACCAGGTCCCTCGGGATCGCGTACGAGCGGGTGCTCTCGAGCAGGACCGCCCCGTCCTCGGCGGCTTCGAAGCGCTCGGTGACATGAAAGTGGGTGGCGTCTCCGGTCATCTCGGAGCTCACCCGGATGCTCCAGCGCGCTGCGTCGGACTCCGAGGCGACCTCGCGCTCGCACGCTACGCGTGCCGAAAGCGGGTCTCCCTCGGTGATCGCGTAGGAGTCCCGTCCGCTCTGGCGGTAGCGGGCACCGGTAGCGACGACGGTCTGCTCGTGGATCTCGGTGTCGACGATCTCGTGCTTGCCGCCCGCTCGCACGCTCACCTTTCGGCGCCGGTCGTTAAGGCCGTCGGTTCGGGGCGGCTGCGGGCCTGCGATCTCGGGCTCCGGAAAGGTGATTTCAGCCGCATGTTCCGATGCCCCGCGCACGGGGAGCTCGAGCACGCTCCGGCCGTCGGTCGCGACCTCCAGGGTGACCGGCTCGGGAGAGGGCCATGCGTGCGGCCAGTAGGTGGGCGAGAGAGCGAGCCGCAGGCGATGCCCGGGGGCGAACCGATGACCGCACACCCGCGACTCGATCCGCACGTCGTACTCGACGCCCGCTTCGAGCGGCTCGGGCGATTCGTGACCGTCGCGGTGCGTGAGGTTCAGCATGCCCCAGCTCACGAGGAGCGAGGAACCGTCGGGCGCGACGTCCTCGACCCGCACGGCAACGAGCGCGAGTGGTCGGTCCGCACGCACGCGGAGGTGCGCGACCGGATTGCCGAGCAGCTCGAGCGGGACGCCAAGCGGTTCGGTCGTGAACGTGAGGGAACGCTCGTCGTCGGGCCCCTGGTCGCCTGCGATCTCGTCGGGATTGCCGTTCGCGCACCACACGCCCGCGGTCTCGCCGCACTCCTGGCGGCCGACGATGGAGAGCCACCGCGGGGCAGCGTCGGGCGCGTCGGAATCGAGTGGCCCGTCAGCCTCGCTCCCGCCCGCCTCCTCCGCCAGACTCCCGTCGCCCCGCAGCACGAAGTCGCGGGACGTGACCGATGGAGGCGGCCAGGACTTCTCGGCCACCCACCGCCCCGGGCGGACCGCGTAGAAGGTCACGGGCGGCGCGTACCCCTGGATCCATGCGCGCAGAAGCGGCTCGTCCATGATCCCGTTGTCGATGCCCTTGAGCCACCGGTCCCACCAGCGGACGGCCTCCTGGAGGAAGCCGATGGCGGGCCCGGGTACCCCCTCGTACGGGAACATGTGCCCCCACGGCCCGATGAGTCCGAGCCGCGGGACGCTGAGGTGCTCGAGCAGACGGGGAACGGCATTCGTGTAGGCGTCGGCCCAACCGCCGATGGCGAACACAGGACACTCGATCGCCGAGTAGTCCTCGGCCACCGAGCCGTGCTTCCAGAACGCGTCGTAGCGCTGGTGAGAGATCCAGTCGGCTGCGAGCTCGGGCGCGTTTCGCAGCCGGTGAAGCCACATCTCGCGCCAGGCGTCGCCTACGAACCGGGGGTCGGGTGGTTGCAGAGGGTAGGTGAGCATCGACGTCGCCCACTTGAGCATGTCAGAGGCGAGCATGCAGCCGCCCATGTAGTGACAGTCGTCCCGGTAGCGATCGTCGGTCGACGCGTGCGTGATGACCGCCTTGAGCTGGGGTGGGCGCCGGGCCGCGATCTGCAGCCCGCTGAAGCCGCCCCACGAGTAGCCGATCATCCCTACCGCGCCGGTGCACCAGGGCTGCGCCTCGAGCCACGCGAGGACCTCCAGGGCGTCGTCGTGCTCCTGCTCCAGGTACTCGCCGCGCAGCAGCCCCTCGGAGTCACCCGTCCCGCGCAGGTCGACCCTCACCGAGGCGTACCCGTGTCCCGCGAAGTACGGGTGTCGCATCGCGTCATCGGCGGCGGTGCAATCGTCCTTGCGGTACGGCAGGTACTCGAGCACCGCGGGTACGGGAACGCTCGGCGCATCGAGCGGACGCCAGATGCGTGCCGCGAGACGCGTTCCGTCGGAGAGCGGGATCCACTCGTTCTCGATCTCGACGATCTGGTGGGGGAACTCGGTCCTGATGTGCATGGAAGGTTACTTCCCCGTCAGGGCCGGGATGCACGCAACGCGTTTGGTATTCTGCGGCAAGGAGGTGGCGCGTATGGACAAACGGCAGTGGCGTCTGCGTCTCGGTATCACGCTCGCGGTCGCATCGGCGGCTCTCTTCGTGATTCACTATCTCGTCTTCCGCGACCTGCATCACCTTGGCATCTTCACCCTGCACGACATCGCATTCCTGCCGCTCGAAGTGCTCATCGTTACCCTCATCCTCCACGCACTGCTCGAGCAACGGCAGCACTCGGAGTTGATGCAGAAGCTCAACATGGTCATCGGCGCGTTCTTCAGCGAGGTTGGCATCGACCTGCTCAAGCAGCTCGCGGCGCTCGACTCGGATCCCGGGAGCCTTGCCCGGCGTTTCGATCTCGACGCCTCGTGGGATGACAAGCGGCTGAAACAGGCCTCGGCCGAGGCGGCGTCGGGCACCTACAAACTCAGCCCCACGGTTGATAGCATCCAGGCGATGCACGACTTCCTGTGCGGGAAGCGACAGTTCCTCCTCGGCCTGCTCGAGAACCAGAGCCTCCTGGAGAACGAACGTTTCACCGATGCGCTCTGGGCGGTGTTCCACCTCGGTGACGAGCTCGGCAGGCGGACCGATATCGATTCGCTTCCCGAGAGTGACGTGGCGCATCTGGCAGGCGACATGGAGCGGGCGTACGGCCGGATGATCTCCGAATGGTTCGAGCACCTCCGCCACCTGAAGGTGCGCTACCCGTATCTGTACTCCCTGGCGGTGCGCTCGAATCCGCTCGATACAGGTGCGGTCGTCGAGGTGCGGGGGTGAGCGCACAAGCCGTGCTCGACCGGCTCATCGGACGTCGAGGCATCCGCCACGCGGTCCTGGCGGTCGAGTCCATGGACGGCTCGTTGCGCTGGGAGGGGGCGGCCGGCGAGGCGTATCCCGACGGAACGCCGATGCGTCCGGAGATCCCTTACTACATCGCCAGCATCGACAAGCTCTACACCGCAGTGTGCACTCTGAAGCTGGCCGAGCGAGGTCGCCTCGACCTCGACTTCCCGATCGCCGGGTACCTGCCCCCGGCGCTCGTCGATGACATCCACGTCATGGACGGGGTCGACCGCAGTGCGGAGATCACGCCGCGGCACCTCCTCGGCCACACGTCGGGGCTGCCGGACTACCTCGAGGACCGTCCGAAGGGCGGGCGCTCCATGGTCGAGCGGCTCGACGCCAGCCGCATCGACGAGTCGTTCGGAGTCGAGGACTCGATGCGCATCGTCCGCGAGGACCTTACGCCCCACTTCCCGCCGCAGGACCCGCACGCGGAGCGGCCGAAGGTGCGCTACAGCGACACCAACTTCCAGCTGCTCATCGCTCTCATCGAGACGCTCCATGGGCGCCCGCTGCACGCGGTGTTCGCCGAGGAGGTGTTCGGTCCGGCCGGCATGCGCCACACGTACTTCCCGGGAGTCTCGGAGCCGATCGATCCGGTGCCGGAGTCAGCCGCACTGTGGTTCGGAGACGAGATACTGGACCTGCCCCGCGTGTTCATCTCTCTGCGAAGCATCCACAGCACGGCGGCCGACCAGATCGCGTCGCTACGAGCGATCGTGCGCGGAGAACTTTTCGACGATCCGGCGACGCTGCGCATCATGCAGCAACCCTGGAAGCGGTTCGGGCTTCCGCTCGACGCCGCCGCCCTGCGCGCTCCCAGCTGGCCGATCGAGTACGGCCATGGCATGGTGCGCTTCGCGTTGCCGCGGTGGTTCACTCCGTTCGGCGCTGTGCCGGCAGTGCTCGGCCATACGGGATCGACCGGTTCGTGGCTGTTCTACTGTCCGGAGCGTGATGTCTTCATGGCCGGCACCGTCGATCAGGGAACGGCCGGGGCGGTGCCCTTCCAGCAGGTCGTGCCCCGCGTGCTCAAGGCGATCGGAGCGGCCGGCTGACATCGCCGGCGCACGGGGAGCGCGGCCGTCCGGTCCGTCTCCCCTAGAGCGCGAGGGCGCCGAGGACGAGCGCATAACCCCCGAACAGGCAGAGCAGGCCCGCCGTGACCTGGTTGCCATGGTGCATGAGCCAGTCCTTCATGGCATCGAGCTTCGGTTGCGCGGCGTCGTGGTAGCGGGCGAACGCTACGATGGGTGCAAGCAGCATCACCTGGACGAACAGGCAGTAGATCAGGAGCCCGACGACCTGCGTGGTGAAGTCGCTCGTCTGGGTCAGCAACACGCCGAGTGTTCCGACAAAATACACGTACTGGACCCCCGGAAGCGCGACCAGAAACGCGCCGTAGACGAACGACAGGGCAGGGTGAACGCGCTCGAGCGCCCTCATCCACCCCGGCAGATCGTCGGATTGGCCTGCCTGCTGCCTCCACAGCCAGAACGCGAGCGAGAACAGCAGGAAGGCGGCGATGAACATGTTCCTCGGCAGCGTGGAGCCAGATTGGGTCAGACGATCCAGAATGGTGACGTCCGCCATATAGAGCACCGCAAGGCCGAGCAGGAACCGGTAGGTGAAGTTGCCCGCCACGAACGCAAGACCGTTGGCGACCGGCTTTCCGGTGGCGAGTAGGATGATGACTCGGGACGTCCACGTCGGGAC
>Ga0114946_10002345_pt1 | contig 13000 bp, 12 predicted proteins | sample WalLakDeSediment_FD_88676 | JGI IMG/M metagenome (GOLD analysis project Ga0114946, IMG submission 88676) | Lake sediment microbial communities from Walker lake, Nevada to study Microbial Dark Matter (Phase II) - Walker Lake 11/02/13 Deep Sediment | ecosystem: Environmental > Aquatic >...
CAACTATGGCGCCGGAATTAATACCGGCTTTAAATTCTTCGGGGGTTGTTCCTACTCCCTGCGTAGACATTACGGTTGTTCCAAAGGGCGAGAGATCATTAATCCTTTCGGCCTCAATTTTATTAATACGACCACATACTCCTGACAAAGCTATAATTAATGCATCAAGAACAAAACCGGGGTTAATGCCTGTACCCAAAACTGTAACCCCATTTTCCTTAGCTTTCATATCAAGTTCATCAGCTAAAGCCCGGTCGGACACCCATGGTTCGGCCATCTCTTCGGCAATGGTAATCGCATTGCATCCGGCACTGACAATCTGCTTTAATTCAGGATTTACATCTTTACAGAAAGAGCTTGTTGAATGAAGCACTATATCTGCATCAGATTCAATCAATACCTTTTCGGCATCCGGAGAAATAATAATACCGTTTTCTTTATCACCCATAAAAATACCAAGATCTTTGCCTATCTTGTCTGGGTTACGGCCTATCGCCCCTGTTATTTTGATCCCCTGTCTTTCATTAAGCAGTTTGTACATTCCCGATCCCATAGCGCCAAGGCCCCATAAAACAATCTTTAATTCCTGCACTTCAATTCCTCCTTATTTAGCTTAGTTTGCTTTAACTATAGTAACATTTTTAGCTTACGGTTCGCTGTTACGATTGTAAAAACGTGGTACTCTTTTACTGATCGCCGTTAAGAGCTCGTAATTAATGGTTCCGGCATAAGCAGCCATGTCATCAACTTTCAATTCCTGCCTGTCCTGCTTACCGTATATGACAACTTCATCACCACAGGCGGCATTATGCAAACCGGTTATATCGATCATTATCTGATCCATGCATACACGCCCAACAACCGGCGCCACAACTCCCTTAACCAAAACCAAGCCGCAGTTGGAAAAACTGCGCATATATCCATCAGCATAGCCTAAGGGCACAGTGGCGATTAGAGATTCTTTACTTGTCCTGTAAGTAGAACCGTAGCTAATCGGGGTGTTTGCCGGTACCTCTTTGAGAAAAATAATCCGGCTTTTCAAAGATAAAGCCGGCAACAGTTCGATCTTGTTATTTTTTAAAAAAGGTGAAGGATAACAACCATAGATCGCTAGTCCCAATCGTACCAGGTTATACCTGGCCTCGGGATAAGCCATCGCCGCGGCGCTGTTGGCTGCATGAATAACCGGTATGTTTAAACCTGCGTTCAGGCATGCATCTATTACCCGGTTAAATCTTTCGATTTGCAGCAGGGTAAACGAACGATCCTCTTCATCGGCTGTTGCAAAGTGTGTGTAAATACCCTCCAGTTGAAGCTTTTGCGAGCCTGATACTTTCTTCACCAAGGTTAATGCCTCTTCTTTTGAAACACCAACCCTGCCCATTCCGGTATCAATTTTCACATGGCAGGTTAGTTTACAAGCTGATGCGGAAAGAGATTTTTCAAAAGCCTCAGCTGTTAATAAATCGAAAATTGTTGGCATGAGGTTATACTTTAGCAAGGTATAGCCAAGCTCGGGGGCGGAATAACCAAAAACTAAAATCGGGGCTTTTATGCCGGCCTCGCGCAGTTTTATCCCCTCTTCCGTCAGGGCAACAGCGAGGCTATCTGCGCCTTCTCTTAAAACTTTTCCGGCAACTTCAGCTGCGCCGTGTCCATAGGCATCCGCTTTTACTACAGCCATTATCCTGGTTTCTTTCGGGAGCATTTTGCGAAATTGCATCAGGTTGTGCCCAATTATAGTTAAGTCAATTTCAGCCCAGACAGGCCGCATAATATTCAAGTTGTCCATGCATAATCCTTTCCGGAATAGCACTTTATACTACAAAACAACTAGCGTAGCAGCTGATTAAAGCAAAAAAAAATAACCAAAACTACCGAATGAATACTTCGCTTATAATGATGAAAATCCTTCTGCTTTTATAAATTAGTTTAAGCTGCTTAGCTTTAATCAAGCTGCCTGACCTTTCAGGCAAAATATTGTTTACTGAAAACCAATTACCTCTTCCCTTTTGAGACAGCAGGCTGTATAATGAAAATGAACATGTGTTCGTCAGGGAGGTTGTCGCTCAATGAACAGCAAAACTATTTTTTTAGCCGATATGGAGTCCTTTTATGCCAGCGTAGAGACTGCCAGGAACCCCACCCTCCGCAATAAACCGGTGGCAGTATGCGGTGATCCGGCCCTTAGACACGGTATTATCCTCGCGGCCAGCCGTGAAGCCAAAGCTTTCGGCATTAAAACAGGGCAGCCGGCCTGGGAAGCCCGTCGCATGTGCCCCTGGGTTATTTTTGTTCACCCCCGTATGCAGGCCTATATTGATTGCTCTCTCACCATAACAGAGATCTTCGAAAAATACACCGATCGGGTTGCCCCCTACTCTATCGATGAACAATTCCTGGACTTGAGCGGATCGCCTTCACTTAACGACTCTCCCCCGGATACCGCCAGGACTATTATTGAAGAAGTCTGGAGAAAAACCGGCATAAAATGCCGCATTGGAATGGGCGAAAATCCTTTACAGGCTAAAATGGCCTGTGATAATTTTGCTAAAAAAAACGATAAAGGGTTTTTTGCCCTTAATAATTTCAATTACGCCGAACAAACCTGGTCGCTGCCAATCGGTTCACTTTTTGGCATCGGGCACCGCATGGAAAAGCGCTTCCGCCACATTGGGGTGCGGACAATCGGGCAACTGGCTAACTTGCCCCGCGCCATGATGGCCCGCCGCTGGGGGATAAACGGCGAGCTCCTCTGGCTTAATGCAAACGGCGTTGATTATTCACTTATCAACACGCTCCCGGCTAGCACCCCCAGGGGAGTAGGGCACACAGCAACCCTGCCTGAAGATTACTTTAAGCAGGACGAAATTGAGCTGGTATTAGCGGAAATGACCGAAGAAGTTTGTTTCCGCGTGCGAAAACAAGGGAAAATTGGCGCTACGGTGCATCTTTACTGCCGGGGCGCTGATTTTAATTGCCCGACAGGTTTTTCACGCCAACAAAAACTACCCGAGCCAAGCGCCATGACAGTGACGATTTATCCAACTGTACTAAAGTTGTTTAGAAAATTTTGGGATCGGAAACCGGTGCGGGCGGTGGGAATAAGTCTTACCGGCTTAACCGATCATCGGCAGTTAAAACTGCTGACTGAAAAAACAGAAGAGCAAAATGCCCTGCTTTACCGGACAATCGATCGCCTGCATGAAAGATATGGTAAAACCGCTCTTTTCCGTGCTTCGTCGCTGAAACCGGGTTCCCAGCTATTTCAGCGGGCAGCCAAGATTGGAGGCCATGATGCATGAGTAAAAAAATTAGCCAGCAATTCAACTGCAGTCGAATGATGCTTCCGGAACATCAGTCCCGGTTAAATGACCATGCTGAGCAAACCATGCGGCGGGAAAAATACCGGCGCCCTTTCCTGGACGAGCAGTACCGCGAAGAGCTTCAGTATACGCTTGAAGCGGCCCTGACAGAGAAAAAACCGGTTATGATTATTGCCCAAAACAGTAAAGGCTATCAAACGGTAAGCGGTATATTGCGTTGTGTAAATACTACAGCCGGCACCCTCTATATTGATACCGGCTGTGATAATATTGTATCGGTAAAAGCCACTGAAGTCATAACCCTTGCCTTTTCCGATTAGTTTTCTCACTTACCTTTCCACTGCGCAGGCAATACCCTGACCGCCTCCTATACATAATGTAGCCAAACCCTTTTTGGCATCCTGTTTGATCATCTCGTGAATCAGTGAGACAAATATTCGTGCTCCGCTTGCGCCGATCGGATGCCCAAGGGCAATAGCGCCGCCATTTAGATTAACTTTTGCCGGGTCAAACTCCAATTCTTTCATTACCGAAAGAGCCTGGGCAGCAAAAGCCTCGTTTGCTTCGATCAGTTCAATATCTCCCACAGTCCAACCAGCCTTATCAAGCGTTTTTCTGGTTGCCGGTATTGGACCGGTACCCATTATCGATGGCTCTACACCGGACGATGCATAGCTCTTTATTACTGCCTGGTATTGTATATTCATTTTTTCAGCCTTTTCCCTGCTCATGACTAAGACTGCTGCTGCCCCATCATTGATTCCGGAAGCGTTTCCGGCAGTTACCGTTCCATCCTTTTTAAAAGCCGGCTTTAAATTGGCCAGTGCCTCGAGAGAGCTTAACCGGGGATGTTCGTCGGTATCAAATACAAGCGGTTCACCCTTTTTTTGCGGAATTATGACCGGCACTATTTCATCTTTGAATTTACCGCTTTTAATAGCCTTATCTGCTTTCTCCTGACTTTTACAAGCAAATAGATCCTGCTCTTCACGTGTTATGCCGTATTTTTCAGCGACATTTTCAGCAGTGATGCCCATATGGTAATCGCTGATTGAGCACCATAATCCATCTTTTATCATGAGATCGACAAGCTGTCCGTCACCCATCCGCAAACCCCAGCGTGCGCCGTTAATTGAGTAGGGAGCAGCGCTCATGTTTTCCGTTCCACCGGCAATGATTATTTCGGCTTCACCGGAGAGTATTGCGTTTGCAGCCATTGTTATGCTTTTTAATCCTGAACCGCATACCTTGTTGATCGTCAGGCATGGAACATCTGGCGGTAAATCGGCTCGCAACGCAGCCTGCCTGGCTACATTCTGACCTAATCCGGCCTGCAGAACTGAACCGATAATTACTTCTTCGATATCCTCCGGAGCAATTCCGCTTCTTTGCACAACTTCTTTTATAACCAATGAAGCAAGTTCAACTGCGCTAACTCCCTTTAGCTTACCTCCATATGTTCCCACAGCTGTTCGTAAAGGACTAACTATCACTGCTTCTCTCATTTTCAACATCCTCCATCTAAATTAGTAATCTATTAACCCCGCCCAATGATATAGCGGTACGGATCAACTTCTTCACGTAAGCACTTTAATTCGTCGGCACGGGGAGTTTCACTGGTAGCTAGTTGTTCTGACCACAGCAACTCGAACCCGGTATTTTCTATAATTGTTTCTTTGTTGATTCCCGGATGCATACTTTCTACTTTCATTCTCTTGGTTTCATCGTCAAATCCGATTATGCATAGATTAGTAATTACCTTGTAAGGACCGCTTCCGGGAGGCAACCCAGCTTCTTCTCTCGCACCCGGCCCGCTAAGATAACCCGGAGAAGTAATAAAGTCTATTTTTTCTGTAAAACGGCGCTTATCCTGTGGAGTAATCATTAATGTTTTCCAGCAAAAAGAAGCCAAATCATTTGCGCCCCCACTGCCGGGAAAACGAACCTTCGGTTTCTGATAATCATCGCCAACCATTGTCGAATTTATGTTTCCGTATTGATCTATTTGTGCCCCACCAAGAAAAGTATAATCAACCAGTCCACGTTGGCATGTTTCCATGATTTCGGGCATACTTGATGCGCATAAAGCACGGTAAAAAGTTCTTGAATCGCCGACAGATATGGGCATCGACGGCAGTAGTGGACCGATACCACCCGCTTCAAACATAATCATTAACCGTGGAGAATAGATTTTTTGCGCTAACATAGCCGCCGCACAAGGCGCTCCTGTCCCCACTACTACTATACTATCGTCTTCCAAGTACCGGGATGCAAGGCATATCATCAGTTCCATATCATTATAATTCATGAGTATAGCCTCCTGTTTTTTCATAACTACTCTTTATTTCTCGATCAATGTCTCCTGGCATCTTAGTTCCTGAAGTCTGCTTAAACCACCGATAGTTTCCAGGTATTCATTAAAATTATTTCTGCTATAGATATGATGATTGAGAAAATCATTTAGCGTTTCCGGATCATTTTCCGCTACAAGCCATTCGCGCAGATGCTCTTCATCGCTAAAGTACTCGTAAGCCATGTTCCCGGGATAGCTGCCGAAGGGAACCTCGATCACCGCATCCACGAGATAGTAAGGTATTACTGTCCTGGTAGGATCCCTGCGTATAACTTCATTCGGTATTAAACGTTCAGTAGTAATTATCAAGCGCTTGGCGGCCCGGGCCAGATCCTGATCGGCTACCATAATACCATCAATCTGGCAATTCCCATAAACATCAGCCCGGTGGACATGAATCATACCCACGTCTGGGTAAAGAGCCGGCACGGCGAGATAACGTGTTCCGGTAAAAGGACATTCCATTTCTACGGAAGCGCTATGCTTTTCAGTATCGGTTCCCTGCATACAGCGAACCGGCAAAAATGAAAGACCCATTGCAGCCGCTTTGTAACGCCAGGTAAGAGCTGCATTTGTCCACTCGGTTATATCAATAGCGCCACTTTCCACTGCTTTCCGGGCTGATTTTGATAGCCCCCTCGCTTCCAATCCGATTATATAAGCGATATCACAACGATTAATACACTTTCCGCCAACAAGAATCTGAAAATCATGGGTTGCAGTGTGCCCGGCCAACCCCAGGTTTTTTTTTCGCTGCCTGACTATTTCATGCAAAATGGCTGAAGGAATACGGTTAGCGCCAAAACCGCCCACCCCGATATAGTCATCATCCCTGACAAGTTTTTCAACAGCTTCCCTGACGGTAGTCAGTTTTTCAGCCATTTTACGCGGCTTATCGTCTCGGAAGTACTTTCTGGCTCGGTCAGCATCAGGATCTGTATATATCTTTCCTGATCCGACAGCCCGGTAAGTAACCTTTTTTTCACCGTCTATAGTAACGTAATTCTCCAACAAATGGCACCTCCTGCAACATTTTTGTTATTAGCACTCTTTTATTAATGATTACAAGGATTACCTCATAATTATTCGCTGATTAAAAACTAAACACCTGCTAAACATTTAAAAGAATTTGTCACTTCTATCTGTCAATTTTGTTTAAGGTTCAGCTCAACCAATGATCGCTTCTCCATTAGTCAGACATAAAATAGATCTTTCACCAACAGTGCATTGAAATTTTATAACGCCTGGGTTATGCTCCCATATTTCGGTAATAAGAGTCTCTCCCGGGTAAACATAGTTTGAAAAACGGGCTTTCAAATTTTTTATTTTAGCATTGTTCTGCACACAACAACTGGCAATAATAGCCCGACCGGCAAAACCAAAAGTGCTCAGTCCGTGCAATATTGGCTTTTCAAGCCCGGCAAGAGAAGAAAAAGATGGATCGATGTGCAAAGGGTTTCGATCTCCTGAGAGCCGGTAAAGCATTGCTTGTTGGGGAGATGTTGCTTCACTGAAAGTGTAGTCAGACGGCTTTTCTAATTCTATGTTATGTCTTAAGGGGCCTCTTTCGCCTCCAAAACCCCCTTCGCCTCTGACATAAATTGAAAAACGGTTTAAAAAAAGTTTCTCCTTATTGCTGCTCCAGGTGGTAGCTTCAATCTCAATTAGAGCGCTTTTTATTTTATCGTATATACCGGTTATTACCGGGTATGATACAACCTTATCCTTTAACGGTATTTCCTGATAAACCTCCAGGTAGTGCTCTCCGTGAAGTATACTTACAGGATTGATAGAAAATCCGTCTTCATCCATGAAACTATAAAATGCCGGGAAAGGAGGTATAACCGCAAACATTGGCAAAACTTCCAGTTCATTCTCATAGACGTATTTTAACTCATGCGGTAATATTCCGGCTCCTACTCCCAGGGCAAATAAAATAACATCTTTTTCAGTATAAGAAAACTCAATTGGTTTTAAATCTTTTCCCACCAAATCAAGATTTATAGTCATAACTATTCTCCTTTACAATTTGATATATATCATAAGGTAAATAGCGTAATTATTAAAAAGCACCCGCTTTTCAGGGTGCTTTTCAATGGTGCGAGCGAGAGGATTTGAACCTCCACACCCTTACGGGCACTAGGTCCTGAACCTAGCGCGTCTGCCGTTCCGCCACGCTCGCATATAATTAACTTGCTTCATTATTATATATGCTATAACTGTAGTAGGCAATACTCTATAGAATGAAATTATGAAAGATTATTTCATATGTTGCAACAGCTAGTTCACTGATTCTAAAATACATTATCGCCTTTTCTTTGGCATTAAAATTCTTAGAGCGCCTGGCAGTACTTCTACTCTTAACGGCAGTGAACAGGTCACTTCCCCGTCTACATGAACCGGAACACTTATATCACCTTCAATAAGAATTTCTTTACCCTGAGCCAAAGATACTTCATTCATTGTAACATGTTTTTTGATTAGAGCCCTGACTGCCAAATAAGTAGTAACCGGAATGTTTTCATAGCTAATTACGGTCAGATCAAGGTTCCCATCGTTAATTAAAGCCTGAGGGGCAATGCAAAAATGGCCGCCGTAAAAAGAGCCGTTCGCCACAAGAGCCACAAGAGTATCTTCATGATTGAATACTTGATTATCGCAGCTGGTAACAATATTAAACTTTTTAAAATCTGTTAGCTTCTCAAAAAAAGCAATAACATAAGCTAAGTAACCTTTGATGTTTTTATATTTCCCCGAAACCATTTCGGCAACCGCGGCATCGAAACCGACACCGACTACATTCACAAAATAACGCCCGTTTACTCTCCCCACATCAATAGATTGTACTTCCCATTTTCGTAGGCCTTTTAATGCTTTCCGCCAATTTAAAGGGATTTGGCATGAGCGGATAAATCCATTACCTGTTCCGGTTGGTAAAACAGCTACAGTGGTCTTCGCAAAGTCAATACCATTTACAACCTCGTTAAGAGTACCATCACCGCCTACTGAAACAATCAGTTCAGCTCCATTTTTAATCGCTTTTTCCGCCAGTTTAGTGCCTTCCCCCGGCTTTGTTGTGAAATAAACAGAATAATTTTGTTTCCTTTTCTTTAATTTTTTATCTATCTTCGGCCAAAGGACTGCGGTTATACCGCTTCCACTGGCAGGGTTAATAATGAATGCTGTTTTGTAAGGCAGGATATTATCATCCTCCGTTTAAAATTATGTTTACTCTTTTTTACCCGGTTCAATTACAGTTGGCAAAAGATGCTTTAGCTCAATAGGCAGAGGAAAAGCAATAATTGAACCTTGCTGACTGGCTATTTCCGGCAGTGTGCGAAGAAGCCTTACATAAAATCCACCTTCCTCGGTATTTAGTATTTTTGCCGCTTCGGCTATCTTACCGGCAGCCTGTTTCTCGCCTTCGGCTTGAACAATAACCGCTCTTCTTTCTCTTTCAGCAGTAGCTTGTCTCGAAATAGCTTTCTGAAGCGCTTCCGGTATAACCACATCTTTTATTTCTACTGCGGTAACTTTGATACCCCAGGGATCGGTAGCCTCATCAAGAATACTTTGAATCTTTAGATTCAGTTTATCGCGCTCTGAAAGAAGCTCATCCAATTCAGCCTGCCCGGCTACACTGCGCAGGGTAGTCTGGGCCAGTTGTGCAGTAGCCATGCGGTACTCCTCCACATTATTTACGGCACGGTTTGGTTCTACTACCCGGTAATAGACTACCGCATTTACGCTTGTTGTAACATTATCCCTGGTTATTACCTCCTGTGTAGGCACATCAAGGGTTACAATGCGAAGAGATATACGGATTATTTTATCAACAACGGGAATGACAAATACTAATCCTGGTCCTTTTTCTCCGATTAAGCGGCCCAATCTGAATACAACCAGCCTTTCATACTCGCGAACAATTTTGATAGCTGAGCCAATTACAAGGATAATCACTATTACAACCGGTAGCAGTAAACCGCCTTCTGCCAACAATTCTAACATCTTATTCACGCCTCCTTCTTTCTTTTTTTTACATTCACTTTTCATAGATAATACAGAACATTTTTAGATAATTTGTTTTAAGAGTCTGCTCATTAGCTTAAAAAACTTATAGCAAAGAAAATATATTACTTCAAAATATATTACTTCTTTGTTGGATTATTTTTCTCTTCAACATATAAAGTAAGCGTTTCGGCGCGTACTACTTTTACTTCTATCCCTTGTTTGATTATATCCCCGTCTACGCTCACCGCTTTCCATAACTCTCCCCTGGCTTTAACCATTCCCACAGGGTCTAATTTTGTAACCGACACAGCTTCTTCTGGTGGATTAAAGTAAACACTCCCTCCTGACCACTTGCGTCTGCTGCTAATAACCCTTTGTGCAATAAATAGAATGACAATAACCAGACCTAATACTGTGCCAACTACTGTAACTAAAAAGCTCGTATACCAGTCTCTTGCCATCAGTGGCTCTATCGGTAACATAACAGCTCCGGCAACAAGTGATATCGCCCCCCCTATTCCCAATATGCCAAAACCTGATGTAACTACTTCGGCTACCAACAACCCTAACCCTAAAAGAATTAGTACAATACCGGCTGTATTTGTATCAAAAAAACCTATCCCATAAATGCCCAGTATAACCATGATCACACCGCTTACTTCTGGTACTATCGTGCCAGGTGCATTGAGTCCAAAATATACCAGCATGACTCCAGCCATTAGCATTAAAAAGGCAATTTGCGGATCGCTTAACCAATCTTGAAATCTTTCCCTAAGATTCATCTCTTCACGGATAAAAGTTGGCTCGCCAGTTGAAAGATAGTAAGTAACACCTTGTTTTACAATTGTTTTCCTATCCAGTTGCCTCAGTAGATCGTAGCGATCATTGGCTATATACTCGATTAATCCTTCTTCCAGCGCTTCCCGGGCATTGAGTGTCAAATTCTCTTTCACAATTTTTTCAGCAATATCTTCGGGACGACCTTTTTCACGCGCCATACTCCTAAGGTGACTGGCATAGAATGTAGTAGTCTTTTCGTCAACTGCAGAAGTACCCTCAGGGGAAATAGCCACAGGCTGGGCAGCGCCGACAGTTGTTCCGGGAGCCATAGCAGCGATGTCGGAGGATATTAAAATGAAAGCGCCAGCAGAACCGGCAATCGCTCCGGAGGGAGCAACTAGAACGACAATGGGTATTTCAGCGTTAAGAAACAAGCGGTTAATGTCCAGCGTTGCTTCAACTAATCCTCCCGGAGTATTTAACTCGAGAATAAATAGCTGGGCATCGTTTTGCCGGGCAAATTCTAGCTGCCGTTCAAGGTAATTTCTCTGGCCGGCAGTAATAGTCCCTTCCAATTCGGAAACAAAAATCGGACGGTTTTTTGCTTCTATTATCTGTCCAGAAAGAAAAACCAACCCGAATATTATTGACAATATTAACCACTTGATCTTTTGACCAAACAATCCTTTACGTAACATTTTTTAACCAACCTATCTTTTCATTTATTTCACTTAATTCAATTATATATTAATTACGATCATTCAGCTATATCTAATAACATTTATTTACTCAGCCTTCAGTTGTCCATATTCAGTTTAACTATTGACAACACCTGCTAAGCGAATCATTAACTGAACCATACAACTATCATTTTTCTATTTCAAGTTGACACTATAGAGAGTAATAGTATAATATATAACCATTACGGTTATATATTATTTTGAGGTGAAACATGATTTCGAGAAAAGCTGAATATGCCATACTAATACTTGCAGAAATGGCGCTTCATAATCGAAATACAAGGTTATCAAGTCGGGAGATTGCCGCGAATCGTTCTATTCCGGTCAACCTTGTATCACAACTTTTACCGGTTTTAAGGAAATCGGGCTGGATTTCCGGTACAAGGGGGCCTAAGGGCGGTATTGTTCTCGTTGTTGATCCTGCAAAATTGTCTCTCCACCAGGTGATTGAAGCTGTTGATGGAAAAACTATAATCACCCGCTGTCTTACGGAAAACCTACCCTGCAGTGCTAAAAAACACTGTCCTCTACGCACTGTTTGGCAGGAGGCTCAGAAATCCATGACCGCTAAACTAAGCCAGGTAACGATTAAAGAACTTTCAATAAATCTTTTAAATGATAATTAAGAAGTTGTTAATAATTAATATTAACAACTTCCTTGCATCGAACCATCTACCCCCACAATAACCTCTGAATATGGTATAGCTACACCTGCTTCGGCAAGGGCTCCTTTAACCAGGCGCGATAACCCGAAGCAGCAGCCTACTTCCATATGAGCGACTTTTATACTTTTCGGTTTATTGTTTTTAAATATTGACACTAATTTTTGGTGATACAAATTAGTATCATCTAATTTTGGACAACCGATAATTAAAGAATAACCGGCTAATAATTTCTGATGAAATTCTGCAAAAGCAAATGGCACGCAATCAGCAGCTATTAATAAATCTTGACCGGTAATGAATTTAGCCTCCGGTGAAACCAAACCAAGCTGTATTGGCCAATGTGTTAATTCTGCCTCAGTATCTTCTTTTTGATGACCAGATAAATTAGCAGAAGTGGTAAAAGCACAACTTTTTACTTTTTCTCCTTCACTTGTACACAAAGGTCCAACTATTTTCTGCTCTGACTGCAAATATTCTTCCACTGCTTCCTCGTCAAAAGGTTCAGCTTCTCTTTCAATAATAGTTATAGCATCCTGAGGACAGTGTCCGAGACAGTTTCCTAAACCATCGCAGTAAATATCTTTTACCAACCGTGCTTTTCCATCTATAATTTTTAGCGCTCCCTCTTCGCAGGAAGGGATGCACAACCCACACCCGTCACATTTCTCTTCATCTATATGCACTATACTCCTTACGAATTTGTCCATTTTTCTCCTTTCCTTGGGAAATCGATTATTTTTATGATTTCCAACTAGTGCTGATGTTTTGCTATTACTTTATTACTCTGATCAGCTACAACCCTTTCATTAATTCCCGACAAGTCACCTTCCTTTATATTTTTGATAATAGAAGCTGTTTCGCCGATCACCTCTTCGGGAAATTCGCATCCCCCGACCAGGTTTTCTAAAATATCATTTTCATTCTCAATTACATTTTGTTTTTTCAGAAGGATTATAGATGTAGCAATTAAAACCGGCAAAAGATCTAGTTTCTCTCCCCCGCTTACAACTTCGATGCTATCTAAGACTTCGTTTATAGATTCATACAAAGCGGGCACTCCTGCAGAGAGCTCTTTTACTTTTTGTTTTAATACTTTTTTATAAGGGAACGGGTTCAGTCCTTTAG
>Ga0114946_10002348_pt1 | contig 12985 bp, 6 predicted proteins | sample WalLakDeSediment_FD_88676 | JGI IMG/M metagenome (GOLD analysis project Ga0114946, IMG submission 88676) | Lake sediment microbial communities from Walker lake, Nevada to study Microbial Dark Matter (Phase II) - Walker Lake 11/02/13 Deep Sediment | ecosystem: Environmental > Aquatic > Freshwater...
CATGCTCGTCCAGATCATGATTCCACCGTACATTTCATGCTTCAGGAAGATCCCAACCTCCACCGCACTCTCGTAAAACCCGGTCGCAAGATCCAAAGCGGCTTCGAGGCTAGCTAGACCTTCAGCGACATCGTGCCATTTTCCACGAGGCACTCGTTTAACGACGACATTGCACTTCGCCCCAACCGGTCTAGGTCGCGCTGTGTGTCCTGGATGGTTTGCTTTGTCGGCCGGCTCGCGCTCACTGTTCAACGTCGGCCTGCGTGCGCAAGCGCAGGGTCAGCGCCGAAGGCCGGTAGCACCCGCGCTCCTCGTGGCACAGCTCCGGGGCGACGAGCTCGTCGTCGGGCCCGGCGTTGCGGCAGGTCTCGAGGCAGGTATAGGGGACCTGGTTGCGGGCGAAGGCAGCGAGGAGCTCGGCGGGATCCTCGAGATCCCGGGAGATGCTCTTCCAACGCAGGTTGCGGCACAGCTCGAGTTGCATCTCAGTCAGCCTCGTTCGGGATGGGGGCGGTTGGGGTCATGGGAGCTGCGAGCGCGCGCTCGAGCGCCTCGAGCACGCAGCCCTCGAGTAGCTCGAGCTTGTAGGCGGTCATTGGCAGGGGCTTGGCGCCGTCGCTGGCGAGCGCCGACGCCTTGGTCAGGAGCTCGGGGGTGGGTGTGGACCCGAGCAGGGCGGCTTCGACTCGAGGCAGGCGCAGGGGGGTTGGAGCGACGCCGCCGGCTGCGACGCGGACGAACTCGAGGGTGCCGTCGTGGGCGAGCACGAGCCGGACCGTGACCTCGGCGAGGGCCCACTCGGCGTGGGCGCGGTTGCTCGCGCGGACGTAGGCGGTCTGCTCGCGGTGGACCGCCGGGCCGAGACGCACGGTGGTGATCAGAGCGCCATCAGGCAGCCCTTGGCGGCCGGTCTCGAGCACGTCGAGCACCGGCGCTCGGTTGGGCGCGGGCTCGCCGGGGACGAGGTATTCGACCTCGGCGTCGTAGGCGAGCAAGGCCATGGCCAGGGTCGAGGGGTGCGGTGCGACGCAGGGGGCCTGGTCGAAGCACACGTGCCAGAGGTGATCGCCCTCGCGGGCGTGGCAGCCCGAGCCGCCCTTGCGTAGGCACGCGTAGTCGGGGTGGCGGTAGTACCAGCAGCGCGGGGCCTGCATGAGGTTGCCGGCGACGCTCGCGACGGCGCGGATCTGCGGGTTGGCGAGGGCCTCGCACGCTTGGGCGACGCCGGGCCACAACGCGATGATGCTGCGGTGCTCGGCGAGGGCGGCGAGGGTGATTAGGCCGCCGATCCACGCCCCGGTCGCGTCGCTCGCGACGCTGTCGAGGCCGGGGACGTCGCGCAGATCGACGATCGGTGCGAGCGCTGCTTGGCCGTGGACGGCGAGCTGAGCCCGGCGCTCGCTGAGATCAGTGCCGCCGGCGCGGTAGATCCCGCCGAGCTCGATCGCGCGGACCATGGCCTCGTCGACGGTCTTGGGGAAGCTGATCGTGGTCATGAGCGGACCCCCGCGAGCACGCGATCGGGTCGTAGGGGCAAGGACCTGGGGCGCCATCCGGTGGCGTCGTGGACGGCGTTGGCGAGGGTCGCTGCGGGAGCCAAGGTGCAGAGCTCACCGATCCCAACGGCTTGGCCGCGGACCTTGTCGAACCCGCCGGGCACGAACTCGACGTGGATGTCACCGATGTCGCCGAGGCCCGGCAGGCGGTAGTCCTCGAGCCCGCCGGTCAACAGCGTGCCGTGGCGAGGATCGAGGCGCCGCTCTTCGTAGAAGGCGTAGCCGATGCCCTGGACGATGCCGCCCTCGGCCTGGCTGCGCGCGAGCACGGGCGAGTAGATCTTGCCGACGCTAAAGCCCGCGTGGGTTTGCAGGACGCGGACTCGGCCGAGCCGGGTGTCGACCTCGACTTCGCTGATCTGCACGGCGGCGCTCAGGTAGCGGCCGATCGCGGCGCCGTCGACCGGCGGGGTGACGAACCCGCCGGAGTCGCGGCCGCGCTTGCCGGTGGTGGTGATCGTCGGGCCGATCGCGAGCAGCTCGTCCCACGTGACCTTGGTGTTGCCCTGGACGACGCCGCCCGCGATCGGCTTGGCGTCGCGCAGGCCCAAGCGCGTGCGCGCGAGCTCGATCAGCTCGGCGCGGAGCTGCGTCGCGGCGTCGATCGCCGCGGGTCCGATCGAGGTCGCCGTGCGGCTGCCCGCGGAGCCGGGGCCGTGGACGGCCTTCGAGCTGCCGATCGCGACGCGGATCGAGTGCGGGTCGACGGCGAGGACCCCGGCGACCGCGTCGGCGAGGACCGTGCGGCTGCCGTTGCCGATGTCCTGACAGGCGGTCGAGACCACGATGCCGTCGGGCCCCGCGTCGATCTGCACGCGGGTGCCGGGCTCGGCGAGGTAAAGCCAGCTCGCGCTCGCAAGCCCGACGCCCCGGCGATAGCGGCCCTTGTCGGATTGCGGCGCCGGACGGTCGCGCCACGCGGGCAGGCTCGCGGCCCAGGCGAACACGCGCTCGCGGTTCTCGTTTTGGTTCCACGCCCGACGCAGCGCGAGCGGATCGGCGCCGCGGGCTTGGGCGAGGGCGTCGACGCCTTGCTCGACCGCGAAGTAGGCAGGCGGCCCGCCGGGCCCGCGAAACGGGCTCCCGGGCGGGCCGTTGTTGATGACGTCGTAGTCGCTCAGGGCGAGGTCGGCCTGGGGATAGTGGATGCGGATCATGAGCATCGACGCCGAGCCGATCGCGACGCCGGCGTCGGCCTGGGCGACGGCGGCGATCGCTGGTTGATCACGATCGTCGCTGCCACCGACGATCGTCAGCTCGGTCCGAATCCCAGGCCGGAGCCCACCGACGGTCAGCTCCTCTCGGCGATCGTTGACGAGCTTGACCGGCCGCCCGCACACGCGCGCGAGCTGGGCAGCGGCGAGCGCCTCGATCGAGGTCACGCCCTTGGCCCCAAACCCGCCGCCGACATGCTCGGCGCGGACCTCGATCTCGTCGTGGCGCAGGCCGAGGCGCTGCGCGAGGCTCTCGGCGACCTGGCGGACCGCTTGGGTCGAGAGGTGGATCAGCAGCCGTCGCTCGTCGAGCCACTCGGCCACGGCGCAGTGGGGCTCGAGGGCCGTGTGCGACTGGGCTTGGGTCTCGAAGGTGGCGGTGATCGTGGGCCCGCCCGGCTCGCCCTTGGCCTGGGCGATCCGCCGCTTGGCTCGGCCGGCGTGGTGGTTGAACAGCTGGAAGGGCCCGCGGAGGTTGCCGCTCCAGCGGACCGGGAACAGCGGCATCTCGTTCCCGTTGGGCGCGCGCTTGCGAGTCTTGCGTGGCTCGTAGACCACGGGCGCGCCGGGCTCGAGCGCGGCGTCGAGACCGATCACGGCGGCGAGCACCTCATAGTCCACGCGGATCTTGGCGAGCGCGGCGAGGGCCGTGGGCGCGTCGACGGCCGCGAGCGCGACGACCTCTTGGCCAACGAAGCGGAGCTTGTGCCCGACCCGGGTCAGCTCGATGGCCCCGAACACGCCGGGCTGGGCGAGCGCCTCGGTCCAATCGATCGAACGGATCCGGGCGTGGGCGTGAGGCGAGCGCAAGACCTTGGCGATCAGCAGGTTCGCGGGCGCGACGTCGACGGTGTACTTGGCCGCGCCGGTGACCTTGGCGAGGCTGTCGACGCGCGGGCCTTGGTCGGGGCCGTCGTCGTACTTGCCTTCGCACGCGCCGATCACCGCGCGGTAGATCGCGACGTAGGCGCCGCAGCGGCACAGGTGGCCCGAGAGCGCCGCGGCGACCTGCTCGCGGGTGGGCGTGGCCTCGCCACGCGTGGCTCGCCAGCGATCGTGAAACGCCGCGGCCTCGACCACGAAGCCCGGCGTGCAGTAGCCACATTGGAGGGCGTCCTCGGCCATGAACGCGCGCTGGATCGGATGCAGGCCGGCGGCTCGACTCTGGCCAAGACCCTCGACGGTCTGCAAGCGGCGACCCTCGAGCTTCACGGCCGGGAGCAGGCAGGTCGCCACCGGCCGGCCGTCGAGCTGCATGGTGCACGCGCCACAGGCCCCGTGCCCGCAGCCGAGCTTGCCGCCGGTCAGCCCGAGGCGCTCGCGGACGAGGTCGAGGGTCGACTCATCGGGGCCGACGCGCAGGCTCTCGCGCTTGCCGTTGACCGTGGTCTGGAGCTCGACGGTCGCGAGCCCAGCGCTGGGCTCGGGCGCGGCGGCATCCGGGGTCGCCGACTCCGCGCGCGGCTGCGTGACGCAGGCGCTCGCGACCGCCGTGCCGCCGATGACGCCGCCCTTTAGGAACCCTCGTCGTGTGGTTTGCATGTTGAGATTACCGGCTGCCGATCCGCGCGAGCATCACGAACGCGGTGCGCATCATGATGTCCAAATCCATCAATACACTCAACCGCCCCACATAATATAAATCATAAGAGAGCTTGACGGCGGATTCGTCCACGGACGCGGCGTAGCCCTGGTGGATCTGCGCCCAGCCGGTGATGCCGGGCTTGACCAGGTGCCGGTAGCTAAAATAGGGGATGCTCTGCTCGAGCTGCTCGACGATCTTGGGCTGCTCGGGGCGCGGGCCGACGAGCGACATTTCGCCGCGGATCACGTCCCAAAACTGCGGGAACTCGTCGATCCGAAGCCGGCGGAGCAAGCGGGTATAGGCGGTCGTGCGGTCGTCGGTCTTGGCCGCCCAGCGCTGCTCTTGGTCCTTGGCGACGCGCATGGTCCGGATCTTGTGGACCCGAAACAGCTTGCCCGCGCTGCCGACCCGATCTTGGCTGTAAAAGAACGGGCCGGGGCTGTCGATGCGGTGGACCACCCAGAGCAAGGGCAGCATCAGGCCGAACAGCGCGAGGCCCACGCAAGCGACGCCGAGGTCGATGAGCCGCTTGGCCGCGAGCACCCCGGGGCGATCGAGCTGCTCGAAGGTGTTGAGCACCCAACGCGCGTCGACCATGTCGATCGGGACCTGCAGGGCCACGTTCATCCACACGGTGCCGGCCGTGTGCACGCGGATCCCGTTGGCCTGCAGGTGGGTCATGGCCTGGACCTGCGCGGGGCTCAGGCCGGTGACGCCGACGATGACCGCGTGAGCGATGCGCTCGGTGTTGCAGACGGACACGGCGTCCTCGATCTTGCCGAGCACCGGCGGCACCGGGACGTCGTCGCCGAGCGGCTCGCCGAGCACGATCGCCGCGCTCGCAGGCGGGGGCTCGGACTCGTTCTCTCCGCCTTGGATGAACCCGTGGACGACGTAGCGGGTGTGCGGCAGGGTGTTGAGGCGCTGGGCGAAGCGCCGCTCGATCGGCCCGGTCCCGAGCACGACCATGCCGAGCCGGGGGCCCTTGGCGATGAAGTGGCCGTAGAGCAGGCGCCAGACCGTCAAGCTCAGGAACGACGAAGCGCCGAGCAAGCCGAGGCCCGTGCGGCCGATCGGGTGGTACCAGATGAAGTACGCCGTGACCAAGGGCGCGAGCGCGGTCGCGAGGCTCACGAGCGCGACGCGGGCGACGACCTGCTTGTGTTGGATCAGCAACGCCGGGGTATGCAGCCCGGTCAGGTAGCAGCCCAGCGCGGCAGTGAGGGCGGCGGCCCAGGCCGCGACCGTCGAGCCTTGAAAGCCGAAGGTCGAGTCTGGGTGGAAGCTGACGCGCACGATCCACCCGGCGGTCTCGACGGAGAGGGCCGCGAGCAGCAGGTCGATCAGGAACACGAGAACCGTCGGCATGGGTCGCTTGGGCGGCGAGCATAGCAGTTTGACCGGCACCCAGGAGCTCGCGCCGCTCGCTCGCTCGCGCGTGATCTACTCGGGCATCGCAGCTTCGGGCGAGACGCAGCGGACGAAGCCTTCGTAGATGTTCCCGCTGACGACTCCGGCCCGGCGGCTCTGGGCCTCGCGCTCCGACAGCACCATGTAGTCGCCGTCGCAGGTGTGGGCGGCCTTGCGCCGCCACATCGACTTCAGGGTCGGCTTCGAGGTTCGGGGTCCGCCCTCTGCGAGGACGTAAACGGAGCCGTCCTCGGTCGGCGCGGCCAGGACTTGCGGACCTCGGATGACCGCCGCCGCGAGCGGTGCGACGGCGAGCGGGCCGGCGAGCGGCGACGCGCAGGCGAACGAGCTGAGCGCGGCCAGGACCAAGGCGAGGCGAGACGGGACGGGCACGGCCGCGAGCGTGCCACCCATGCTCAGCCCCGCGAAATAATTGACAGGCCGCGGCTGCTACCGCGTCCCGGTCGAGCGGGCTTGGTGCTCGTGGTCGCCCCAGGCCCGCGGCGCCCAGGGCTCGCGGTACCAAAGCTCGCCAGGGCCAAAGTCACGCATTCGCCTGCCATTTGGGGCGTCGATTCGCAGCCACAGCTCGATGACATCGCGCAGCGGCGAGAACTCGGACCAATAGACCTGGTTGCTGACGCCCGTGGTAATCCGCAAGGTGTCGAGGACCCAAACCGCGAGGCCGAGCTCGACGGCGACGCCGTGGCGGACATAAAAGGGCTGGCCGAGGCTGTCAAAGCGCAGCGAGGCTTGATAGCTCGCGCCCCAAGTCGGCAGCCAGGGGTGGGGCTGGCGGCCGATGCCGTCAAAGCCGAGCTCGAGGTTGATGTGATCGATGCTGCGAAGATCGCTGTCGGGGAACAGCGAGGCCCGGCTCCACAGGGCCAGATCCTGGAAGGGGTAGGCGCGCAGGAGCAGCTCGGGCCGCAAGAGCAGGGGGTGATCGTGAATGTAGCGCTGGTAGACTAGGGGGTGCGGGGTCAATGTGCCGTCGGTGGCGGCGACGCGCTCGGGGTTGAGCGATTGCCAGCGCCAGCCCGCGCTGAGGCGCGGGAGCAGGAGCAAGCGGCGGCTCAGCCAGGTCGGACGATCGATGAAGCCGGTGGCGCGGACGCTGGCCTCGGCGCGACCGCTGAAGGCGTGGGCGAGGACGTCGACGAGGGCGCCAAGCCGGATCCGGAGCCCCGGCACGCGGGCGCCAAGCCCGATCAGCCCGCCGGCGGCGACGGGGCTGCCCTCGCGGGTCCGCAGCCTGGCGGCGACGCGGACCCATAGGGTGTCGTCGATCAGCTCGCGGCGCCAGCCGACGGTCGCTGCGACGCCAAAGCGCAGGTCGAGATCGGCGGCGTCACCGAGCTCGTCGAGGCCGATGCGGATGAGGCCGTCGAAGGTGCCGATCCGGTTGCGGATCGGATCGGGCTCGTCACGCGCGAAGATCGGCGGCGTATTGAGGGTCCGGCGCGGGTCGGCAGGCGACGCCCCGCGGCCGCGCATGCGGACCCCGACCTGGACGGGCGGGAGCGACTCGGGCTGGTCGTGGCGCATGCGAGCGCGGATCAGCAAGCGCCCCCGATCGCTGCGCAGCGTCACGCGGTGCGGCCCGGCGCCGGTCAAGACCACGGTGTCGGCGTTGACGTAGGCGACCTCGAAGCTGCGTCGGCGCTCGGTGATCACCGCGAGCTCGGGGCGGATGTCGAGGGCCAGCTCGCCGGCGTCGAGGGCCAGCGAGGTGGTCGCTCGGCCTTTGGAGAAGTCGAGGCGCTCGACCTCGACGAGCAGCTTGCTGGGCTCCGTGCGGCCGGCGTGGGTGACCGCGCGGCTCTCGAGCAGCAGCGTGGTCGGGCCCATGATCGTGAACTCGACGGGGCTGCCGGGCGTCGCGGTCCACCAGCGCGCGCGTCGATGGGGCTCGGTGAGCGCGGCCACGCCCGCGCCGCTGGCTTGGGTCTCGGCCCGCCAGGCGCACATCCAGCGTGGATCGCTGGCCAAGCTCAGCTCGAGCTGCTGCCGGCCGGCGCTCGTGATCGGCAGCTTCACGACGGTGAGCTCGCCGTCGGCGATCTCGAGCTGCCGCTCGACCACGCCCTCGTCCTTGCCGATCAGGCGGACGCTGAGCTCGGCGAGGCGCGGCTGGGTTGGGTCCGCGGGGGTCGAGTCGTGATCGAAGCGCAGCTGCCGACACCACAGCTGCGCGGTCACGCTGCCCGGCCGGGCGTCCCAGGCCAACACGCCCTTGCGACCGGGACGCAGCTGCTCGCTCGTGGCCCCGCCCCAGGGCGCGGCCAGGAGCGCGTCGCGGACCCGGGCTGTCGGCGAACGCTCGAGCTTGGCGACCGGCAGCTCGAGCACCTCGAAGCCCGCGTTGGCCTCGCTGTGATCGATGGTGGTCCAGTCGCTGCGCTGAGCCGCGATCGCGGCCATGCGCCGGAGCTTGGCGTGGCCGTAGAAGGGCTCGAGCTCCGGGGCCAGACCAAAGCCGACGCTGGCGTCGCGGGCGTCGCTGGCCGGGTCGCCGAGGTGCACGATCAGGGGCTCGAGCACGGCGATGCCCACGGCGACGGGCTGGCGGCCGAGGCCAAGCGCGCCAGGCATGCGCCCGTAGAGCTCGAGCCAGGCGCGGCTGGCCTCGCGGGCCAAGCTCGGATCCTCGCTGAGCCAATGCGCCCGGCTCAGGGCCCCGAGCAGGGCGGTGTCGGTGTCGGGCGCGGGCGCGAGGGCCTCGAGCCGGGCGTCGATCAGGGCGAGGGCCTGCTCGACGGACCCACCTCGGGTCTGCGCCCAGGTCTCGAGCCATGGGTCGAGGCGCGCCCGATCGTCGCCGACGACCGCCGCGATCGCGGGCTCGAGCAGCTCGGGCTGAGCGCGGAGCCCCGGGTCGGTGACGACGATCTCGCTGGGCTCGAGCAGCCCCGCCAAGCGCAGCTCGAGCTCGCGCAAGAGGGCCTCGGCCCGCTCGCGCTGGGCAATCGGGCGGTCGGGCGCTTGGCTCAGGACCTCGAGCTGGATCATGTCGGCGCGGGCCAGCCCGGTCTCGCCGATCATCAGCAACAAGGCCGCCCGACGGCCGCGCGCATCGAGGGCTTGGGGGTCGGCGAGCAGCACGTGGCTCAGGGCCGAGAGCTCGGCATCGAGGGCGTCGCCGATCAGCGCTGGGAGCCCGGCGAACACGGCGTCGAAGCGCGAGTCGGGGCCCCACTCGTCGGCCGTGTCGCGGGCCGGGAGCCCGGCCTCTTCGGCTCGCAGGCTCCGGCGCAGGGACAAGCTCGCGGCGATCGGCAGGTCGTCCTCGACCTCGAAGCGCAGCGCCGTGGTCGATCCAGCGATGGGCAAGCTCAGGTCGTGGCGCGGCGAGACGGCGGGGCTGTCGTGGAGCGGGAAGGCCTCGCTGGTGATCGCCGGCGGATCAAACAAGACCGTGCGCTCGCGGGTCGAGCCGGCCTCGCTCACTTCGATCACCGTGATCCGAACCGGGCGCCGGGGCAGGTCCTGGGTCCAGCGCAGCTCGAGCCGGACGACCCCGGGCAGGGCCGGACCCGGGAGCGCCCAGATCGAGTCGGGCAAGGGCCACATCTGCTCGCGGCGGGCGAGCTCGACGGCCTCGTCCTGCTCAGCGGGCGGGAGCGAGGCCCAGGCTTGGGTGTGGGCGGGGCCGTCGAGCTCGACGGTGTGCACGCCCGGCGTGAGCGCGACGCGGTGGCGGACGACCTCGCGCAGCTGCGGGCTCCACCACCGGCGCTGATCCACGCGGATCCCCACCGGCGCGGGCTCGCCCGCAGGCGTCGCCACGTAGACGTCCATGAGCCGGAGGCGCTGACCGGCCTCGGACCCCAGCGTGGCGCTGAGCTCGACCGCCTGCCCCGGGACCAGCCGCGTCCAGCTGCGCTCGTGGGCAGCCGCGTCGAGCTCGGCTTGCGCGGCATCTTGGTGGGGCACGAGCCACTCGCCGACGGGCTCGAACGGCCAGCGCGCGGCCTCTTGCGGCTTGGGCCGGCGCGAGGACCAGCGCGAGGACGAGGTCCACAGGTCCAAGCTCAGGCCCCGCAAGCCCCGGTCAGCGGGCGCCTGGGCCCGGGCCAGCTCGAGCACGGCCAGAGCGAAGCTGCGCTCGGGCGCGGCGGCGTTCGACGGGGCCGCGACGAGCATCTGCGCGAGCAAGCGCAGGCCCTCGCTGGACAGCTCGTGGAGCTGCCCGATCAGCGCCGGGGCGAGATCGGGGCGGCCGTGCATGGCCAGCAGCGCGAGCCAGCGGGTCCGCAGCTGCGCCCGCGCGAGCGGGTCGAGATCGGCGTCGCGATCGAGGGCCGCGAGCCACGGCTGCAGCTGCGCGACGAGGCCGTCCAAGCGCGAGGGCGGCAGGTGTTGATCGCTCGCGACCATGGCCAAGGCCGCCGCCGCGAGCAGGGGGCTGCGCTGGCCCAGCGCGACGAAGCGCGGATCATCCGGGCCGATCGTCACGGCCGCGAGGGTGTGCTCGGCGAGCAGCAGCTCGAGCCAAGGGAGGGCCGCCGCCTTCGACTTACGCACGGCTCGCTCGGCCACGCGGGCCTGCTTGATTGGGGTCAGGCGCTTGAGCGCGGCCAACGAGGCCTCGTGTCGCTGGGTCCGCTCGACGGCGATCAGGGCGGGGCCGCCGATGAGCTCGAGCTCGTAGTCGTGCACGCCCGGGGCGAGCGGCAGGGTCAGGCTCGCGAGCTGGCCGACGGGCTCGTCGGCGGTCGTGAGCAGGGGCTCGAAGCGCGGCAGCGAGGCTTCGGGATCGGCGGCGAGGCGAGCCGGGCGGTCGCGCAGCTCGACCTGCGCGAGCACCCGCCCGCCGCCGCGGATCAGCAGGATCGCCGGGCGCAGGGGGGCGTCAGGCGAAGCCCAGCTCCGCGCGGCGATCCGCAGCTGGCCGGGCCCGCGGGCCTCGATGGTCCAGCGGTCCGGCTGCTCGGCCAGGCGATAGTCGCCGCCCTGATCCCCGCGCAGCTCGGCGGCGCGGGTGCCCGCGAGCGGCAACGGGCGGTCGCGCTTGCGGTCGTGCAGGGAGTAGGGCCGGACCGGGGGGCTGTCCGGGTTGAGGGCGGCGAAGGCCCCGAGCATCCGCCAGGCTTGGACCGCCCGCTCGAGGCCCGAGTCGGCGGGGCCGAGGGCGAGCAGCTCGCTCGCGAGGGCGGCATCGAGGCGCAGGCGACTGGCGCTGGCTTGCGCTGGTTCGAGGAGGGCCGGGAGCTGCTCGCTGGACCCGTCGCTCGCGATCCATTGGAGGACCTCGCGCTCGACCTCGACCGCGACGTAGCGGGGCGGCCGTTCCTCGACCCGCTCGATCAGCACCCGGGTTGGGGAGTCGGCCTCGATCGACCACAGCGCGCCGAGCCCCGGGGGCTGCGTGAGTTCAAAGCGCCGCTCGTCACCGAACCCCGGAGCGAGCGCGCGGCCGGGCTCGAGCACCGCGAGGGTCTCGTCAACGACCCTGATGAAGCGCAGGTCGACGGGCTCACCGAACTGCCGGACCCGCACGGTCTCGAGCGCGGAGATCCACACCCCGACCGCGCGCTGAGCATCGAGCTCGACCACGCCGCGGACCGAGGGAGCGGCCTGCTCGCTCTCGAGCAGGGCGCGGTGGGCCTCGAGCCCGGCGCCGAGTTGGGCGATCTCGTCGTCGGGGGCGAGCGGCTCGAGCGGCCAGACCACGCTGGTTGCCCGCCAGATCAGGCGCATGCGATCGAGTTGGACCGGGTCGAGCGAGTCGGTGGCCTGGGGCGGACCCGCCTGCACGCCCCGACCCGCGAGCAGGGCCAGCAACAATGCGACCAGCACGACCCAGGATGTGCGTGGAGCCGGGCGACTCGATACGACGCGCAGGGCGTTTGCGTCGCGCGAGGGCGATCCTACCTGGGGTCCGTGCATGTTGGGCCAACCTGGCCAAATCCGGGCCAAATCCGGGCGTGGTGGCGCACCCGAATGAGCGACCAGTCAGGGCTCTCGCGGACGCGTACCCGCGGCGGTGAGCCCTGATTATAGAAGAAGCCCGGCCTCGTCAATTCACTTTTGCACGCGCTCTGGCCCTTGAACTCGACCCGAGCCGCGGGCACGATGGGCTCCGCTCCGAACCATGCGAGGTTTTCGCCATTTTTTTGCGTTCGCGTGCCTGTTCGCGCTGCTCCACTGCGCGCCCCTCGAACCCAACCCCAATGCCTATCAGCTGCTCATCCGCGTCCTCGATGAGCAGGGCGAGCCGATCGCCGGGGCGGGGGTCGAACTCGACGGGCGATTGGTCCGGGCCAATCGGGCGGGCGAGGTCGAATTTCGCGATTTGCTCGGCCCCGCGCAGCTGCTGATTGGCGCCCCAGGCTACCTGAGCGAGCCCCTCGCCCTCGATCGCCATGACGCGAGTCGTGCCGCTCTTGCGAGCGGGGCGGTCGAGGTCCAATTGTTCAGCGAAGCGGGGCCGACCAAGATCCCGCGCTGGGTCATGCACGCGGGCGGCGACGCGATGCTCGGCCGGCGCTACGTGACCCCGGAGGAGGGCCTGCCCCTGCTCCCCGCCCACCGGATCGGGCCCGCGGCGCGGGCCGTCGTCAGCGATCTCGCCCCGCTGTTTCGCGCGGCTGATCTGCGCGTGGTCAACCTCGAGACCGTGGTCGGCGATCTGCCTGACAGCGAGATCTACCCAGGCAAGCGCTTTATCCTGCTCACGCCCCCGGCCGCGCTCGCGGGCTTCGACGAGCTCGCCGTTGATCTCGTGACCCTCTCCAACAACCACATCCGCGACTACCTCGACCTTGGCGTGGTCCACACGCTCGAGGCCCTCGACGCCCAGGGCTTGACCCACGTCGGGGCCTCGGCCGGGGCCGAGGCTCCGCTCAACCCCGTGGTGCTCGAGCCGCGCCCGGGGATCCGGGTCGCGACCTTCTCCTACACCACCGTCAACGGCGACTTCGTCAACAGCAGGTACGCCGGAGCGGACACCCCGGTGCCGCCGGAGTGCGACGAGCCCGAGCCGCCCTCGTCCTGCTTCATGTACGAGTCCCGCAGCTGGGGGTGCGAGCGGGCGAGCGTGTCGATTGAGGTCGCGTCGCGCCGCGCTCGGCTGGCCTGGGAGGCCTACATCGCGGCGGAGCCGACGATGACCCCGGCCGACCAGGCCAGCTGTTGGAGCTCGCTGGTCGCCGTATACCCCGAGGTCCAAGACTGGCTCGCGCGCCGGGGTCACGGCGGCGCGGCGGGCTGGGAGA
>Ga0114946_10002349_pt1 | contig 12984 bp, 10 predicted proteins | sample WalLakDeSediment_FD_88676 | JGI IMG/M metagenome (GOLD analysis project Ga0114946, IMG submission 88676) | Lake sediment microbial communities from Walker lake, Nevada to study Microbial Dark Matter (Phase II) - Walker Lake 11/02/13 Deep Sediment | ecosystem: Environmental > Aquatic >...
CAAAGAACAGGCTCTTTTTCATCACCAGATCATTGAGAAGCACCTTAAAGGTCCTGATGGAGCAAGGCTGATGGACCGGCCACTGAAATACAGAGGCGGAATTCAGACCATTTTCCAGCGTGCTGAGAGCAGCACCTTTTTCGGTCGCGAAATCGGCCTGATGTATATTCATGAACATATCCGCTATGCCGAATCACTGGCCTGCCTTGGCAAAGCAAACGAATTTGTCGCCGCCCTTCGCCAGGCTATTCCCGTTGATTACCGCGAGGTAGTTCCGCAGGGCGATATCAGGCAGGCCAATTGTTACTATTCCAGCTCTGACATTGCCTTAAAAAGTCGGTACGAGGCCGACGAACGATACCATGAGATACATTTCGGGAACATTACCTTCAGGGGAGGTTGGAGGGTATATTCAAGTGGTCCGGGCATTTTCACCGGGCTGATTATATCTAAATTGCTGGGCTTGCGAGTTGAAGCTGCTAAGGTAATTCTCGATCCGGTGATGCCGCTTGAGTTCAACGGGCTTGTCGCCTCCTTGAATTTTCTGGGTCATAAAATTAGGTTTGTTTACCAACTTATAGAAAACTGCTTCGGCCCCTGGGAAGTGAAGATTAACGGAGGAGCGGTTAAGTTTGAACAGGAAGAGAATAAATACAGGAAAGGTGGGGCAGTGATCCCGAAAGATCTTTTCAAATCAATGCTGAACAAAGATAACAACGTGGTTGAGATCGTGATATAATTGGTTTTTTGCCTGTCAAATAAAAAATGCTATGAAAATAAAGGGCTTGTTTGCAGCAGTTTTTATGTTCACTTTTTTCATTTCATGCAATTCTGAAAGGGAAAAAACTCCGGAGGAAGAAATGGCTGTTTTTATTGATGGCCTGCTTCAACGTATGACCATTGAAGAAAAGATCGGGCAGCTGAACCTGCTTGCCGGCTATGAAGATATTATTACGGGAGAACCCCATTCTTCAATAATAGGAACGAAAATTCAGGAAGGCAGGGTAGGCGCCATACTCAATGTGCGATCGCTGGAAAAGATACGAGAAATGCAGCGTGTTGCAGTGGAGGAGAGTCGCCTTGGGATTCCCTTGTTGTTTGGTCTGGATGTGATTCACGGTTACAAAACCGTGTTTCCCATCCCGCTGGCGCTGGCGGCCAGTTTCGATATGGAGTTGATACAAGAGAGCGCACGCATTGCCGCCATCGAAGCCACCGCTGACGGCCTTTGCTGGAATTTTTCTCCAATGGTTGATATTACCCGTGATCCCCGCTGGGGTCGTATTGCCGAAGGGCCCGGTGAAGATGCATACCTGGCCTCACGTATTGCCGAAGCTTTTGTTAGGGGATACCAGGGCGATGACCTTACCCTTAACAACACCATGATGGCTTGTGTGAAGCATTTTGCACTCTACGGGGCGGCCGAGGCAGGGCTCGATTACAATACTACCGACATGAGCCGCATTCGGATGTACAATGAGTACTTTCCACCCTTTCTCGCAGCCATCAGGGCTGGGGTCGGCAGTATCATGACAGCCTTCAATGAGGTGGATGGCATACCCGCCTCAGGAAATAAATGGCTTATGACAGAGGTGCTTCGCAATCAATGGGGCTTCGATGGTTTTATTGTAACCGATTACACGGCAATTAACGAAATGATTGACCATGGAATGGGCGACTTGCAAACCGTTGCGGCATTGGCCCTGAATGCCGGGGTGGACCTCGACATGGTTGGCGAGGGCTTTCTGACGACCCTTGGAAAGTCCATAAATGAAGGCCTGGTGAGCCATGAGCAACTCGACAAAGCCTGTCGCCGCATTCTGGAGGCAAAATACAAACTGGGATTGTTTGACGATCCTTATCGTTACATTAATCCCGAAAGGGCCGAAAAAGAGATTTTTACCGAAGCGCACAATCGCATGGCCCGTGAGATGGCAGCCCAAACTTTTGTGCTGCTGAAAAATGAGAACCAAGTGCTTCCCCTATCAAAAAAAGGAAAGATCGCATTGATCGGCCCGCTTGCCGACAGTCAGCAAAATATGGCCGGTACCTGGAGCGTTGCTGTTGATCACAGCCAATCAGTCACGGTTTTGAATGCATTCAGGGAAGCCGTTGGTAACCACGCCCAAATCCTTTATGCCCGCGGAAGCAACATTGTTGACAACCCTGATCTTGATCTTCGTACAGCAGTTCGCGGCCAGCCAACGGTTGATCTCCACCGGACACCCCGTCAAATGCGTGAGGAGGCCATTGCCATTGCCCGGCAAAGCGATGTGATAGTGGCCGTAATGGGCGAGCCTGCCGAAATGAGCGGTGAGAGCGCCAGCCGAACTGACATCGGCTTACCGGGAAGCCAGCAGGAATTGCTAAAAGCACTTCTCAAAACCGGCAAGCCCATTGTGCTGGTGCTGTTCACCGGAAGACCGCTTACCCTTACCTGGGAGCAGGAAAACCTGAATGCAATACTGAACGTTTGGTTTGGCGGGACACAATCAGGAAATGCCATTGCCGACGTAATCTTTGGCGAGGTGAACCCTTCAGGCAAACTGCCGTCCACCTTCCCTCAAAATGTGGGGCAGATCCCATTATTCTACAACCATAAAAATACCGGCCGCCCCTTGCCCGACGGAAAATGGTTCCGGAAATTCCGTGCAAACTACCTTGATGTAACCAATGACCCGCTTTATCCTTTCGGATTTGGCCTTAGCTATTCTGATTTTGCCTATGGCGACCCTCTTGTAAACAAAACCAATCTTCAAGGTAATGAAGAACTCAGCGTAAGCATTTCACTGACCAACTTCGGAACGCGAGATGGCGCTGAGGTTGTCCAGTTTTATATTCGCGATCTGGTTGGAAGTATTACCCGCCCGGTAAAGGAACTCAAAGGCTTTCAGAAAGTGTTTCTGAAAGCAGGGGAGAGCCAGGAAGTAACTTTCTATGTAACCCCCGAAGACCTGAAGTTTTACAACTATTTTCTGGAATTCGATTGGGAGCCTGGAGAGTTTGATATTATGGTTGGTGGAAACTCTCGCGATGTGAAAACAATTCGAATTGACTGGCAAAAGTAAATAACACGCAGAAATGTTTAAATTTGAGGTTGTTCAAACTTGTTAACGTCCAACTATTGCAAGATATGCGAAAAATCATTTTTCCTGCCATGCTGATTTTCAGCGTCACGGCTTTGCTTGCCCAACAACCTAATTACTATAAATCTGATTTTTTTATTACTGCCCAAGGCACCCTTCCTTACCGCATCATGCTTCCTGAAAACTTCGATCCATCGGTCAGCTACCCTTTGATCTTTTTTCTGCATGGGGCCGGTGAGCGCGGCAACGACAATGAGAAACAGCTGGTGCATGGGGCTTCTTTTTTCGCTTCCGCGGAAAACCGTAAGGAATTTCCGGCCATTGTAGTATTTCCGCAATGTGCCGAAGGCGATTTCTGGGCTAATGTAAAATTTCATTTTGATGAGGATGGAAACCGGTCTTTTTCTTTCGATCCTTCAGGCGAGCCGACCCCATCAATGGGTCTTGCAATTCAATTGCTCGAATCGCTGCTTGAAAGAGATTATGTTGGCAAACAGAAAGTTTACGTTGGGGGGCTTTCAATGGGCGGTATGGGGACTTTTGAACTGCTTTACCGCATGCCCGAAGTGTTTGCTGCGGCTTTTCCCATTTGCGGGGGCGGAAATCCCGATATGATCAATGAAAAGGTTAAGAATGTCAAGGTCTGGGCTTTTCATGGCGAAGATGACGCTGTGGTGGTTCCGGAACTTTCTTTAACAATGGTGGAGGCCTATAAAAATACAGGCGTCGACGTGAAACTTACAATTTATCCTGGTGTTGGTCACGATTCATGGAACAACGCCTTTAAGGAGCCCGAACTGTTGGACTGGTTATTCTCAAACATAAGATAAACCCCAACCGAACCGCTGGAAAGCGGTGAGCTCATGATCCGCTGGCTAGCGGAGAATAAACCCCAAACCCATGAAGAGATCAACTATAATTCTTGCCCTTATTTCATTTGCATTTTTGCACTCGTGCGGTCTGGGGCAAGCCGAAACTGAAAAGGCGGCTGACAGACAGCATTACATTATTGCCTATGTTTTTCCGGGAAACCGGGTTATGGATGTTTCAGAAGTTGACGGCAGTTACCTTACGCACATCAACTATGCCTTTGCCAACATTATTGATGGGCGTATTGTTGAAGGCTACGCCAACGACAGCCTTAACTATGCCGTTTTAAGGCAGATTAGAGATAAGAACCCAAATCTACAATTACTTGTTTCTGTTGGCGGCTGGGGCTGGTCGGGCGGATTTTCAGATATGGCCCTCACACCCGAAAGCCGCGCCGTATTTATTGAGAGCGCCGTTGATTTTCTTGTCAGGCACGACCTTGATGGCCTTGACCTTGACTGGGAATATCCTGGCTTACCCGGTAACAACAACATTCACCGGCCCGAAGACAAGGAAAATTTCACCGACCTGCTGTGCGAATGCCGCGAGGCGCTCAATGAATTGGGTGCAGGGGAGAAGCATTACCTGCTCACCATCGCTGCGGCTTCCTTTCAGTCGTATCTTGACAATACCGAAATGGAAGTGGTGGCCGAATACCTTGATTTTATCAATATTATGACCTACGATTTTGTGGGCGAGTGGGGCTTTACCACCGGGCATCATGCAAACTTGTATGCTCCGGCTTACAACCCGCAAGCCATGTCAACGGCAGGCAGCGTGGACCTTTTCAACAACATTGGCATCAACAATGACAAGCTGCTGATCGGCGCCGCCTTTTACGGCCGGGGCTGGCAGGAAGTGCATCCCGAAAACAACGGCCTGGGACAACCAGGGGTTGGTCTGGCAAACGTAAACCTGAATTATCACAGCATTGTCAGAAATTATCTTTCTGACCCGGCTTACCTGCAGCTTTGGGATGATAAGGCAAAGGCAGCCTTCATCTGGAACCCAGTCGAAAGGATTTTTATTACCTTCGAAAACCCTGAGTCAATAAAGGAGAAAGCCCGCTTTGTGAACGAAAAGGGTTTGAAGGGCATCATGTTCTGGCAATACTTTGGCGATAATGAAAAGGAGTTACTCAAGAGTATGTATAATGAACTCAGTCAGATCGAATAATGCAGGGTGGAGAGTAGAAAAGCAGGAGCCTGCCTGCCGGCAGGGTAGCAGGCAGCTGAGGCGTTAGCCGAAGCCTGCCCGCCGAAGGAAAGTCCCGTTTTTACGGGATAGGCAGAATACAGAATGCAGTAAGCAGCAGGCAGCGGCCATATGTAGTTTGTGGTTAAAAAATTAAAACATTGCATCCGACGGTTAAAAACAAATTATTTGCTGATGAAAAATCCTGGTAACAAACAATGGTACGAAGCCCTTTTTGAAAACTACGCCAAAACATACGATAAGGAGGATTTCGTTCATGGCACCCTTGGCGAGTGCGACTTTATTGAAAAGGAAGCAAGTTTTAATAAAAGTATAAAAATCCTTGACATTGGTTGCGGCACCGGTCGGCATGCCATAGAGCTAACCCTTAGGGGATATAATGTTATTGGCGTTGATTTGTCTGATTCTCAATTGGAGCTAGCCCGGGAAAAGGCAAAAGAAACAAAACTTGAAATTACATTCCTCAAAATGGACGCCCGTAAACTTGAGTTTGACAAGGAGTTCGATCTGGCAATAATGATATGCGAAGGAGCTTTCCCACTTATGGAAACCGATGAAATGAACTTTCAGATTCTGGAAGGGGCTGACAGGGCGCTGAAAGAAGGTGGCAAGTTAATTTTCACCACGCTGAACGGCCTTTTTCCGTTGTTTCATTCGGTTAAAGAATTTATGGACAATAACAAGGGTGAAGGGACTGCCGAATATGAAGGGCTGAGCTTCGAATTAATGACCTTTCGCGACCACAACATCACAATCATAGAAGATGATGACGGAAACAAAAGGGAGCTGGTTTGCAACGAAAGGTATTATGTGCCATCAGAGATCACCTGGCTGCTGAAATCCCTTGGGTTCAAAAAAATCGACATTTTCGGTGCAAAGCTGGGGGCTTTCAGCCGCGAAAACAAATTGACCACCGAAGATTTTGAAATGCTGGTAATTGCAGAAAAGTGAAAAATGAAAAGTGAAAAATGAAAAAAGAAAAATGAACCCCTCGACACTTCGACAAGCTCAGCGGAACCTTTGCTCGGGGCAAGAACTGGAAAATAAAAAATTTAAAACAAAAAGGTTATGAAGAAAATTATTCTGATTGGTATATTTGCCTTATTGTTGTGTAATGTGCTTTCGGCACAGGAGAAACGCTATTTTCCTGATCCGGATCCGGTTATTCAGCAGCGCCTTGAAGAGTGGCAGGACCTGAAGTTTGGCCTCTTGATGCACTGGGGGCCATACAGCCAATGGGGCATTGTGGAGAGTTGGTCTATTTGCCCCGAAGACCTTAGCTGGGCCGCAGGAGGGCGAAAACCCGGCATTACCGACAACTACTACGATTACGTGAAGCAATACGAAGCCCTGCAATTCACCTTTAATCCCGTGAAGTTCGACCCCGAGAAGTGGGCAAGGGCGGCGCGCGATGCCGGAATGAAATATGTGGTGTTTACTACAAAGCACCACGACGGCTTCAGTATGTTCGACACTAAATATACTGACTACCGCATCACCAGCCCTAACACTCCTTTTTCATCCAACCCCCGAACCAATGTAACGCTCGAAATATTCAATGCTTTCCGCGGCGAAGGTTTCTGGACCGGGGCCTATTTCTCGAAGCCCGACTGGAACAGCGAATATTACTGGTGGCCGCATTTTCCGCCAGCCGACCGCAATACCAACTACTCCATTCAGAAACACCCCGAGCGCTGGCAAAAGTTTGTGGAATTCACCCACAACCAGATTGATGAGCTGATGAGTGGTTACGGCAGGGTTGATATTCTCTGGCTCGATGGCGGCTGGGTGAGGCCAACAACCGATGAAGAGGTTAAAAAATACCTTCTTGCCGATTACGAGGGCAGCCGCTGGGCGCGCAATCCGCAAAGCCAGGACATCAATATGCCTGAGATGGTGCGCAAGGCCCGTGAGAAACAACCTGGCCTCATTGTGGTCGATCGCGAAGTGCCCGGCATCTTCCAGAACTACCTTACCCCCGAGCAGCACATACCCGCCGAAGGCCTGCCATATCCTTGGGAAACCTGCATGACCATGGCCAACAGCTGGAGCTACACCCCCAACGATGTGTACAAAACTACCAATGACCTTGTGGAAAAATTGGTTGACATTGTCAGCAAGGGTGGTAATTACCTCTTAAATATTGGCCCCGCCCCCGATGGCACGTGGGCGCCTGAGGCTTACGACCGCCTTGAAGGCATCGGAAAGTGGATGAGACAGAATGGCGAAGCCATATATGGCTCCAGGGCCCACAGCGTTTTCTCTCAGGGTGAAAACATTCGTTTTACCCGAAGCAAAGATGGAAAAATCTTATATGTTTTTCTTTTTGAGTTTATCGAAGGCCCCATTATTATTGAAGAAGTCGCTTTGCGCGAAGTAAAAGGCGTATCAATGCTTGGCGATAACCGGAAACTGCGACACAGAAACAGGGGGCAGGACCTTGAAATAAGCCTGCCTGCCAGCCTGAAGGCCCGAGGTGAACACGTTTGGGTGCTGAAGATTAAGTAAGGCTGCGACCAATTGATTACCTTTGCAGGCGTAAGAAAAAACTGAAATGAAAAACTTTATTGAGTTAAAAACAAAAATTGAAAAAGCCTGGGAAGACCGCAGCCTGTTAAAAGATGCGGCGGTTCAGGAAACTATTTCTGAAGTGATTGAACTGCTCGACAAGGGAAAGCTCAGGGTTGCCGCACAAGTGGATGGTCAATGGGTGGTAAACGACTGGGTGAAGAAGGCCGTGATCCTTTATTTCCCCATAAGGCAAATGGAAACCATTGAAGTGGGCCCCTTTGAGTTTCATGATAAGATACCTTTGAAAAAGGAATACAAGAAGCTGGGTGTTCGTGTGGTGCCCCATGCCATTGCCCGCTACGGCGCCTACCTTGCGCCCGATGTGATCATGATGCCTTCATACGTAAACATAGGCGCTTATGTCGACAGCGGCACCATGGTCGATACCTGGGCTACGGTGGGTAGCTGTGCCCAGATAGGCCGCAATGTGCATTTGAGTGGCGGCGTGGGCATTGGTGGCGTGCTGGAGCCGGTGCAGGCCGCACCCGTTATTATTGAAGACGACTGCTTCATAGGCTCGCGCTGCATTGTGGTTGAAGGCGTGCACGTGGAAAAGGAAGCAGTGCTTGGAGCCAACGTGGTACTAACGGCATCTACCAAAATTATTGATGTAAGCGGCCCTGTGCCAATTGAGTTCGTTGGTCGTGTGCCTGCCCGTTCGGTGGTAATTCCCGGGACTTTGCCCAAACAGTTTGCCGCAGGTACTTATCAGGTGCCCTGCGCCCTTATCATTGGAAAACGCAAGGAGAGCACCGACCGAAAAACCAGCCTGAACGACGCACTCAGGCAATACAACGTTGCGGTTTAGTTTAATGTTTTTCGAATCCTTAGCTTGCGCGATTATTATATCATTAGCTGATTAATTTATTTGGGCTTTTTGTAACTTTGTTGGCTACTGTGCATTTGGTCTTTCAAAATAATCTTGACCAGGAGAGTTGCAGCATTTTACTCTGTTAATACTATGGAAGAAGAAATTAAAAAAGTGGTGGAGGTACTTAAACTGGGTGGTACCATACTCTACCCAACTGACACCATTTGGGGTCTTGGCTGTGATGCCACCAATACGAAAGCCGCTGAAAAAATATATAATCTCAAGGGCCGTTTACCCCTTAAATCGCTGATTATTTTGGTTGACTCGATTGAAATGCTGAAAGAGTATGTCGAAGAGGTTCCTGAACTTGCTTTTGACCTTATGGAAAGTGTAACAGATCCGCTTACCATAATATATCCGGGTGCCCGAAAGCTTGCCAAAAACGTGATGGCTGAAGATCAAACCATTGCAATACGCATTCCGCGCGACGAATTCTGCCAGGCTATGCTCAAGGCTTTTGGAAAACCAATTACATCCACTTCGGCAAACCTTTCGGGCGATCCTAGTCCGCTTTCGTTCAGCAAAATTTCAATGGAAATCATTAATGGCGTCGACTATGTGGTAGGCATCAATCAGCACCGCATTAACCGGCCAAAACCATCTACCATTGTTCGCATTACCGATGATGGTGAGATACAGATCCTGAGAAACTAATCATTGTTCTTGAAAGAAAAATTATCACATCCTTTTTTCGCGCTCGTTTCAGCAACAGCAAATGAAATGGGTTTCCCGGCCTATGTAATCGGCGGCTGGGTAAGGGATCTTTTACTCAAAAGGGAGTCGAAAGATATTGATATTGTTGTTGTTGGCAGTGGCATTGAGCTTGCTTCGGAGGTGGCCAGGAAGTCGAACAAAGCAGGCAAACTCAAGGTTTTTAAGAACTTCGGTACCGCCATGCTGCGCTGGGGCGACTGGGATGTCGAATTCGTTGGTGCCCGCAAAGAGTCGTACCGACTAAACTCTCGAAAACCCATTGTGGAGGATGGCAGCCTGCTTGACGACATCAGCCGCCGTGATTTCACCATTAACGCAATGGCCATCAGCCTTAATAAGGATAATTTCGGACTTCTGCTCGACCCCTTCGACGGGCAGGAAGACCTTCGTCAAAAAAGAATTCGCACTCCACTTGATCCCGACCTGACATATTCTGACGACCCCTTGCGCATGATGCGCGCACTGAGGTTTTCGGCACAGCTGGGATTCCAAATCGACTCTGATTCTTTTGATGCCATAAAGCGATACGCGCACCGTATCAGAATCGTTTCCATCGAACGCGTCATGGACGAGTTCAACAAGATCATGCTCACCCGCAAACCCGGCAAAGGACTCCTGCAGGTGTATGAAGTCGGATTACTGCAGTACTTCTTCCCTGAGCTTGAGGCCATGAAAGGCGTGGAAGTGGTTAATGGAAAAGCCCACAAGGACAACCTGCTACACACCCTTCAGGTGCTCGACAACCTTGCCCGAACCACTGATGACCTTTGGCTGCGCTGGGCTGCTCTGTTGCACGACATTGCAAAGCCTCCGACTAAGCGCTTCGAACCTGAAGCAGGATGGACCTTTCACGGGCATGAGTTTTTGGGTAGTAAAATGGTGTCGAGTATTTTTCGCAGGCTCAAGCTTCCGCTGAATGAAAAGATGAAGTATGTGAAAAAGCTGGTGCTGCTGCATCTGCGCCCCATCGTGCTCAGCCAAAGCATAGTGACCGATTCCGCCGTAAGGCGATTGCTGTTCGAAGCCGGCGATGACATTGATGATCTGATGCTGCTCTGCGAAGCCGACATCACCTCCGGCAATTCCGCCAAGGTGAAAAAATACCTGCAGAACTTTGAGCTGGTGCGTCGGAAACTCAGGGAAATTGAAGAGAAAGACCGCCTGAGAAATTGGCAACCACCTGTGACCGGTGATGACATTATGAACATATTTGGATTAAAGCCTTGCCGCGAGGTGGGCATCATTAAAACTGCCATCCGCGAAGCCATACTCGAAGGCGACATCCCCAATGAGCGAGAGCCGGCCTGGGAACTGATGCTCAGCGAAGGAAAAAAATTGGGCCTTAACCCCGTGGCATCAACAAAATAATTAATTTTGTGCTATAGAATGCCCCGGGTTTTCGGTTGGCATAAATCTGAATACGAATTTAATATGCATATTTACCGTTTTAAGTTCACCTTTGAAGAGCAGGACGAATTCTTCAGGGAGTTCGAGGTAAGATCCGATCAGACCTTCGAAGACTTTCATAACACCATTGTTGAAAATCTTGGCCTTGAAAGGGCCATGCTTTCATCATTCTTTATTACCGATTATCGCTTCCGAAAAAAGCGCGAGATATCCCTTATTGACATGAGCCCGGAGGAGCGTCAGGAAAACCCTGATGAGGAAGGGGGAGAAAAAATGCTTGTGATGAAGGATGCCGTTGTTAGCGACTTTATTGACGATCCCCACCAGAAGCTCCTTTATGTTTACGATTACCTGAATTACTGGACCTTCTACCTTGAATTGCTGAAAATTTTGCCCGCTAACCCCAATGAGTCTTATCCGCGGGTTGCCAAAAGCATTGGAGATGTGCCTCGTGAGCTCACCGCCAAAGCTCACCAGCTGTTAGGCTCTGACCCGGGTCTCGATCTGGGTTTCGAAGAAGACCAGTACGATCCGGAAGATTTGAAGTCGTTCGAAGAGGACGGTTTTCTGGATGAAGAAGCAGGCGGCAGCTTTGATGACTTTGACGAAGACAAGTTCTGATAAAACCCTGGTAGTCATTACCGGCCCAACCGGCGTAGGTAAGACCTGCCTGAGCATTGAATTGGCCGGGCATCTGCAAACGGAAATCGTTTCAGCTGATGCCCGTCAGTTTTACCACGAACTCAAAGTCGGCACCGCTGCACCAACACCCGAAGAGCTTGCCCGGGTGAAGCACCACTTCGTTGGCCATCTCTCGGTGCACGATTATTACAACGTTTCCATTTACGAGGAGCACGCGCTGGCCCTGCTCGACAGGCTTTTCCAGAAAAATGACTTGGTGTTGCTCACCGGTGGCTCGGGTCTGTATATTGACGCTGTGTGCCGCGGCTTTGACGATTTGCCCCCGGTTGATACAGGAATTCGCCGACAGGTTGAGCAGGTCTACCGCGAAGGGGGGCTGAATGCCCTCAGGCTCTGGCTTAAAAAAGTCGATCCTGAATTTTACCTGCAGGTCGACCTGGCCAACCCCAACCGAATGAAGCGGGCCATTGAAGTTTTTCTTACTACAGGCAGAAAATTCTCCAACCTGCGGACGCAAAAACCAAATCCAAGACCTTTCAGGGTGAAGACCATTGTGGCAGACCGCCCCCGGCAGGGATTGTTCGAGCGTATCAATAAGCGTGTCGATCAGATGGTTGCCAACGGGCTGATTGAAGAAGCCCTGGGCTTTTTCAGACTTCGGCACCTGAACGCATTGAATACAGTGGGCTATAAGGAGCTTTTCGACTGGCTTTCCGGAGACTGCACCCTTTCAGAGGCCATAGAAAAAATCAAGACCAACACCCGCCGCTACGCCAAACGCCAGACCACCTGGTTCAAGCGCTACCCCGATGCGCATTGGGTGCACCCGCAAGATGTGGAAGGGATTCTATCAATAATCAGGAAATAGGATTTCTTTGCGGATTTAGTTATTAACCTGTAAACTTTTTTTAGGACGATACACAGGGTTGCACCCTGTGCTTTAAGGTTTCGCCCTTACAGGGCTATTGACTATGTTCACCTTTGGAATTATTCCGTTTTTTCTGCGGTTTTTTCGGCCTCTTTTTCGTCAGCAGCCTGCTGAATGCCAAACTCCCTGGCAAGGATCTCCTTTAACTGCACCGGCTTCAGGTTTCGCCTGATCTCACCGCCTTTGGCAAAGGAGATCTTTCCGGTTTGCTCGCTTACCACAATGGCAATGGCATCTGAATTTTCGGTAATGCCCGCGGCCGCCCTGTGGCGAAGACCCAGGGCGGAGGGGAAGGCCGGGTTTTCTAAAACCGGCAATACGCATCGGGCTGCCTTTATCCGGTTGTTGGTAATAATCACCGCACCGTCATGCAGGGGGCTGTTCTTAAAAAAGATGTTTTCGAGCAGTTGCTCCGAAATCCGGGCATCGATCAGCTCTCCGGTCTCAACGAAAAATGCCAGTTCGTTCTCCTTGGTGATAACCATCAGCGCACCGGTTCGGCTGTCGGAAAAGCGCTGGCAGGTGTTAACGATGGGTGAAATGTTCAGCTTTATGGTGTCGTCGAAATTCCAGAGCCTTTTAAAAAACCTGCGCGAAGGTTTATTGATGAAGCTGCGGGTGCCCACCAGCAGAAGGAATTTTCGTATCTCAGGCTGAAACACTATAATGAGCGCCAGCAC
>Ga0114946_10002350_pt1 | contig 12984 bp, 16 predicted proteins | sample WalLakDeSediment_FD_88676 | JGI IMG/M metagenome (GOLD analysis project Ga0114946, IMG submission 88676) | Lake sediment microbial communities from Walker lake, Nevada to study Microbial Dark Matter (Phase II) - Walker Lake 11/02/13 Deep Sediment | ecosystem: Environmental > Aquatic >...
CAAGGCCGGCGGGCTTCCTTTCCGGCCCACGCGGTTTCCGGCGCTGGAGGAGTATGGCGTGACAGTGGCGGAAGCGGAGGAGGCGGAGGCGGCGGCACGACAAGAACTGAACGCGGATGAGAAGGCCGGCCGGCTGGTGAAGTTCAAAGGGAAGCTGCCGTGATCCGCATCTTCTTGGGTCCGCGGCTGGTTCGGTCGGCGCGGAAGCTCGGCGCTGAGTCGCGAGCCAAAGCGGAAGCGGCGCTCACGGCGGTGGCCCGACACTTCGGCGACCCTCACCGGCACAGCGGTCTGGGTCTGCGCAAAATCGGGTCGGGTTTGTGGGAATGCCGGGTGGATATCCGGTGGCGCATTGTCTTAACTCAGGAAGCGGATCGGCTGCGGGCCTTCGACATCATGGACCACAACGAAATCCGCGCCTGGCTCAAATCCCGGAAGCGGTGAGCCCCATCTCGTGGCACATCCGTGTTTTCCTTGAACCCAAGGATCGGACGAGTCAAGCCCTGTATGCACTACTCGACGGTTAACCCGACGAAGAAAGGGGTGGCCTGGGTCAACCTCGAGACAAAGTTGATGGAGACAACTTCCGCGTCCGGCCGTGGATTCTCGTAAGTCGTCTTGAACGGGTTCTTGTCCTGACCGCCGGTAGCGATCCATTGGCCGTCCGAACTCCAGGCGACCTGCAAGACTCCCTTGGAGTGCCCACCCAGTGCAAAGAGCGGTCGTGCGGTCTGAACCTCCCAGACCCTCGCGGTGCCGCCGGCCACTGCCGCCAACACCACGCTCCAATGAGTGGTGGCAAATACCCGAATTGGCACGGGAGTCCCCTTTGGCACGTGCGGACCGAGGGCCGGGAGGCGGGCTTACGGATTCCTGGACTCTCCTGTCAAGGGTTTCAGTTGAAACTGGCACTGCCCAACTAGCCTGCTTCGCAGGCTAGTTATCTGAAGAAAAGAGTCACGTTTTGGCTGGGGTGATGGTTGTTCTCAGCGGTTAGTTTTGGAGGTGAGCGTTGCGGAGGATGTGTTCGAGGACGGCGTCGAGTTCCTGGATTTTGTCACGGAGCGGATGAGGCACGTCGACTTTCCAGGGTGGTTCGACGGCGGCGGCGAGGCCGGGTCGGAGGACGCGCTGGTCGGTTTGAGGCGGAGCTTCGTTGGGGCCGTGGCGCTACGACTCCAACCTTCGGTAGAACCCCCTGGGCGTGACGACGTCTACGCCGAAGGGTTTTCCCAGGGCCAACAAGTCTTTGTCCTTCGTCACAATAAACTCGGCGCGGCTTGCCAGGGCACAGGCGAGAAACGCATCATCTTTGACATCCCGACTGCGCCGCTTCCCCAAGGGATCAGGCTCTACCAGAAGGGCCACACGCTCGAGCCAGTCCAAGAACGGGCTGGGGTCGTTATCGGGACATTCCCGTCGTCCGATCCGTGCCGCCAGGGCGCGATACTCATCCAGGACAACCTCCGTGACGGCCAAGCGGCATTTCCGTCGCGCCAGGAGGACGAAGCACCGGCGATCTTCGCTCCGGGGCCAGAACGCCGCCGAGACCACGACGTTCGTGTCAACGACGACGGTCACGTCGTGCGCCTCCGCCGTTCAGCCCGGTGTTTCATGATCTCCTCCTGGATGTGAGCCTCATCCTCGACGGTCATACGCCGCGTCTTGCGTCCTTCGTCGAGCGCCTTGAACACCGCCGCCAGCTCGGCCTCGGTCGGTTCTGGCACCGGCGTCACGTAGAAACCCTCCCCAACCTCGGTGATTCGCAGGGAGGTTCCCGGCCGGATGCGCTTGCGCTCGCACATGGCCTTCGGCAAGACCACCTGGCGCTTGGTGGTCACAGTAATCGTCGTCGTCACACGCGTAGGATTATCCTACACCCTCCATTGGTCAAGCTCAGGTCGCTGCCAGATTCTGGTAGAAGGGTGTCCTGGCAATCCGCAGTGAAAAGTGCATCGGGAGGCGCGCTGGCTCGCCGGCGAAAGGACCCGAGCCGGTTGCGCCTGGCTTCAGGGGCTGATGCTCCACCCTGGCCCCATGAGTTTCAATGCTGGACGCGCTTTCGCGAGCAACTCTCGGTCGCACACGCGTTAGTACTCGAGTGCACAGGCTGCGTGCTCCTGCCCTACCACAAGGTGGCGGCACCCAACATTTGAAACGACGGGTCCGGTGTCAGCACGGTCAGTCCATGCGTCATTGCCTGCGCACACAGCAAACGGTCGAACGGATCTCGGTGGGTTGCGGGTAACTCACCGCTTCGGAAGAGGGACTCGAAGTCGATCGGCTGGCGCTGCAAATCGAAAAAGGCCAACTGTTTAGGGATCCAGGTTCGCGGGATTTCCGGCATGGGCAGCTTGCCCGTTTGGTGCTTCAGCGCGATCTCCCAAATGGTGGCGTCGCTGAGGAACAGGCGATTCAGTTCGTCGTCCAAGACCGTTCGCGCAGGAGCAGATAACCGATCGGGATCGGCCGCCAGCCAAAGAAAAGCGCAAGTGTCCAGAAGGAGGTTCACAAGCCCCAATCCTTGAGCTCTTCCTCGGTCAAAGGTGCCAATGCCTCGGGGGGCACCTGAAAGGGCGCGCTGATCATGCGGCCAACTTTGGGCCGCGCCGAGCGCTCACGCCGTTCGAGCGGAGACAGCCGGGCGATCGGACGCTTGCCCCGCGCAATCAGGAATTCCTCGCCGGATTCGACCTGAGCCAGATAGCGGGAGAGATGGGTCTTGGCATCATGCGTCGAGATGGTCTTCATCTCGTCGGAACTTATGGCCGGCCGCCCCTGTTAGTCAACTTAGTTCGGTAGGCGTATCCATGAGTCCATGAGTGGGGTAGAGCTTGCATAACTCACTGATATCCAACTTCATGCACTGTGCCGTTGCCCGTGATATCACCACGCGTCCGCCTGGTCACAACCTCCCGCCAGGTAGGGATTTTCGTCACCGCTTGCTGGTCCAGTGCGGTGTGATCTGCCGCTGCACGGGCGGCAAGCATGGACTGCCGGACCCGCCACAAGCAGCCTCGTGTTGAGCAACTCCCGGTCGCACACGCGTTAGTACTCGAGTGCAGGCTGCGTGCGTGGTTCAACTTTGCGGTTCGAGGGGATCGGATCAGGGTTGATTGTGGCGCCGACGGTGCCTTGGAGGATATCAAGGGGCGGTTAGACTGGCCCGATCGAGCAACTGACGACGAACCGCGCGAAAGGCTGCGACCCCGGTCTGATATCGGTCGAAATCGAGAACCAGTTCTGCCGCCAGTTGGTTTGCCGCAGCGGGATCGGACTTGCCCACCACCTCGAGCAGCGCGTGATCGGCCAGGCCGTCGCGCATCGCCTCAAACCGGATCGAATCGAGCGGGCCGTCGGCGCCGGGGTAGACGATCCAGGGGTCGCCCGCCGGCAGGTATGCGGGACCGCCATGAGGTCGGGTCGTGTGCGTGAAGGGGCTGTCGGCGGTCCACTGGTTGTAGCCCCAATGGAGGTAACCAGAGATGCCGTAGCGGTAGTTGATCCAGTGGAGCAGGCGGGTCTTGATCAACGGTTGTTCGAGAAAACGGTTGGCGTATTCGCCCTGCGGATAGACGCAGGTGTAGAACCAAACCTCCTCGTTGGCACGCTGGCGTTCCCGGTAATGCTCGAAGTCTCGGTGCAGGTAATTGAGTTGTGGGACCCAAATGTCGATCGAACCGATCAGGTCCTTGGTGTGGCAAGCCTCGATAATCCGGAGTTCTGGCGCGTATTTCCGAGCCAGCGCGGCCATGGCGCGATAGCTGCCGATGTTCCCAGCGATCGGTTCGTCAGCCAGGTGCTGCATATAGAGATCCAGCCAGCCCCTGGCTTTCAGATGCGCCACCAAGGCCGGGAAAAACCGGGCGTAAAAGGTGTCGGCGTCCGGACTAGCCGGATCCACCCGGTTGGTGGCTACGCGCCCGTCTTTCCATTCGCGAATCGTCACTACAAAGTCGGATTCCCATCCCCCCTGGCGCCCGCCGATGTGCCCGCCTTCAATGCGCCCGATCACGCCAGCGTCGATGAAAAGGTTCACCCACCGGTCAAATCGGCTGAAATCGATCGCCAGCGCGCCGTCCGTGCCTCGAGTGAATTGGGCGAGAGACAGGGGCGAGATCAGCGCGACGTTGTGACGGTGATCGGCCATGTTCCGTGCATATCGACCCAACAGTTCGTAGTAATCGTCCGACTCGGGTTCGGGCGCGATATTCATGTGTCGCCACTGCAGCGCATACCATTGGGTCACCCAAAGACTCGAGGGTCCCGCCACGGCCGGCCAGACCTCGATTTCCAGGGTTTCCTCACGACGCGTGGGCTCGCCAGCTATTACGCCCGCGAGTTCCAGTCGCCCCCGGTACCGCCCCGGAGGTGCATCTGTTGGTATCGGAACGGTGATCCACACCGGTTGCGCCTGGCCGGCAGCCAGATCAACTGACTCCACCTCGAGCAGCGGGTCGGGGTAATCCGCGGGTGGCGGGCGGAGTTGGTCGCGAGAGGGTTGTTGGGTGGGTCGATCCACCGGCACATACCCTACAAAGCGTGGCCGCCGCGGCGTCAGGATTGATTTTCCAGCCTCGGACTCGATGTTGCATAGTGTGGCGCGCAAACCGGTCACCGGCACCCCGCATTGAACCACTACCTGCAGGCTGGCGTGCTCACCCCGAGCGACCTCCGCCCGGGCCACGCCACCCCGCTCGGGTGCTGCATCCCGGAAAACCTTGATCAAGGGATCCACCGGCCAGACGTGCATCGAGGCAGGGTGCTCGACTGCTCCAAGGGCAACGCAACTCAAGAGCACGGTCAGCGCCACCCCAGGGCCCGCGTGTCCCGCAACGCTCATCCCTGGCGCAAAGGTTCGGAATGATTCGAACGCGGTTCTTCTCATGGTGATGGTTGTTGGCGCCAGTGCACGCCGCACCCCTGACTCTGTCAAGCGTGCTCCGCAGGCGGCGGAAAGGGGTTATCACCCAAGAATTGAAGCATGGACCGGGGGGTTCAACCTGGCAAAGGTGTGTCCGCATCGCGCGCAAGCCTCGAATCGGATTTGCCGGAGGCCAATCGGGTGGCGGGGATGCATGAAGATTCTGGGCTGGGAGGAGGAAGGGGTTCTCGGTTGCTGGGGTCACATCTTCATTGTTGAAATTCAGCGCCCGGGCTCGAGTGAGATCAATCCCCGGCCGGCAATGATCCGGGTCCGGAAGACGCGGTGAGCACTTCCTCGAGACACGGCGCCACTTCCGGCAGCGAATCCGCGTTCAACCAGGGGCGCCGGACCCAAAAACCCGGGATCGCATGCGCCCGGATGACCGCCTCGCCGGCGGCGAACTCGACGAGTTCATCGGCCTGCCGGTGGTAAAACCGGTGCGCCCGTGTGTCCGGATCGAGGATCCAGTATTCCTGGACGCCATGCTCCTCATACGCGGCGAACTTGGGTCCGACATCGCGATCCGCCGACCACGGGGAGAGGGCTTCCACCACCAGGGCCGGGGCAAAGGGCGCATGGCTCTCGGCCAGCCGGCCGATCTGCTCGGGCGTGAAATAGGCGAGGTCTGGCAGAAAGACATTGCGCGTGCTGAGGCGGACGGCGACGACTTCGCGATGCACTTCGCCGAGTTTGTCCCTTTCGACGTAGAGATGCATCAGACTGAACAGAAAATTGAGCAGGCGCGCATGTCGGAAGTTGACCGGTGAGTGCATGAATTTTTCCCCGTCGATCAAATCCGCGTGAACTCCCGGCTGCAGCCACTCGAGAAAATCCGCCGCGGTCCAGAGTTCCCGCTCCACTTTGTCGCTCACAGACACCACGGTCGGCATGGTGCAAAGCTAGTCCGGCGCAACGGTGGAGGCAAGCTTCGTCTCCGCCCAATCCCGGCGCGACCGCACACCCAACACGAGCCGAACGAATCGCCGAGCTCCTCTCAGAGGTTTGCCTCCTGGGCAGCATTGTCATGAACCCACCGCGACCGTGATGCGAAAAGATGCTTTCAGCGCTTGCAAAAGCGGCTGATGGCATCAATTTATCCCGTGATGAGAATAACAATCGACATCGATAGGTCGACTCTGGATGAGTTGGCCGTCATCACCGGCGAAAAAAAGATGAGTCCAGCAGTCAAAAAGGCGGTCACTGAATTCGTAAAGCGCCAGAAGGCCCGGCAATTCGGACGGATGCTCCGAGAAGGGGTGTTTGACTACGAACTGACCAACGACCAGATCGAACAATAGGGCTGAACTCATGGTGCTCGTCGATTCGTCTGTCTGGATCGAGGCGATCCGACGCGCGGGCCGTCTCGACGTAAAGGTGGCCTTGGAAGGATTGTTGGAAGAATACGAGGCGGCTTGGTGTGGTCCGGTGAAGCTCGAAGTGATGGGCGGCGCCCGCGCCCAGGAACGCTCCCGCCTGGCACAATGGTTTGCCTGCATTCCCTACCGCACCATGAACGAAGCCGCGTGGGATGACGCGAAGGAACGGTATTGGACACTGCGCGATCAAGGACAGACCTTGCCTTGGAGCGACGTTTTGGTCGGCAGCCTGGCGTTGACCTGGGGTTGCCGCGTGTACGCCATCGACCGGCACTTCGAAGTGATGCGCGACCTCATCGGCTTGCGACTTTATCAACCGGGTTACGGTGGCACATATGAGGCCGAGCCGGGAGTTTAGAAAGCGGCGCCTGGGATCACATCTTCATGATCGGACTTCCCCGTGCATGGCGCGACTTTGCGATCCTGCAACTTTCGTCGGCGGATGTCGTAGTACCGCTTTGAAGGCCGGGTGCATTGCCGCGTGGCGTTGCGCCCCGCGCGCCGGATCCTCGGGATGTCGTGGAGCAACCAGAGGGTCGGGTGCCACGGGGCCGGCACGGATGGCCTCGACCCAACCATTAACATCATTCACACCTATGAAAGGTCATTCATCGCTTCAGCTCATTGGGGCCTTGTTGGCCTGCGCCTTGTTACCGGTCATGACCGTCGGTGCGGGCAAGGGTAGGATCGTCGAGCGTCCCTTCCAAGCGCACGGCCATACGGTCGTTCGCATGGATCTCACACCTGTCTTGCTTGGCGATTCCCTCGAGGCGCCGTGGACGATCGTGGAGGAGGTCGGCTTCGGCACGCACACGGGACGTTGGACCACCTCCGGAGGCGGAACCTACAACGTGGTGACGGAGGCGATGGCCAGCTCCGGCTATATCACCGTGGCCAGCGGCGACGTGATCTGGTGGGACTCGCCACAAAGCGGTTTGACCCACTTCAAGGGACCATCGGGCACCCACTTCCGGCCGGGTTCACCTTGAACAACCCTTTCCGTTCGGCCATGCTCTGCGCCACGCGAGAAAGCACATTCCAATGAGTTTGTCATTTTCGCGCATTGCATTAGGCTCCACTCCGTGAACACTTCCTGGCAAACCACATTGCCGGAAATGCCTCCAGTTGAAGCAGAGCCGCCGCCTCGACCCGCCTTCGTCACCACGCATTGGTCGGTCGTGCTGACCGCCGGACGGTCCGACACCACCCGCGCACAGGACGCGCTGGCGAAACTGTGCCAGACCTATTGGTATCCGATGCGCTCCAGTTCGCCCACAACGAAGGCATCGTCCACCGCGATATCAAGCCCGAAAACATCCTGCTCGACAAGAAGGGCCGGGTGAAGATCACCGACTTCGGCATCGCCAAGATCGTTCAGCCCCTCACCCGGCTTGAGGACACCCTCTCGTCATCGGAAGGGGAGCGGGCCGGGGTGCGGGGAGGGGCACTGACGGGCGCGAAGGACGTGCTTGGCACACCGCATTACATGGCGCCCGAGCAGGTGGAAAAGCCGTCCACAGTGGATCATCGGGCTGACATCTATTCGCTGGGGGTCGTTTTTTACGAATTACTCACCGGCGAGCTGCCGCTGGGGAAATTCCAACCGCCGTCGAAGAAGGTCCAAGTGGACGTGCGATTGGATGAAGTGGTGTTGCACACCCTGGAAAAGGAGCCGGAGCGACGCTACCAGCAGGCCAGCCAGGTGAAGACGGATGTGGAGTCGATTGCGAGGACTCCGGTGCCCCGTGGCAGCGGAGGTGGCTGCGCTCCATCTGAAGCAGCGCATCCGCCAGCCGTTGCTGACACCAACCGAAACGCCAAGGAGGCAACCATTGTGTTCGCGGGAACATTCTTCTTCCTGTTCCTGCTCGCCGTCGTGCTGGAACTGTCCCGTGCCAGTGTCGTTCCTTTCCAGGCATTCCTGATCGCGAGTTGCATCCTGGGTCTGGTCATTTGCGCGTTTTCGCTGGCGGGCCGCTGGCCGTTTCCGTCGCCGTGGTTTCCCGAACCAAATTTCAGCTCGCGCAACCTGCGGCGTGGAAAGGTGGATTTGGAAAGGGAACGGCAGCCGCATTTCTCGCGCACCGCGATGGTGGGGGCGCTCTGGGCGCCGTTGTTGTTCCTTGCGGCGTTGCTGTTCTTCACCACGCACTCGGCGGTTGCTGTTGAGCCTGGCAGCCCGCCGCCGGGTCCGGCGTGGTGGCAGCTTTTGCTGCGTTTTACCTTGTTGCCCCTCGGTCTGACGGCGCCGTTTGGCACGACGCTTCTCGGTTCAATCGCCATCTCACAAATCAGGCATTCGCGCGGCCGGCTCCACGGCTTGGGGTTGGCGGTGTTCGACGCCCTGCTGTTTCCGCTGCTGGTTCTGGACCTCCTGATTCTCGGCGCGGCTGTGCTGGGACTCAGAGGCGTCACCGCATTCGGCGCCGTCAGCGGCATGAGGTCGTCCTGGGTTGGTTACTGGTGGCTCTGGCTGGCGGTGCTGGGAGTGATCGTTCTTGTGGACTGGCTCATCATCCGCGCGGTCTGGCGGGCGGCGAACAAACCCGTTGCTGGCGATCCAACCTCGGCGTCGTCGACCATGGCATCACCGCCACCGCCACGCAGTGGCGGTCACACGTGGAAATCGGCCACAGTCATCTTCTTGATGCTGGCCATCCCGGTCGGCGCGCTGCTGATTGCCGGCTTGATGAAAATGCAAAGCCGTGACCGGAACATTCAGGGCGAGGTGATCGCCGAGGTGCCGATCACGCCCCCCCGAGCCGTCCGCTTTGGTCCGGTGCAAGAGGTGATTCTGAACGACCTGGACGAAGCGCGCGGCAACGAGGCGCTGAGTTTGGCAAGGGGTGGGCTGCTTTCCCTGCCCGCCGATTTCGGCCAGCGAACGGCGGCGGCGCGCGCAGGCTGGTTGGACTCGAACCGCGTCGATCTGCTCGTGGATTATGCCCGCGGTCAATGGGCGATCCTCAGCCGGGGCGTGCAGCTTCGTGACCTGCACATCGGGGCCTGGGACGCGCCGCACCTCGGTTTCGGCGGAGAATGGCCCGATACCGCGGTTTTGGAAACGCGTGAAACTCGGGAAGCGACGTCATACCTGCTTCCAACAAACGCGCAGCCGCCCCTGAGCTTCTCCTTCCGCACTGCAAGCGGCGACCACGGCGCTCTGCAAATCACGGGCCTGTTCACCAACGATCCGCGTGGCATGAAGCTGCGCTACAAGCTGGCGCAACTGGCCGGCGGCGGGGGCGGCGGAAGCGCAACCTCGGCGGGCCGCGATCCGGTTCCGCTGGAATTCGGGCCAGTGATTGTGCGGACGCTAAGTGACGCAGATCCCGCGACCGACCCGTTCGTGATTGATTTGGACAATGGCAGAACGCTCACCCCGCCGCCCCGGATGCGCCTGGCGGATTCCTGGTTTGCCCAGAATGGGATTGATGCCGTGGTGGCTACCAAGCCGGGCATTCAGGGATTGATCGGTCTGAATCTGCGCGTCCACCAGGTGCCGCCCGAGCAGTGGGACTACCCCACACCCGCATCGCTCGCGGGGCAAATAGCGGCAGTGCCGACCGCCGCTCAAAGCGTGATGAGCAGCCGGGGTTCGCTGCCGGCGACCTACCTGTTTCAGACCCGCGAAGGGGGATTTGGCGTGCTGCAAATAACGCGGTTCACCGACAACCCGCGCTCGGTCGAAATCCGCTACAGGCTGGCGCAGCCAAGTGGAGGCGGACCTGGAACTGATTTTATCGCGACCTATCGGGTGGAACTTAGCCAGCAGGCGTTGGATGCCGCCCGAGACTTCGTCGAAGAGCACCAGTGGAAAATGCAGAGTGAGTCGGGCAACCACGAACGCGTTGTTTTCAAAGCGACCGATATCGCCGGCCGAAGCGTCACCTTCGAAAACGCGGTGCTGGGCAACGGGCGGGCGCAGTTTACCATCAGCGCCGAACCCGGGGCCGAACTGTCTGCCGAGCGAATTGGCGCCGCCATTTGGCGGCGGTTGGGCTGGGCGATGCCGGAAGGAGCCTCCGCCGAATCTCCAGCAGCAGGCGGGCCGGTGACCGAGGCCAAACCGATCACGCGATCGGTCAGCGACGAAGACGAGAGCCGCCTCCGGATTCTGGCTTTGGAAACCGCCGCGGATGCTTTCGGTTCAGTCACGGAACGCGTGCTTTATTCCGTGGGCACACAACGGCCGATCACAGGCGAAAGCTCCCCCCCTCGATGAACATTCACCGCTGGTTCTTCCTGCTCGCCGTGCCCGCCGGTTGGGCTGCACTGTCGCTGCTGCACTTCCATTTCCCTGGCGATGAATACGGCCTGTGGGCGGTTAGTTCGATGGCGGGAACGTGGATCGCCTTTCTGCTGCCAAGTGTTGGCGACATCCATCAACCCTGGATTCGGTTCAGTGTCGCGGCAACGGGTGCGCTGGTGATGGCGGGCGCAGGTTGGTTGTTGTACCGATTGGGCGCGCGGAAATGGCTTTGGACCGCAGTCTGGCTCCTGGCAGCTGTGCTCATCCTGGTGGTCACCCTGCAATCCTCTTCGAGATCTGGTCGGGATGCCGGGCGCGGCTCAGCGCGGTGTCGTAACTGATCAGGCAACGGCAATAGAGATCATACAGACAGGTGTCCATGAGGACCATGCCGTCCTTGCCACTGGTCTGAATGGTGGTTTCGATCATGTGGCTGTTGCCTTCCCGGAGCAGGTTGCGAATGGCGCCGTTGGCAATAAGGAGTTCATAGGCCAGAACCCGGCGCGAACGGTCGATGGCCGGGAGCAATTCCTGCGCGATGACCCCCTGCAAGGAGTTGGCGAGTTGAATGATGATCTGCCGCTGTAGATTGCCTTCAAAAACACCGGTGATTCGCTCGAAGGCATGGAGGACATTGGGCGAATGAAGGGTGGCCAGGACCAGGTGACCGGTTTCGGCGGCGGTGAGCGCCGCGGAGATGGCCTCGTGATCCCGCATTTCACCGACGACGATCACGTCGGGGTCCTGGCGCAGCACATAGATGAGCGCCCGGTTGAAAGAACGGGTATCGGTGAGGACCTCCTGTTGAACGATGATCGCGCGCTGGTTCTGGTGCACGAATTCGATGGGATCCTCGATGGTCACGACCTTGCACCGGCGCTCCTGGTTGATGAGGTCGATCAGGTAGTTGAGCGTGGTGGTCTTGCCGGAACCGGTGGGCCCGGTGATGAGCACCAGGCCGTTCGGTCTGAGCGCCAACTCGTCAATCTTGGCCGGTAACCCCAGTTCATCGCGGCTCGGAATCCGCCGGCCGCAAAATCGGATGCTCAGTTCCGGATGTCCGTCGCGTCGATAAAACGTCGCGCGGATCCGGCCGGCGGCGCTGTGCGGCAGAGAGATGCAGAGTTCCCAATCGCGTTCGAACTTGGCGCGCTGTTCGTCGTTAAGCAGGCTGCCGGCCAGGGCCGTGGCATCGTCCACGCTCAAACCGTCGGCGTCGGCAAACACGATGTCGCCGTTAATGCGAAAGGCGGGCGGGACCCCGGCGATGAGATGAAGGTCCGACGCCTCCATATCCTCGGCGTCGAGCAGCAGTCGGTCGAGATCCGCACGGTTCATGAGCCCTGCAGTTTGCGCCACCAACCGCGCAGACGACCCCCGAGGCCGGTGGCCTCGAGTCGGGTGAGTTCGCGCGCGAGATCGTCGGTGGTGGAATCGAGTTGCTCGGCCTGGGCCAGGGAATGTCGAGCGGCGCGGACCAGCCCGAGGGCGAGTTGACAACGACCCAATTGAAGCCAAACCACCGCGCGCAAGGTCTCGAGCTCGAGCGCCTGCTGGGCGAACTTGAGTGCGTTGGCGAATTGGTCGTAATAGAAATGAATTCGAGAGGCCAGCCATTGCCAAAACCACTGGCCGGGTGCGAGGGCCACGGCGCGTTCGAAGCAAAACGCCGCATGTTTCTCGCCCCGGGCCAGGAGAACGTCCCCGCGCGCGAGCCAAACATACGGCGTGTTGCCGCGTTCCTCGATGGCGGCGTCGGAAAAGGCAATGGCACCCTGAAGATCACCGCTGCGCGCGAGGGCCACGGCCTTGGCGGCGAGTAATTCCGCGTCGGACGGAAAAGTCTCGAGCGCTTTGTCGGCCCAGAGCCGGGCCTCGCGGTATTCGCCGAGCTCGATCAACATGCGGACCTGACCGGCCCAGGCCACCGTGTTGGCGGAATTATACTCGAGGACCTTGGCATAGGCGCGCAGGCCCGGTTCAAACCGGCCGCTTTCGAACGCCGTCTGCGCCTCGGCGAGGTAATAGGTTTCGTCTTTGACGACCGGTTGCTGTTCGGACGGTTGCCCGAACTGTTTGCCGAACTCGAGGTTTTGGAATCGGCTCATGGGACATAGAGATTTCGCCAGAACCACCAACGCAGCGGACGGCCCGCGACACTGGACCAGGGCACCAAGGCCAACCGGCGCAACACGGTCTGCACCGCGGCCGGATCGGCCTCGGCCACGCGTCCTTGGATTCCCATACTGGAAAACGGCCAGATAAACCAGTGGTTTTCCGGAACAATCCATTCGCCTTGGACCGGCATGAGGGTCAGCGCCGGGCGGCTGAGGTCATTCACCCGATACCAACCGTCCGCGAATTGGATGCGATCGCCCGGTTGTCCCAGGATTTCCGCCACGACAAAGCCGCGAAGCACCATCAAGCCA
>Ga0114946_10002351_pt1 | contig 12982 bp, 19 predicted proteins | sample WalLakDeSediment_FD_88676 | JGI IMG/M metagenome (GOLD analysis project Ga0114946, IMG submission 88676) | Lake sediment microbial communities from Walker lake, Nevada to study Microbial Dark Matter (Phase II) - Walker Lake 11/02/13 Deep Sediment | ecosystem: Environmental > Aquatic >...
AATATAAATATTATAGAATGTTGTTGGGAATTAAAGAAAAATGCCCAAAATGTAAAAGAAATTTTAGAGCTTCAAGAAAGGGGACTAGAACAGGTAAAGAACAAAGAAATTACGAATATGTTAAAATAGGAGCTAATAACTATGAGAAAATTAAAAAGAGGGAAGTAAATGAGTGATCTAAAAAATATACCTTATCTATATAAGATAATATTTAAAATGCTTTTAGACATAACTAAAGACACTAATATTGATACTTCTGAAGCAAGGCAAAGGCTCAGCCATTTAAGAATATCTAAGAATGATTTTAAGATTGTTATGAGAGAACTAGAAGATATGAATCTTATAAATAAAGCAAAGGGATATTTTATTTTAAACGAAGATTACTTATATAATAAAGCCTTTGTTATTCAAGAAGTAGAAAGTATAAAAACAATGTCTTTCCTACTAGAAGAATTTTAGCATTTTTTATTTTTCTTAAATATTTCTTTTGCTATTTCAGATGGCTCTTTAAATCTTTTTGATTTAGCTTTTTTATATACCTTTATTTTAACAGGTAATGTTTTTGTTTTTTTCATAAACATATAATATCTTTTCTATTATTTAAATACTACCTATAATTTAAAATTTATTTTTCTTTCTAATTTATCTTCTTCTTTTTTAACAGCAAACTCTATTTTTTTCTTTAACATCCTCTTTTCAACAGCATTTTTTATAATTTCATGCTCTCTTTTCTTTTCATTTTTATATTCCTTTATTGTTTGCCCTACTTTAGAGATACCTGAACGAAATAACGCAGAAACTTTATCAAATACCTCTCTCTTTTTATCTTTTTTCTCAGCTTCAATGATTATCATACTTATATTATGTTCTTTTAATTTAAAAACACTACCTATACGCGATAAGTAACACCAAAAAGCAATGAAAAATAATTATATATAAGATATGAAAAATATAACATTGTTATATATAACAGCGTTATATTTTAAATTATAACAGCGTTATAAAAACCGATAGGTAGCCTTTATATAGTAGTATAATCTTAATAACAAATAGGAGTTGATAAAAAATGGAAGTTAGAGGTCTAATTGTTAGCATCATAATGCTAGGAATAGCAGGTATTATAACAGGAGTTGTAGTTCTTCCTATGATTATAGGAGTAAATACAACTACATGGGATGACAGCGTAGTCAATCTATGGAATGTAATACCATTGTTCTTTGTATTAGCATTAATGCTTGGAATAGTAGGTTTATTCACTTATCTAGTAGCATAAAGATGATACTATGAATAATGTGAAAAAAATGGGGGGTTATGATTGAAATGGATATTTTAATCTTAACTCTACTATTTTTATTTTTCGGAATATTCCTGTATGCATCTTTTAAGACAGGGGATCTTTCATCTTTCTTATTTATCTTCGGTTCAGTAGTAATATTATTTTTTATATCATATTTTATAATTTCAGGGGGAATTGATATTGTTTATTGTGGTTCATCTTGTGCGACCACGAATTATCATAGTGCTGAGATAGTATTTTTAGGTTTTGCTTTAATTTTAATTGCTATCGGAATTTTATTAGTAGGGGCTTTTGTTTTATCTGTTCATAGAAAGAATAACGAGAGATGATTTTATGAGCAAAAAGGTAGAAGAAGTAGTTGAATTTAGTGAGGAAAATAGTGATTTTTTTGGAGAACAGGGAAATGAAGTAGTAGAGAATTCTTTAGATTTACAACTTCAAATAATTAATCCTGAAGCAAAAAGGCGAGGACATCCTATTTTAATTAGAGATATAAGAAATTCTAATTTAAATGACTTAGAAAAAACTCTTGTAGTAAGATTTTTAGATTTATCCACTTTATATGCATTTAAAAAAGATAAAGAAGGAAATTTGTTATATCCTGAGCTTGTTAAATTTTTTGAGTTTAAGGCTTATGAAATTGCTAATATTTCTCTAGGTCATAAAATGGCTGGATTAAGAAGAATAAACACACAAGAAACAATACAAAAATACGAGGGTTTATCAGAAGCTAAAAATAAAAGTATTGCTGATACTCTCAGATGGGGTAAAAAAGGAGGGAATTAAATGTTAATGATAATAATAGGGATATTTGTAGGGTTTTTAACACTACCTTTGGCTTTGTTTGGAGGTTTTAATTTATTTAAGCTAATAAAGGAAAAAATAATGGTTAAAAAGGGAGCTTATAGTATTATAAGAATTCAATCAAATGGTCAAATGAAAGAAACATTTATTATACCTAAAGGGAATAAATTTGAAATAAAAGAAGATGGATTTAAAAAACCTTTAGAATTGGATTTAAATGCAAGAACATTCAGGGGAAATGTGCCGACATTAACTTTCTTTGGAACAATTCCGAAACCATTTAATTTCTTTGATGATAAATGGACTCCTAATTTAGATACTGAAGAACAACAAAAATATGTTAAATTAGTTTATACAACAGGTGTTTTGGAAGGTATGAGATTAACAAATAAGGAAGATAAAATGCTTTTAATAGCTGTTGCAGGAGCTGTTTTATCTGCTGTTGTTGGTGTTATAAATCTTGTAATAAGTTGGGGCTAATGAGAATAAAAAATAAAAAAAAATACAATCCTGTATTCATAACTTTATCCTATGAAATAGTGGATGAGAAGAATTTTAAGATTTTAGATAGAGTTAAAAATGTTCCTTTAAATGAAGGATTTCAAAGGTTTAAAGGTATTATGTGTGAAGGGTTTCAAATGGGGGATATGAATGACAGAAAAAAACATAGAACTTCAAAACAAAGCGATTCCTGAATATATTTTATATAAAAGAGCTATTCTTTATAATAGCTTAAAATGTTCAGAAATTATAGCTAATTTTTCAAGAACTAAATTTATTAGAGGAAATCCGAGCAGGTCGCAATTTGCAGATTTTGCTCAGGGTGTTGTTCAATTATATAGTATATTAAAGCCTAAATTTGATAAAAAAGAATTGAGTAATGAAAATATTCAAAGATTAGATATTTTTATTAAAACTTGTAAAAATCCTCCAACACCTGAAAGATTTATTGAAGCATTTTTTATTTTACAGAATAAGATAGAAGAAATGGGAATTACTGAGGTTGAATTTATTAAACAGATTGATCCTGAAAATGCTGTTTTTGATGGGGTTGAATGATGCAATTATTAGAAGCTAATTTTAAAAAGGTAGCAGAAAGACTTAGAAAAGATTACGATTGGATGCATGGGAATGTTGGTTATGAGGGGTCTGGAAAAACGACAATAGGATGGCTTATATGTAAAATAATTGATCCCGAATTTACAGCTAAAAATGTAGCATTTACCTTTGACCAGCTTATTATGTTAATAGAACAACTGCCTAAATATTCTGCTATTATGGTTGATGAAGGAGCAGAAATATTCTTTAATTTAAATACAACTTCAAGAGAGGGTAAAGAAATAACTAAAAAATTAACACAAATAAGAAGCAAAAACCTATTTATTTTAATAAATATTCCTGATTTCACATTACTTCAGAAATACATAAAAAATCATAGATTATTAAGTTTAACAAGAGTAATATCAAGAGGAGTATGCGAGTTCCACTCTAAAAATAATTTATTTAAAATTAAACTAAATCCTCAAACTAAAAAAATAGAATATCCAAAACCATCATTTTATGATAGATTTCCTAAGGTTGAGGGTGAAGAATGGAATGAATATTTAAAGAAAAAAGATACTTTCTTAGGACAAGAAAATTCTACTAAAGTAATAAGAGAAAAATTAAAAAGGTTAAAGAAATTATCTAATACATTTACTTTCGCTCAGGTCGCATCTATTTGGAATAAACCTATAAATTCAGTTAAATTTATGTTTTATAATGGTGTTGGAGCTGATAAATATAGAATATTTAGAAAGCAAGATTCGGCTATTGATTTCTTAGGTAGAGTAGTAATATCTAAAAAAGGTGTTAAACTAGCTGAAAAGAAATTAGAATACTATCATAACTTTAAAAATAAAAGGAGAGAAATGAAAAAACAACACGATTTATTAAAGAAAAAGGAGGGAAAGAAAAAATGCATAAATACAAATGTGAATGTGGAAAAGACAACGATATAACTATGAAAATATTTACTAAAAGATTTTTTTATTTTCAGGTAATTTTTCTTTTATTTTTGATAGGTTTAACCATTTATACTATCAATTATCAAGTGCCTGAGTATGTTATATTGAAAGAATGTAAGACAATATTTGAAGCTAATAACTTATGTTCTGTTTGTTTTCCTATCTTAAATAGGTAGTATTTATTAAATAAATATGTCTAATAAGAGTATGAGTAATACTCCTATTTTTCAGAATGGTAGAATTGTTGGATTTGATACAGGACAGGTTAGTGTTCCTGTAAGTTCTGCTTCAGGACAACAAATGTTAGCTAAATATCAATTCCAACAGGCTTTAAAAGGAAGTGTTAAATCTCCATTTACTTCTTCTATTTCTGCTCCAACAACTAGCTCTTTATTAAAACAACAACAAGAACAGGCTAGAAAGGAAGCTGAAGAAAAAGCTAAAATTGAAACAGAGGAAAAAGCAAGAGCCGAAGCTAAAAAAATATTTGAGCAAAAACAAGAAGAAACAGCTAAGTTACAGGCTCAAAGAGAGGTATTTAGAGAAACTAAATTACAACCAACTAGTGCATTTTCTGCTTATGCTTTAGATATTCCTAAAGCAACTCCAAGAGAAACTTTAAGAGATGTTTTAGTAAAACCTGAATTAGAAAAATTTAGAAAGGAGCAAGAAAAAACTCATAGTATTAGAAAATTTGTTAGAGAACAGGAAATTGAGAAAGAATTAAAAGAAGTTCCTGAAGATATTGAAAGATTTAAAGTTATGTTTGGAGCAACAGATGACAAAGTATCTTATTTTAAAGAGAAAGAAATGACAAGAGAAGATTATAAAAAATATAGATTAGAAGAATTAGAGGATATGAAAAAAGCTGAAGAAAAAGCATTTTTAGAAAATCTTAAAACAAAATTCGGATTTGCAGAAAAAACTGAGCCTTTATTCTTTACTAAAGCTGGAGAAGAAAGATTATTAAAAACCGAAACAATGCCTTTAGGATATCAATATAAGGAATATCAAAAACTTAGAGAATTGGGTTTATTGGATAAATATGATAGATTTATTGATCCTGAACACGAAAAGGAATTTAAAGAAGCTAAATTAAGAGATTTTGCAAGAACAGGAAGTAATATTGTTTATGGTGTAACGAAAGGAGTAGCTGGAGGATTAACTTTAGCTGGAATGGGAATAGAATCTTTAATTAAAGATACTCCTGAAGAACAACAAAGAAAAATTCAAATGGTTTTAGGAACCACTGCTTTATCAGAAGGATTTGTAAGTCTTTGGGAAGATTTCAAAGAAAGACCAACAGAAACATTATTAAGAATTTATGCATTTTCTAAAGTTGCTGGAAAGGTTATACCAAAACCTGTTAAAGAAGTTGTAGGAAGTGGATTAAAAGAAGGATTCACACCTGTTGTTGGAATGGGTAAAAGCTTTATTAAAAGTTTTATACCTAAAAAACTTTCTTTTCAAGCAACAAAATTCTCAATTTATGATCCTAAAATTGATATATCAAAAACAAAAGCTGAAGCATATGTTTTAAAAGAAACAGCTTTAGGTAAAGCAACAACAACTTTAATTAGACAAACAGGAAAGGGAAAAATAGGAATAGAATTTAAACCATTTTCTACAAAGCCTGAACCTATTTTAAAAGTTACAAGAATACCTGAATATGAAGCTCTAGTTATAAAATCAAAAACAATTCCTAAAGTAGTTAAACAATTAGATAAATTATATTTTTTAGAGCAAAAAGCAGTTATTAAGCCGAAATTATTAAAATTTGATGCTAAAGAAACAATATTTGAATTTCCATCTTTAAAACCTGCTACTATAAAAACAGGAGAATATCTTGTTAGAGTTGGAGCAAAGCCAAAACCTATTTTAGCAGAAGCAAAAATATCAGATATTTTAGGTAAGATAAGACCAAAAGAAACAATAACATTTCCTGAAAAATTTATGAAAGGGAAAGTTGTTATTGGAAAATCTAAAGAAGGTTTTAAAATTATTTCTGAAGGAAAAATGTTACCTGCAAAAGATTTTAAGGGATTTACTAAATTAGAATTTGAAAAGTATTATGGAAAATATACTCCTAAAGGTGTTGATTTACTACCATCTAAAAAAGTTATTGAATTGGGTAAAGATGTTAAAGGATTTGGAATAGCTAAAGATATATCTAAAACAGATGTTTTAGGTAGAGTTAAAGTAGATAAACAATTATTAGATTATAGTGGTATTGATAAATTAAAATTTGAAATGGGAAGTTATTTAAAAGGTAAGAAAATTTATGATAGAGGTTTAACAACAGGAGAAATTAAGATTTTTAAAATAGTGGATAAACCAAAAACTAGTATTTTAAAAGCTCCTAAAGTAGAAACTAAACCTTTAAAATTTGAATTTGTTGATGACTTAAAACTTCCTAAAGATACTACTCCTTATATTAAATTAGAGCCATCTATATCAGGCATAGATGTTCAGAGAGTTAAATGGATAGGCTCAAAAGCATTAAAAACAGAACCATCTCCTGATTTACAAAAGATTTTAGGTGTTGGAACTTTAACTCCAACCCCAAGCTCAGAAACTTTTATTGTTTATCCACCATCTATAAAAACAGGATTTCCTACTTTTGCTCCACAATTTTATGATAAAAGAATTGAAACAAGAGAAGTTATTAAACCAACAACAAGAGAAGAAATAATGACTATAAATATTGAAAAATTAAAACCTGATTTAAGAGAACAATTAAAAGTTGATGATAAATTAAAACAATTTTCAGGAGTTAAAGTAGTTGAAAAATCATTTTCACAAGAAAAAATAATACAAACAGAAGGATTAAATCAATTTTCAGGATTGAAAGAAGTTGAAAAATCAAAGGAAAAAGAAAAATTAAAAGAAAAAGAACAGCTTAAATTTAAAACTTATCCTGAATTAACAACATTTACCCCATTTAAATATTTACCCACAACTTTAAAAACTCCATTTATACCTTTACCATCAAGGCCTAAAGGTTTTTTAAGAACAACTAGACCATCATTTTTAAAATCAGCTTTTGAAGTTCAGATAAGAAGAAGGGGGAGATTTATAACAATAGGAAAGGATTTACCACTCAAACGAGCTAAAAAGTTAGGAGTTAAAGTAACAATGGAAACTTTAGGACAAACATTTAGATTAGTTAAAAAAGGATATACTAAAACTCCTGATATATCTTTTGAAATTCCCTCAAAGATATTCACAATCCCAAAGAAACCAACAACTGCTTTAGAATTTGTGGAAAGGAGAGGAAAGACATTAAAAAAAGGAACAGGGGAAATAAGGGAGATACAAATAGCAAGAAGTTTAAAAGGAAAGAAAAAACAATACTATAAGAGGATATTATGAAAGGAATGACAAGTGTAAATATATTGGTAGCATTATTTTTGCTTTTGGTTATAGGTGTATTAATGCCTATATTTCAGATGGCTTCGGACTCTTTAGCAAGTGGATCAACATCACCATCAGCAATTTTGATAGCGAGTCTTATACCGACAGCAATAGTAATAAGCATATTATGGGTAACTTTGAAAATATTAAATTATGCTTTTCAAAAACAACAACAATATTAAAACGAGGGTATTAAAAAATGCGAAACCTTTATATAAGCTTAGTGATTGGAATGATAGTTTTAGGTAGCTTCGGCTATGCTGGTCTATGGAATGATTTATCTGCTATTGACCCTGCTAATTGGGTAAATACTTCGGCTGTTTTAGGAGTATCACATGATCATATTAACAATAAAGTTTATACAGGAATGGCTGGAGGTAAATTTGGAGTTTATAATGCTACTGATATTATTTGGTATGATTTATCTGATACTGATGCAGGAGATTGGGTATCAACAAATAATATAAATACGATAACTTATGATCATATTAACAACAAAGTTTATACAGGAATGGCTGGAGGTAAATTTGGAGTTTATAACATAACTGATAATATTTGGTATGATTTATCTGCAACTGACCCTGCTAATTGGGTATCAACAAATAATCTTCATTATTTATATTATGATCATATTAACAATAAAGTTTATACATCTTTAACACAGGGAAATCTTGGAGTTTATAATGCTACTGATAATATTTGGTATGATTTATCTGCAACTGATACAGGAGATTGGGTATCTACTTCTGATGTATGGAAAATGGACTATGATTATACTAATAATTTACTTTATACAGCGATAATAGCAGGTAAATTCGGAGTTTATAATGCTACTAGTAATGTATGGTCTGATTTATCTGCAACTGACCCTGCTAATTGGGTTTCTACTTCTCCTGTTGTTTCGGTATCATATGATTATACAAATAATAAAGTTTATACAGGAATAGGAAGTGGAAAGCTTGGAGTTTATAATGCTACTGATAATATTTGGTATGATTTATCTGCAACTGATACAGGAAATTGGGTAGGAACAACCAACGTATATGGTGGTTTAGTATTTGATCATATTAACGACAAAGTTTATACAGGATTATCAGGTGGTAAATTTGGGGTTTATAACATAACTGATAATATTTGGTATGATTTATCTGCAACTGACCCTGCTAATTGGGTAGAAATATCCAACATCAATGATATAGATTACGACTATATTAATGATTTAGTTTATACAGGATTATCAGGTGGAAGATTTGGAGTTTTTGACCCTTTAGGTGTTTCCATTAATACAAGCAATTTTTATATCAATAATTATAATGAAAAAACAGGCGCAGAATTAAATATTTATAATATTACTTTAACTAATTCAACAAACACTCAATCATATTTAAATCAAAATAATACTTTTATTTGTGATATAGATTGTTATTTTAGAGGACAAACAAGAATAACAATATCTAAAGATGGTTATGTAAATAGAGAATATTATTATTTAGGAGATGGTAGAAGTTTTGTTTTAAGTTCTTATCTATTAGAAAATGCAGATTCTCAATATACATCATTTTCAGTAGTAACATTTTTAGGTTCTCCTATTGAAAATGCTTTAATTCAGGCTTCAAGAGTAATAGGGGGAAGTTCTGTTGTAGTAGCTGAAGGTAGAACAGATGGAGCAGGAAATGCTTTCTTATGGTTAGACCCAACATATACCTATGAAATATATGTTTCAGCAACAGGATTTATAACAACAACAACGAATATTAGACCATCTTCAGCAAATACTATAATAACCTTATTTTCAAACTATGAAGTAGATTTTACTTCAAGTTGGATAGATATAGATTTCGCAATATTGCCTTATATAGAAGCTTTAGATGGTAGAGTTGAAAATCAACAATTTCATTTAATAACAAATGCAACAGGTAGCAATATTTTAACAAGTTATGGATTTAATTTAACTTTAGAAAATGGAACTGTTTTATGTTCTGAAACAGGGTCTAATCCTGTAGGGTCTGTTTTAAGTTGTAATGTAAATTTAACTCTTTACGAAGGAACTTTAAATTTTGATATGTTTTTAAATGTAGATGGTTATAATACGACATATACTCATACTAAAGTTTATAGAATATATCAATATTTAAGCGATAGTAATTCTAATTTGTGGTATGTTTTAACTCAATTTGATACTTATGGATTTTCAGGAGAATTTAGATTAATTATTATGTTTATTTTAGTTTTAGTAGTAGGAGGATTTGGAAGTATAGGAATGAATTTAGAGGGTGGAGTTTGGGGAATTTTAATACTAATTGGAATATTTGCATATATTGGTTGGATTGGTATATTTTATGCAATAGTATTTATTCTAGTTTGTATAGGTTTAATAGTTAAGCTGAGGATGATTTAAATGGGATATGCTTCTTCAATATTAATATTATTGTTTTGTTTCTCCTTAGTATTTAATATGATAGGATTTAGTCAGGGTTATGTTTATTTATCTTCTCAATTTGGAACATCTAATCAATCATGGATATTTAATTTATTTTGGTCAGTTATAATAGGAGGATTAATTTTTGGAACAGTTTCATCTTTGGCGACAGGAAGTTTTTCTGTTATGTATACAATTCCTGCAGTTTTTATTGGGGGACTTTCAGGATATTTCTTACAAACTTTAATAGAATTTAGCGAACTTCCTTTACCTGTTGAAGCTAAAGTAGTATTCTTTTCAATATTTGGAATTGGTTATATGATTGCAGTAGTTGGATTTATAAGAGGGGATTTCTAAATGGATACAGCTTTAATTCAAACAATTTTTTATGATTTATTTGTAACTTATTCAATAGGGAATGTTCCTCTCGCAGTTTTTATTTCAGGGATTTTAGTATTCTCATTTACAAGATTAAGAAATATGAGCTTCGATTTCACTTTCTTAATAATGACTTTATATGCTGTTTTTGTTACCTATTTAATAGGTCAAATAGTTGTATTGATTGCAGTAATTATAGTAGCTTTAGTATTGTATGGATTTTTAAAAGGGGTTTTTAATAGGTAGTATTTATAAATAACGGATGTGTTTAATATATTATGAATAAAAATTTAGTATTAAGTTTGATAGTGGGTTTATTTATATTCTCAAGCATGGGGTTTGCTTTAAATCAAGATTTTAGATTAAACAATCATTATAATAACATAACTGCCTGCGATGAAGGTTATATTGTAAATGTTAAAAATACTATTGATATAGGAAATATATACTCTATAATGAGAATAGGAGCTATTGAATATCCTTCTCTTACTCCACTATTCTTTTATGAAACAAATGCTATATATGATTTTAGTTTGAATAATTCATTTATAATGGAAACAGATTATAATTTCTCAACTGTTTATACTGAAATTGAATACAGTCATCCTGATGTAACCGAAGTTAGAAAAATAGTTTTCGATGATCAATTTAATAGAATTGATAATGTTTCTGATAACAAATGGGGAATATTAGAAAATAGTGATATGAATGGATATGGGACTGATTGGTATGGGGAAACTATGGCTATATGTTATGGTTTAAATGATATGCTTTATTATGAAAATTGTCAGGGATGGGTAGAAATATATGCTAGCCCTCTTGTAAATTATTCAGTTCAAATAAAAGGAAGATGTAATTATACTTTAGGAGAAGTTTTTCAGCATGATTTAGATGTGGCTTGGGATTGGACTGATTGTGATGGAAATTATTCAGATGAATTTTACCATATTGGTTATATAGAAACAGACGCAACAGGAATGTTTGAAGTAGGAATAAGAGCAGGTATTTTATTTATAAATGGAACAGCAACAAATGGTTCTCTAGGAATGGTTGATGGAGTAAGATTAGTAAGAGCAGATTATTTAGATAATTTTTATGAAGCAGATTTTGATTTTGGGACAGGCTCAGGAACAGGTGTTTATACTATTGTTGGAGCAGTTTCTTTTGATACAGAAACTTTAGATGGTTCAGAAATAGATGGAGTTTTAAGATATATATGGGGAGATCCTGCGAAATGTGTTTTACCGACAGATTGCCCTGATAATTTAAGTTCAGCTATAACTATGCTTATGATAATGTTTATTATATTCGGAATAATGATTGCAGTTTATTTCATACAGACAGGAGATTGGAAATTAGCTATTTCAGCAACAATAGTATTTATAGTATTTGTAGCTATGACAGGAGTTGTATTACAAATATTGTCAGGGGTTTGTTAATGCCTAAAAAGAAAGTAGATAGAAAGAAATCTAATTATAAGTATAAAAAAAAAGTGGCTTAATTAGTTTCTTATTTATATTTATTCTAATATCTTGTATTGGTTTTTCTCAAAGAGTAATACGAACAGAATCTAATATGAATATCTTAGCAATAGATGATTCTTATATTAATTTTCATAGTAATTCTACTAATTATAATCATATAAATCTTTTAAGAATAGGAACTTTTGACACCTTTGCATTTTTTAGATCATACATAAAATTCAATATATCAGAATTAAATGATTATAGAGAATTGAATATATCTTATGCTAAAATGTGTGTTTATCAAGTAGCTGAAAATACTATTCCTGTAAGAGTATTTATCACAGGAATAGAAAATCATACGTGGTCTGAAAGTTCTATTACGTGGGTTAATCAGCCCTGTTCTGTTGAAAAATATAATATCGGAGTATGTGATAATATAAATTTTACTGATTCACAGATTTCAGCTATGGGTTTAGAATGTTTTGATGTTACTAATTATTTAAATTACATATATAATACAAGCTATGCTTCTTTTATTTTATATAATAATACAGAAGTTTATTATCCGATAACATATGAAAAAACATTTACTTCAAGAGAAGGATATTTTCTTTATGTTCCTTATTTAGAAATAGAGTTTTCTTATAGAGAATCTTGTTCTCAAATGGAAAAAATAGTTTCATATATAATAGTAATCATTTTAATTTTAACTATTATAACTTCTTTAGTCGCAACTATTTTAACTAATCCCTCTTATATTGCTCATGTTATAATTCTATGTTTTATAATATCTATTATAGTATATGTTTTATATAACAATCTTTTATTAGTATGTATTTAATAATATAAATTAAATCATAATATTGTTTTATATAGTAGTAGAGAGAATTAATAAATAGAGATGTGATTTGAATGGAAGATGAATTAACTCCTAATATAAAGAAGATATATTTTTCTATAACTTATAGACTTTTTGAGAAAATGAAAGAACATAATATGTTCTTAGATTTTGATAACTTAATGTCATCATTGATCTTAAAAGAATTAGAGAGGAGAGAGCATGAACGAAGATAGTATTAAGGAATTATTAAAATCATGTATAATAGATAAAAATATACCTGAAAGAATAAAGGATGTTTTTATAAAGAATAATTTATTGGTTGATTTATCAGCAGGATATAAAAGATTCTTTGATTTA
>Ga0114946_10002352_pt1 | contig 12982 bp, 15 predicted proteins | sample WalLakDeSediment_FD_88676 | JGI IMG/M metagenome (GOLD analysis project Ga0114946, IMG submission 88676) | Lake sediment microbial communities from Walker lake, Nevada to study Microbial Dark Matter (Phase II) - Walker Lake 11/02/13 Deep Sediment | ecosystem: Environmental > Aquatic >...
GGGTCAATGACCTGGGTCCTGGGACTGGTCGGCACCCAATCCGAACGTTTCAGAAAAGTCACTCTCACCGAGGAAGATCTCAAACTTATCAGGATTCATGAGACAACCTACCGTTACGACGGCGATTCAAAGCTCCTGAGCTTAGGACTCCAGGCCTATGCTCTCGGCATCGCATATGAATTCGATCCATACTTCGGTCTCTCGATCTCACGCGTCGATCCCCTTCCTCACCAGCTCGAGGCTGTTTATGACTATTTGCTTAAACTCGCGCGCATAAGGTTTCTCCTTGCCGATGATGCCGGCGCCGGCAAGACCATCATGGCAGGCCTCCTGATTCGGGAGCTCAAGCTTCGGGGCCTTGCAGAACGTATCCTCATTGCCTGTCCGGCGAACTTGTCTTTCCAATGGCAGCGGGAGCTGAACGAAAAATTCGATGAGAAGTTCATTGTCATGAAGGGCTATGACATCCGCGACCAGTTTGGCGTCAACCAGTGGTTGGAGCAGAAAAGGATCATCACTTCCCTCGACCTTGCCAAACGTGGGGGAATTCTTCCGGGGCTAAAACAGGTTCGGTGGGACCTCGTCATTGCGGATGAGGCCCACCGCATGTCATGGACCCCGCCTTCCCGGAAAACTGCCCGGTACGCGCTCGGTGAATTGCTTCGAGAGTCTTCGGACCACATCCTTCTTCTCACGGCAACGCCCCATAAGGGAGATCCTGTCAATTTCAGTCTTTTCTTGCAGCTCCTTGATGCGGATGCCTATGCCGACGTGAAATCCATCAAACAGGCGATGGAGCGCCGGAGAGCGCCTTTCTACCTGAGGCGCACCAAGGAAGCCATGGTTTACTTTCCTGAGCGGCAGGCAGGAGGAGCCTGGGTTGCCCAAAAGATTTTCACAAAGAGGATTCCCCACACTGTGGCATTCCAGATTGACGACGCCGAGTTCGAGCTTTACCGGGATATCACGAGATTCGTCAAGCATCAGAGCGCCAAGGCTGCAGCTCAGGGCGACGACCCACGGGCCAGGGCCGTGGGCTTCTTGATGGCGCTCTACCAGCGCAGGTTGGCATCCAGCACCCATGCTGTGCGCAAAAGCCTCGAAAACCGGACACGGAGGCTGGAGGAAGGGTTGAAAATGGCCCAGCAGCTCGCCGCAGTGGCTCCGCCCGTTGTACCTGACCCGGAAGAACTGGAGCGCCAACGGTCTATGAGTCTTCAGGCTGTGGAGAGAATCGCGAGTGTTCTTGTCCTGCCCCATCCGGAGCGCGAAGCCCCGGAGGTGCGGGCCATGAAACCCAACCTCGAAACCGAAGCCATTGCCATGCGGGTTGTCATGGAGCATGAATGCGGACAAGGGAGGCAAGTTTACGATGTCCACGAGAAAAACCTGGGCTATGATGTCACGAGCCTTGACCTGACATCGGGTGAACTGAGGCTCATCGAGGTGAAAGGGCTGGCAGCGTCAACAGGAACGATCCTGCTCACGCCCAACGAACGAAGAGTGGCTGAGGACCGCCGGGACTGCTACTGGCTTTATGTCGTCACCGACTGCGCCTCTCGGCCGAAGCTTCAGGAACCCATCTGCGATCCTGCCCGCTTTGAGTGGAATGAAGTGAAAAAAGTGGCGCACTATTATCTTTCGGTAGATGCCCTTACCCAGCCGATGAGGGTGTGCGAGGGGCAAGCACCTTACGGAGGCACCGACGCAAATTGAGATCGTTAGATCAAGAGTTCCTCGAACAACAAGCCATACCGATTGAGATGGGCGGTCTCATCGAAGCTTTAGGAGAATTCAAAGGTCGTCAGCAATTATTCCGTCATCAGACCCCACAGGTTCTGGAGTCATTGCGCCAGGCGGCGATTATCGAGAGTACTGAGTCTTCGAATAGAATTGAAGGCGTAACAGTGCCTCCAGACCGTTTCAAACAACTCATGCTCAACCCAAGCAAACCGAAGGATCGATCAGAGGCCGAGATCCTCGGTTATCGTAGCATCCTTTCTCAAATCCATATAACCCCCGAACGTTTTCAGATCGAGGAAGACACCATTCGCATGTTTCATAGAGAAATCTATGCGCAAACAGGTATAGAAGGCGGGAACTGGAAAACGAAAAATAACACCATTGAAGAGCGACTTCCAGATGGGCGATGGATAACGCGCTTTGTGCCGGTTTCTGCTCGGGAGACACCCTATTTCATGACCGAGTTATGCCAGAGATTCAACCGGCTTTGGGATCAAGGGCGTGTGAGCCCACTCCTTTTGATCCCGACATTCATTCTTGACTTCCTATGCATTCACCCCTTTGCCGATGGAAACGGCCGGGTATCTCGGCTCCTAACAGTGCTGTTGCTGCACCATAGCGGTTTTAACGTAGGGCAGTTCATTAGCATTGAGAGATTGATTGAGCAGTCGAGGGAAACCTATTACGAAGCGCTTCAGCTCGCCTCAAGCCAATGGCATGAAAGCAGGCATCTTTTGAAGCCTTGGTGGGAGTATTTCCTTGGTGTGCTGATAAAGGCCTATCGGGAATTTGAGGATCGTGTAGGGACCATAACCCGTGCACGCGGAGCAAAGACATCGCTAATCGAACAAGCCATTGAACGAATGCCGTCCACTTTCAGCATTTCGGATCTTGAGAGGTCTTGTCCCTCCACGGGACGAGACATGATTCGGGTAGTTTTGAATCGTTTAAGAGATGACGGGATTCTCCGATGCAAGGGTACGGGACGAAAGGCTCTTTGGGAAAAACGTGGTAATAAGTCGGCTAAACATGGTAATAAACGTGGTAATAAGTCCACGGAAAGATAAAGTGACGGCCGGGACATCTGGCGGCTAGTATCGGCAACCCATCCGCAACCGGGCGCGCCGGAATCCACAACTTCGGCTGAGATCCTGGTGTCAAGGAGGTCGGAAGCATATTTTAGGAGGGCGGCTTTCCCAAGCTCGGCTTCGAGCGACGAGGACGACAGTGGGTGGTGACCATATGGCGGGACTGGCTGACGCCAGAGGTGTTGGCGATCTATCACCCGAATGAGCGACTGTCGCAGGCGGTCAAGCACGTGAAAGCAAAGGGCAGCATCAATAATGCTCAATATCGCGATATGACAAAAGTATCGGAGAGCACGGCGCTCCGGGAACTTCGGAAACTCACGAACTTCGGGATTCTTACCAGGGTGGGCGGCACCGGACAATCGGTGTATTACGCAATCGCCAAGGCGAAGCGTGATTTTAGAAATCAAAGGGGGAACCGGTCATGAAGCCGCCAAACCCGTCATCAAGGCTGCTCCGGGAACCCGTCATGAACCCGTCAAACCCGTCATGAAGGGAAATAAAAGGGTGGTCCCGGCTGGCTGTTGAGAGCGCCGTGAAAAGCATAAGGACATAGACATGGCCAAGAAAACACCCAATTCGAAGAAAACCGTCAAGACCCTTACCCACGATGAGGCCTCGCGCAAAAACATCCCCACTGCCGAATATCAGTCAGTTATGGCCAAGGAGCAACAGAGTCCCATCCGCGTGGCCTACGAGCGGCGCAACCGCGATCTGGATCCGCAACTGGTCTGGCGTGGCAAGGATGAGCAGGACTGGTCCGACCTGGTGACCTACGCCCCGCCGCTTTACATCCAGGAGAAGGTCCACCCCAAGGTTCTGATCGACGACCTGTCCGGCGCAGTTTTAACGAAGCCGGAAGCCCATGGCGACGGCGGCTGTATTCTTCTTTGAGTTTCTTTGAGCCCGGCTGAACCTTCTTAACCTGAATTTCTTGCTTTCCCCACCCCATTTGTGTATGCTTGGCTCAATTCCCATCAGGCCCGGGAGAGTCGCCGAGCGCCATCATGAAGAGAATCGCCAGCCAAAAACAGGCCCCATTTCCCCGAAAGGGATCTGGGGCTTTGCATCTGGAAAAAAAACTGGAAGAGCTGGAATAAAGACCGGTAGAGCCTGCCCTCGGTTTAATGTTTTGAGATCACAATTTGAGATCTCATTTCGCGATGGTCAAAAATCAAGACTGTTGATATAACAGAGCAGAAAGGACCCTGCATGCTGCCAGTGGAAGAAATTAGCGAAAAAATCATGACGATTCGAGGCAAAAAAGTGATTTTGGCTTCCGATTTGGCAGAGGTGTATGGAGTCGCCACCAAAGCCCTTAATCAGGCAGTCAAGCGCAACGCTACGAAATTTCCATCCGACTTCATGTTCCAGGTCACTGCAGAAGAGGCCGAATCCCTGAGGCGTTCAAGGTCACAATTTGTGACCTTGAAGCGTGGCCAGAATATCAAGTATTTGCCGTATGTCTTCACAGAACATGGTGCGATTATGGCCGCCACGGTCCTAAATAGCCCTGAAGCCATTAAGGATGAGTGTTTTCGTGGTGAGGGCGTTCGTAAAAATGCGTGAAGCCCTGATAAGCCGCTCCGAGCTTGCGAGATGGCTGCTCCAGATAGAGAAGATCCTCCTGGCGCACGATGAGAGCATCCGCGATCTATATGATCAAATCAGGCCCCTTCTGTTGCCTCCACCCGATCCCCCAAGAAAGAAGATTGGATTCGAAGTAAAAGAAGCCGCCGGTTCATACCATAAGGCTGCGAGAAGGAAGGCTTCATCGTCTCCACCCGGTAGGATGGGTTGAACGTAGTGAAACCCATAGGCTGATCCCGTTGCGTCCCCAAAGTTGCCTTGACTTTTGTTCCTTTCCACTCCGCGCCCCTGCGGTCTCCCTGGCCGCCGAAGCCAAGAGGCATAGGTGGCTGCGTGAGACAATGCAGTTGCCCTTTCAGGCTTTCGCTTGTGGACGGGGAGAGGGGGACGGGCATAAGTATATAAGTAACTTCAAGACACGGTGGTAATCGGCACCGTGGGTTTGGTCTACACTCAACCCACCCTACCACGGTACGGGCAGGCCGGGGCAGGGCCATCGTTGCTGCGCGGGTCGGAGCCATTGAGCTCGATGGGATGCTGGTGGAGTGCCGATAAAGGGACTTCAGGGGATGGCTTAGAGAGGCGGTTTCAGGTTCAAAATGGACCTTGGAATCGCCAGGAAAAAGCATTGTGGATCATGGCAGATAATCTGAAGCAATCTCCAGACGGTGAGTACTCTTGGATGGGAAAAGTCCAGAGGTATATTGCGTATGGGCAGAAAGGGCGAGCGCTTCGTCTGCTTGAGAAGATCATCGAATACGATATGCCGCTTTTTTATGGTCTCTCCGATGTCCAGGAAGATCGAAGGCTGGCGTGGCTCTACAGAATAGATCTGCTTCGAGACTGGGGCAGGCTGTCAGAGGCGCTTGCGTGGACTTGTCTGGAGTGCGAACTGAATCCTCAAAACGTTGCAGCGCAGGTCTTAAAGGAGTTACTCAAGGAATCCCTGCACCTCCAATTCAAGTCATCCGAAGACAAGCCTGTAGGATTCACCAAGAAGGAAGAATACGGGCTCTGGCGCGGAGTAGCCGGGATGCGGGAGGTGAAGGCGATTCTTGAGCGTGACATTATTTTGCCGTTGCGGGATCGGGAGTTGGCGCAGCGGTACAAAGTCCACCTTCCCCGTGGTGTGTTATTTTACGGCCCGCCCGGATGCGGGAAAACTTTTATCGCAAGGAAGATGACGGATATTTTGAAGTTTGCTTTCGTAGAGGTGAAACCCTCGGACTTGGCGAGCCTATATGTTTATGGGGGACAAGAAAAAATCGGGAAGCTCTTTGAGGATGCGAGGAAAAAGGCTCCTACGCTTATTTTCCTGGATGAGTTCGATGCATTCGTCCCGAAGAGAGTAGGACAGGGCGTGGGCTTTCATTACAGTGCTGAGGTCAACGAATTTCTTACGCAGCTCAATGACTGCTGGAAGGCGAAGATCCTCGTTATCGCTGCCACGAACCATATAGGAAACCTGGATCCCGCCGTGCTTCGCCCTGGAAGAATGGACATGCATGTTTTTATCGGCCCACCTGATTTGGAGGCGAGGGTTGAACTCATACGACAGTTCATGCAGGACCGTCCACAGGAGGCTACGGATTTTCTTGAGATAGCCGAGAAAACCGAGTTTTACACAAGCGCTGAACTGGAGCACATTGTCAACGAAGCCGCAAAAAGGGCGCTACAGGACCGTGTTCCTATTTCAAAAAAGGATCTTCTCCTGGCTATAAAGGCGAATCCGCCAAGGCTCAACAAGGACAAGCTCGAAAGCACAAAGAAACCCATTGGATTTGTTTAGGAAGGGGGGGAGATCTTGCTGGGAATTCGCACTGTTTCGATCCTGCTTGACTGAAAAGGATCAGAATTCATCTACCATTTTGGCCTGAAGCACCGAACGAGGCTTGCAGGATTTAGGGGACGTTGTTGACTAGCGTGACAAACTGAGGTGTCTGTGCACCAGATTCAAATAAGTAAAGGTGGTAAAGCGGTATGTCCGGGCAGGCAAGACTGGATTCTTCAGGGACTCTTCCCCATGTGGGAGACCGGGACGCTGGTAACAAAGTAAGTTGAGGCCGGCCTTTGTATCTGAGATTGGGCATGCTGTAAGGTTCTTAGTTTGTTTTTTTTGTTCGCTTTGAAGCAAGGTATTCCGGCCTTCTTTGGTTTCGATTTTCCATTGAGTGTGCCCGCTACCCTGCCTATGAGAAGCCCGGCAAATATAGCATCCTGACGAAGGCGAGCTGAACTGAGCCGAAGCAAACCCGGCTTCGCCCTGCGGGCTACGCCGCGGTCATCTGTCGCCATTCCTTCCCGTACACCGCACGGGGCATGCCGGCGAAGACGAGTGAAAAAGATCCTGAACGGCTTTTCCGAACCGATTGAAAAGGTGGGCACTGAGGCTTTCAGGAACGCCCTTGATGCCTTTATAACCGATCTGGATGAACAGGAGGAAAAATAAAGACTTGCCGCCCAGCTAGTCGGACGTTCCAAAAGAAGGCGGTACAAGTTCTATCACCCGCCTCCGCGGGAAACCACGGTCTCTTGATCACGGAGGAAGGCGGGTGGCCACCGTAGCTTCGGCGGGAGCGTCGTACCCCAGGAGTCACGGGCTCCTGCCCGTGGCGCTCCACTACGCCGGAATCTACAACTTGTGGAACGTTGGGGATGTGCATCATTTTATTGTTTTTGTTACCTGACCGAGTCTCCACAATCCTCGAAAGCAAACCAAAACGTGAGGTGCTTTTTTTCAAGATGTTTGACAAATACCTCCAGATGTTCAGAACGCTCCGGATCTACAGGGGCATGGTTTTGATGAGTTGACCGGGCGACTGGAAGAGGATATTATAATCAAAAAGAGCTATCGGGGGATGGAGGCACTTAGGACATGGGAATGCTTGACCGAATAGAACTTAATCCAAAGGTCTGCAATGGAAAACCTGTCATCAGGGGCACACGGATTCCGGTTTCTGTGGTGCTAGAGCGTTTGGCAGCTCATGAGTCTTGGCAGGCAATCCTCAGAGCGTATCCTGAGCTGAAAAAAGAGGACATTCAGGGAGCCATTTTATACGCACGCGCTTCACTGGACCATACCGAGTTTAGGGTCGTAAATGCCTGATGGGCTAAGACTCTGTTTGGATCAGATGTTCGGGCTCGATGTTGCTGCGGCGCTGCGTCGAGAAGGGCATGATGTATTGCGTGTGGAAGAGACCGGCCTGGCCCGCGCTGACGATGATGTAATTTTGGAAAAAGCGACGCGGGAAAACCGCATTTTAATCACGCTGGATGAGCATTTCGGGGACTGGGTGATTCTTCCCTTAAAGAAACATCCAGGCGTCATCCGGCTCAAAGTGAATCCCGCCACTGCTACAAATGTTGTGGATCTTATTTTACCTTTCTTAAGACTGCACTCCAGCATCCAGTTCAAGGATCATCTCGTTATCCTCTCTGCGACACGAGCGAAATGGGTGCTAACCTCTCGTTCTTGAGTGAAAATTCTAGTGGTGGCGCGGGGCTTGATTGTTTGGGTCTGTGGGTCTGGGGTCGGACCAAGGCAAGAATCAGGAATCCCATTAGAAGAGCAGAAAGACAGGCGCAAGAGATAGCCTGCATTCGCCTATTCGGGACACTCGGTGTTGGTGGGAAAGAAGAAAAGAAATTGGCAAGACAGGGAGTATGTGTTGGGGTATTTTGGACAGACGGAGAGAGAAGCGAGGAGGGAGTATCTATCTTTTGTAAGGAAGGGCATTGCTGAAGGGCGGAAACCGGAGTTGGCGGGGGGAGGTTTGCTTCGTTCTGCAGGAGGATGGAAGGGGCTGAAGGAGGCTCGTGAGTCGGGAGAAAGAGTGAAATCTGACGAGCGGATTCTAGGAAGCGCTGAGTTCGTGGAGCGGGTGTTAAGAGAATCCGGCGAGCAATGGGAGAGGCGGTAGCGAATTAAAATGCTTGGACAAAGCCCTCACAAGGGTGGCTAAAACAGGGCTATAAGGGCTTTCTTGACCCCGAAATGGGCCTTATAGAAACAGAACCAAGTGGACAGCAATGGATATTGAAGAACTTCAAAAGAAAGTCATTGAATTCAGAGATGCACGGGATTGGGCCCAGTACCATAACCCCAAGGATCTGGCCATCTCTCTTTCACTGGAAGCCGCCGAGCTGCTGGAGGTCTTCCAGTGGAAAGACGAGGCGGAGGTGGAGGCCATCAAGAGCGATCCGGAAAAGCGGAGGAGGGTCAAAGAAGAGCTTGGCGACGTTTTGATCTATGCTCTAAATCTATGCGATGTCTTCGGATTCGAGCCTTGAGGTGATACTGGAGAAGCTGGAGATCAACGAGAAGAAATACCCGGTCGATAAGGCAAAGGGAAACGCAAAGAAGTACACTGAGACTTGATCCTGAGACCGGATCTTCGGCGTTGTCCCAGCCGGGAACCGGTGGGGGAGTGGATGAAGGGATCATTCCCTGAAATGATTCCAGGAGAGGAAGGGCTCGCGAAATGTATGTAGTGCTCGAAAAGAATAGGCTGAGAGTATCGGTTGCGGGTTTCTACAACATGGCGTGGTACGAGAGGGAACAATTCCTCGATAAGAAAGAGGAGTACCCGATCGATTACGGGCAACTGGAGATCGACGTTCACAAGAACGGAAAGAAGTACCTGACGGGCTTTGTAATTGACCCGAGGGAATTCATCGTGGACTATCTAAAGACGAGGTACAAGAAGCGACTGTCTGTTCCGAGGAGGATTCAATCCGTTTCCGTGGATACCGGGAACAACCATGAAATACTCTCCGTCGATTTTCTGAAGGCTCGGTCTTTCGTTGTGGACGGGATGGAAAAGGACTTGATCTTTCCCCAATTCTGCCGGAGAAAAGGGAATATTACGATCCAGGGGTTTGAGGTTCTGTCCATCTTTTCAATGATCCGGTACCTTGCTCGTCGCTTCAAATACAAAGGTACGAGAATGATTCGGCAAGGCGACACTGCCTACGATCTGGGAACGAAACGCCGCTGGAAGATTAGGCTTGGTGAAAAAAGGACGAAGGCGAAAGAGTAGCTGGATCGGGAAGTAACAAAGTGCGCGGAGCAAACGTGATTTGTTGAGTGGGCTGGAGAGGGGAAGCCGGTGAGCACCAAGCAGTCTTTGGAAAGCCAGGAAACGCATCTGGGGCCTGATTCACCGCAGGCTCTTATAGCGATGAGCGAAGCAAAAGCCTTGATTGACCCTTATCGACGATTGGTCCACAGTGTCATACTTTTTGGGAGTTATGCGTTAGGACGGGCCGAAAGGGAGTCGGACCTCGATGTTCTTGTTATTCTCGAGAACAGCCGTAAGAGCAGTCAGCTAAAGCGCAGGTTTTTCGACATGGGATTCGAGCTGAATACGCGATCCAGGGAGACGGGCGGCTCAGAAGTTCAACTGGTGGTTTTTGATGAAAAGGAGATTAAGCATCTCTTCAGGCTTGCAACCCCCCTGGTGCTTGCCATTCGTCAAGGCGTGATCATCTGGGATGATGGTTTTTTCAATGCCCTTTTGGCCGGAAGGTATCCCAAATGGCCTACACGAGGGGCTGCCGAAGAAGCTTTGGTGCACTGGATTATCGGCCAATATTACCTTTCCGCCATAGATCTAAAGCGTGAGATCCGGAGGGACCATGGAACTGCTGGAATATGCACGGAGCAGAACGAATGCATAGGCCACTTTAAGGGGGATATCCTGGCAAGAGTCATCTCAAGAATGCTTTACGTGACGCTGCCCGAACGGGGGGAACTGCCTCTGACCAAGCACGATCTAGAGAAGATGGCGGTGGGAGCCTACGGAAAGGAGTGGCAGAGACCGATCTCGCTTGCACTTGAAGTTCTTCGCGAGGACAGGGCTATCGATGACAAAGAATTCGACATAATGTTTCCATTTGCACGCAAACTGTTTCGCGAATGCGTCGAGATCTGCGGGAGAAAAAACCCCAAGGTGATGGAGGCGATCAGATCGCATGTCGCAATTTACAAAAGTCTTGGAAGGAGGGACACGTAGATCAGAAAATAAAAGCGGCAGCGCGGGATGGAACGCTTTTATGACAGCGTGGGTTTCGTATCCACTCAACCCACCCTACGGTGATACGGGAATGTGTATCGGATGATGAGTGTGTGGGACGACCTTTAATAATAAACTACCCCGCCGCAAGCAGCGGGGTATTAAAGGCCAAAACTGAAAGATCTTTTCGCGGCAAGCCGCGGGGAATTCAACCCTAAGAGATTAAAAAAGCGTTACGGATGGTGTACAAGGGAATTTCTAGGGATTTAGGGGACGTTGTTGACTAGCGTGACAAACTGGGGTGTCTGTGCACCAGATTCAAATAAGTAAAGGTGGTAAAGCGGTATGTCCGGGCAGGCAAGACTGGATTCTCCAGGGACTCTTCCCCATGTGGGAGACCGGGACGACCGTAGAGAATAAAATAACTTGACGCACGGTATTTAAGGGAGTGTGCGTGCGTCATGCCGAGAGTTGCTCACCAGATATCCCAGGTCTCCTGCATCATGTGGACAAATCGCCTCTAAGAAAAGGGCGTGGTTGGTTTCAAGCGTCCGGGAAGGTTTTCTGCGGTTCTAAGAAAAGAACCAATGGCAAAGCAAAGGGAGTCGACATTATAGGTTTGAGATATTTGAATATTGACGGCCATCCCCTAGGACTACTCAGGAAGCCTTGAAACAATCATTGGATTCGTGTAAATTAAAGGCGGTATTTGAAAAGAGACACAGGAGCCGGATTGATGACGAACTTAACTGTGCAAGTGCCCGACCGCCTGGCTAAGGAACTGAGTGAGGCCAGCCAGGAATTCATTGCCGAAATGATTGAGTTGGGCCTGCGTACGCGCAAGATTGAGCAGGCACTGACGGAATACGCGCGTGGCGAGATGACCCTTGGAGCGGCCGCACACCTGGCCGGCATTACCGAAGGCGACATGGCCCGTCACGCCTACGCTCGCGGATTGGAACCCGGGTTTAGTGAAGCAACCTTGGCCGAGGAGCTGGCTTAGTGCCCACGGTTCTATGCGATTCAGGCCCCCTTATCGCCTTGGCGAAGGTAGGCCGGCTTAGCCTGCTTCTGGACCTTTGGCCAATCGTGCATGTCACCGAGGAAGTTTATGCAGAAGCGGTGGCCTTTGGCCATGCACTTGGCGCTCCGGATGCTCTGACCATCCGTCTGTTTTGGCAGAAACACAAGCTTCCGATTATAGCGGTTTCGGATAATGTTCTTACGGCTTACCAACCTGGAATCAAGCTTGATCCCGGTGAACGGGCCACCTTAGCCTATGCACTGACATTGAAAGACGTGCTCGTGCTGGTCGACGACGAAGACGCCCGGAGCGAGGCGCGTCGTCTTCGTCTCCCGGTACGCGGAACAATCGGGGTACTACTGGAGGGCTACCGCCGGGCGCTGCTTACGCTGGCGGAAATCGAGCTCCTCTTCAACGAGATCTCCGCGCGTCCTGACATCTGGATCAGCGCCAACCTATGCAACCGAGTCCTCCAAATGCTCCGCTCGGAATAGAGAGAAAATCCGGGGAAAAGTAGGGGACATCCTATATTCCCATGAGGGAAATCCGAAAATATCGTTTTAAGTATCTCATTCAGACACCCAGGGGAGGGCCGTTGCCTTCCGACTTTTGCGAAGAGGTGGCCCGGAAAGTGGAGCGCTTCCATCAGCAGCTTCCGGAGTACCGGCCTACCGACCTTGTGCGCCTGAGTCATCTCGCAGAAGTGTGGGGTGTGAGAGACATCTTCGTAAAAGACGAGTCGACCCGCTTCAACCTCAAGGCTTTCAAAGCTTTGGGGGGCAGTTATGCGGTGGCTCGCCTGCTGAGTCGTCATCTGGGCATGAGCCCGGACGACATCGATTTTGCCTATCTTTCCTGCCGGGAGGCACGGGAGCTTATCGGAGGGGTCACCTTTACCACTGCCACTGACGGTAACCACGGACGGGGTATTGCCTGGGCCGCGGAGAAGCTTCATCAAAACGCGGTCATCTACATGCCTAAGGGTGCCGCCCGCTCCCGGGTGGAGAACATCCGGTCCCATGGGGCGACAGTGATCGTAACCGATCTGAACTACGATGACACCGTCCGGTTGTGCCGGCGAAGGGCTGAAGAAAAAGGGTGGTATGTGATCCAGGACACGGCCTGGGAAGGCTACGCTGAGATTCCCCTGTGGATCATGCAGGGCTACATGACCATGTGCGTGGAAGCGTTAAACCAGATGGTCCCGGCCGGTCTCCGGCCTACCCATGTCTTCGTGCAGGTCGGCGTGGGCTCCCTTGCCGGCGCCGTGGTCGGATACGTGCTCAACAGGTTCAAAGAGCAACCGCCCAAGTTCATCACCCTGGAGCCCCACAATGCGGCCTGTATTTTCGCATCCGCAGCAGCCGGCGACGGTCGAGCCCATACGGTGACCGGCGATCTGAATACGGTCATGGCCGGCCTGGCTTGCGGTGAGCCGAACCCCATGGGCTGGAGGATCCTGCGTGACTTCTGTTCCTGTTATGTGAGCTGCGACGACTTTGCAGCCGCCAACGGCGTTCGCA
>Ga0114946_10002353_pt1 | contig 12980 bp, 21 predicted proteins | sample WalLakDeSediment_FD_88676 | JGI IMG/M metagenome (GOLD analysis project Ga0114946, IMG submission 88676) | Lake sediment microbial communities from Walker lake, Nevada to study Microbial Dark Matter (Phase II) - Walker Lake 11/02/13 Deep Sediment | ecosystem: Environmental > Aquatic >...
AGGGCAGTCATGCAGCATTACAAAGAGGTAGGAAGAGAAATCCCTAAGCCGTCTTCTGGAGGAACAACCTAGATGAAAAAACTAATTTGCCTAGATTTTGACGGAGTAATACACTCCTACTCTAGTGGCTGGCAAGGGGCGTCTACGATTTCTGATCCACCTGTTGAGGGTGCCATAGATTTTATAGTAGAGTTGTTAGCTAATGGCTATGATGTAGCTATTTATAGCAGTCGTAGTGGTTCTTGGCGCGGAAGACGAGCCATGAAAAAATGGTTACGCCATTGGGCGGGAGTTTGCTATGGAAAAACACTTGGTAGTGGGTGGAGTCTCGCCGGTTGTGTGATCAAGATAGACTCCACTCATTCAGAGCGAAAAAAGTATGCGAGTAGATGGTTAATACGGAAAATTAAATGGCCGAAACATAAACCTGCTGCTTACCTCACCATAGATGATCGTGCTTGGACTTTCGAAGGAGTTTGGCCCTCACTAGAAAGTGTTGGTAAATTTAAACCTTGGATGCAGAAAAAAGAAATCAACAAATCAACTAAGTGGATATGGGAGTTTAATGGCGATATAGCTACGTTTATTGAATCGCTAAAAAAATACGGCTTTGGCTCAAGTCAGCCAATACAAAAAACAAAAACATGTAGAGGATTCAATCTGTTAAAATTTATAGATCTTTACGACCAAGAATGTTCCCTACAAGAGAGCAGTTTAGCAGACGAAGATGCTATATGGCTAGGCGTAGACAATCCTGATCCGAAAATTCTAGCTTCTCGGGCCAAAGAGTTTGGCGTTGAGACAGACAAAACAACAGGATGGGTATCTTTCCTAATTCCAGAAGAGGTCAATATAAGCACCCGTATGCACCTCACGAGAGAGCAAGTGATAAAACTTCTGCCTCATCTAGTTAAGTTTGTGGAGACTGGAGAACTATAAAGTTACAAATAAAGAGGGGAATATAGAGATGACCCCCAATGCTGTCGATGTTGGTAAATATTAGGAGAAGACAATGGAAGACGATAAAGTATGGGTAGAAAGGGTGCTCGTCTGCTTAAATCTACCAGAACATGTAAGACCTGGGGTAGACGCTGCTCCCTGGGTATGCGAAGAAATAAAGAAGTTAGCCAACACTACAATGCGTGCTCGTGAGAGAGTCAGAGAACTAAAGAAAGAGTTACGAATAGCGCAAGATGCGCTATCTAACGAGCAGAAGACTACAGATAAATTAAGAAAGGCTATAGCCTTCGCAGCTTGCACTATTAAAAGTGGCGAGTCCTGGTCTCAGACTTGCGAAGAAATACTCTGCGATAGATTCGGAGGAAAGTAAGATGCATCATTACATGATCCATGTATACGAAGGAATAGCTCCTCTGTTGTTAGACGCGATCCATGTCGTCGAAGGAGAGGTTATCGAGTTCAAGCATATTGATTTCTACGGTAAGACCGATGTCCCTTGGCCTGCTTATAGAGTTCTCGTTAAGGTAATTGAGAAGCATCGGACTACATTTCTAGCATATCTAAGAGAGGGGGTCTCGAATCTATAAGTTTCATGTTTTCGGTGATGGCATTAAACTTGAGCCTGAATGGACTGATGTATCTTCTACTACTAATTTGATTGAAAACAAAGCTAAGTAATGGGTGAAACCAATGAAGAGGAGAATAAGATGAAACCAACATGTAAAACCAATGAAGAGTGGGAAAAGGAAAATGATGAACTCAGGTTGCGACTCAAGAAGCTAAGGCAAGTCGCACGTGATGCACTAGACGTGCTAGAGGCATTGAAACTATCGGAATGTAAACCTGTAAAAGGACTGAGCTTCCTTCTCGATGAAGAAAAAAACTTGGAACAAGATAGAATCTGCCAAAAATGTGGCAGGTGTCAGAGTGAAAGTGAGAACTAAGATGAAATTAATGAAAGATGCAGAAGCTAAAAGACCATCTGTTTAGGGCTATTGTCGAAGTTTTTAAAGGAGGTACAGATGGCAGGTAGTTTTATTTTTTGTGATAAATGTGGAGAAAAAGTTCAATTAGATGACCTTATCGTTTGGGCACCTGTAAAATTTCCCGCACCAGGAAGCAGTTGTGATGCAGGTACAAATGCAGGTGTTCAAGAGATTAATCCTCAGTTACGTTCGGGATGGGATGTGGCTTCAAAAAATGATATTATTCTTCCTGCGCCAAAGAAGTTTTAGATTTCTATTAATATGGACTGAGACATGAAAAAAGCACATGGACAAATTTTTACCGTTATTGTTCTTACTTTACTAGCAGTTTTTATGGTCTTGATGATATTGCAGTTTATTCCTCCAAAGCCCGATGCAGAAGTGGAAGGAATTAGAATATATCTTAGTCCTACGAACAGTGAAGGTTGTGAGTTAGATCCTTGGGTTGATTCGTTGCCAGAAAAAATATTCGCTTTCGACAAGATGGGCGCAGATCTGGAACTTTGGGAAGAAGGTTTTGCTAAAGAAACCTTAAAAGGTACTTTCATAGTTTTGCACAAAGAGCCTTGGTACGTGCATCCAATAGGCAAAGTGGCTGGAATAGCTTCTTACAGATATGCTATTGAAGTCCTGTGCGATCCGAAACTTACTTCTCTACTTTATAGAGAGTGGTATCTGATGTTGATGTGTGATCTAGGCGGTCTGGATAATTATGAAGAAGAGTGTTTGACGCCTACAGCCAGAACTCTTATCGGGTACTAAAGATAAAAAATTAAGTTAGAGATTAAAAGACAACCCCTCTCTACGGAGAGGGGGTTTGCCTTTACTCTTTCGCTTCTTTCCAAGTGTCTTCAGTTTCCGTTAAGATTGAAACCAAAAACTTCGGTTTGGGCGCAGACGAGGGATCAATATGATCAAGTACATCCGTTATATAAGGTACTAATAATTTAAATTCTATAGAGAATTTACTTATTTCTTTTTTGCACTTAGTTAAATTTTCTTTGATTTTTGCGGGAAGCTTAATCTTCCATTCGGTGCAGACAGTGACGATTTGCAGGATCTTATCTAGATCCTGCAGCAACACGATCCCTTCACCTACTATTACTATCCTATCCCTTGATTGATCTATATCAGAAACATCTCCAGCCCATTCTCTTACTGATTTGATCCATTTTTTAGAACTAAAACCACGAGCTGCAGCTTTAATCACTTTTCGATCCTCAGCCAAGGACCTCATCTCATCAAGAAATTCTTTATCCTTGATGGATGATCGCATCCGTTGTCCGAGAAGGCTATCTCCAACTAAATTGAATGCGGCTTCTTGTAAGGGGAGATTTCTCCAGTCCTTTTCAGAAGGGTTCCATTCCGTCATCTGTTTCCAGATATTCAACGAATCTTTAGCTTGTGTTTCCCAAGACTCTACATAGTGACTCATAATACCTCCAGATAAAAAGTAAAAGCAGTATGGGCCATCCACCCTGGTTGACCCATACTGCCGCAAAGTGTACTACACTTTGCAGGTAGAGGAGAGTATATCTCTACCAAAATCTTATGCCCCAAAGAAGAAACTAATTTCTAGATAAAAAAGCCCACACCCAATCGGTGTTGGGGGGCTTTAGAGAAGCCTTCTTTAATCATTTTTGAAGACTTCTAGAATAAGAGGAGCCACGAAAAGGAGGGTCGCTGGGACTTCCAAATCGCTCTCATCTAACTCTGGATCTAGGCTTTCGACCAGATCCAGAGCATAGTTTGCCAGCTTAGCGAATATGGCCGGACGATGGGCCACAAAGCTGACACACTTCATCGAATCCTCTTCAACCTCCGGGGACTCAATTCCTTCTCTCTCCGCTGCAAGGAGAATTTGCAACATCTTGTCAAGATGCCGCAACAGCTCAACTCCCTCGTCCATTACTTTCAGGGAGTCTGCTTTAGGGTCAAGACTATACTCGACCCACTCCTGTGCTTGCTCCATCCACCTATCAGCGTCGGAAGCAGAGAGTGCAGCCTCCAGGAGCTTAGTCCTGTCAACTGCAACCATCTTTTCGAGGCGTTCCAAAAGAGGTTTATGCGCCTCTCTCAGTTCGGGCCTCATCCTACGCCCAAACGCCTCTTCCCCCACCAAGTCAAAGGCCGCATCCTTCAGATCTGGCGCTAGCCAGTCTTTTTCGGATAGGCCTTCTTTTGTTATCCTTTCCCAGAGATCTGCCGCATATGCGGCATATTCTTCCCAGGATTCCGCAAACTCTTGGGAAGAAATGGCTCTCTCTGGGAAAGAGCCTCTTCGGACAAGTCCGAAGAGGAGTCTCTCCGAACGAAGCTCGGGGCAGGGTTTTTCCCACCCCGAGCCGTTGTCACATTCACAGACAATGCACATTTTTATATCCCTCCACCCAATAGGATAAATTTTCATCCAAGAGAAAGACGGGTTCCCTCTCTTAGCCCATGATCAATTTTATAGAGCGCCTGTGAGTCAGCGCTTAATTTTTACTTTCCCTTTCTTATACCAAGAAAAAAGGTCATTTTTAATATATAAAAGATAAAAAAACCCTCAAAGAGGGCTTCCCATGATCTGATTTCTAGAGCGCCTGTGGGTCGGCGCTTTTCAGCAAATCTCGGACCACCAAAGTTGGGGTCTCCGTGATCCGAGATTCTGGCGTATTTATTAGACGCCCGCTTTGGGCGGTCCTTCCCGCAACATCTTCCGAGTGAGGTCGATGACCTTTGAAAACTCCTCAAAAGTACATCTCCTCCCTCGCGGGGAACCAGCAATAACATCTCTTCCACCAGCTTCCAGCTCGCCGGTGGGCCCCCTATCCAAGAACACCTGTTGCACGATTTCTCGACAACTGATGCCCTCGATGGGGACAGCCAGGGAAACGGTAACTGCGCCGGACTTCGTGTTGAAGCCCACAACGGCGTCAGCTATTGTTTCCGAGTCAGGAGAGTTGTAGAAAGCGTTCACAAACGCGTCACTGACGCGGATGGACACTCCATCTACTGACTCAACGAAAGAGGTCTCGTTGAGTTTCTCCTGCTGGCTCCGAAATGTATTGCCAGCCTCAAGAAGGGCGGAGGAACTGTCGATGAGCAAAGCTCTCAACATTTCTCCAGTTGCCCTGATATGATCCGTTACATTTCGGACCATAGGGACAACCTTCCCCTTCTCATCCCTCTCCGTAAGAGGCGGCCCACGATTTTCTTGCGACCATGCCCAATAGGCATAGAGCAAGTCCTTCGTGGCCTCGGACGCTAGGGATTCGTCGAGTCTGTGTGGACCGTTCAGATCCACGAACTCGGCCAATACCCAGAAGTCCGCATTCCTGTTGTCAAACAGGTCTGCAAACTCCGGGAATGTCCTAAGCGCCCCTCCTACGCTATCAAGGTCGAGATGGCTTAACATCACCACCCCTCCACTTGCTAGGATAGGGATACCCGTATTGTTGCAAGGCGCGGGAGACACCTTGCAACAATATGGACCGTCGGCCTGATGGTGAGCGGCTGTGTAAAGCCGACCCTCCACAACCAAAGATCCATACTCAGCCTCGATGGAGATGTCAGGTTTTTCTGACAATGTTCTCGCTAACGAGGCTGATGGATACAGAGACACGCATATTTCTTGTTCCATTGGAGATTTATCCTTTCTCTTGCCTTTTCTAGTCCTGTAATCAAGAAACTCAATTACTTCTACTCACACCCCAATTTGTGAGCGGACCGAAATGAATTCGGATGTTGACCCATCCGTACAACAAATTTCATAGGTGTACTAGCGCAAGAACCTATGAGATTCCTCATTTCACAATTCTTATTCCCTAAATATACTTCTTTTTTCATTGTGAGCACCCTAGAATGTTAATTTAAGGAGGCTCACATATAAGACAGTACAATATAAAAATTAATCTTGACTTTTATAAATCTCTTACTAAACTAAAGTGTGGACCAGGCAGAGGTGTACATAAAAACGCTGCCAGAGAAATAATAGAGAATTTTCCTTATAAGTGTGAATGTAAAGCAAGATGTTTCTAAGATTTCATTTCCTCTTGAGGTTTCTCCGATTAGCCTCCGTTAGGGGCGAGTTCGAGATCCTAGCTGATTAAGGCCTTATTTCCAGAGTTGGCTGGGGAAAAGGAAATAAATTGGCTAGGAATCTCGGACGCTTTTCTTTTGCCCTTCGATGCCTGGTATGCCTGGGCGTATGGGGCAGATCAACTTTGGAGCCACTATGGAGCCAGATATGTATAGATTATTATTAGAAGAATCTGAAAAAAGGAAACTTCCAACACATTACATAACCGACCTAACCATTCACGACAGAGAAGCTATCCTCAAGCATCCCGATTGCACAGAAGCTATTTGGGGCTTGCGGGAGTGTGGGACTCATTTATTCTTGAAAACAGCTTATAGTCCCGATAAGCCCAAATTAATGAATTGGGTTGAAGCAATCTTCTCCACTTTCCTCGCGACTTGGTATCACATAAAAAACGGCAAAATAAAAAAGGTGCCGAAGGAGAAGGCGCTAAATATTCTCATAGAATGGTCAAAAAGAGGAGAACTCTCACTATTTGGGTAAACCATGGCATATATAATTGGACTCATTTCCCCGAACGAAATCAAAGAACTGGAAAAACGAGGATGGGAGCTAGAAGACGCCCCTAAAGAACTTATAGCCAAAATCCCTCCAGAATCCAATAAAACTTATAAAATGGTCTGGGTAGATTGCAGCATGTTCGATGCGATGACCGGTCCCGATTGGGAAGACACTCATATATAGGCGAACTTTTGGGGGTAAACGTTTACGTTGTTTATGTCGATTTTTAAAAAAAGTTAAAAATAAAGTTCTTTGGGCAAAAACAGCTCATTTTACTGTATAAGAGTGTATGGTAAGAATGCTCTATTTTATTTTTGCGGTTCTTCGGACATAGGGAACGTAAAAGCGAGAAATAAAAGTATTCTGTACCATCTCCCGCATTTATCCCATTTGGTGCGGAGAGTCTCCTGGGTGCCCTCCCGACTGGGTTATCGGAGGTTAAACTAAGAAGCTATGTCCCTCTGCCCAGAGAGCTTCTTTTTATCTTAAATACTGCAAATTATTGATCTTTTATGGGATAAGAATTTGCAGTAAAAACAGAGACTCAATGGGTCTCTCATAACTAAGGAGAACTAAAATGGATACCGCAATTCCATTGGCGCTAAGATTACGAATGAAGAGAAGTCCAGACGAGATGTTCCAAATACAAGGAATGAAGAACACATACTTGGCCGTGTGGAAAGGCCAAAAGGCCTTCCTCGTGGACGTGTCCACAAACACATTCGCCATGATAGCGGATGAGCGGACTTTAGTCACCGCCGATGAATAAGTATAAAAGAGCTTCCCCAAATGGGTTGAGGCTCTTAATTTTAGCCTTTAACTCAAAACTAGGAGAAAGAAATATGTTAACAAACTTGGCGAGTGATCTAATAAAGCTTCTAAAAGACCCTACAGCCTTTCACCATGAAAAAGAGAAAAGAGAAGAACTAGAAAAAAGACTAAAAGACCTAGTAGGCCTTTTGGCGGAGAGTCAAAGAAAATTATTAACTTTACGATTTGGTCTTGATGGAGGGAAACGACATTCAAGAGAAGAGACTGCAGAAATAATGGGCATAAAAAGAGTAAACGTGAGACAAAGAGAGTATGTAATATTAAAGCGTATGGAATACACCGCTAATGCTTCTTTGGCTTTTAAGAAGGATACGTTAGTTGAGCGTTATGTATCCTCCATTCAGAAAGCTGTAGATATGTTTGTTGAGGAATTTGAGCCTCCAACAGTAAAGTTCTGCAATCACTGTAAATCTTATTATAAAAACCAAATGGACAGTAGGACTAAACGTAAATTAGCTGCATATAAGTATCTTAAGGGCTTTTTGGAATCTTCAAAGAATAAAGAAGAGTACAGAGTAGCTTTACGAGGCTCGATTCAAAAGATCCGCAAAGAGGTAGCAACTATAACAGGAATAAGACCATGAAAGACCATAAATACAGACTCTTATATGACATCCAAAAGAAGCCTGAAGGAATCTTAAAAGAAGATATCCCTAAAGATTGGGGTGCGTGTGACGCAATAATGATTGCCTCTATTCTCTATCCCGAAGATGGTAGTTTGAGCATTATGATCATAGGAGAAGATGGTAGAACCAATCAAAAGTTAAGTGACGAAGAGCTATTTAAAGTGTGGGCCGTTCTATCCGCCAAGTTATCAGAATCAAAAACACTAGGAGAAAGTCAAAAAGATCTTTGTCATATTACACACTCTATCATTAAAAACGCACTAGAACTGATTATGAGACATGAAAAGGAGATTAATACATCAGAGAATAAAAACATTAAAAAAACTAAATATCCTACATGACAAGCAAACTAAAAAAAGAAAAAAAGGCTTTAAGACATGCAATAGAAGCATTAAGAGATCTGGCAAAAGAAAAATGCCATAAGAGATCTTGCGGTTCTGTATGTCTATGCTCAAGATGTCACGCAATAGATGCATTAAAGTACTTTGACCCAGAGTGGAATCCATAAAAGCTAACAAGAAGCTCCTTTAAAAATACCCCCCAAAAAATTTTAAAAAGCCCTTAGGGGCCGACTTAGGATTAAAGAGGTTCTCCTTTTGGGATTGAACCTTTTTTTATCTATAAAATTAAGAGGTTTAGGGCATAAGAATATGATCGGTTAAGAGGTAATGATGCCTCTTTCTCGATATTCCACTGGATAAAGGAGTTAACATGGAATTAGGAATTGTTCTAAAAACTATAAGAAAGAAAAAGAAGCTAACGCAAGGGACGTTAGCTAAAGAGTCTGGATTCAGCAGAGCTACAATTGCTGAATTAGAGACTGGGGATCCGAATGTTAAATTAAGAACTCTCCAAGCCATTAGTAAAGTCTTGGAAGTTCCTTTGTCTACAATCTTCAAAATTGCAGAAGATGTAGAAGACGTAGAAGATAAGATCCCTGAAGTGTTAAGAACCCCAAAGGCTAGAAAAGGGTTTGTTGAAGATTACGTTGAAAGCTTAAAGTTTATTTAAGCTCCGTAAAAGGCTCTCCTCTTTAGGATTGAGCCTTTTTTTAGCTTAAAGAAAATACCCCCAAAAAATTTTAAGAAAGCCTTTTCTACGGTTCCCTAATAAGAGCAATTTAGAGATACCCCTCCCAAAATATAAAGTCTGTTTCTCCCTGTCCCAAAAAATTCCAGTATTAAATATACCCCCCCAAATAGGATACCTCTGTCCCCCCTCTTATCTGGGAATTCGTTTTTCTCATAGCCCTAACGCTAGGCGAGTACGAGCACATACTCTAAACTCATATAACTCTCTTTGCGCTAAGAGTGCAAAAACATTAGGTAATTGGGGATAAGTAATTAGTCAGGAGATTATTCCTGGCTAATCACAAACCCCAATGGGGAAAAGGAGAAAGATTATGAGGCATTTCTTCAATGCAGCTAGTGAATTAGTAGAGGGCTATACTCGAATAACAACAGAAACAATAGAAACTATAGTCTCTGCTGTAGGCCACGTAGTAAGTGGCCTAGAGTCAGCACTTCCCGAATACAGGGAGTCCAAACTCCCTGTTGCAATAAGGGAGTGCCGGAATTTCTTCCGAGAAGGAAGCTTAGAATTAGTAGATGGCCGATTAAAGGCCATGGACAAAAGACTGAGTAAGCTGAAGGTCGCCTATTTAGAGGCGACCTTTGGGGGGGAAGAAGAAAAGAAGAAGGAAGAAAAGAAAGAAGAAAAGAATGGTGAAGAAAAGAGTAAAGGATACGAATGGTGAATAGATAGGTCAGAGAGTTGAGCATACGCTCCTCTCTTTTTAGCTTTCAGCTACCACAGCTCCCTACAATTATACTTTTCTTTTTTATCCCTGATTTTGATAGAACTGCGATTGTGGTGAGCTGTGATAGAAAGTTTTACTAAATAGCTGAAACCCATCAGAGCTACCCTAATTATAGTGTTACCACCGAGGGAGAGGAGAGGATATATAGGGAGAGGAGAGGGTATATAGAGAAAGGAGAGGGTATATAGGGGGGATAGGGAGGATATATAGAATAGAGGAGATAATAATAAGAATTTGAGAGGCTCACAAAAGAGTATTCTCCCAAGAGGCTAGGAGAACTCTTTATCTCTCTTATTATCTACTGGTACTATTACTTCTTTACTACATTCTCTCACATACTCTCTTTGGCGCTTTTGGAGAAGAAGAATTCTTTTTCCTTTTTTCACTCTATCCCTCATGCGAAGCTCTTTGTCACTCCTATTTCTCCCACATACAGATTATGGCTAATTAGACACAAACTCACAACCACAGCTTCTCTCATTGTAACTTTGGTAATTAATCAACTTTAAAGGGCATAAGATTATATCAATATGGGAAATTAATCTTATATTGAAACTCCAATGGAGGACACCATGGCAGGTTGGGTGATTGGATACGAAGAAGAAAGAGATAAAAGAGAACTCTCTTCGATAGAAGAGAACCTCTGGGCTACCCAGCCCAAATTGCGCCCTTTGTTGACTAAGCTCAAAAGAGCAAAGTCTCAAGGAAACACAAAAGAAGCCAACAGGCTTCGAAGTCTAATTATGGACAAACTGGAGCTTTAATTCTAAATCATTAAACCTTTTAAAAAGGAGGAACTATATGAAAGAAACACAAGAGAACGATTTATTCAACTGTGCGCAGAGCACATTAAACAAAAAAAGACTAACAAAAAGACTACACGATAGGTATGAAGCCCTCTCCAAAGAAAGGGAATATATTCACAATAAGGTCTCCACAAATTACAATAATTTTAACCGAAAGGAGATGCAAGAACTTGATGACACAATCTTTAACTTCCTCATAGAATGGGCTAAGAATAATGACGAATTTTGCTCACTTTTACATGACGCCCTTTGGAGAGAAAGAATCGCAATAGTTCTTTTACACCCAAAGGCAAGTGATCAGCATAGAACTAGAGTGTCTCTGCTAGAAGGAATAACAGACAAATTGTTTGCTACTTCCATCTACAGATGAAATGCTAGACAGCTCTCCATTACTGGATTGAGCTTTTTAGCCCTTTTTAAGCAATTTTTATTAATTTGAAGAGATAAGAATATAAGCCAAAAAGAATAGCTCTTTCTGGTGAGTTTCTCTTACTAGGAGATTAAAATGAGACCGACAGGCCAAAACGTATGGATCAGGGACGCCCACACTAAAGAAACCGAACGAACCTGTAAAACAATGCTGGCAGTACTCATCCGAATAGATGAGTATGGAATGCCCATTGATTCCTTCATAGTCGCCGTTGGGGCGGCTGACTATGATGGGATTATCTGTCTAAATCAAGTAAAGATAGATGGGGATGGCATCCCCTCACTCACCAGAACTTCTGTAGGCCCCAACCTAGATGGGGAACAGAGAAGAAAACTAATAAAGAACCGTTGTATAGAAATTCCAGGACTGTCTAAGTACAGACTCATCCTCTACTAGACAGAGATAAAAGCTCCTCCAAATTGGAGTTGAGCTTTTCCTTATCCCTTATCTAATCAATTCCTATTGATTTTTTGGGATAAGAATACGTAGTAACCCCCTTTATAATCTTTTAGCCCTTTTAGAAAGGAAAGAATATGAAAAAGGCGTTTGATAGAGAGTTCTGTGATTGTCCTAGATGTAGAAGATTATGCCAGGGCGTGCCTGGATGGTTTATGCCAGGGGAAGCGACAAAAGCTGCTGAATATCTAAAGATGGATTTAATCTTACTCTTTAAAGACTATCTCATTATTGAATATTGGGTATCTAGTCCTGAGGACATATTAGTTTTATCTCCTCGTACAGCACGCCAAGACGGAAAAACAATGGCTTGTTGGGGAGATCCTCTCCGAGACTCTCCTTGCAAATTCCTTGATGAGTCAGGTTGTATGCTCCCCTTAGAATTACGTCCCATTGAGTGTGCAATAACAAAATGCCACAAAGTTTTTGCAAGGAATCCCAGAGAGATTATTAAAGATGCTTGGAAAGAAAATCAAACAGAAATAGATATTGTATATCCAAAGGAGGAATCATGAGCGTTAGAAAAATCATTAATTGTGACTTATGCGGTAAGATAGAATTTCTTTCTGATTATGGGTTAAATCATGCGCATCAGATAAGATCTCTCTTAAAAAAAGGCGGATGGAAAGTGGATAAGCGTGGTGGATTAGACTATTGCTTGTTCTGTTCTTCTGATGTTGAGTTAGAAGAAAAAGATTATCCAACATTACCGAAATGGAGTAGGTTTGCAGTTTCAGGTGATCCAGTTACTCCTGCGCAAGCTGAAGAGATAATAGTTCGTACTGATTCATTATTCTTTTGCTCTAACTATAAAGAAAAAGAAAATGAATTCTATGAAGCTTTAGGTATGAAATTAATCGAAAACGGCTATCCATGCACAGATAGCTTCAAGAAAGTAAAAGAAGAATTAAAATCTCTTGATCTCGATTTTTTAGGGAACTCCAGGATAATATCTGCTTACATTAAAGGTCCGCACGGATGGTGTGATTGGAATGGGAAAATCTTCACCAATTCCTACAATCTAGGAAAACATCCTAGTGTAGCCGCAATAAGATCAGACTGGATTAAAATAGCAGAAGCTTTTCCATTTCTTAATTTGCGCTGTCAAGTCTTTAATGGTGAATACTGCGAAGATGACGTTAAACCTGCTGTAGAGTTTATCGTTAGCAAAGGTAAAGTTAAAACTATGAAGCCAAAAGAGGCTCTAGTGCTAAATTCAGACACTACAGGCCTATCTTTAATGCAAAACTTGCTCAATGTAGATAGAGAGTTGGGCGTTAACCTTTCAAAGTTCAGAAACATCATTAAACGATTAAAAACATAACATGGAGATAAATATGAAATTAAATCATTCAAAGAAACCTTGGAGAATAAGCAGATGTTGCCCAACAGGGAGCCTTGAGGAATACTATTCAGATACACGTGATCTACTAGACGGGGATAATGAACTAATCGCAAGCGGCATAAACAAAAAAAGAGAT
>Ga0114946_10002354_pt1 | contig 12977 bp, 13 predicted proteins | sample WalLakDeSediment_FD_88676 | JGI IMG/M metagenome (GOLD analysis project Ga0114946, IMG submission 88676) | Lake sediment microbial communities from Walker lake, Nevada to study Microbial Dark Matter (Phase II) - Walker Lake 11/02/13 Deep Sediment | ecosystem: Environmental > Aquatic >...
CGCCTCGGGCATGGCGATGAAGCGGGCCGCGACGGGGTTGTTGCCGCGGAAGTCGTAGATCCACCAGGCGGCGAGGCCCTGCGCGCGCAGGGCCGCTTGGGCGACCGGGAGCCAGTCCATGGGGCGCATCGTACGCGGCCCGAGGAGGCCCACCGGCGCGCTCACGCGACGGGCCCCGCTCCGCGGGCGGACCCGCCCGGGGGGTGGACCCGCCCGCGGGGCCGACCGCCACCAGCGCCGCCCCGCCGCTGCTACCCTGTGCGCATGAGCCAAGCGCCGAGCGACGCCGGTGGTCCGCACCTGGAGCACCCCGACGACGAGGCACCGGCGGTGGAGACGCCGCCGGCCGAGCCGTCCGAGAGGCCCCGCGACCCCCGCTGGTGGGGATCGGTAACCCTGCCCGTCGGTGGCGTCGCCCGCTGGCGGGCGGGCCCGAGCACGGTGTTCGCGCAGCGCCGGGCGTCCGACTGGCGCGTCTGGCACGAGACCGAGCCCGACGCCTACGCCGCGGACGCGGAGCGGGCGCAGCGCGTCGATGACGAGCCGCCCGACACCGCACCGAGTGCGCGCTTCAGCTTCGCGGAGACGCCCGACACGATCACGGTGAGCCCGTCCCTCGCGGACCGGCCCGTCATCGTCCGGCCCGAGTCGGCGCTGTCGATCCCGCCGGGCGAGCGGGTGACGCTCTACGCCAGCGCCCCCGTGTGGATGGCGCTCCAGCTGCAGGTGCGGCGGCCGAAGCGCGGCAGCAAGGGACCGAGCCCCGTCGTCGTGACGGAGCTGCCGAGCTTCAGGCCCACCGACACCTGGTTCGGCCCGTCCACCCGCGAGGGCGAGTTGTGCTACGCCGTCCGCACGGCGGCGCGGACCGAGGTCGCCGACCTGCCGCTGCGCCCGCACCGGGCGGTGACGCCGGTGACGGTCGAGAACCAGGCCGCGACGCCGATGGAAGTCACCCGGATCGAGGCCCCCATGCCGTTCCTGGCGCTGCACGTCGATCGCAACGGACGGCTGTGGACCGACGGGGTGCTGGTCATCCGCGGGGCGGACGACGACACCACCGTCAAGGTCACGCCTGGCGCGCCCGCCGGCGGAGAGCGCCTCGCCGGGCCGCGCGACACGCGCTCGTTCGGCCAGACGATCGGCAAGACCTTCAGCCGACTGCTGCGGGGGGAGAGCCGATGATCGACGACCCCGGCCTCGAGACCTTCGCCTTCCTCTCCGCGCTGGCCGACCCCGCGCTGTGGTGGGCCGTCGTCCGCGCCGCGCTCTACCTCGTGGTCGGCGTGGTGCTGTCGCGCATGGTGCGCTTCGGCCTCAAGCGCACGCTGACGCACCTCGAGTCCGGCCAGCGCATGCTGCTCGCGCGCATCGCCGCCTACACGGTGCTCGGCCTCTTCGTCATCTCGGCCATGCGCCAGTTCGGCTTCGACTTCACCGTCCTGCTCGGCGCGGCGGGCATCGTGTCCCTGGCCGTCGGCTTCGCATCGCAGACCTCGGCGTCGAACCTGATCTCGGGCCTCTTCCTGGTGCTCGAGCGCGCCGTGCAACCGGGCGACATCGTCACCGTCGGCGGGCGCACCGGCGAGGTCATCTCCATCGACCTGCTGTCGACCAAGCTGCGCACCTTCGACAACCTGCTCGTGCGCATCCCCAACGAGACGATGGTGAAGAGCGAGATCGTCGCGCTCAACCGCTTCCCCATCCGCCGCTTCGACCTCAACGTCGGGGTCGCCTACGATTCGGACCTGGGGCTGGTGCAGAAGACCCTGCTCGACGTCGCCGCCCGCAACCCGCTGTGCCTGGACGAGCCCGCCCCGCTGCTGATCTCGCAGGGCTTCGGCGACTCGTCGATCGACTACATGATGGCGGTGTGGGCGAAGAGCGAGCAGTGGCTGACGCTGCGCAACACGATCACCCGCGAGGTCAAGGAGGCCTTCGACGCGGCCGGCATCGAGATCCCCTTCCCGCAGCGGACGCTGCAGCCTGGGTTGACGCCCCTCGCGGTACAGCTGGTGGCGCCCTCCGGCGACGCCTCGGCCGCGCCGACGGGCGGTGACGGCACCGAGGCCGCGCCCGGCGCGGGCGCCCCCGGCAGTGGCGGGGCCGACATGGGCGCTTCGGGCAACCCAGGCGCAACGGGCGCGCGACCGTCATGAAGCGGCGACGGCCGCCACGCCGACACCGCACCAGCCTCGCGCCCACCGCCGCCAAGGCCGGGCTGCCGCCGGGCGAGCTGCGCTACACCGGCACCCCGCGCGACGACGACGTCCGCGCCCACCTCGTCGCGTTCGACGGCAGCACCGTGCGCAGCCGCACCGACCTGAAGCTCGCCGACGCGGTCGCGGCCGCCACGGCGGGCCTCGACACCGGCGCCGGCCTCACCGGCGGCACCGGTGGCGCCCGCTGGCTCGACGTGGTCGGCGTCCACGACGTCGAGGCCCTCCGCGAGGCCGGCCACGCTCTGAACCTCCACCCGCTGACGCTCGAGGACCTGGCGCACGTCGGCCAGCGGCCCAAGGTCGAGCCCTACGAGGGCTACCTCCTGCTGATCGCGCGCAACTGGACGGTGGGGCCGGCGATCGCCGGCACCGCCCCCGCGCTGCGCGACGAGCAGGTAGCCATCGTCCTGCGCGGCGACCTGGTGGTCACCTTCCGCGAGCGCCCGCACGAGGCGATCGACGCGCTGCGCGCCCGCTGGGGACGCGGCCGCGGCCGCGTCCGGGAGGGCGGCGCCGCCTACCTCACTTACGCACTGCTCGACCTGCTGATCGACCAGGGCTTCGTCGCCACCGAGGCGCTCTCCGAGGCGCTCACCGAGCTCGAGGAGCGGGTGCTCGAGGCGCCCGAGCCGGCGGTGCTGACGCAGCTCACCGAGCTGCAGCGCGAGCTCGCGCATCTGCGTCGTGTCGCCGCCGCGACGCGCCAGCTCACCGCGACGCTGCGCCGCGAGCCTCCGGTCGAGCTCGGCGCCTGGCTCGAGGAGTTGCGCGACGTCGACGACCACGCGCTGCAGGTGCTGGAGGCGGTCGACACGCTGCGCGAGGTGGGCGCCACGCTGCACCAGACCTACGCGGCCGCCGTCGCCGAGCGAACGAACGAGGTGGTGCGCGTGCTCACGCTGTTCACCGCCGTGTTCATGCCGATCACCTTCGTCGCGGCCGTGTACGGCATGAACTTCGCGAACATGCCGGAGCTCGGCTGGCGCTGGGGGTACCTCGCCGCCTGGGGCCTGATGGCCGCCCTGCTCGTCGGCACGGTCGCGTGGTTCCGGCGGCGGCGTTGGCTGTAGTGGACCCGAAGGGAGCACGCCGGTGCCGAAGGACCTGAACACCGCCCAAGACGCACTGCGCCACGTGCTGGTCGCGCTCGGCGACCGCTTCGAACACGCGGTCGCGGGGGTGCCGGAGGGCTTCGGCGACTTCGACGTCGGCAACGAGACCCGCCGGCCGATCGAGCTCGTCCGCCACCTGCGCGGGCTCCTGCGCTTCACCACCGCGCTGTGGGGCGGGACGGACCCGCAGGCGCTGGAGCCCGAGGCCTGGGACGACGAACTGGTGGCGTTCCGCGTCGAGCTGCGCGAACTCGACGCGCTGCTGCGCACCGTACCGACGCCGGCCGGCACGACGCCCGCCGCTAAGATCCTGCAGGGGCCCCTCCTCGACGCTCTGACCCACGTCGGCCAGCTGCTCACCCTGCGCCGACTGGCGGGTGCTCCCGCCGAACGGCGGCGCTACTCCCTCGTCGACATGGCCGAACTCGACGCCCCGCCGACCTAGACCGCCCGGGCGCAAGCAACGCTCAGTAGCTGCCGGGCAGGCCGCGCAGCGCCTCGATCAGCGGGCGCAGCGTCTCGTGCTTGAGCTTCAGGGCAGCGCGGTTGACCACGAAGCGGGCGCTGGAACGGAGCAGGACGTCGACCTCCTCGAGGTCGTTGGCGACGAGCGTCGCGCCGGTCTGCACCACGTCGACGACCGCGTCGGCCAGGCCGCTCACGCAGGCGAGCTCGACGTTGCCGCTCAACTTGACGACCTCGGCGCCCGAGCCGACGCGACGGAGGTAGTCGGCGGTGAGCCTCGGGTACTTCGAGGCGACGCGCTGGACGGTGCCCGCCGCGCCGCGTGGACGGATCAGCGACAGCCGGCAGGCGGCGAAGCCGAGATCGACCGGTTCCACCAGCTGCGAGCCGGACTCCAGCAGCACGTCCTTGCCGACCACGCCGGCGTCCGCCACGCCGAGTTCGACGTAGGTGGGGACGTCTGCGTTGCGCATCTCGATGATCGTGGCGTCGCCGGCGTCGTAGCGCAGCGCGCGGGCGCCGCCGCCGGTGTCCAAGCGCAGCCCGGCGGCGCGCAGGACCTCGAGGCTCTGCTCCATGACGCGCCCCTTGGGCAGCGCCAGCGTCAGCCGCGACGGGGCGCTCATGCGGCGCCCCCGGCGGCGGCGGCCAGCAGGGCGGTGAGGTCGCCGCGCTCGTCGTCGTCGACCGCCACCCCTGCCACCGGCTCGAGCTCGCCCGCGACGAGCAGGAAGGGCACGCGGAGGTCGCGCGCCTCGGCGCGCGCCTCCTCGATGTCGGTGTGCAGCGCGCGCACGACCCGCACGCCGGCCTCGCGCAGGACGCGCGCGGCCGGGTCGTCGAGCGCCAGCACCCGCGGGGCGGGCTCGGGCGCCGAGAAGCGGGCGAGCGTCGCCTGCAGCAAGCGCTCGACGCCGATCGAGAAGCCCGCGGCGGCGGGGAGCAGGGCACCGTCGTAGCGGCCGCCGCCGAGCAGCGGTTGGCCGTAGTCCGGGGTGTACGCGCGGAAGGTGACCCCGGTGTAGTACGACAGGCGCCGGGCCATCGCCAGGTCGAGCATCAGCTCGCTGGCGTCCTCGAACTCGGCCAGCACGCCGGCGAGGCGGTCGATCTCGCGCTGCGCCTCGGGCCACGGCGCCACCGCTCGGGCGTGCTCGAGCACCTCGGTGCCGCCGTAGAGGTCGGGAACGGCGAGCAGCGACTGGCGCGCGCGCTCGGCGTCGGGCATGCCGCCGCCCGGCGTCGAGGAGAGCAGGTCGGCCAGGTCGCGCCGGTCCTTGCGGTCGATCGCGTCGGCGAGCCCGTCGCGGCGATCGTCGGGCACGGCGGCGGCGTCGAGCAGCGCGCGAACGAAGCCGGGGTTGCCGACCTCGAGCCGCGGTTGCAGCCCGACGGCACGCACCGACTCGCGGGCGAGGTGGAGGATCTCGGCGTCGGCGCGGGCGTTCGACACGCCGATGAGCTCGAGCCCGATCTGGCTGAACTCGCGGGTGCGGGCCAGTTCCGGGTCGATCGCGTGCCACACGGTGCCCGAGTACTGCCAGCGAAGCGGCCGACGGGCGCCGCCGGCGACGGCCGGGTGCTCCGCCCGCACCAGCTGCGCCAGCGCGGGCGTGAAGTCGCTGCGCAGCGCCAGGACACCGCTGTCGCGGTCGCTGAGCTTGAACGACTGCGCCTGCCGCGGGTGGCCGGCGTCGTAGCGCTCCAGCGCGGGGACCTCGACCATGTCGTAACCCCAGGCGCGGTAGAGGTCGCGCAGCGTCGCGACCACCTCGGCGCGGCGGGCGGCCGCGTCGGGCAGGACGTAGCGGGTGCCGTCGGGCGGGTTGAAGCTCACGCGTCGCCGTCGCCCTCTCGCTGCGCGAGGCGCGCACGCGCCGCATCGGCCTGGCGCTTGGCGCGACCGGCCGCGCGGCGAGCCGCCGCGGCCTCGCGCCGGGCGGCGGATTCGGCCGCCGTCGGCAGCGTCTCGAAGCTGCCCCACACGAGGAGGACGGCGACGGCCAAGGCAACCGCCAGCATGCCGAAGTTGCCGACCGTGAGGATGCCGTCGATCACCATGCTGGCGATGCGACCGGCGGCGGCGCCGGCCCACAGGATGCCCATCACGCGCACGACGATCGCGCCGCGCGGGCGCTGGGGCAGCGCCCACAGCAGCAGCGCGCCCATCGCGACGAACAGCGCGCCGTAGGTGGCGCGCGCCTCCGACAGCCCGCGCGGCGCGGCGATCTCGAGGCCGAGCAGGCGCGTCGCCAGGACCGGATTGAACAGGCTGAGCAGACCGAGCAGGAGAACGACACCGGCGGCTGCGTAGGCGAGCTGGGTGCGGGTCGTCATGTCGCGGGCATGCTACCAGAGGCCCCCCACCACACCAGTTGGTCGCGGTGGATGACCTCGTCGAAGTCCTTGCCGCCCAGCAGCGCCTCGATCTCGCGCGTGTGGCGGCCGCGGATGCGCGCGACGGCGTCGCTCGCGTAGTTCACCAGGCCGCGGCCGACCACGGCGCCCGCGTGGACGACATCGACGGCGTCGCCGAACGCGAACGTGCCCTCGACGCCGACCACACCCGACGGGAGCAGGCTGCGTCCGCCCGCCAGGGCACGGACCGCGCCGGCGTCGACCTCGAGGCGCCCGCGGACCGCCTGCCCGGCGATCCACGCCTTGCGCGCCGACCCGCTGCGGCGCGCCGCCACGCGGGTCCCGCGCAGCTCGCCACGGGCCAACGCCTCGAGGCCCTGCCCGCCGCCACCGACGATCAGCGTCTCGATGCCGGCGCGCTGGGCGATGCGGGCGGCGCGCAGCTTGGTCGCCATACCGCCGGTCCCGCGCGGATCGCCGCTGGCGCCCGCCAGGGCCTCCACGGCGTCGAGGTCGTCGACCACCTCGATCCGCAGGGCGCCCGCGTGGCGACGGGGGTCGCGATCGAACAGCCCGTCGACGTCCGTCAGTAGCACCAGGACGTCGGCGTCGACCAGGTAGGCGGTCCAGGCCGACAGGGTGTCGTTGTCGCCCAGCCTGATCTCCGCGGTGGCCACCGAGTCGTTCTCGTTGACGATCGGCACGACGCCGAGCCGCAGCAGTGCCTCCAGGGCGTTCTTGGCGTTGACGTAGCGCTCCCTCTCCTGCACGTCGCCGGCAGACAGCAGGAGCTGCGCGACGGGCAGCGGGGCGAGGGCCCGTGCCCAGTCGAGCATCAGCAGCGGCTGGCCGACGGCGGCGGCGGCCTGTTTCTCCGGCAGCGTCAGCGGCGGCCGCAGGCCGAGACGCGCGCGGCCGGCAGCGCCCGCGCCCGACGAGACGAGCACGGGCTGGGCACCGGTCGCCTCGGCCAGCACCTGGACGCCCCGAGCCACGGCCCACATCGACGGCGGATCGACGGCTCCGGCGGTGTCGGTCAGGGAGCTGCTGCCGATCTTGACGACCATGCGGCGCCAGCGGCGGGCGGGGCGGGGGGCGGCACTCACGCGCGCCAGTCTACGACCAGGAGGTCCGCGGTCGCGCCCCGGATCCCGCGCCGTGCCCGCTCCGCGGCCCGTGCTAGGCTCGCGCACCATGAGGACCGCCATCGTGGGCGCCACCGGTGCCGTCGGCCAGGAACTGCTCGAGCTGCTCGCACAACGGGCCTTCCCGCTGACGTCGCTGCGGGCCTTCGCCTCGACGCGCTCCGCGGGCCGCACCGTCACCTTCCGGGGCGAGCCCGTGCCCGTCGAACCGCTGCCCGACGATGGCGACCTGGGCGCGGACGTCGTCTTCTCGTCGGCAGGCGGCACCGTCTCGCGGGCGCACGCCTGGGCGTGGGCCGGCCACGGCGCGGTGGTGGTGGACAACACCAGCGCGTGGCGTCTCGACCCGCGGGTGCCGCTGGTGGTGCCGGAGGTGAACCCGGGTGCGATCGCCGAGCACCGGGGCATCATCGCCAACCCCAACTGCTCGACGATCCTCGCGCTGCTGGCGCTCGCTCCGCTGCACCGGGCCTTCGGCCTGACACGCGCGACCGTGGCGACCTACCAGGCGGTGTCGGGGGCCGGTCAGGCGGCGATCGGCGAGCTCGTCGACCAGACCCGCGAGGTGCTGGCAGGCGAACCCGCGCGCCCCGAGCGGTTCCCCCACCCGATCGCGTTCAACCTGTTCAGCCACGACTCCGAGGTCGGCGTCGACGGCTACAACCTCGAGGAGCGCAAGCTGCTGCTCGAGTCCCGCAAGATCCTTGCCCTGCCGGCGCTGCGCATCTCGGCCACCTGCGTCCGGGTGCCGGTGGTGCGGGCCCACGCCGAGGCCATCCACGCCGAGTTCGAGCGCCCGGTGACCGAGGCCGAGGCGCGCTCGGCGCTGGCGGAGGCACCCGGCGTGCTGCTGGTCGACGACCGCGAGGGCAACCGCTTCCCCATGCCGCTCGACGCCAGCGGCCGCGACGAGGTGCTCGTCGGGCGCGTGCGCGAGGACGCGAGCCTGCCGGGCGCCATCGCGCTGTTCCTGGCCGGCGACCAGATCCGCAAGGGCGCCGCGCTCAACGCGGTGCAGATCGCCGAGCGGCTGTAGGTGTCGGAGCCTACGGCCCCGGTGCGTCGGAGCCGTAGGCTCCGACGCCATCAGTCCACCATCCGCCCCTCGCGTTGGTAGACGGCGATCGCCCCCCACTCCCGCACCAGCCGGTCGAGGTCCGCGAGGGTGGCCGCCACGTCCCAGACGGGTGCGATGCGCAACTCGCCGGTCGTGCGGTAATCCACCGGCACGGGGGTGAGCGTCCAGCCGGCGGCGCGGAAGGTGCCGAGCGCGCGCGGCATGTGCCACGCGCTGGTCACGAGGAGCCAGGTCTCGCCCTGCCGCGGCTCGGCCTCGGCGAGGGCCAGCAGCGCGTCCTCGTAGGTGCTGCGAGACGCGCCGAGGTAGCTCACCGCGCGCCCGGCGAAGTGCGGCCCGAAGAACAGCGAGCCGTCGCTCGGGACGGCCCGCAAGTCGTCGGCGAAGGCGTCGGCGAAGCTGCCCGTCACGATCAGGCGGGCCTCGGGGTAGCGCTGCGCCAGCGCGGCGGCGGCCGCGATGCGCTCGCCGGCGGCGTTCAGCGACAGCTGGCCGCGCTCACGGGTCACGCGCCAGTCGACGGCGCCACCCAGCACCACGATGCCGTCGACGCGCGCGGGCAGGGCGACGGCGGCCACCCGCGTCTCGAGCGGCGACCCCAGCCACTCGCTCACCGGGAGCAGCACCACCGCCGCCACCACGAGCAGGAAGGCGGTGAGCAGGGTCGAGGCGACCGCATGCCAACGCAGCCAACTGGCGACCAGCGCCACCGCCACGAGCGCGACGAGCACCGCGCTCGGCTGCAGCAGCGTCCACAGAATCTCGCTCACGGGCCTCTACCCCCTTCGGCGGCGACGGCCGCCTCTGCTAACCTAACGCCAACGATCCCACGGATCCCGAGCGCACCGGCCCTCGCCCGCCGGAACGAAGGAGCACCCATGCTGGCCATCATCACCGACTCGACGTCCGATCTCCGCGCCGACGAACTCGAGGCGCTGAAGGTGCGCAGCGTCCCCCTGTACGTCAACTTCCAAGGCAAGGTCCACCGCGACTGGGTCGACATCGACCCGGGCAAGATCGTCGCCGGCGTGCAGGCGGGTGCGGACCTCCCGTCCACCAGCCAGCCGAGCCCCGAGGACTTCGCCAAGGCCTACGCCGCCGCCGTGGCCGCGGGCGCCACGGAGCTCCTGACGATCACGATCAGCAGCGGCATCTCGGGCACCTTCCAATCGGCCAACCTGGCCGCCAAGGAGGCATCGGTGCCGGTCTCGATCGTCGACAGCCAGAACGCCTCCGCCGGCATCGCCATCCTGGTGCGGCAGGCGGCGAGGATGCGCGACGCTGGCGCGTCGCGCGAGGCGATCGTCGACATGCTGGAGAGCATGAAGCGCCACATGATGGTGCTGTTCTCGGTCGGCACGCTGGAGTACCTCCAGAAGGGCGGCCGCATCGGGCGCGCCCAGGCGTTCCTCGGGGGCATCCTCAACGTCCGCCCGATCCTGACGCTGGAGGACGGCAAGATCGCCCCGGCGGCCAAGGCGCGTGGCACCAAGAAGGCCATCGCGGAGATCGTCGAGCGCGTCAAGGCGCACGCCGCCCAGCACCACGGCGAGCTGGTGCTCGACTTCCTTCACATCCAGGACGCCAGCCTGGCCGAGAACCTGCGGAAGGCCGTGCGGGAGGCCGGCATCGAGTTCTCGGACGGCAGCGTGTACGAGATCGGTGCGGTCATCGCGGCCCACGTCGGCCCCGGGACCTTCGGCGTGTACGCGCACGTCAAGCCGGCCTAGACGACCGCCCTCCCCATGGGAGCGCCCCCGGGCCATGCGGTCCGGGGGCGCTGCAGTCGATCGTGGGACCGCGAGACGTCAGAAGCTGATGGTCCCGCCCGCGGTGTTGAGCGTCACCCGTACGGTGGCGCTCCGGGTGAGGCCAGGAGACGCCAGCGTCACGGCGTAGGTACCCGTGATGTCCAGCGTCGCGCCGTCCTGCATGGCCTCGAACACCGCGTTCGCCGACGCGGCGGTCGCGCTCACGACGATGGCGTGGTCGGCGGCGGAGACGGCGGCCGTGAAGTCGCACACGGTGTCAACCACGTAGGAGCACGCAACACGCGTCACGGCCAGCGGCGGACTGAAGGTGGCCGTTCCGGACGCCGTGCCGATCAAGAGGCCGTCGACCCTGACCTGCAGCGAGAGCTCACCCGACACCATGGAGAAGTCGTTCAGCACGGCGCGCGCATCCTCGTCGGGCACGGTGACCAGCACGTCGGCGCCGATGACGACGGACTCCTGCATCAGGCTCGCGCTGACGAACGCCGGCACGTCGAAGCCCGCACTCGTGACCGAGCCCGAGATCGTGCCCTCGAACGACGTCCCATTGTCCAGGGCCAGCGCGCCCACCTCTGCACCGGACGCTGTCAGGTCAACCACGACACCATCAATCCCGAAGAGGTTGTTGACAGCGACCGACGGGATCAAGCTGCTGCACGCGCCCGCCAGGACCACGACGGCAACCGCCACACCCAACACGCCTGCTCGCATGCGATTCATGACGTCCTCCTTCTGCGACCGGAAACTCTCGGCTGCGTCCTCACCATGACGGTAGCACGCACCGCTCCCGCTCCCGCGCCCGTGCCAGACGCTTCACAGCCGGGCCGGCACGACCGCGGCCGCCGCCACGGCGGCTGGACCGGGCCGCTGCCCACGCCGGGGCGGCCATGGCCGAGGATCCAGCGACCATCGGCGCGCCGCCCGGCCATCCTGAGCCATGCACGCGACGGTGACCACCTGCGCGCTCGTCGGCCTCGAGCCGGTGGCGGTCACCGTGGAGGCGTTCGTGGCCGGGGGCCTGCCGGGGCTGCACGTGGTGGGGCTCGGCGACGCCGCGGTGATGGAGGCCAAGGAGCGCGTGCGGGCGGCACTGAAGCACCTGGGGAACGCGCTGCCGCCGTCGCGCGTCACGGTCAACCTGGCGCCGGCCGACCTGCGCAAGGTGGGGCCGGCCTACGACCTGCCGATCGCGCTGGCGATCCTGGCCGCCCAGCGCAAGCTGCCGGCGGCGCGCCTCGCGCGCGCCGTCGTGTTGGGCGAGCTGGCGCTCGACGGGACGCTGCGCGCGGTGCCCGGCGCGCTCGCGGCGGCGTGGCTCGCGCGCCGCAGCGGTCGCCAGGCGGTCGTGGTGCCGGCAGGCAACGCCGCCGAGGCGGTCTTGGTGGGCGGCCTCGAGGTCGTCGCGCCGGACGACCTGAACGGGGCCATCGCCTGGACGCGCGGCATGCGACCCCCAACGCCGTGCGACGCACCGCTCACCTCCGCGGCCAAAACCTCGACGGCCGACGCGCTCATCGGGTCGGCATCCGCGCCCGCGCCGCCCCCCGAAACCGACCTGGCCGACGTGCGCGGCCAGGCGTTGGCGCGGCGCGCGCTGGAGGTGGCCGCCGCGGGTGGGCACGCGCTGCTGCTCGTCGGCCCGCCCGGCTGCGGGAAGTCGATGCTGGCGCGGCGGCTGCCGGGGCTTCTGCCCCCGCTCGACGACGACACCGCCTGGACCGCGACGCTGGTGCGCTCCGCGCTGGGCGAAAGCGTCGCGGGGCTGGTGCGGCGCCCGCCGTTCCGCGCGCCGCACCACGGCGGGTCGGAGGCGGGGCTGCTCGGCGGCGGCCCCGGCCTGCGCCCCGGCGAGGTCACCCGGGCGCACGGCGGGGTTCTCTTCCTCGACGAGCTGCCGGAGTGGTCGCGGCGCGCGCTGGAGGGGCTGCGCGGCCCGCTCGAGGAGGGCGTCGTGGAGCTCGTCCGGGCGCACGGGCGGCGACGCTTACCCGCCCGCTTCGCGCTGGTGGCGGCGATGAACCCCTGCCCCTGCGGCCACGCCGGCGACGATGGCGTGCCCTGCCGCTGCCATCCGGTCGACCGACGGCGCTACCAGGGACGCATCAGCGGGCCCCTGCTCGACCGCTTCGACCTGCGGGTGCGACTGGCGCGTCTGACCCCCGAAGAGCTCGTGCGCGCGCCGGCCGGCGAGCCCTCCGCCGTCGTGGCGGCGCGCGTCGCCCGCGCGCGGCGCGCGGCGCTGGCCCGCCAGGGTCACGCGAACGCGCTGCTGAGCGGCCCGCTCCTGCGGCGGCACGTCGAACTGGACGCCGCCGGGCTGCGGCTGCTGACGGCGGCCGCAGCGAACGGACGGGTCTCGGCCCGCGGCGCAGATCGGCTGCGGCGCGTGGCCCGGACGCTGGCCGACCTCGCCTGCGCCGAGCGCGTCGGCAGCGAGCACCTGGCGGAGGCGTTGGCGTACCGGGCCGAGCCGTTCGGCGACGCGGCCGGGGGGCGGCCATGAGAGGCGACCTCGGTATCATCAGTTCCCCAATCGCGTCAGGTGCAAATGTCCCTGCCCCCGATGTACATTCGATGGGTAAAAGCGGTAGCGCCGGGGGCACGAAGGTGCGCCGGCGCCTTTTCGCATGACCCCGGTCGCGTGCTAGCCTTGCGCGACTGCGCGGGGGAACCCCAACGAACGACCCTAGGAGGGACGACGACGTGCATGTGAGACGATGGCTCCAACGGGGCTTGGCCATCGCGGCATCGGTACCGTTGATCGCCGCCTGCGAGTTCTCCGGACCGCAGAGCGCGCTCGATCCCGCGGGACCCGTGGCGCAGGC
>Ga0114946_10002355_pt1 | contig 12976 bp, 9 predicted proteins | sample WalLakDeSediment_FD_88676 | JGI IMG/M metagenome (GOLD analysis project Ga0114946, IMG submission 88676) | Lake sediment microbial communities from Walker lake, Nevada to study Microbial Dark Matter (Phase II) - Walker Lake 11/02/13 Deep Sediment | ecosystem: Environmental > Aquatic > Freshwater...
CGAACCCCGGTGCGGCGGCCCCCAGCACCCGGGCACCGGCTACGACCCGGTCGCCTGCGGCGGCCCCCAGCACCCGGGCACCGGCTACCACCCGGTCGCCTGCGGCGGCCCCTAGCACCCGGGCACCGGCTACCACCCGGTCGCCTGCGGCGGCCCCTAGCACCCGGGCACCGGCCACCACCCGGTCGCCTTCGGCGGCCCCCAGCACCCGGGCGCCGGCTACCACCCGGTCGCCTGCGGCGGCCCCGTCTCGGGCACCCACGGTGTCGGCTCCCACTCGGAGTCCGACTACCACTCGGGCTCCTGCCGGCGCTAAGGCAGCGCCGCCGAGAGGCGGCTCCGCTACCTCTCCGCCGGCGTCCAGGCCGGCCCCCCGGACCACCTCGGGCGGGGCGCCCCGAGGTGCAAACGGTGGCTCATGAGGGGGTAGGCTCTCCGTCCTTCACCACCCCGACGCAGGGGTTCCTTCCCATCCAATAGGAGAGCTCCCTCGGATGGCCGACCTCCCAGATGGCGAGATCGGCCATCTTCCCTTTCTCGAGGGATCCCAGGACCTGGTGCAGCCCCAGAGCCCGGGCCCCATGAACCGTGACGCCCCGGAGGGCCTCCTCCGGAGTGAGACCCATGAGTAGGCACGAGAGGTTCATGGCCGTCAGGATGGAGTTGAGAGGAGAGGACCCGGGATTCATGTCCGTGGCTACCGCCATGGGCACGCCCGCCTCACGGAAGCGCGATACCGGCGGGGGGTGGTCCTCCTTGAGAAAGTAGAAGGCGCCCGGCAGGAGCACGGCCACCGTGCCGGCCGATGCCATGGCGGCCACTCCCTCGGGAGACGTCCGCTCCAGGTGGTCCGCCGACCTCGCACCCAGCCTCGCCGCCAGGGCCGCCCCGCCCTGGTCCGAGAGTTGATCGGCGTGGAGCCTTGTGGCCAGACCCGCCTCCCTCCCCGCCAGCAGCACTGACCGGCATTCCTCCGGCGTGAAGGCGATCTCGTCACAGAAGGCATCCACCGCGTCCGCCAGCCCCTCCTTCACCACTTGGGGGATCATCTCTTCCCTGATGAGATCCAGGTACGCTTCCCGACGGCCCTCGAACTCCGGTGGAAGCACGTGCGCCCCCAGGAACGTGGTCTGCACGCGGACGGGATGGTCTCTGGCCAGGCGTCTTGCTGCCCGGAGCATCCGAAGCTCCGTGCCGGTCTCCATTCCGTAGCCCGATTTCACCTCCACGGTGGTCACGCCCTCGGTCTGGAGTGCCACCAGGCGCCGTGAGGCCTCTCGGAACAGGTCATCCTCGGAGGCTTCACGGGTGGCCCTCATGGTGGTCCGGATCCCCCCGCCGCCTCTGGCGATCTCCTCGTAGGTGGCCCCTCGGAGACGTGCCTCGAACTCGCCGGAGCGGTCTCCGGCGAACACCATGTGTGTGTGGCAGTCTACCAGGCCCGGGGTGAGCCATCGTCCTTGGAGGTCCAGGACCTCCTTGGCCAGATCCTCCGGTCGGCCCGGCAGGTCCCCTTCGGGGCCCACCCAGGCGATCTTCCCTCTTCGGGCGGCCAGGGCACCGTTTAGGATCTCCCCGTAGCCCTCCCTGCCGGCGGCGAGGGTCGCCAAGTGCCCTCCCAGCCAGACACGATCCCACGTGAGCGCCGTGCTCATCTGCTCCCTCCCGGCCCCGTGCGGGCCTCTCCGGGCACACTCCTCATACGGGGTCTCCCGGCCACAAAGAAACCGGGTTTCGCTCCAGGTGCTCCCTTCCCAGGATCACCTTCCGGGAGGAACCATGGGGATGTTCAACCCATGGGAGCGGGCCGTCTCCCAAGCCTCATCGTAGCCGGCATCGGCATGCCGGGCCACTCCGATGCCGGGGTCGTTCGTGAGGACCCGCTGGATCCGCTCACCCATCTCCGGGGTCCCGTCGGCCACCAGGACCTGCCCGGCATGGAGGGCGTTGCCGATCCCCACGCCTCCCCCGTGATGGAAGGACACCCAGCTTGCCCCCGAGGCGGTGTTCAGGAGGGCATTGAGGATGGGCCAGTCGGCCACGGCGTCGGACCCGTCCTTCATGGCCTCCGTCTCCCGGAAGGGCGAGGCCACCGAGCCGGTGTCCAGGTGATCCCTACCGATGACGATGGGGGCCGAGAGCTCTCCCCGGGCCACCATGTCGTTCATGGCCACCCCGAACCGTGCCCGCTCTCCCTGCCCCAGCCAGCAGATGCGGGACGGTAGACCCTGGAACTGGACCTTCTCCCGGGCCATGCGGATCCACCGGTCCAGGTGCCGGTCGTCCGGGAAGAGCTCCAGGACGAGATCATCGGTTCGGTGGATGTCTGCCGGATCACCGGAGAGGGCCACCCAACGGAAAGGGCCCTTTCCCTGGCAGAAAAGCGGCCGGATGTAGGCCGGAACGAATCCCGGGTATGCGAAGGCATCCCGGAAGCCCGCATCCAGGGCCATACCCCTCAGGTTGTTGCCGTAATCAACGGCCACGGCGCCCATCTTCTGGAGCTCGACGATGGCCTCGCAATGGGCCCGCATGGACTCCATGGCCCGCCGGACATATCCGGCGGGATCCGATTCCCGCAGGCGTTGAGCCTCTTCCAGGGAGAGGCCGGCAGGAACGTAGCCGTTCAGAGGATCGTGGGCTGAGGTCTGATCCGTGACCAGATCCGGCACGATCCCGCGCCGAACAATCTCCGGGAGGATCTCCGCACAGTTGCCCACCAGCCCTACCGACAGGGCCTCGCCCGACTCCCGGGCACCCAGGATCCATGCCAGCGCCTCGTCCAGGCTCTCGGTGGCTCGGTCGCAGTAGCCGGTGTCCAGGCGCCTTTGGATGCGGGAGGGATCCACCTCCACCACCAGGATAGCGCCTTCGTTGAAGGTGGCCGCAAGAGGCTGGGCCCCTCCCATCCCCCCGAGCCCGCCCGTCAGGACCCACCGTCCCTTCAGGGATCCTCCGAAGTGCCGTTCGGCCATGGAACCGAATGTCTCGTAGGTCCCCTGCAGGATCCCCTGGGTACCGATGTAGATCCAGGAGCCGGCGGTCATCTGGCCGAACATCATGAGCCCTTTCCTCTCCAGCTCGTGGAAATGATCCCATGTGGCCCATCGGCCCACGAGGTTCGCGTTGGCGATGAGGACCCGGGGGGCGTGGGGAAAGGTCCGAAACACCCCCACAGGCTTGCCGGACTGGATCAGAAGGGTCTCGTCGTCGGCCAGGCTCCTCAGCGTGTCAACGATGGCCTCGAAAGCCTCCCAGCTCCGAGCCGCCTTTCCCCTCCCGCCGTAGACCACCAGCTCCTCCGGCTTCTCCGCCACCTCCGGGTCCAGGTTGTTCATGAGCATTCGAAGAGCCGCCTCCTGGGTCCATCCTCGGCAACTCAGCTCCTTGCCCCTGGGGGCCCGCACGATGCGGGCGGATCCAACGCTCATGGTGTACTCCCCTTTCAACTCGAGCCTGTGGAGTTCTGCGCTCTCGAGCGTGGACTCGAATCCGTGCTGAATCGCGGCCTGATGGGTAGAATCGAGTCGACGCCGTTCCTTCCCCTTATGGTGCCACTTCCCTGCGGCGCACGATATCGGAGAACCTCCCCCTTCGAATCATATCGGCTGCCTTTTCCATGTCCCCCGACAGGACGCGGTCCTCCGAGAGAGGGGAAATCTCCTCCCTCACCCTAATGAGGGCTTCCTCCACGCCGGCACCGGGCCGAAGAGGCTTCAGATCCTCCAGGGCCTGGGCCGCGCAGAGGATCTCGATGCCCAGGACGTATTCCAGGCACTCCACGGAGCGGCGTAGCTTGCGGGCCGCCGTCATCCCCATGGAGATGTGGTCCTCCTGGCTGGCACTGGTGGGGACCGAGTCCACGCTGGCCGGATGAGCAAGGATCCGCATTTCCGCCAGCAGGTCCACGGCCGTCACCTGGGCAATCATGAACCCACTCTGGATTCCCGGATCCCTGGTCAGGAAGGGTGGATGCCCCCCCGAAAGATCGGGATTCAGGAGCCGCTCCACCCGGCGCTCGCTGATGGCGGCCAGGTCGGCCAGGGCGATGGCAAGGAAGTCCAGGGCCTGGGCCACCACTTGCGCATGGAAGTTCCCGGCGCTCACCACGGTGCCAGCGTCCGGGAGGATGAGAGGGTTGTCGGTGGTGCTGTTGGCCTCCGTCTCCAGGATTCCCCGGACGTATCCCATGACTTGCCTGGCGGCCCCGTGGACCTGGGGCATGCACCGAAGGGAATAGGCGTCCTGGACCCGGGGGTCCCCGTATCGGTGGGACTCCCGGATCTCCGAGTCCCTGAGGAGCCATGTCAGATGACCGGCCGTTACAGCCTGTCCCGGGTGTGGACGAACGGCCTGAGCCTCGGGGCAGAACGCCTCCGGAGTGCCCCTGAGTCCCTCAAGGGTCATGGCTCCAGCCACCTCGGCGGAGTCCAGGGCCCTGGAAGCTTTCATGAAGGAGAGGATGCCCAGGCCGGTGGTGGCCTGGGTTCCGTTGATAAGGGCCAGCCCCTCCTTTTCCAGGAGGACCAAAGGGCTCAGCTCCAGTTCTGCCAGGACCTCACCCGCCGGGCGAAGGTCCCCACGGAACTCCACCTCTCCCTCTCCCAGAAGGGCCAGGGCGATGTGGGCCAGTGGAGCCAGGTCGCCACTCGCGCCCACGGAACCGACTTCCGGTACCCGGGGATGGATGCCGAGATTGAGATAGTCCAGCAGGCGCTGCAGCACCTCCAGGCGGCAACCGGAATGACCGCGGGCCAGAGCATTGGCCCGGAGAATCATGATGGCCCTCACCTCCTGCCGGGCCAGGGGTCTTCCTACGCCCGCAGAATGGCTCCGCACCAGATTACGTTGTAGCTCCGCCCTCTGGTGGGGCGGGATGACCACTTCCGCCAGGCGCCCGAACCCGGTTGTGACGCCGTAGATCTGGCGGGACTCCGCCAGGAGGGATTCCACAAATGCCCTGGAGCGCCGAACCGCCGCCTCCGCCTCCGGTGCCAGCCGGACCGCGGCAGCGGCCCCCAGGGCCATGCTCTCCAGGACCTCCAGGGAAAGGTCGTGACCGTTGAGTAGGAGAGCTGGTTCGGTCATGGGGCACCCCGGTGTCGGGCAGGACGGATGGTCCTGGGTGAGAAACATCTGGCATCAAGTTCGCTTCGGCTGATAAGATAAGGGGGTCCAAGCCGGGCCGCTGCCCCTGGGCCGCTCTCCACCCCGGCGTGGGCATCGAGGAACAAGGGGTCACGTCTCTTGAACATCCCGACTGGGGGAGGTTGGCATGCACTCGCGGGTCTCATTTGCTGCTCTTGTGGTCCTGTCCTTCGCTGCCTGCGGGGGGGGCGAGCCTCCTGAGCCCCAGGTATCCGAGCCGGTCACTTCCCCACCCCAGGTCGGGGTCCTGGCCGAGGCGCCGGTACCCTTCGAGCTGGGCGCCGAACAGGCCAAGGGCAGGGTGGTCTACGAGACCATGTGCTGGTCCTGTCACGGATCCGCTGGTCGCGGCGATGGTCCCGCAGTCCAGGCCGGGGCCGTTGCTCCTCCCAGGAACCTCATCACCGGTGACATCTCCGGACCGGCTGTGAGGAGGCTCCAGGCCGATTTCAGGGCGGAGGTCGGCAGCCTGGATCCGGACCATCCCCACATGCAGAACGTCCTGTCCATCATCGACCTTGAGGCCTTCGCCTCGGCCCTGGCCTACCTCCCGGCCCTGGCCTACCCACCCGAGCTGCCCGGGAGCGCTTTGGCGGGCCATAGGAACTACGTCCTTCGGTGCCAGGGGTGCCACGGTGCATCAGGACAGGGGAACGGTCCCGGGGCTGAGGTGCTGGAGATTAGGCCGTCGGATTTCACCCGGGACACTCTCCTGGCGGCACGGGATTTCGAAGGGGCGTTCCGCAAGGTCCGGACCGGTGGAGGTGCTGTCCATGGGTCCTCCATGCCGGCCTGGGGAGTCATGTTCAACGATGGTGACGTCTGGGATCTGGTGGCCTACATCGCCACCTTCCAGCCCGGGGTTCTCTCCGCCCCGCCCTCAGGAGGATAGGCGGGAGCCCCCCCGACGGTGGGGCGGGGGGTGGTTGCCCCACCCACAAAAGGCTGGTGAAGCTCCCAGCCCCGGAGTATGTTCGACCTTTGGTTCAGGGGAAGGTACCGGGAAAGAACTTGGCCTGCGGAGAAGGCGATGGCGCATCCCCCAAGAGGATCATGGCCCGAGGTCGAACGTCGAAGCGCGGGAGACCTCAGGACGGGCTTGGACCGTCGTGAGGGTTTGGATCGGAGGACGCTCCCCGACCTGAGATCAGGGGAACGGCGCCAGATCCGCTCCACCGCCCTGTTCGTGGACGGATATCCCAACCGGAGGAGCGAGTTCGCCAGGCGTTCCGGTGAGGACCGGCGCGTCAGGGAGCGAAGACGGCGCCCGGACCGGCGGCTCGAGCCCCTCTTTCCCTGACGCTGCCTTCATCCACCCTGGGTCAAGTTCCGGCCGGCACTCCCTTATGGCCGTAACACAGAATCCCGCTCTTCTTCTCTTCCCGGACCAACCGGAACTCCAGGTCGACCAACATCCCCGGCAAAACGGCTGAAGGATCGCAATCCACGATCTGCGTCATGAGACGGGCTCCCTCCGGTGTTTCCACCACCGCCATGGCGTACGGGGCCTCGTTCAGGAACTCGTCCGGTGGGACATGGATGACCGTGGAGGTCACTACCGTTCCCTTGGCGGAAAGCCGCACCTTCTCGATGTTCTGGTTGCGGCACGACGGGCACACTTTTCGAGCCGGGTACACCACCTGGCCGCATTCCGTGCAGCGGCCGGCCTCCAAGCGATAGCGAGCCGGGATCTCACGAATGTAGCGTGGGCTCGGCATGGTCAGACTCCCTGGAAAATGTGGATGACGGAGCTTGCACCCGAGCCCCCCATGTTCTGGGCCAGCCCGATCCGGGCTCCCTCCACCTGGGACTCTCCTGCCTCACCCCTGAGCTGCTCCACGATGGTCACGGCCTGGGCGATTCCCGTGGCGCCCACGGGATGCCCCTTCGACTTCAGCCCCCCACTGATGTTCACGGGGATCTTACCTCCAAGGTCGGTGACACCGTCCCGGGCCGCGTCCTTGCCCTTCCCTCGCTCAACAAACCCCAGGGCCTCGTAGCAGCAGATCTCTGCGATGGCGAAGCAGTCGTGCACTTCGGCCAGGTGGATGTCGCCGGGTGTCAGGCCTGCCATCTTGTAGGCCCGCTCCGCCGACAGCTCCACCACGTCCAGGTCTGCCATGTCCTTTCGATGGGTGAGGGACAGGGTGGAGCTGGCCGCCCCGCTGGCAAGGATCTTCACCGGCCGGTCGGTGAACTCTTTCGCCCGATCCAGGGGACAGAGGAGCACCGCCGCCGCCCCATCCGTCACCGGGGAGCAGTGAAGCATCCTCAAGGGCTCCGCCACCATGGTGGAGGTCATGACGTCCTCCAGTGACACCAGACGCCTGAACTGGGCGTTGGGGTTCTTGGCTCCATTCCTGTGGGCCTTCACCGAGACCCAGGACATGTCCTCCACCGTGGTCCCATACTTCTCCATGTGTGCTCGGGCAATCATGGCGTAGAGCCCGGGGAACGTCGCCCCGTAGTAGACCTCCACCTCCTGGTCCGATGCCGTCGCAAGGACCCCCGTCACGTCGGCCCCGTCGTTCATCTTCTCCACGCCGGCCGCCAGCACCAGGTCGCTCATCCCCGACGCCACCTCGAAGAACGCCGACCGAAGCGCCATGCCTCCGGAGGCACAGGCCGACTCCACCCGAGTCCCGGGGACCCCCTTGATCCCGAGATAGTCCGCCATGAGGGCACCCAGGTGCTCCTGGCCCACGAACTGCCCGGCGGACATGTTACCGACATAGATGGAATCGAGGGTCTCGGCTCCGGCGCTTGCCAGCGCTCCAAGAGCCGCTTCCACACTCAGGTCCCTGAGGCTCGAATCCCAGAGCTCTCCAAACCTGGTCATCCCCGTTCCGATGACAGCCACCTCTCGCATCCGTTCCTCCTGCCGCGGTATCCCGGCTCTCGAAGGACCGATATCTCCCCTCTCGGCGGGATCCGGTCAGTCGTTGACGATGATCTTTCGACGAAGCTTCGCGTACTCGCCGTAGGTCAGGTACTTCTTCGGATTGTCCAACATCGACCGGACCGTGGGCGCCAAACCCTGGCGCTCCGATAGGAGCTCCGTGGCCCTGAGGATGAAGGAGTCGCTTCCGGCGCCGCTCCCGAAGGACGTGATGAGAATCAGGTCCTCCGGCTCCGCCACGTCCAGGATGGCCGCCAGGCCTGTGGGGGAGGATCCGGAATAGGTGTTCCCCATGAGATTCACCACCCACCCCGTCTCCATCTGCTCCTGGGTGAACCCGACCTGCTTCCCTGCCGCAAGGGGAAACTTCCCGTTCGGCATGTGGAAGACCACATGTTTGAAATCGGATGGTTTGAAGCCCGAACGGCTTAGGATGTTTCTCGTGGCCGACAGGACGTGATGGAAGTAGGCAGGCTCCCCTGTGAATCTCCCTGCGTGGCGGGGGTAGAACTCCCCTTCCCTCCTCCAGAAGTCCGGCGTGTCAGTGGTGAAGCTATAGGTCTCCAGGACTTCGGCCAGAAGATCGGTCTTGCCGAAGATATAAGCCGCGCCCCCTGCCGACGCCGAGAACTCCAGAGCGTCGTTGGGGGCTCCCTGGGAAGTGTCCGCTCCGATTCCCATGGCATACTCGGTCCGCCCCGCCTCAACCATGGCAAGGGCTACCGACATGGCTTCGGTGCCGGCCTTGCAGGCGAACTCGAAATCGGCCACGTGGATCTCGGGGCCGAGGCCGAGGGCCTCCAGCACCACGGTCCCGCTGGGCTTCACGGCATAAGGATGGGACTCGGAGCCGATGTAGAGGGCTCCCACCTTCTGGGGGTCGATCTTGGCCCTGGCCAGGGCACCGCGACCCGCGGCCACCGAGATGGTTATGGTGTCCTCGTCGAGGCCGGGAACGGACTTCTCCTTCAACAGGAGCCCCCGTTGGATGGCCGCCGCGTCCTTGCCCCATTGGCGTGCGATCTCCTCGCTCCGAATTCGGTTTCGAGGAATGAAGGCCCCATACCCTACGATTCCTGGCATCTTCGCCTCCTGGCGCCAGCTGCGATGGACGTTATGTCACACGGGAGGGACATACCGGCAGGATCCGAATGCCCCACTACACCACCCCGCACGATGAAGACAGGTTCCCTGGGTCCACGGGCGGCAGGCCTATTGCCCGGCCGCCGCGTCCCGATCTCCGGAGGGCGGACCCGGGTCCTGCTGAAAGACTCGAATTCAAACTGCAAAGATTATTCCCGGTGCGACAGGGGGTTTGCAGAATCGGGACCGTATCCAGTTGCAGAAAGCACGCCATTTCGCCATTTTTCCTTGTTTTCGGGGGCCAGTGGAACCGTCCGTTGGTCCCCCTTTTTTCCACCCTTCGACCCTTGTGAGGACCGCAATGAGGGAGTCCGTGGAGCGCCTCTGGCCCGAGCTGCAGTGGATCTCGGATGACGAGCTTCGGGAGCAGGTGACCCGAACCTGGATGGTGGCTATGGAGCGGAGCCCCCTGGAGCCCCAGGACCTGGAGCAGATCCCCTTCACGCTCCTCATCCCCGACTGCCCGGCCACTTTCATGGAACACAAGCGTTGCGTGGTCCACATCGCCCGACGGAGCGCCGAGGCCATGGACGAGTTCCTGGGGCGTGCCCTCCCCATTGACTTGGACGTGGTCATCGCCGGAGCCATCCTGGCGGACGTGGGCAAGGTGCTGGAGTACGAAAGGGTGGACGGCGTGGCGGTGCAGAGCGCCAGGGGCCAGGCCCTCAGGCATCCCTTCACGGGAGTGGCCGTGGCCATGGAGTGCGGCGTGCCGGATGCGGTGTGCCACATCATCGCCACCCACGCCGGCGAGGGGAATATGGTGAAGCGCTCCACCGAAGCATGGATCGTGCATCACGCCGATTTCATGAGCTACGAGCCCTTCAAGACCCTCAAGAAATAGGCGTCTACCATGGCCGAAACCATCACCGGCACATGGGCCCGATGGGCCGCCCAGCTCTCCTTCGAGCAGATCGGTGACAAGGCTGTCCGGGAGGCCCGCCGGTATCTCCTTGATTCCCTGGGGTGCGCCCTTGGGGGCTACAGGCAGGAGGACGTGGACATCGCCTTGGAGATCCTGGACGAGATCGCGGGACCCGGCCCGTCCACCATTCTTGGTTCCGGGCGGAGGGTGGACCCCGTCTCCGCTTCCCTGGCCAACGCCCTCATGGTGAGGGTGATGGATTACAACGACATCTACTGGCAGCAGGATCCCTCCCATCCGTCGGACATCATCCCGGCGGCCATGGCCCTGGGGGAGCGGGCAGGGGGGACAGGCAGGGACCTCATTGTGGGCATCGTCCTGGGTCACGAGCTGGAGATGCGCCTGTGCGAGGCGGCGTTCCCTGGAATCCGGGAGAGGGGATGGCACCACGCCACCCTCACCGCCTTCGTCTCTCCGGTGGTGGCGGGACGGATGCTGGGCCTCTCCTGGGAGAAGATCCAGCACGCCGTCGGCATCTCCGCGTCCCGTCATGCCACCATGGGTGCAGTGACGGCGGGCAAGCTCACCATGATGAAGAACACCGTCGATCCCATGGCCACCCAGAGTGGGGTCCTGGCGGCCCTCCTGGCCGAAAGAGGGTACACGGGCCCGGAGCACGTCCTGGAGGGGAAGGAAGGGCTGGTCCATTGCATGGGGCCGGAGTGGAAGCTGGAGATCCTCACGGAGGGCCTGGGGGAGAGCTGGCGCATCGAGCGATGCGGCATGAAGGCCTTCCCCACGGAAGCCCTGACCCACGCCCCCATCTCTGCCACTCTGGCCCTGATCATCGAGAACGACCTGGCCCCGGAGGAGGTGGAGAAGGTTCACATCCGATCCCTGGCCCGGGCCGCCGACATCCTGGCCGACCCATCGAAGTACGATCCCCGGACCAAGGAAACGGCGGACCATTCCCTGCCTTACGTCATCGCCGCTGCCGTGGCCGACCGTCAGGTCACCCCCCTCCAGTTCACCCCCGAAAAGATCATGGACGAGAGGATCCGGGCCCAGCTCCACAAGGTGGTGGTGGTGGCGGACCCGGAGATCGAGGCGGTCTTCCCCAGGCTCCAACGGGTGGTGGTGACCATTCACACCACCGATGGGCGTGAGCTCACCAAGGAGCTGGACTATCCCAAGGGGGATCCCCGGAACCCACTCACCGACCGGGAAATCGAAGAGAAGTTCGACGCCCTGGCCTCCCCCGTCCTGTCCGCCTCCGCCCGGCGGCGGGTGAAGGACGCCGTGTGGAGGTTGGAAGTGCTCGAAAGCATTCGGGAACTCATGGACCTCTGCACAGCCGACCTGGAATGACCCCAATGAGCCAGACCGTGGTAGAGAAGATCGCCCAGGCCCACATGACGCAAGGGCCTTCCCGCCCCCTTCGGACCGGGGACGTGGTGAGCCTCAGGCCCCGACACATCCTGACCCACGACAACACCGCCGCGGTGATGTCCAAGTTCAAGACCCTGGGGGCGTCCGCCGTCCTGGACCCCAAACAGCCCGTCTTCGTCCTGGACCACGACATCCAGAACCACTCCCAGGAGAACCTGGCCAAGTACGAGAAGATCCAGCAGTTCGCCCGGGAGCAGGGCGTGGACTTCTACCCCGCCGGCACCGGCATCGGCCACCAGGTCATGGTGTCCATGGGCTACGTGGTGCCCGGGTCCCTGGTGGTGGCCTCCGATTCCCACGCCAACATGTACGGGGCCCTGGGGGCCCTGGGCACGCCGGTGGTGCGCACCGACGCCGCCGCCGTGTGGGCCACCGGGGAGTTCTGGTGGCAGATTCCCCGGACCGTGGAGGTGGTGTTGGAGGGAGAGCTCCCCCCCGGATCCACGGGGAAGGACGTCATCGTCACCCTCTGCGGCCTCTACAACCAGGGGGAGGTCCTGAACGCCGTGGTGGAGTTCACCGGCCCCGGCGTGCCCACCCTGTCCATGGACGCCCGCTTCGCCATCAGCAACATGACCACGGAGTGGGGCGCCCTGGCGGGCTGGTTCCCCGCCGACGAGGTGGCCCTCCGGTACCTCCGCCTCCGGAAGGAGAAGATGGAGGCCCAGGGCATCACCCGGATCGGCGACAGCAATCTGGCCGCGTGGGAGGCCGAGCCCGTCCTCCCGGACCCGGGAGCCGCCTATGCCGCCCGCATCCGCCTGGACCTGGGAAGGGTCACCCCTCACGTCTCCGGTCCCGACACCGTCCAGGTCATGAAATCCCTGGCGGAGCTGGAGGAGGAACGGGTCGCCATCCACAAGGCCTACCTGGTTTCTTGCGTGAACAGCCGCTTGGATGACCTGGAGGCTGCCGCCGCAGTGATCCGGGGCCGGAAGGTGGCAGACGGCGTGGAGCTCTACGTGGCCGCCGCCAGCGCCGAGGTGCAGGCCGACGCCGAGGCCTCCGGCGCCTGGAGCGCCCTCCTGGAGGCCGGCGCCAGATCCCTCCCCCCAGGGTGCGGCCCCTGCATCGGCCTGGGAACAGGGTTGCTGGAGCCGGGGGAAGTGGGGATCAGCGCCACCAACAGGAACTTCAAGGGGCGCATGGGCTCCCGTGACGCCCAGGCCTACCTGGCCAGCCCCCAGGTGGTGGTGGCGTCGGCGGTGGCGGGATACATCAAGGGCCCCGGGACGTCGGCAGGGACCCGGCCGGACCGGGACTACCAGGAGCTGGAGGCCCCCGGGGCGGAAGGGGAGGTGGTGGAGATCCTGGATGGGTTCCCGGCTCGGCACGCCGGAAGGCTGGTCTTCGTCCCGGCGGACAACCTGAACACCGACGGCATCTACTCCAAGGACTACACGTACAAGGATGGGATGTCCCCGGAGGACATGGCCCGGGTGGTCATGGAGAACTACGACCCCTCCTTCGCC
>Ga0114946_10002356_pt1 | contig 12974 bp, 10 predicted proteins | sample WalLakDeSediment_FD_88676 | JGI IMG/M metagenome (GOLD analysis project Ga0114946, IMG submission 88676) | Lake sediment microbial communities from Walker lake, Nevada to study Microbial Dark Matter (Phase II) - Walker Lake 11/02/13 Deep Sediment | ecosystem: Environmental > Aquatic >...
CGAGCATCGAGCTCGCCGCGACGATCCGGGCCGCGGTCCTCGAGGTCGACTTCGCCGCGGCGGTGCTCAACGGGATGCTCAGCCTGCTGCTGTTCGCCGGGGCCCTGCACACCAACTTCACCGCGTTGCGCGAGCGGCTCACGGCGATCCTCACCCTCGCGACGGTCGGGGTCTTGATCAGCACGGTGATCGCCGGGTTCTTCGCCTACGCGGTGTTCGGCGCCCTCGGCATCGACATCAACCTGGCCTGGTGTCTGGTGTTCGGGGCCCTGATCACGCCGACCGATCCGATCGCCGTGCTCGGGATCATGAAGGCCGCCAAGGCCCCCAAAGAGTTCGAGATCAAGGTCATCGGCGAGAGCTTGTTCAACGACGGCGTCGGCGTGGTCGTGTTCTCGATCCTAGTCGGGGTCGCGTCGAGCACCGGCGGGGGCGTGAGCACCAGCGAGGTCGCGATCCTGATCGTTCAGGAGATCGTCGGCGGGATCGTGCTCGGGATCGTGACCGGCTACCTGTGCTACCGGGCGCTGCGGACCCTCAACGAGCCCAACCTCGAGATCCTGATCACCCTCGCCGGCGTGTTTGGCCTGGGCCTGATCGCCTCGCGCATGCACATGTCGGCCCCGCTCGCCGCCGTGATCGCCGGCCTGTTCCTGGGCAACCACGCCCGGGCCCACGCCATGAGCGACAAGACCGAGACCACCCTCGACGTGGTCTGGACCTTCATCGACGAGACCCTAAACGCGCTGTTGTTCCTGCTGATCGGCGTCGAGGTGTTTGCGATCGACTACTCGCGGTCCGAGTACCTGTTCGCTGGGCTGTTGCTGATCCCCGCGGTCTTGTGTGCGCGCTTGATCGGCGTGGCGACCCCCTTGACGGTCCTTCGCGCGCGCTTGGACATCGGCCGCGGGACCGTCCGGGTGCTGACCTGGGGCGGGCTCAAGGGCGGCATCTCGATCGCCTTGGCCATGAAGACCCCGGACTTCCCGGGCCGCAACGCCGTGCTCACGGTCACCTACGCCGTCGTGATCTTCTCGATCATCGTGCAGGGCCTGACCGTCGGCCCGCTGATCCGCCGGCTGACCCGCACGGCGCCGAAGGCCGGTTAGAGCCCGCTGTTGTGCCCGGGCTGCCCCGGGGGCCCGAGACCTCGTTCGTGGAGCGCGGTCAGCATCGACGCGCAGTGGCGTGTGTGCTGCTCGATCTGAGCCTGGCAGAGCGCCGTCTGGGCTTGCAGCTTGAGCGTGAACGCCAAGGATTGGCCATAGGCGGCGCCGAGCAGGGCGCCGATGAGCGCGACCGCGAACGCGAGGCTCGTGTCGTTTTGCCAGACAGCGCCGGCTATCCCCGCGACGAGGAACCCAAATAGCCCGTAAAGAACTGTAATTGTCGTCGCGCGGCCATACAGACGCTGCGCGAACGCTTGAATTATCGACTCGTCGTATCGGACTGGCATCCACACAGGAGTGCGGGTGGAGCCGAAACGGTTGAAGTAGCCAGCCGTGTGTTTAGTTACAACGGGCTCTCGAGGCTCGTGAGTTATCTCAATCTCCGGATCGTCGCACCCCAACGATCCCCACGCCGCCAGCCTGCACTCCACAGGGCAACGCCGTGGCACGCCTTCAACCCCAGGTCGTGCCCTTCAAACCCCGCCGATCGTCTAAACCCCATGACCACACTCTATCGATTCACATCCAGCTTCCTCGCCGCCTCGCTGGTGGTTGGGGGCTGTTCTTTGACGCCGCCGTCGCTGACACCCGAGGACCAACGAGCGCGACGAACCTCGCAAAGTCAACAACGCGACGCCGCCCAAGCGCTCGTCACACTCGAGCAGGAGCGGGCCGCCTCCACCTCCGAATTGGAGGCGATCGAGGCGGAACTCGCGGCCGCCAACGCCCCCCACCGAGACGCGCTTCGCCGCCACCAGGAGCAGCAGAGCGAGTTCGATGGTTATCGCAGGTCGATCGCGGCAGCCGTCGCATTCGCGGCCGATTGTGAGGAGCAGGCCGAGCCCCTCGACGCGGCCGAGACCGGCGCTGCGTTGGCCGCCGCGCTCGCCGGATACGCCTCGGAGTCCGAGCGTGATCGCGCCCTCGCGGCGATGGAGCGCTGCCGAAAGGTGCTCGACAAGCGCGCGCGCGAGCGGATCAAAACCCGAATTAAAGGGCTCCGCGCGGAACTTGCCGTTGATATCGAGGATACCTTCGACGAGAACAACCCATATAGCCGTGGCCAGCTGACGACGACGACCAAGGGTGCCTCACTCGAAGTGCGCATGCGAGGAAACTTCGAGGGTCGAGCCCGGCACTCGCAAGAACAAGTGGATGCGTGGTGCGCGAACTCATGGGGGTTCTTTACCAAGATCACATTGAGGAACTCGCACGGGAGCTTCACATGCAGCCCGGGCGGCTCGACGCGGGAGTTGACGGAGTCAGTCTTGGCGAACGCAAACCTCCTGACGACGTGGGTGGTCGCGGGCGACCAGGCGACCCCAAACGATCCTGGCGCGCCCCCATCGGTCCCCGAGACGACCCAACGCCACGAGGAGTTGGTTGCCGAGGCTGAGCGCATCGACGCTGGCACCCGCGAGTTCGACACCCGCCAAGCGAGCATCATCGAACGAGACGCAAACGCGCGCGCGACCCTCGAGCGCTCGAACCGTGAGCAGCAAGCGCGCGTCGAAAGCTGGGGCCAGAAAAAGATCACCCGGGCGGACCACCTGCGCCTCGCCGGGGCCCTGTTCACGGGGCTCGGCGGCGCCGTCTTGATAGGGACCGTGGCCGCTCAGCAGAGCGGGATCGGGGGCGCCCAGGGCTTCCTCCCGATTGGGCTCGGCGTGAGCGTGCCAGTGATCGTGACTGGCGTCTTGTTGCTGATCGGAGGCGGCGTCAGGAAGACGCGAGTACGCGAGGCCCTCGGTTGCGCGGGAGCCACGACGATGCCGAGCCATTGCCAACCGGCAAAGTGAACGCGGCCGGGTTTCGCTCAGACTCGATCAAAAGCTAGTGGGCAGGTCCCAGGTCGACATCGGCAAATTGCCGACCAAGTGGCGGACGGGCACCCACCACAGCTTGCCGTCGGGGCTCACGGTCACCCGGCCGATCCCGGGCATGGTGCCGAAGTCCGTGACCTCGGCGGTGAACGGATCGATCGTGACGATCGACAGATCCGAGAGCGAGGCGTAGACCAAGCCCGAGAAGCTGTCGTGGCTCAAGGTCGTGATCCCCACCTCGAAGTCGTAGACCGGGGTGGCCTGCTTGGTATTGGTGTTGAACCGCAGGACCTCGCCGGTGTCGAGGGCGACGAGCAGGTGGACGGCGGACACCGGCGCGGCGGCGGTCACCCGGCTGTCGAAGGCGAGCAGGAATTCTTGGGTCTCGGCGTCGAGATCGACCGTGTCGAAGTTGCCGTTTAGCTGGGAGTTGCCGACGTACAAGCGCAGGTCCTCGCCCCAGGTCAGGCCCATCGGGCCGGCGTCGGCGGGGGTGTTGTTGAACGGGCCATTGGTGCCCTGCGTGGCGATCGCCGGGAGCACGATCGGCAGCGGGACTGGGTCGCCCTCGATCAAGCGCGCGACGCCCTGGACCGTGTTCCCGACGCAGCCGCAAGTTGGGCAGCAGGTGTAGGTGATCGCGACTTCGCCCAAGCTGCCGCCGCCGGTGGTCTGGGGGGCGCCGGCGCCCGTGTTGATGTCGCCGCCCCACGGGGTCGGGGCCGGCGGGGTCTGGGGGAGCAGCGACTTGAGCACCTTGACCTCGCCCATGTTCAAGTTGTCGAGGCCGGCCCACTGGCTGAGCGTGCCGCCGGGGGTCATGCGCCTGAGGTAATCGGGCCCGCTGCGGAGCGTGACCATATATGCCGTGCAATCGTCGGCGAATTCGAGGTCGAAGATGTCGGTCGAGAACGGCCCGTTGAGCTGCTCGGGGGTCGCCGTCGCGCAATTCGGCGCGCGCTCGCAGGCACAGACCGCCCCCCAACATTGCCCACCCTCGCAGCTGACCACCTGGCAGGGCGCCACGGCGATGCACCCGCCTTGATCGTCGCAGACCGAGCCCGGCCCGCAATCGAGGGCGCCGCAGCTGGTCGACGGCCCCGCGAGCGTACAGTCGCCACCGGGCTCGACGCACTCGCCGGAGATCACGTCGCAGACCAAGCCGGCCGCGCAGCTCTCGGGATCAGGTTGGCAGCCCGAGTCGCCGTCGCCGTCGCCGGTGTCGCCGTCGCCGTCCCCGGTGTCGCCGTCGCCGTCCCCGGTGTCGCCGTCGCCGTCGCCGGTGTCGCCGTCGCCGTCGCCGTCGCCGTCACCGTCGCCATCGCCCGCACTACCCGAGTCCCCGGTTTCGAGATCGCCGTCGCCGTCCCCGGACGTGCCCGCGTCGCCTCCCTGCTCGCTCCCGCCATCGTCCCCACACGCGAGGATCGAGCAGACGGACAAGGCGACAATGAAGGTTCGGGTGCGCATCGGCCAACGCTAGTCCCCGCTAGGGCGGCAATGCAAGCCCGCGCATCCGCGCACCCCGACCCGCGTCGAGGCCCTCGCGACGAGTAGACGGCGTTCGGGGGGCCTGCGTACCATCGAGTCATGCCCCGTCGCGCGCCGCTGTTGATCGCCTGCGTCTTTTCGCTGCTGAGCCTCCCGCTGTCCGCCTGCGAACGCAACAAGGCCGACACCAACACCCCGGAGGCCGAGGACCCCGTCGACCGCCTGACCCGCGACCTGCTCGGCGCGCTCGAGGCCCCCGACCGCGCCCGCCTCGTCGCCCTCGCCAACCCGACCCTCGCCGCCGAGTTCGAAGCCCGCGAGCTCGCCAGCGTCAGCCAGACCCTGACTTGGCTCGGCCCGATCAGCGGCCTCAGCCACGCCAACGAGACCCCCGTCGCAAATGGCATCGAGCGTCACTACCAGGTCAGCTTCGATCGTGGCGAGCTCGGCCTCGCGATCACGATCGTCGCCGGCAAGGTCGAGGGCTTCGAATTCGACGCGGTCCAATGGGACGCGCTCAGCGACCGCGCCGCCGAAGCCCACGCCGGCTCGCTCCGCGTCACCGCGTTCAGCTTCCTCGGTGACACGCTCGACCCCAAGGCGATCGACTACCGCATGACCATCGAGGGCCTCGGCGCCGAGCTCCGCGAGCACCACGTCACGGTCGGCAAGGTCGTGCTCGACTCGAGCGGCGCCGAGGTCTACCGCCAGCGCAAAGACGACAGCATGCGCTTCCCCCAAGCCGGATCTGGCGGCGCCGGCGGCCACCTCGACGGCGGCGTGACGGTCCCGGGAGCGGGGACCTACACCCTCGAGCTGCTGATCACCGATCAGATCGCGGGCGAGTCGATCACCCACCGCGTGCCGCTCACAATCCCTTGATCAGGCGGGGCGACCCCGCCTGAATCCACGCCTTCTCGCGCTCGAAGTGGACATAAAACAGGTGCATGCGCCCGCGCAGCTCCTTGTCGATGTCCGCGGTGTGCGGCATCAGCTTGGCCTGCTCGCTCAGCCACGCGGTCCAATAGTCGATCTCGGCCCGCTCCCAAGCCTGCAATTGCGCCAAGCTGACGGTCCGCGCGTCGCGGACCGCTCGCTCGGCGTGGTGCTTGGCCAGCCACAGATCCCAACAGGCCTCGGCCCACAGATAGTGGCTCATCGCGACCCCCATCCGCGCCCGCGGCCCGGGCTCGATGGTGTTGAGGGCCCCGCAGTGGTGGCAGCTGACGTCGGTCGCTTGGAGGACGACGCGGGTCTCGAGGGTCGCGCCACACTGGCTGCAACGCAGCGCGGCGAGCTCGTCGGCGGCCATGCGTAGCAAGCTGCGGAGCGCGTCGGCGAAGATCTCGATCTCGGTCTTTTGTAGCTCGATCTCGATCGCGTCGATCAAGGCCTCGGCGCGCGCCCAGGCCTGGTCGGCCCGATCGTAGGCCTCGATGTCGTGATACTTGTCTTGAACCTGCTCGCCCCAGGTGTCGCTGATCTTGCTCTGGAGCCCGAGCGCGCGGGTCCGCATGCCCGTCCAGGCGTTGCTCAGCGGCGTCGGATCGCCGCCGGTCTGCTCTAACAACGCGGCGCAGCCGGCCTTGGACTCGCGCATGAGCTCGTCGAAGCGCTCGCGGCTCTTGGCTAAGAAACCATCCCAACGGGTATCCAGGGCGTCAGCGCTCATAGTCGTTCTCCACAGTAGCGGCACAGGTCCGAGGATCGATCGCTGCGCGGGGCGCCGCAGCATCCGCAGCGTTGCGCGGCCGCGTCGGCGGCCCCGGTCATGCGCGAGGGCGAGGTCGCGGCGCTCGCCAAGGCGTTGGCGAAGATCGACGAGGTCGTGACCTTGGGCTTGACCGCGCCGACGTAGTCGCGGACGGCCTGCTCGACCTCGTTGGGCAGGCGCCAGCTGTCGTCCATCGCCTGGCTAAACGGGGCGATGGCCGCGTCGAGGGCCCAGCGCAGCTCGAGCAAGAGCGCGCCGCGGCTTTGGCCCGGACCCTCGCGCAGGTGTCGAGCCCGCTCGGGCGCCGCGAGGCCCGAGACCCCGAGCTCGGCGAGCAGGGCGTCCCAGGAACCATCGCCGCCGGCCGGGCAGCGCAAGGCCGCCTCGACGATCGCAGCGATCGCCTGGCGGCCCTTGGTCAGCAGCGCAGCCTCGTCCATCAAAACGCGATGTCGTCGTCGGCCGACGCGGTCTTGTATTTGGCGGTGAACTCTTCTTGCAACCGTGAGTAGCGCTTGTGCAGCTCGCCGTCGTTCTTCATCGCGTTTTGGCTGATGTACATCGACCACCAGCCGCCGACTTGGCCCCACTCCATCGCGCTCATGCCAAAGCTTTGCAAGATCGCGGCGGCGTCCTTGCCTTGGCCGACGCCGGCGCTCTGGGCGACCTCGATCTCGACGTAGCGCTCGAGGGTGATCGGCGCCGAGGACTCGGGCCCGACTTGGCCGGTCGCCGCCGCAGCCGCGGCCGCCGAGAACTGGCCGACGCCGGCGCTTTGGAAGTGCTTGCTGTACTCCGTGGTGATCGTGAACGAGGTGTCGCGGCTCATGCGAGCGTTCCACTCGGCCGAGACCCGATCCCAGGTTGGTTGATCGACGTTGAGGGCCGCGACCGCCTGCTGCCAATCGCCACCGGAGGCGATCTGCGCCTGGGCCTTGGCCCACTGCTCGAGCGTGACCCCTTCGACGGGGGCGAGATCCTCGGCCAGCGCCTGGTGCTGGTTGCCGATGCTCATCTCTTGCATCGCGACCCGCTGAACCACGCCCATTTGAACCTGCATCAGATCGCCGCTCGACCCGTACTTGGCCACGACCGCCGGCGACTCGCTCCAGCGCTCGTAGGTCGCCTTGACCTGATACCAGTGCTGGCCTTCGCGGACGCCGTACTCACTAAACAGCTCGGCGCGCTTGGCCTCATTCTCCCAGTGACGCTCGATCCGGAATTGCGCCTCGAAGTAGCGCTCGATCGCGTTGTCGAAGTCGAACCCAGCTTGGTCATCGCGGGCCTCGAGATCGTAGTCGCGCGTGACGCCGTCGTCGTCGTCGTCGTCGTGATCGTCGTCGTCGTGATCGTCCTGATCGTCGTCGTCGCTGTCGGCGGCGGCGGCGGCGGCCTCTTCGAACGCGCGGGCGGCCGGAGGAGAGTCGAGCGTGTCCGAGACCTGCTTGCGAAGGCCAAGGGCGGAGAGAATGGTGTCGAGGAGACCCATAGGCGGCGGACCTTACGCGGCCGCGCGCGCCGCCGCTAGCCGCGGATTGGCGCGTGTAATTAGTGCGAGCACACTCGCGCTCATTCGGAGACCGCACGCGGGCCCGGGAGCCGGCGATCGGCTTCGCGCCGGGTGATCGCGAGGTGATCGAGGTGTTCCATAAACGGCACCGCGAATTTGCGGGACAGCCCGGTCAGCTGCTTGAGCGCCTGCACGTCGATCTCACCGTGGCCATGAAGGTGGGCGCGGACCCGGCCGAGCAGCTCGGCGTGAGCTTCCGGGGTGTAGGAGAGATCGTCGCTAACCCGGACCAGCAAGCCGTGGCGCTGCAGCAGCCCGGCGTACTCGAGCACCTGCTTTTGATCGAAGCCCAAGCGCTCCCCCACTTGGCGCAGGGTCGGCGGCGTGCTCCCGGCCTCGCGGTAGAGATCGAGCATGGCCTGCATCGGTTCGGGGAGGGCGTCGGCGTCGAGGCTGCCCTTGCCGGGGCGCGCGAGGCTGCCCGAGCGATCGGCCACGCGCAGCGAGCCTCGCTCGATCGCCGCGTCGATCGCCGCGCTCGCGAGCGCGGGCGCAGGGTGACCGGGGAGCCCGGCTTCGAGGGTGGCCCGGCCGACGCCGGGGTGCAGCGGCTGCTTGGCGTGGAAGCGATCGGCCGCGAGGATCGCCGCGCGGACCAGCTCCTCGAGCAACGAGCGATCGACCCACCGCGGGCCCGGGAGCGCGAGCACGGGCCCGTCGGCGCGAGCGAGGCGAGCGAGGATCCGGCCGGGCTCCTCGACGCCGGCTCGGATCGCCACGCACCGGGCGTCGACGCCGAGCGAGCCCGCGTCGATCACCAGGCCCTGCACGCGGACCTCGGCCTCGCTCGATCCGAGCGCCCGCGCGAGCGCGATCCGACGCCGGGGGTGACGGCGCTCGGGCAGCGGATCCACGATCACGCCGCCGCCCACGGTCAGGCCCTCGAGGTTGGCGTGGGCCGCCGAGTAGGCCCGCAAGATGATCCGCTGCCCGGCCCAGATCGGCAGCGGCGTGTCGAGGTAGATGCGCACGAGCCCGCGCCCACCGGGGGCGATCACGGGCTTGGCCGCGCCGGGCTCGGGCTCGTGGAGCTCGCCCGTGTCGGGGTCTTCGAGGGCCAAGGGCACGAGCTGCGCGGGCGAGCTGGCCGTCCCGGCGCACAGCTGCAAGGCCGTGTCGCGGGACCAGGGCCGCTGGCCAAAGCCGAGCTGGGCGACCCGGGCGAGCAGGCGATCGCTCGAAACCACCTTGTCGCCGCGGGTGATCACGTCGCCGCGGGCGAGCTCCTCGACCCCGAGGTTGCCGAGGTTCAACGCCGTACGCGTGCCCGCTCGCGCGCGCCGAGCCTCGCTGGCGTGGACCTGCATGCTGCGGATCCGCAAGCGCCGAGGCTCGCGGCCAAACCCATGGGGGATCAGCTCGAGCTCCTCGTGCTTGTCGAGATCGATCTGCCCAGCGAGCAAGGTCCCGGTGATCACCGTGCCGTGGCCGCGCAGGCTAAACACCCGGTCGATCGGCAGGACCGGCGCGAGCTGCTTGGCCCGAGCCGGCAGCGCCTGGCCGAGCCGCAGCAGCGCCCGCTGGAGCTCGGCGAGGCCCTCGCCGGTGTGGGCGCTGACCGGGATGATCGGCGCCTCGGCGAACGGCCCGTGTTCGAGCTCGCCGCGGACGTCCTCGCGGGCGAGATCGAGCAGCTCGGCGTACATGGCCTCGTCGCCGCCGGCGTCGCTGCGCAGCCGATCGATCTTGCTGAGCGCGACCACGGCGTGGCGCAGCCCGAGCAGCTCACACACGTGGAGGTGCTCGCGGGTCTGGGGCATGACCCCGTCCTCGGCCGCGATCACCAGCAAGACCGCGTCGATGCCCCCGGCGCCCGCGACCATGGTCCGAACCAGCGCCTCGTGGCCCGGCACGTCGACGATCGCCACGCTTTGCTGCTCGCTCGGCTGCCAGCGGGCGAAGCCGAGCTCGATGGTGATCCCGCGGCGCTTCTCCTCGGGCAGACGATCGGTGTCGACGCCGGTCAGCGCCCGAACCAAGGCGGTCTTGCCGTGGTCGATGTGGCCCGCGGTTCCAAGCACGAAGCTGCGCCCAACGGCCATGCCGCAGTGTACTCCGCTACTCGCGGCTCGGATTGGGCCACAGCGCGCCCAGCTCGAGCTCGATCGCCGCAAACGGCTCGATCCGCGCGAGCTCGCGTTCACCGTGGGCCGCGACGAACCGGGCCTACTCCGTGAGCAGGTGCTCGAAGTCGCGGAGCACCGCGTTGAGGTACGGCTCGGGGATCCCGTGCTCGCGGATCCCCCTGACGTAGTGTTCGAGGTATTCGCGGGTCGGCGCGAGCCCGGTGACCGGCGCGAGCGCCTCGAAGCTGACCACGCCGGTCGCAGCTTGGATGAGCTGCAGCTGGGTCGCGCGGTAGCCAAACTCGAAGGTTGCGAGGCGCTCGAGCTGGGCCTCGCCGAGCTCGTAGACGACGCCCCAGACCAGCGCCCCCGAGGCGACCTCGATGTTGCCCTTGCCGGTCCCGTCGCGGCCGAGCTTGGAGAAGCGGTGGTGGCGATCGGGGCAGCGCGCCCGGCCGAGGTCGCGCACGCTGCCGAGCCGAGCCTCGATCCGCGCCCGCGACATGTTCGAGCCGTACGCGAAATAGTGCGGCATTCCCAACACTATACAGCAGCTATCGAGCGATATCGCGCAAGGCCGCTCGCTCAGCGGATCAATTCACAGGTGTGTGTCCTCAAGATCAGTTGTCACACATGATCACACATGCCTATCATCCACCCATGGCATCGGTTCGCACCAAGCACCTCGCGCTCTTGTTCGCAGCTCCGATCACGCTCATCGCGACCACTGGGCTCGCGCAGGAGCCCCACGACGATCACGTCCGGCCGGCCCCCTACAACCAGCCGACGCTGCCCGACGAGCTCGCGCCGGTGCCCTCGCAAGCCCCGGCCGAGTACCCGCTCGCGGTCACCTTCAACCCCGCGGACCCGTCGAACTACACGGCCAACGGCATCATCTCGCCGGACTACATCGTGGTCCACACCATGCAGGGCTACTACTACGGGTCGCAAAGCTGGTTTCAAAACCCGGCGGCCAACGTCTCGGCCCACTTTTGCATGCGCGCCGAGGACGGCGAGGTCACGCAGATGGTCAAGCTCGCGGACCGGGCCTGGCACGTGGGCAATTCAAACCCCTACGCGATCGGCATCGAGCACGAGGGCTTCATCGACGAGCCCGCTTGGTACACCTGGGAGAACTACGTGAGCTCGGGGATGTTGGCGCGCTGGCTGGCCGACGAGCTCGACATCCCCCGCGACCGCAACCACATCGTTGGCCACGTCGAGCTGCCCAATCAAAGCCACACCGATCCCGGGATCCACTGGAACTGGGACTTGTACATGGCGCTGATCAACGACTTTGTCAGCGAGGGCCTGATCGTCGGGCACGTGGTCGATCGCGGCTCGGCCTGCACCCTGACCGCGACCGTCGACACGTGGATCAAGCACACCTTGCAACAATCGGCCGATCTCGTCGACACCGACAAGTGCTACATTCCGGCGGGCACCGAATTGACGTATCTCCACGCCTCGGCCGATATGGCCGGCCACCGGCGGCTGCGCTACGACGCCGAGGGCCACCCGTGTGAGGGCTTCATCAACCTCGACGAGGTTGGCTTCATCCACACGGCCCACTACACCGAGCTGTGCACCGACGCGAGCGTGGCCGCGGCCGGGGTCACGGTGATCTTGGACGGCGGCCAGCAGACCGTCACCGACCAAGACGGCAACTTCAGCTTCGCCGCCGGGCCCGGGGCCCACACCATCGACGTGGTCGGCGGCGGCCAATACCTCGACACCCTCGAGCCCGTCGACGTCGACGTGTTCCCGGGCGCCCGGGTGGTGATCGCCCTCGATCCCCTCGCGGGTCCGGGCGACGGCGACGGCGACGGCGACGGCGACGGCGGCGGCGAGGGCGGCAACGAGGCCGGCGGCGAGGGCGGCGGCGAGGGCGGCGCGTGCTGGATCGGCGAGCAGGACTGCGCGTGTACGGCCGGCCAGGGCTGCGACCCGGGCCTGACCTGTGAAGCTGACGTCTGCGTCCCCAACAACGCTGGCGAGACCGACGGTGGCACCGGCGAGCTCCCGGGCATCGACTACCTCGACGCCGAGAGCTGCGCGTGCACGGGGGCCAACGAGCGCCCCCGCGGCCTGCTCGCGCTCGCGCTGCTCGGGCTGGTCGGCCTGCGTCGGCGCCCGCGGCAGTAAGCCTTTAACCAGCCGGGAATTACAAAACGAGCGCATCACCGAAGTGATGCGCTCGTCGTCAATTCGCCAGCCGGGTCAGGGCAGCTTGTCGCCGACATCACACATGTAGAACATGCTGGTATAACCGGCCCCGGGGATGTCGTTGTGATGGATGATGTTCCCGTTGACGTCCCAGGAGTAGAACATCGAGCCGACCGTGGAGTTGTCGCCGTTGGGCTCGTTGATCGTGCTGATTGAGTGGACGTACCAAGGCCCGCCATCGGACGCTCCCCAGGCGCAGTTGTCGTTCCCCGAATTCATCGGCTGGAGCGCACAGGTCGCCCCATTGAAATCCGGGTAGATGCCGAGGATGCGCATGTAGTCCGCGTTGGCTCCCGGCCCGATGTCGGCGTTGTTGGAGATCGCCCAGCCGCTGTTCTTGTGCTCGAGGCTGCGCGGGATCCAAAGCTGCATGCCCCAAACGGCGCACTCGGCCTCGGCCTGCGCCGCGTTGTGTGCGACTCCCGGTGAGACCTTCAAGAAGGTGTAGCCGCCGCCGTCGGTCTCCATATCGCAGTAAACATCGAAGGCTTCGCCGCCGTAGCCCACAGGCGCGACCATGTAGGTCCCGCTCGCAAGGCTGTCGTCGAAGTCGTGGATGGTCAGGCAGCTCGCCGGGATCACGCAGCTCGACAGGCAACCATCGGCCTGGTTGTCGTTGTTGTCATCGCAGGTCTCAGGGCCGTTGACTTCGCCGTCTCCGCAGTAGGGCCCGAGCGAGAGGCAGTCGGCAGCGCAGCCGTTGTAGGCCCCGTCGTTGAGGCCGTCGTCACAGAGCTCGCCGTCGTCGACGACCCCGTCACCGCAAAACCCGTCGCCGTCGCCGTCGCCGTCGCCCTCCCCGTCGCCGTCCCCGTCGCCGTCCCCGTCGCCGTCCCCGTCCCCGTCCCCGTCCCCGTCGCCGTCGCCGTCGCCGTCGCCGTCGCCGTCGCCGTCGCCGTCCCCGTCGCCGTCCCA
>Ga0114946_10002357_pt1 | contig 12967 bp, 12 predicted proteins | sample WalLakDeSediment_FD_88676 | JGI IMG/M metagenome (GOLD analysis project Ga0114946, IMG submission 88676) | Lake sediment microbial communities from Walker lake, Nevada to study Microbial Dark Matter (Phase II) - Walker Lake 11/02/13 Deep Sediment | ecosystem: Environmental > Aquatic >...
AAGACATACAAAAAAAGGAGCGTGCTCGTGGTCATGACCCACCCGGTGGCGGTGCGGCCTCCGCCTTCGGGGGCACGGTCCGCCAGTCGAACCGTATGCGGCCCCACTGCCGTTCTGTGGCCGGGCCACCAGCCGCCGGCAGAGGCGTAAACCGCGCGGTCCGCGCCAGCGCCACCCCAGCCTCGTCGGCCTGGGCCCAACCGCAACTGCGCAGTACCACCGCTGAAAACACCCAACCATCCGGTTCTACGCTCACCTGCACCTCGGTGCGACTCAGCAGATTCGTATGGACCATCACCGGCGCCAAGAGCGGGGTCAACCACCCGCGCGCCGCTAACCCGGGATCCAGCGTAACTGTCGACCCTGACGCCAGCGGGATCGGCGTGGCCTCCACCCGGCGCGGTGCCGGAGCATAATCCTCGATTGCGCCCAGGCTGGCGGTGGCGATTGCCCCGGTTGAAACGGTCACCTGACCGAACCATTGGCTCTGACCGGTCAACCAACGCAGGCCCTCGTCCCATCCAGCGGGGACGGCCGGCCGCCGGAGCGGTTGGCTCCACGCAGCGCCCGAGAAACTCCGCGGTCCAGGCAACGCGAACACCGTGGGATCGACCGCCTCCAGCAGGGTGGCCCTGGCACCGCCCTGGGTTTGCAGGGCCATCACCCGTAACTCGGGCGGTGGGGCCACCCGGGTCGGGACCTCGGTATCCTTCTCCAATAGCGTCACGATCAGGGCCAACTGCCCCAGCGTCACCAACCCCACCATGGTCGCCCATTGCCGCGGGGACCAACTGCGCAGGTCATCCGTCGCCGAGCTCATTACGTCCCTGGTTCCGGAGGAGGCCGCGTCGCCAGGAGCGCCTCCTGGATCCCGGCCGCCCGGGCCAAATTCAGCAGCCGCACCAGCACTTCGTTGGGCACACGCCGGTCGGCCAGCAAAACCAGCGTCACCGGGTCCCGCGCCGACCGCACCACCCGAACCAAACCGCGACCCAGTTCCTCCTCCTGCACCATCTGGTTCAAATAATAACATTGGCCGCGCGCATCCACGGCCACGGTGATCGTGGTGTTCGTCACCCCAGGCATCTCCGGCCCCTCAGGCAGCTGGATCGGCACCCCGCCCACAAAGGTCAGGTGCGAATGCAGCAACACCACCATCAACAACAACAATAACACACCCGCGAACAGAAAACCGTCCGCCGGCCCCCGAAAGACCCGGGCATGACGCGGATACCTCATCGTGCGTTGGCCCCTGATGGAGCCGCCACCAAATTGAGGATTTCGGTCGAGGATTTTTCCATGTCCAGCACTATGCTGTTGACGCGGGCCACCAAATAGTTATAGCCCGCATAGGCCGGTATCGATACCGCCAACCCCACCGCCAGCGACAACAGCGCTTGCCAGATCCCTCCCGATAAATCTCCCGTGTTCGCAAACGGCCCCGCTACCCCCAGACTCCGAAATAATTCCATGAAACCCAGCACCGTCCCCAATAACCCAATCAACGGCGCTATCTGCGCTACCGTCGCCAGAAAATTCAGTTTCTCCTCCAACCGCGGCACCTCCTGCAACCCCGCCTCCTCCAGGACCTCCCGCACCCCCTCGCGCCCCCGGTCCCGGTTTAGTATCGCCGTCTTCACCAAGCGCGCCACCGGGCCCGGTGTGGCGTCGCAAATTGACAAGGCCTCGACGATGTTTTCGCGCTTGAGCACATTGCGTATGCCGTTCAGGAACTCGAAGGAGTTGATCTGAGCCCGGTGATAATGCAGGAACCGCTCGATAAACGTCGCGATCATCACCGCGCTCAGCAGGAGCAACAGCCAGACCGCCGGCCCGCCGAACTTCAGCAAATCCGGTAACATGGGTGCCCTTATACCGTCACCCGGCGATTCTGAAAAGCTGCTTCCGCACCCTCGGACTTCAAGCCTTGGCCAGCAAACCCCGCACGGTGGTCTGCATGTGCTCGATGCTCTCACGCGCAAGTCGCTCGACACCCGGCGAATAATCGAACACCTCCACTGAAACCCAACCACCGAAACGTATGTCGAGGAGTGCGCCCATGATCGGCACGAAATCCAAATCGCCAAAGCCGGGACCTTGCAGGTTGGGGTCGTTGGCATGGAAATGGATCATCTCCCGCCGATGCCGCCGGATCAGATCGGGAATGGGGTCCGCCTCGGTGATCGCGGCCTTGCAATCGAGAATCATCCGGCACCGCGGCGAATCGATGCGCCTCATGACACCCACGGTCTCGGCCGCGGTGCTCATGAAGGTCGTTTCGTTCGGCGCCAACGGTTCCAGCCCAATCGTCACCCCAGTCTGGTCCAGCACCGGCAAGACCTCCCCCAACACCTCCACCGCGTGGGTCGTCGCCTGCTCCAGCGTCACCCCAGGCTGCAAATTCCGTTGCTGCGGTGAACCCAGCACCATCACGTCTCCCCCCAGATCAGCGCAGAAACGCGCCAACTCCTTAAAATACTCCGCCGTCCGCCGCCGCACCGCGCGATCGGGCGAGGTCAGATGAAAACCCTCCGTTCGCGCCAGCAGCCAGTGCAAGGCGCAGATCGGCGTGCCGGCGGCCTCCGCCTGCCGTCGAATCTCACGACGCCTTGCGGCCGACACGTCGGTCACATAGTTCGATACCGTGAACGGAGCAACCTCGATCCCCGTGTAACCGCATTCGGCGGCGAAGCCAAAGGCCTTCTCGAAGGGCCAGCCCTCGAACAATTCGTTGCAGATGGCGTATCGCAACGGCACCGGTTCCCCTGCGTGCGCCACGGGTCGCCACCACCCAGGATGCCCCACCGCCGCCACGCCCGCCACCGCGGCGGCCCGGCCCAGAAATCCTCGTCGTGTTAGGTTCGTCATTTTGTGTCTCCCGTGCAGCCGCGGCGGTTAGCCACCCCCGCGCCCACACGAATTTGAGGCGTAGCATAAACCCGGGGCCACCCCAAGGCAAGCCGCCGCCCTAACCCTTGCCCGTTGCGTCGGCGCTACGGTCGGGGCTGCCGCTGGCGGACGGCCTCGAGCCAATTCCGGATTTCCATCGTGCGAAACCGTTCGTCTCGCAGCTCGGTCCCGAGGTTCAACAGCCTCAGGGCATCGCCGGCACAGGTTGCGTCTGGTGCCGCTGCCCGTTCGTACAGCTCCGCTGCTGTCCGCACCGCGGCAAGGTCGGGAAAATGCCGGTCTTCGACCAAGCCCGGCCCGTAACGACGATAACCGGAGGCAACATCCTGAAATGAGTATTCGGGATGATATTGAACGGCCCAGAAACAGCCAAGGCCGAGCCGCAACTCCGCGGCCTGGATAGGACTGAAGTCGTTGGTGGCCAGGACGGTCATCGTGGCCGCAGGCAGCTCCCCGACAATATCCCGATGCAGAGCCAAGGCATCAAACCGCTCGGGACGTCCTTTGAGGAGCGGATGCCGCTGCCCTGCTTCGGTGGGCGTAATGTTCCTCGCCACCCCAAATTCACGGCCGAGCGGGTTGGGGATGACCTGTCCGCCGCACGCCGCCGCCGCCACCTGCAATCCCCAGCACGACCCGTAGAGAAACGCCCCGGCAAGCAGCGCACGACGCGCTAACTCGACCTGACGGGTCACCGCCGGCGTCACGTCGTAGAGGTTAAGGGCTGACCCAGTCCAGACGATGCCGGCGCAGGCCGCCAGTTGTCGGTCGTTCGGCAGCGCGGTCGAGCAGTCGGCTGGATACACCGTTTCAGTGGTAACCTCGGGATGCTCGCGGAGCAGGCGCTCGAAACATTCACTCTGACGACGACCGCCGGACAAGCGGATGGCCTCGGTCAGCTCCGGGGTGTTGCCTTCGACAATGAGTAGTCTCATACCGGCAGATCGAGCGCACCGGCGTGCGCCGCCCGAAACAACGCGGCATAGTCGGTCGCACGGACCGCCCGCGGATTGCCCGAGGTCGAAGGATCGGCCAACGCCAAACGGCTGATCGCCTCCACCGAGTCCGCTGGGATGCCCAGGCTGGCCAGGTTGTGCGGAATCCCGATCCGTTCGCGAAAGTCCAACAACCATCCCAGCAATCCCCGCGCGTCCGTCCCCGGCAGATCGAGCGTCCGTGACAACATGACGATCTTGGCGGCAACGGCCGGCGCGTTGTAGGCGAGGACGTAAGGCAGCAGTATGCCAATAGTCAGACCGTGCGGGGTGTCATGGATCGCCCCTACGGCATGCGCCAAGCCGTGCACTGCGCCAAGCCCCTTCTGAAACGCGGTCGCTCCCATGGCCGCAGCGGCGAGCAGGTGCAAACGCGCCTCCAAGTCCGTTCCCTCGGCTACCGCACGCGGCAGATAGTCCTTTACGATGGCCATGCCACGCAAGGCGATGCCGTCAGCCAGCGGATGAAAACCGGGCGCGAAAAAGGCCTCGAACCCATGCGAAAAGGCGTCGATCCCAGTGGCCGCCGTCAGGGTCGGCGGCAGGCCAATCGTTAATTCCGGATCAAGGATCACCCGTGCCGGCAACATCCGCGGATGAAAAATAATCTTCTTTTCGTGTGTCGATTCCCGGGTGATCACCGCCGCGCGCCCCACTTCGGATCCGGTCCCGGCCGTCGTCGGCACGGCCACCACCGGCGCGATCCCCGCCGGATCAGCCCGGGTCCAACCATCCCCCACGTCCTCGAAATCCCAGATCGGCCGGCCCTGACCGGACATAAAGGCGATCGCCTTGCCGGCATCGAGCGCGCTGCCGCCACCCATGGCGACGACACCGTCGTGTTTGCCAGCCCGGAAAACCGCAACGCCATCAGCAATGTTCCGTCCAGTGGGGTTGCTTTGAACCTCGCTGAACCGCGCGGTTTCCGGGGCATACGACTGCAGGCTGGCAAGGGCAGCTTCTATGATGGGATGGCCCGCCAACCCGGTGTCCGTCACCAAGAGCGGCCGCTGTAATCCAGCCTCCCGACACGCTGCCGACAGTTCACGAATCCGGCCAGCCCCGACCCAGACGGTCGTGGGATAATTCCATTGGGTCCTGATAGTCGAGATCATGGCGGCAACACTCAAACGTCCATCGTCCGCAAATGAAATGATTTCGGCCGCGTCAAACTTTCGTAGCCGATCACCGACAAGCTGCAGCCGCGCCCGCTGTCTTTAACCCCCGTCCAGGCCAGGGCCGGATCGAGGTAATCACAGCGGTTCATGAAGACCGTGCCGGTCTCGAGTTGCTCGCCCAGGGCAACCGCCGCTGCCTCGTCGCGGGTCCAAATCGACGCCGTCAACCCGTAACGACTGTCGTTCATGAGGCTCAACGCTTCGGCATCGCCCGATACCGGCTGGATGCCGACGACCGGGCCGAAGCTTTCCTCGCGCATAACCCGCATTCGATGGCTGACGTTGATGAGCACCTGGGGAGCCAGATACGGGCTGCCGGGGCCGCCATCGGGAAACGCCGCCGGATCCATCAAGGCGCGTGCCCCCTGCGCTTGGGCCTCGGCAACCTGTTCGCGCACCAGATCGGCCGCACGCCCCCGCACCATGGGTCCAAGGGTGGTACTTTCCTCGATCGGATTACCCAGGCGATACTCTCGGGTCAACGCCACAAACGCATCCACAAACTCCGTAAACCGGGAGGCGTGCACGTAAATCCGCTCGACCCCGCAACATGATTGGCCGGAATTAAAAAAACTGCCGTCCACCAGATTCTCCACGGCATCACCCAGATCGGCGTCGGCCCGCACATACGCCGGGTCTTTCCCCCCTAACTCAAGCGTTGCACCGATAAACCGCCCCGCCAGCGCGCGCGTGATCTCGACACCGCCGGCAACCGATCCCGTAAAGGCCGCAAAACCAATCCGACGATCGGCCAGCAGTCCCGCCACGCCTGCGTGATCCAGGTGCAGATGCTGCACCAAGCCTTCCGGCAAGCCCGCTTCGATGGCTGCCTGGGTATAGCGCTCGGCGCACAGCGGCGTCTGATGCGAGTGCTTCACCAGGACGGCGTTGCCCGCCACCAGCGCCGGCACCAGGGTGTTGATCGACGTCAGGTAAGGATAATTCCAAGGGGCAATGATGGCCACCAAACCCAGAGGCTCACGACGGATGCTCCGCGCGAACCCAGGCTTCGGCGGCAGACAGTGCGGCGCGAGCGCCTGCGGCGCCAGCTCGATCATGGTCCGACCCCGCTCTTCCAGGCCGCGAATCTCGCCCGGGCTCTGACGGATGGGCCGGCCCATCTGCAGCGTGATTTCCCGGGCCAATTCCTCGCGCCGATCCGCCAGACAATCGAGGAACCGGGTCACCAAGCCCTGCCGCTGCTCCACCGCACAGGCTGCCCACGCCCGCTGCGCGGCCTGACCCCGGCCAAGCACCGCATCGACCTCGGCAGCACTCGGCCACGGACGCTCAGCCACGACCGATCCGTCGATCGGACTCACGGTGCGCAAGCAGGTTGGGTTCATCGCCTCGGGCAGGTCGCGGCTCAGCATCGCTCGAACATCCGCCGAAGTTCGTAGTCGGTTACCGCGCGATCGTAATCGGCCTGTTCATGGCGCGCGGCGTGCAGGTAATGCTCAACCACGCCGTGGCCGAGCGCCTGGCGCAGCAGCTGTGAGCGCTCAAGCCGTTCAATGGCATCGTGCAGGTTGCCCGGCACCCGCTCGACCCCGCTCGATTCATAAGCGTTGCCCGCACACGCCGGCTCGAGTGGCAGCCGCTGGTCGATCCCGTGCAGACCCGCCGCGATCATCGCCGCATACGCCAGATACGGATTACAGTCCGCCCCCGGGATCCGGCTTTCCAGGCGCAGGCTGGGGCCGTGGCCAACCACGCGGAACCCCGTGGTCCGGTTGTCCCACGACCAGGCCAGCCGCGTGGGGGCAAAGGACTGGGCCTGGAACCGTTTGTAGGAGTTCACATAGGGCGCCAGAAACACCGTCGACTCCGCCGCCAACGCGAGTTGACCCGCCATGAAGTGACGCAGCAAATCCGACATCCCATCCGTCGACTCGCCATCGTGAAACAGCGCCCGGCCGGTCGCCCGCTCCTGCAACGAACAATGCACATGACACGAACTCCCCGCCAGCGCACTGGACCACTTGGCCATGAAGGTGATGGCTTTGCCCTGCTGATGCGCAATCTCCTTGGCGCCGCTCTTGTAAAGCACATGCCGGTCGGCCATCTCCAGCGCCTCGGCACAACACAAATTGATTTCTTGCTGGCCCGGCCCCCACTCGCCCTTGGACCCTTCGATCGGAATACCGCCCTGCTCCATGCCGTTGCGGATCGCCCGGATCAGCCCCTCCACCTTCGTGCCTTGAAAGATGTGGTAATCCTCGATATACCACGCCGCGGGCCGGAGCTCGCGATACCCCTGGCCCCGAGCCTCCGCATACGACTGGTCAAACAGATAAAACTCCAGCTCGGACGCGAAGGTAGCCGTCCAACCGCGCTCGGCTAACCGCGCCAATTGCTGTTTGAGAATCGTTCGCGGTGCGTGCGCCAGCAACGATCCGCTGTGATCAGTCACATCAGCCAGCACCTGCGCCGTGCCCTCCAGCCAAGGCACCCGGCGCAGGGTGCCGAGATCCGGCTTCAATACCAAGTCGCCGTAGCCCAACGACCAGGACGCCGCGGCATACCCCGGCACCGGATCCATTTCCATGTCCGTGGTCAGTAGATAATCGCAGGCGTGCGTCTCCTGGTGAGCGCCGTTTAGGAAAAAACTGCCCGTGATCCGTTTGCCAATCAACCGCCCCTGCATGTCGGGAAACGCAACAATCACCGTGTCAATCCGGCCAGCCTGAATCCTATTGCGCAGTTCGTCCAACGTCAGACGACCGCTCAGGGGCGGGCTGCAGGTTTCGTTGACAGTTAGATCGCGCAGCATGACGGCGCGGATCTTTCGGTGCTTCGGCCCCGGAATTCAAGGCCGATTCTTCGGTCGCCCAATCTCATGTTCGGCAGGTGCCGCACCCTCCCCTGCTGGTGGTCGTAACCCAATCGTCATCAGATTCCCTTGGACAAAACCCGGCCGATACCCTCCATTGTCGCCGCCGACCGCGGGTCGGCCGGATACGTTGTCCGGCGCCCGCAATTTCCGCTGTGGACACGGACAACGCAACGGCACGGACAAGCCTGCGCACCTGGTTTTGGCTGGGTACGCTGGTGTTGGCTTACATCGGCATCTATTTGTGCCGAAAAAACCTGGCCGTGGCGGTCCCCATTCTCCAGCAGGACTGGGCCCTGTCCAAGGAAGCGATCGGCCTCGTCGGCAGCCTCAGTACCGTCGCCTATGCCTTCGGTAAGATCCTCCTCGGACCCGTCATCGATCGCGTAGGCGGACGACGCGCCCTGCTGGGATCGATGCTGCTCGTGGCGTTGTTCGGTGCGCTGGGCGCCGTCTCGCCGTCCCTGGCCGTCCTGACCTTCTTCTATAGCGCCAACCGTCTCGCCGGTTCCGCCGGTTGGGGCGCCATGGTCAAGATCGTCCCCGAATGGTTTCCCCGGCCCAAATGGCCGTTCGCCATCGGTATCCTTTCCTTAAGCTTCGTCTTTGGCGGCGCCCTCGCCGTCGGCTTTGCCGGCTTGATCGCAAAACTAAGCGACGACAACTGGCGGCTGATCCTCGGACTGCCCTCGGTGGTGTTGTTCGCCCTGGCCATTCTCACCTGGCTGGCGTTGCAGCGCTCCGGCGGCATGTCGGCCGCCGCCCCCGCCTCGGCCAGCGACGGAGGCAGCTTCCATTGGCGGCAGATCCCGGACCTGTTCCGCTTGAGACAGCTGCATGTCATCTGCGCCTTGAGTTTTACCCTCACCTTTTTGCGGGAAACCTTCAATTTTTGGACGGTCGACTATCTAAAAACTGAAGGCGGCGCGGAATTGTCCACTGGCGCCGCCGCGCTCCTGAGCACGCCCTTCGACGTCTTCGGCAGTCTGGGAATTCTCGCCTTGGGCTGGATCTACGGTCGCCTCACCGAACCAGCCCGACGCCGCCTCTTATTCTGGCTGTTGTCGGCCCTCAGCCTCCTCCTGTTATGGTTGCCCGAGGCAGCTCAACACGGTCTTGGAACCATCGCGGTGGTCATCGGTCTGGTCGGGTTCCTCGTTTACGGCCCCTACAGCCTCCTGGCCGGCGTCCTCTCCGTCGAGGTCCGCGGCCGCGGCTACGCCGCCACCATAGCGAGACTAGTCGATGGCGCCGGCTATTTCGCCGGGGTGCTTTCCGGCAGTTTCTTTGGGTATCTCCTCACCCACGGTGGCTACCGGCTCGGATTTCGGGTCATGGCCCTGCTCACCCTTGCATCCGCCGTCCTTTGTCTGTTCTTATACCCCCGCAAACGCGAACCTGCACGCACGCCGACCCTACGACCCGGCCAATGCCTGGAGGTTGGCGAATCAACCTCCAACCTCTGACTATGCCCCCCTCCGCCCACGACAAACTCCTGTTCACCCCCGGTCCGTTAACCACCAGCCTCAGCGTCAAACAGGCCATGCTCCACGATGCCGGGTCCTGGCATTTCGAGTTCAACCACATCGTCGCCGAAATCCGGCGCCGGTTGCTCGCCCTCGCCGGCACCTCCCGAGACCAGGGCTTCGAATGCGTCCTCATGCAGGGCAGCGGCTCGTTCGGAGTGGAATCGGTTTTGGGCTCAGTCATACCGCCCAACGGCCGGGTATTGATCCTGGCCAACGGCGCCTACGGCGAGCGCATTGTTCGCATGGCCGAAGTGCTGAAAATCTCGCACCTCGCCTATCGCACCGCCGAAGATACCCCAACCAACCCAAGTGCGGTCGAGCGTATCCTGGCCCAGGACCCCGCCGTTACCCATGTGGCCGCTGTCCATTGCGAAACCACCACCGGCATTCTCAACCCCATCCAGCCCATCGGCCAGGTAACCCGCCAACACCAGCGCCGCTTCATCGTCGATGCCATGAGCAGCTTCGGCGCCCTGCCCATCGAACTCGAGTCTTGCGGCATCGATTACCTCGTTTCCTCCGCCAACAAATGCATCGAGGGCGTTCCTGGCTTCTCCTTTGCCCTGGCCCGACGCGACCCGTTTCTGGCTACCGCGGGTTGGGCCCGCAGCCTAAGCCTCGATCTCCTCGGGCAGTGGCAGGGCTTCGAGAAGACCGGACAGTTCCGGTATACCCCGCCCACCCATGCCCTCCTGGCCTTCCATCAGGCCCTCGACGAATGGGAAGCCGAAGGCGGCGTCACCGGCCGCGGCGCCCGCTACCAACAGAATCATGCCACCCTCATGCACGGCATGTGCTCCCTCGGTTTCCAGCCCTTCCTCCCAGCCCACGTCCAAAGCCCCATCATCACCGCGTTCCGGCACCCGGCCGATCCCGCGTTTCGCTTCGACGAGTTCTACCGCCGCCTCAGCGATCGTGGCATGATCATCTATCCAGGCAAACTCACCCAGATCGACACCTTCCGCATCGGCACGATCGGCCGCCTGTTCCCTGCCGACCTCGAGCAGTTGCTCGCCGCCATTCGCTTGTCCCTAAACGAAATGGGTTGCGCTCTACCCTTCAACTCCACCCCCCAGCCTCACGCGATCCCCGGGTAACGGATTGGGGTTTTCAGCTTCCAGGTTTCCGCCCTCGGCCCTTTCGATGCCCGTGTAACCGCGGTTCAACCGGCTGCGTCTGAGGATACTCACGACGCGACCGTTACCCAATCGTCACTGGCGCGCCAACTACCGACGGTTTAGTCTTGATGCCCTGATGAGTGCGTGTATCTGTTAATCCATTCGAGCATGAGAACTGAAGCGCCCCTAGCACAGCCCGTGGCAAAAGGTGGATTGCCTTCCTGCCTGACGCGCGGTTTCACCCTCATCGAGCTTTTGGTGGTCATCGCCATCATCGCCATTCTGGCCGGCATGCTGTTGCCCGCGTTGGCCAAGGCAAAGGAAAAGGGGCGTCAAGCCAAGTGCTTCAGCAATCTGCGGCAGATCGGCATCGGCACCACGATGTATGCCGATGACAACAACGATTATTTTCACCATTTGCCGGGCGGTTCGGCCCCCAACCACGGTCAGTGGTACCGTAATCCGGACTCGACCGAACAGTTGCCGCCAAACGATTCCGAGGCGTATTGGGGGATCGCCTATATCGAGTATTTCGGCGGCACCAAGGAAATCTACCGGTGTCCGTCGGCTCGCGTGGTCGATGAATGGCGCGAGCAGGGCAAGCGTTTCCCGGCCGCGTTTTGGCTTAATTCAACTTACGGCCTGAATCGGTTTGTGGTAGAACCCTACCCCTCAGGCACCGGACCCCGCAAGCGCACCGATCTGCAAAGCCCCCAGACCACGCTCTTCGCCCAGGACGCCGCCGAACAGAAGATGGAAGGTCCCGACGACACGATCGCACTGTTCCCAGGGTATAGGGAAATCCTCACGCAGTGGCGGTTCAGCCTGGCTAGTCTCTACCCCAACGTGGCAATGGAATGGGAGTGGTTCCGGCATTCCCGACGCTGCAATACGCTGTGGGTTCCGGGCAATGTGTCGGCCATTCCGTTCCGCGGCTACGACCAGGGTGTGGATTACCGGTGGTACACCGGCGGAATCCCCGATGTGCAACCGAACTTCTGACCTTCAAGCAAAGTCTATTCGCATGAACCTATCCAAGCCGTCACCTGCCACTCGTTGCTCCGTCCGGATCGGCGCCCTGCTCTGCCTTGTGCTGGCCGGCTGTATCCTGCCGCTGGCCACCGGCTGTGGCGGCAGCCAGCCTCCGAAGGAACTGTCGCCCGACCAAATCCCGGCCGCGGTGGAACGTGCGTTTCAGCATGCCGACGAAGAACTGCGTCAGGCGGCAAGCAACCTGGTCGTGGCGGTTGAGGGCGGCGAAGACGCGCAAGCCTATCTTCAGTTGCAGGTATTGTTGAACCGGCCGGATCTGACGCTCGAACAGCGCGATTTGGTTTCCCGGGCGATGATCGGGATAGGGGCCCGGCTGCAGGAAGCAATCGATGCGGGCGATCCGAACGCGATTAAGCTCATGGAGGCACACGGGGCCTACCGGTAGCTCTCGGCCGGATACAGCTTCGCTATCACCTGGTCGGGGCGGCTGCAGCCCGCTAGCCAGTTGGATTGAATTCGACGTTCAGAAAAGCCCCCGTAGCGTTGGCATCGGTCACAAACTGTGGAACACCGTTCCATACATCGAGTGACGGCCGATGCATGTGCCCGGCAAAGATCGCCACCAGGTTCGGCGTGGCGAACACCTCACGATGAAACGCCAGGGTCACCGGCGTGTGACCCGATTCCGGCCAACGTGGGCGACGTTCGACCTCGTAATTGCGGTCGGTCTTTGCACCCCACTCGGGATGGCCGCAGCCAAACCCAACCGGCCGGCCCGGCGCATACAGCGGTATGTGCACCAACAACACCAACGGCCGACCGGTCTTCGCCTCGGCCCGAAAGAACTCCAGTTGGTCCGGCAGGATCTCGTAAGTCGAGTTGTCGAGGGCCAGGAAACGGATGCCCTGGACCTCCCGCGCCGCCATGAGCGGGTCTTGGCCCTGATACAGCGGGAGCAAACGCTTGCGGATCCAGGTCGCCCGCAGCGTTTCCATCGTGCCGGGCATGCCTTCATAATGCCAATCGTGGTTCCCCGCCACATAGAGATAAGGCAGACCGGCTTCAGCCAGGCGTGCCTGCGCCCACTCGACCGCGGCCTCGGCCGGGAAACTAAAGATGTCTCCCACCAACGCCACCAGATCGACCCCCGATTTCCGCGCCAACTCGAGCGTCGCGACAAAGCTCCGCTCCGGATCAGTCGGTTCGCCAGTCTGGAAATGTCGCGTCTGGTTGTAGGCCCGCGCCATCCGACCGCTATACTCAACCAACGGCTCGCCGCGCGGGTCATCCAGAAACAAATGCGTGTCGGCCACCACCATCACCTTCAGCGCCGCCGATCCGCACCCGAAGAATCGCACACGGTTGGCGTTTAGGGCAAAGGCGGGCCGCGCCCCCACCCTCGCGGTCACCG
>Ga0114946_10002358_pt1 | contig 12963 bp, 12 predicted proteins | sample WalLakDeSediment_FD_88676 | JGI IMG/M metagenome (GOLD analysis project Ga0114946, IMG submission 88676) | Lake sediment microbial communities from Walker lake, Nevada to study Microbial Dark Matter (Phase II) - Walker Lake 11/02/13 Deep Sediment | ecosystem: Environmental > Aquatic >...
CCGCCCGCACCCTTCTTGATGTCGTCCTTCAGGTCGCCCAGGTCCTTCTTGACGTCCCCGTAGCCGGTCTGGATCCTGCCCTCCGCCGACTCGCCCTTGCCCCTGGCTTCCAGATCCTTGTTGCCGACGGCCTTACCGGCAATCTCCTTGATCTTGCCCTTCGCTTTCTTCACTCGACCTTTGACCTGATCCTTGTTCATGACTTACTCCTTGCCAAGTTGATTTCGCACTTGTTGCCGGCTGCTGCAGGATCCGTTCCCAATTGCAGCCAGCTCCTGGAGCGTGCGATTCCAGGTGGATTCGATTTCCGGCGGCGGCACCCCGACACCGCTGATCCACGGCTGCGCCGGTTTCGGACAGCCCTGCGCGATCATCGTCTGCACCAGGTTGTTGCGCGCGGTCCAGAGCTCGGGTGACAGATTCAGCGCATGCTTGTAGGCCGCCGAAGCCATGGCGAACTGCTGCTGGAGATAACGCGCATTGCCGAGCGCGGTCCATGCCATGGCCGCTTCCGGCCAGCGCGCCACGGCCGCCTCGTAGCCCTCGACCGCCGACTCCAGGTCGCCCGTGGATTCAAAGGGTGCCACCGCTTGCAGCCACCCAAGGACATCGGCGCTTGCCGGCGGATCGTTCGCCGGCACAGTGACCATGGACCACCGTCCGGCCCGATCCCAGCTGGCCAGGAACGACCGCGCGTGGCTCTGCTGGCGCCGCGTCTTTCCCGATCGCAGCAGGAATTGCTGTTTGTCCGGGTCGAAGCCGATCAGCACCGCATAGTGCCAGACCGGCCAGCGATCGAGCCCAAGGTTCTGCAGGACCAGGACGGGTTGCCCGGAGCGCAGTTCCTCCAGTATCGGCACCAACGTTTTTCCCAACACGTATGGCACGCGTCCGTGGCTGCGCGTTGCTGCTAGCAGCTCCGCCTGCAGGCTGCCGCGGCGATCCGGAACATAGACCATTGGGACGAGTTGTTGCGGCGTCACTTCCACGCCGCCGCTGACGAGAACCGTGGCGAGTGCCGCCGGGCCGCACTGGTATTCGTCCTGCGCGAAAAACGGCACCTCGGTAAGTTCGACGGCCGATCCCGCCTCACGCAGCGCCTGCAACTCGGGCCCCGTGGCACAACCACCCAGCACCATCAAAGACAGGAGCAGAGCTCGCGATCTCATGCCGATACACCCATGGCTGCCGCAACGGTTTCCCGAATTGCGGCGGCCGTGATTCCGCGTCAGACCCTGCGGAATATATTGGTGACGCCGACCAGTTCAAGGATGATCAGCACCACGAAGACGATTCCAATCACCACCAGGACGCCACCGGCCGGATCAGATTCGATGCTCGTAGCGAGTTGTTGCAACTCGACATCCGACATGGCCGCAAGTCGCAGGGACACGGCCTGTGGCGCTACGCCCCAAGCCTCGAGCCGGGCTGCAACCGCCTCGCCGGCCAGCACGTTCTCTATCCTGTCCAGCGTCACGGCACGCGCTTCCTGCGTGACCATGTACTCCGTGCCCACGATACCTGCGCCCGCCGGCAGCGAAGTCACCAGCATGGCGGCCATCGTCAGGGCTATAACGACCCCATTTCCCTTGTTCATTAGCCTTCACTCCTTCAAGTGGTGTTCACACGGGCCCGTGCCATGCGTGCGAATCTGTTGGTTGCCGGCAACGATCAGCCCTGCCGACATGACACTATCGGTTAGCTCGGCCGCTTTCTGTGCGATGGCGCACCGAGCAAGCGATTCTGCCGACTCTTCATAGCCGCATAGCATTCACATGAGGCCGCCTCCAGGCCCGCTCGGTCGAGGACCGTGATCTCGCCGCGCGAGTAACGGATCAACCTGCGCGCCTGCAACTCTCCCGCCGCTACCGTGACGCCGCTGCGGCGCACCCCCAGCATATCGGCCAGGTACTCGTGGGTGAGATAGAAGTGATCGGCCTGTACGCGATCGTGGGTGAGCAAGAGCCAGCGCGCCAGGCGCTCCTCGATCCGGTGAAAACGCGTACAGGCGCCGTTCAAGGAGAGCTCGACGAGTTGCAGGTAAAGATAACGACTGACAACTTTCCGCAGTGCCGGGCTTTCACGAAGTTCGGTTTGCAGCTTCGCACACGGAATGCGCAAGGCGGTGCCCGGCCCTTGTACCACCGCACGCATCGGTGCCGCGTCGATCCCGAGCACCAGGCTCGCGCCAAGCATGCCCTCTTGGCCGATTATGGCCATTTCCAGAGGATTGTGGCCGCTCAGGGTCGACACCAGCGAGATCAGTCCGCTCTCCGAGAGGTAGGCATGACGATAGGGCTGTCCAGCAACACACAGCACCGCGCCGAACACCAGTTCAAACGGCTCGGACAATTTCAGCAGCCGGTCGCGTGCCCTGCGAGGCAACGCCTTGACCAGCCCGTTGTTGCTTCCGACTGATTTCGCAACGGCCAAATCCGGTTCTCTGATGCAACGCCAGGGCCAGGATCGGCACGAGATGTGCGCTTTAAATCTCGATGACGGGAAGTCTTGCTCCAGTGCATTGCGCTAGTCTGTGCGGAAGCACACGGATAGGCGGTCGACCCACTGCACGGGCGCCTGGCCCAAGGGCGGGCCGTCAGATTGCGCGCGCGCTACGTTGCCGGGGTCAGATAGGGCAGCAGGCGATCGGTTTCCCGCTTGACCACCGCGTAGCACTCGCAGCTCAACTTCTCGAGCGCGGGCCGATCGAGCACGGTGATGTGGCCGCGCTGGTACTTGATCACGCCGAGGTCCTGCAAGCGGCCGGCGGACTCGGTGACTCCTTCACGGCGTACGCCGAGCATGTTGGCGATCAGCTCCTGCGTCATGGCCAGTTTATTGCTCGGCAGGCGATCGAGCGACAGCAGCAGCCAGCGACAGAGTTGCTGATCGATAGCGTGGTGCCGGTTGCAGACCGCAGTCTGCGCCATCTGGGTGATCAGCGCCTGGGTGTAGCGCAGCATCAGGGCCAACAGCTCACCGTGACGGTTGAACTCGTCCTTGATACGTTGCCCGGGCAGTCTAAAGGCCTCGCCGCCGCTCTGTACAAGGGCCCGGCTCGGCGTGCTCTCGCCGCCCATGAACAGCGCAACCCCGACGAGACCCTCATTGCCGACCACCGAGATTTCGGCCGACGCGCCGCTCTCCATCACGTACAGCAGGGAGACGATACTGTCGGTCGGGAAATAGACATGGCGCAGCTGGTCGCCCGATTCGTACAGTACCTTGCCGAGCGGCAGGGGGATATGTTCGAGATGCGGAAAAATACGCTCGCGCACGTCGTCCGACAGCGCCGCCAGCAGGTGATTGTCTTCCGGTTTCGCAGCGCAAACGAGAGGCATATCACCCTCCGCAAGGAACATGCGGTGAGCATTTTATTGCAAAAATTATATTGCTTGCCCGTGACCGGTCAATGACAAGAGCCATCGCGACGGCTCGGCCAAGCCGGGCACAGGTCCACCCAGGCAATGAACTGGAACTGTTTTGACTGGAACTGTTCTGAAATAACGGTTCTAAGCCTATGGTTTTGATATTGTTTTTATCCCCAAGACGACCATACTTTACCTCTCTCCGGTGCACTGCTACGGTGCATGCACGGGCTAAAACGGGTGATCCTGAGGATGCCATATTGCCCCCTCCAGTAGCCGCGCTATCACCGGCCCGGGATGAGCCAAGTCCAGGCGTGCTGCTACTCGACCGAGGCGGTCGTGGACACTATTCTGTGCCGCATGACCGCGCTCATCTTCGACCTGGACGGCACCCTGGTCGACAGTGCACCCGACATCCACGCCGCCGTCGCACGGATGCTCGTGGAGGAAGGCGCAGCGCCCCTGTCCCTGCAGCAGGTTCGCAGCTTTATGGGCAACGGCGTACCTGCCCTCATCGCGCGCGTCATGGCCGCCCGTGGCGAGCCGACCGATGAGGCCCGCGCGGCCGACCTGGCGCTTCGTTTCCTGCGCCAGTACGAGGCAGTGCCTGTGGAACTGACCACGGCTTTCCCTGGCGCGATGGAAGCGCTCGCCGCGCTGGCCGCAGCGGGCCACCGGATCGGCCTGTGCACCAACAAACCCGCGCGAGCCGCACACCAGGTGCTCGCGGCTTTCGGAATCGACCATTTCTTTACCGCGGTGCACGGCGGCGACACCTTGGCGGAGCGAAAGCCCCACCCCGCGCCCCTGCACGCCACCCTGCGAGCGCTGGGCGGCGAGTTCGCAGTCTATATCGGCGACAGCGAGGTCGATGCTGCGGCCGCGCTGGCCGCCGGAATGCCCTTTCTGCTGTACACCGGGGGCTATCGCAAGACCCCGATCGAGGACTTGCCGCACCTGGGGGCATTCGATCACTTCAACGAGCTGCCGGGGCTGATCGCCACCCTCGCTCACTCGGCAAGCCACTGAGCGCGCCCTCCGCAGCCGGTGCATCCGGTTTGTGTGCACCTTTGCCTCCTGCACTTTGATGTATATGATATGCATTAACTACCCGGGGGAATGGGCCTCGGCAGAGCAATCACTGACCCCGATGGGAGCCGTCACGCTGGACCAGCCAGGCAAACAGCGAAGCGCTGTCGTCAAACCGCGCCGCATCGCTGCTGAAAGAGTCTTCTTCCCGGCAGCTACGCTCTATGGCGCCGCCATCGTCCCGCTGTCCGTGCACGGCATGCTGTCGGGGAGCCCGTTGCTGCCCGGCTTCGCCAGTGTTCCAACCCATGCCCACGAGCTCCTTTTCGGATTTGGCATAGCAGTGATGGCGGGCGTCCTGATCACCCGGACTTCGCGTGCCCGGCTCGGGGTGCTCTTCAGCCTCGGTGTCGCAGCGTCAGCCTGGAGCTTCGCGCTGCTCGTCTTGCTGGCAACATTGTTGCAAGCTCGGCCGTCCGAAGGGCAGGATTCATCATGACCGGCTGGCATGTCCGCAACCTGGGCGACGCGGTGCTGGCGCACGACGTGCCGGTCGATGTACAGCGCCGTTTCCACAACTGCTCGCTGGCGCTGATCGGCAGCGGCGGTGCCGGCGTCATGACCGCCGGACAGATCCTGCTGGATGCCGCCACTGACGCCGGCTATTTCGGCTTGATGACGCGTTCCACGGGGCCGCAGATTCGTGGCGGTGAGGCAGCGGCCCTGGTACGACTCGGCGTCGCCCCGGTTGCCTGCCAGGACGATCGTATCGACCTGCTGATAGCGCTCGACTGGGGCAAAGCGGAGCGCTTTGCCGACGAAATCGTACTCGACGCCGACAGCCTGGTGATCGCCGATCCGGATGAAGGCGAGCCACCGGAATGGATCATCGCATCGGATGCAAAGCGGTTCGCGGTCAGCCTGGCGGACCTGGCCCGCGAACATCGTGCCGCCCGGGTCAACACCATTGCCGTGGGCCTGGCCGCCGGCCTGCTCGGGCTCGACCCCGAAAGCATGAGCACCACGCTGCGGAAGCTGTTTGAAAGCAAGGGCAGCCGCCTGGTGGACGGCGCGCTGGCCGGGCTGAACGCCGGGATGGCCGCGGCTGCCGCACTGCCGGCGCCATGCAGGCTGGCCCCGGCCGCTCCGCAGCCCCGCTGGTTGCTGACCGGCAACGAGGCCGTGGGCATGGGCGCCCTGCGTGGCGGGGTGCGCTTTTGCGCGGCTTACCCCATCACGCCCTCGACCGAGATCCAGGAATGGCTGGCCGCACGATTGCCGCAGGTCGGCGGCTGCCTGGTCCAGGCCGAGGACGAGTTGGCGTCCGTCAACATGTGCATCGGCGCTTCGTTCGGCGGTGTACCGGCCATGACCGCGACTTCGGGACCCGGGTTCTCGCTGATGGTCGAGGCGATCGGTCTGGCGGTGGCGACCGAAATTCCGCTGCTGGTGGTGGATGTCATGCGTGGCGGACCCTCCACCGGGATTCCGACCAAGTCCGAGCAGGCCGACCTCGGCATCGCCGTGTACGGCACCCATGGCGATGCGCCCCACCTGGTGCTGGCCCCGAACAGCATCGGCGACTGCCTGGTCACGACCCAGTGGGCGGTCTTCCTGGCCGAGGCGCTGCAATGCCCGGCGGTGGTGCTGAGCGACCAGTTGATGGGCCAGGCGCGCGCGGCGATCACGCCCCCGCCGGATCGCGAATGGCGCGCCGAACGGCGCAAGGCACCCGCCGGCAGAGGCAACTACCAGCGCTTCGCGGAAACGCCGGACGGCGTCTCGCCCATGGCCATCCCGGGCACGCGCGGTGGCGAATACACCGCCACCGGCCTGACCCACATGCCATCGGCGCGTCCCTCGGCGATGGTCGCCGACCACCATCGCCAGCTCGACAAGCGTCGCCGCAAGCTTTTCCGGTTCGATTTCGGCGCGCATTGGGCGGACATCGAGGGCGAAGGCGAAACAGGCTTGCTGACCTGGGGTTCCACGACCCTGGCCGCGCGCGAAGCGGTGGAGCGGGTGCGCGAGGAAGGCCTCGCGGTGCGCCTCGTCTCTTTGCGCCTCTTGTCGCCGCTCGACCCCGTAAAGATCAGCCAGGCACTGGCCGGCATCAACCGCCTGCTGGTAGTCGAGCAAAGTCACGGCGCCCAGTTCCTGCGTCACCTGCGCGCCCATTGCGACTTGCCTGCCCGTACACAGAGCCTGGCCGAGCCGGGCCCGCTGGCCTTGAAGCCGGGACGCATTGCCGCCGCACTTCGAATCCTCAGCCTGGAGCAGGCAAAATGAACAGCGAACCGCAACTGCAAATCCAGGCGCTTGCGCACAAGGATTACAAGTCGGCTTACAAGCCCGTCTGGTGTGCGGGCTGCGGCGATTTCGGCGTGCTCAACGCGCTGACCAAGGCGCTGGCCGCGATGGAATTGCCGCCCGAGCAGGTCGCGCTCATCGCAGGCATTGGCTGTTCATCGCGCCTGCCCGCGTACACGCGCGCGTACGGTTTTCATGGAGTACACGGGCGCGCCCTGCCGGTGGCCACCGGCCTGGCCGTCAGCCGTCCGGAGCTGGCGGTGATCGCCACGGGTGGCGACGGCGACGGGTTCTCCATTGGCGGCAATCATTTCCTCCACGCCTGCCGGCGCAACGTCAACCTGACCTACCTGGTGATGGACAATGCGGTCTACGGGATGACCAAGGGCCAGGCCTCACCCACCACCGAGGCCGACTGGACCGGCTCCAAGCTGGCCCCGCAAGGCACTCACCAGCAGCCTTTCCAGCCGCTGGAAATGGCCCTGGCGGCAGGCGCGCCATTCATCGCGCGGGCGTTCTCGAATGCCCCCAACGAGCTGGCCCACATCATCACCGAGGCGATCCAGTTTCCCGGCTTCGCCTTCGTCCAGGTCCTGAGCCCGTGCATCACCTTCCGGCCCGAGCAGATGCACTGGAAAAAGCGCGTGCACGAGGGCTTCGTCCCGACGGCGGATCGACGCGAGGCATTCATGGCGCTGATGGACGACGACGGCTTCAGTACCGGGATCGTGTATCGCGCTCCGCGCGAATGCTATCGCCCGGACACGGCCAAAGCCGTAACACTTGCCGAAATCGCGGCCGGCTTCGAGGTGGTCTCGTGAGCCCGCTCGACGATCTCGGTACTTTCCTGGTTCATGCCGTCGTACTGGAGGACGAGGCCGCCAGCCGATACGACGAACTGGCCGACACCATGGAAGTGCACCACAACGACGAAGTGGCCGCGCTGTTTCGGCAAATGGCGGCCTACTCCCGCCTGCACCTTAACGAAGCGACCGCGCACGCGGCCGAGCACGCCGGCGGGCTCCCCGATCTCAAGCCCTGGGAATTCGACTGGCCGGGCACGGAGAGTCCGGAGAGCGGCCAGGCGGAATCCAGCCATTACCTGATGACGCCGCACCACGCGCTCCGGCTGGCCCTGGCGGCCGAGGAATCGGCGCATGCCTTCTACGCCGGAATCGCCAGCCATGCCCGCTGCGAGCAGGTACGCAAGCTGGCTGCCGAGTTCTCAGCCGAAGAAGCCGAGCATGCGGAGGCGCTCAAGGAATGGTTGACCCGTTACCCCAAACCGTCGCGCGCCTGGGACGAGGATCTGGACCCGCCTGCAGCCGGAGACTAGGTGTGATCTGACTGCTGATCTGCGCGAGCGCCTGTGTCGTCCGATTCGCGAGCGGGGCGGCGAGTTGCAGGACACGTGGGTTCCACTCCATGGTCGCAAGATTCAACCGGCTCACTCCTGCGGCATCGTCAGGGCCTCCGCCGGCTCACCCATCACTGCCTCTACGGCGGCGCGCAGACCATCCATGTCCACCGCTTCGCCCTCCCCGACCAGCAGCCTCACGACATCATCGAGTTTGTACTTTCGCTCGGTCTTGCGGTAGATCTCCCGATCGAGCTCGCGCATGATCAGCACCGCCCGCGCGGTCACCGGGCCGCGGGCATGATCGGTCTGCAGGTCCTCGAGCTCCAGCTCCCCTGCCCAAGCCGATAATTGCCTGAACGCGCGCTGGTAGCGGCTGCGCGTGATCGTGCCGGAGCGCCACATCAGCTTCAGCGAGTAATACTCGGCCAGTCCCTCCACAATCCAGTCGCTTCTATCCCGGCCGGTCAGCCTCGTCACTACGTGAACCAGCTCGTGCAGGAGCGTGCTCGTCCCGTTCTCGCTCAGCAGAGGCCGATCGGCGTGCAGGTAGAGCGAATTCGGACCCGACAGGCCGCCGCGCCACATCTCGTCGCCGGCAATGACCACCAGCAACCGCTCGGGCAGCTCATCCACGATCGCCCGTAACTCCGGCAAGTTCCAGTTCATGAAGGCGAGCACATCCATGCGACGCGCACCCTGGTTCATCGGGGCCGCAACGGTGACTTCGACGCCCGCGACACGCTCGCGGCGCACACCGAGGCGGCCCGCCGCCATCCAGCCGGTGGGACGATCGAATCCACGTTCCGGGTTCTCGATGCGGTACACGTTGGTGCGCAACCGCTCGTGCGCGGCCACGAACGACCACCCCTCGGGGAGGTGTACGTGCAACTCCGCTTCCGCCTCGGCGCCCGCCTCCTGGAGCAGGCGCGCCGGTGGGAACAGGTCGTCGCCGCGAAACACTGCCCAGTCCGCGGTCATGCGCGCATCAAACGCACTGCCGCGATGGTGGCTCACGGAGATCGTGAACTTCAGCTGTCCGCCCCCGTCGGGCGGCGTCCAGGTAAGGTGCCTGCCGTCGCGCTCGAGTTCGCCATCGGCCTCGATGGCGTCCATGCGTTCGGGATGGATGGAGAAGCGCATCCAGCGCACATGCTGCGCGCCCTCGCCGAGCGTCAGAACGACATCTGCGCGGTCATCCGCCGGCCTGAGGGTCAGGTCGTAACGGAGTTCATAGGGGAACTCCTCGGCCGTCGCGGGGGAGACCAGGCCGAGCAGAAACAACCCCAGGCAAGCTCGCAGATACGGCACCCTTTGCCCCCTCCCGAATCGGGCATGAAGCCCAAGCCTGGCCCTTTGGGGCCCGAGTCAGCTGAACGCTAGGCGTCTGCCTTCCCCGCAAGGCGTGCCTTTGCTTTCTCGATCATCGCATCGAAACGCGGGTCGGCGCGGATGGGATCCAGGTCGGAATCCGCCTCGATCCAGCTCAGCATCCCGGGAGAAGACCGATCGGCGACGCCCTCGAGAATGCTGAGCGCGCGATCCTGCTCTCCCAGTGTGGACATCGCGCAGACCAGGTTGTAATGCAGGTTGGCGTTGTCCGGATCGATCAAACGGGCGCGCGTCGCCCACCCCACCGCCCGCTCCCTTTCACCCAGTACTCCGAGGACGTAGACCCCCATTCCGATGGCCCGGCTGTGTCCCGGCTCGTCGGAAACGACTTTTTCGATGCGAGCCAGCGCCATCGTGGCTGCGGCCCTGGCCCGCACTTTGTCTTTCTTGGTCTGGTAACACTGGACGATAAACGTCGCCGCTGTGAAATCGGACTCCATGGCATCGACCGCAACCTGGAAGTACCCGATCGCGTCGTCGTACTGACGCAGGCCCATGCAGCACAGGCCGGCCACCCGGTTCGCAACGTAGGACTGCGGGTCCAGCTTGATCGCCTGTTTCGCAGCCTCCAGCCCTTCCTGGAACTCGCCCTTGCTACGGTGGGCCGCCGCGACTGCGGCATGGGAATCGGCAAGGTGCGGACCGAGTGCCAGCGCACGGCTTGCCGGACTTGCAACATCACCTACCGTCAGGTCTGAGCGCCAGAACAGGTTCCATTGTGCGAGGGCCAGAGTCGCCCAGGCCTGTGCATAATTGGGATCGAGCTCGACGACGTGTTTGCAGATGCGGATAACGATCTCGTTGTTCCGTTCGTTGTCGAGCAGCCAGAACTGGCGTGCCATGAGGTAGAGCTTGTAGGCTTCGGCATTGGTCGTCGAGCGCTGCTCGAGGGCCTCTTTTTCCTCGGGCAGCAGCGTCAGTTTCAGCGCGGCGACGATGGCCTTTGATATTTCGTCCTGCAGCGCGAAAATATCCTTCAGGTCGCGGTCGTAGCGCTCGCCCCAGATCTGCGCGTCATTGGATGCATCGATCAGCTGTGCCGTGATGCGCACGCGATCGCCGGCCTTCCTGACGCTGCCCACCAGGACGTGGGAGGCCTTCGTCTGCCGCCCGATCTCGCCGACGCCGCCCGTCGCGCCCTTGAAGGAGAACGCCATGTTGCGGGATACGATCGACAGCGCCGACACCTTCCCAAGGTCCGTGATGATGTCCTCGGTAATACCGTCGGAAAAATACTCCTGCTCCGGATCACCGCTCATATTCGCGAACGGCAGGACGCAGATGCTGAATTGGGGCTTTCTCAGGTAGCTGCCGTCGGCCATCGCGCGTCTTTCGGGTGCTCCGAGCTTCGCCTCCAGCGCCTTGAACAGCGACCGGAAAGCGGGACCCTGGGAGTCTTCATTCCAGCCGTCCAGGTCGGTGGCATGCACGGCCCGAAAGTCGATTGGCAGCCTGGCCTGCTCGAAACGAACGGGGACCAGCACTCCGCGGTCGGCGGCATCGCGCGCTTCGCCCCGCACCCAGCGCGAGTCGACGGACCTGGGCGTCCAGACGACGATCAGCGTCCTGGCCGCCTCGAGCTCCCGCGAAATGAGGCTGTCGAACTCGTCGCCGGGCGAAATCTCCGGATCCCACCAGACCGACCAGCCTTCAGCCTCGAGCGCCGCCACCAGCGGTGCGACACAGGGACGGTCCTGGCGCGAGTAGGAAACGAAGATATCAGCCAAGTCACTCCCCTTTAAAACCGGCCCTTGCCCAGGCTGGTTTGCGCGCAGTCCATTAACGGCAGCCGAAGCGCAGCGTAAACACCCTATTCTAGGGCGGTCAACGGTTTGGGTCACGCGTATTCAGGCTATAAACTGCACCGCATGGAACGACTCGACACATGGCTGGCCCCGCTCCAGGCAACTCCCTGGCTGGAAACCACGGTTTTTCTCGTCGTGCTGGTGGCGCTCGCCGTCCTGGCCGACCTCGTCACCCGGCGGATCCTGCTCCAGTTGATCAGCAGGGCGGTCGCAGCCACTCCCAACCAGTACGACGATGCACTGCTCGGGCGCGGCGTAATTTCGCGCCTGGCGCACGTGGTCCCGGCGCTGGTGATCTACCTGGGCATCCCCTACGTCCCGGGCCTGTCCGTGGGCGCGGTGGCCGTGATCCGGAACGTCGCCAATGCCTACATGATCCTGACTGTGGCATTGTCGCTGGGCAATCTTCTCAATGCCGTCGGCGACATTTATGAGCGCGCCAACCCCGCCCGTGCGCGCGACAAGCCTATCAAGGGCTACTTGCAGCTGATCAAGATCCTGACCTTGATCGTGGCGGGAATCCTGGTAGTGGCGGTGCTGATCGAGCGCTCTCCGCTGTTGCTCCTGTCCGGCCTCGGGGCCATGACGGCGGTGCTGATGCTGGTGTTCAAGGACACGATCCTGTCTTTCGTGGCGTCGGTCCAGCTGTCCAGCCACGATATGCTGCGCGTGGGCGACTGGCTGGAAATGCCGGCGCTCAACGCCGACGGCGACGTGATCGATATCGCCCTGCATACCGTAAAGGTGCAGAACTGGGACCGCACGATCACCTCAATCCCCACGTGGCGGCTGATCAACGAAAGCTTCAAGAACTGGCGCGGAATGAGCGAATCCGGCGGCCGGCGCATCAAGCGCTCGCTGTACCTCGACCAGACCTCGGTACGTTTCCTGACCGACGAGGAACGCGGCAGGCTCAAGCGCTTCGCCCTGATCGACGAGTATCTCGACCGCAAGCGCGAGGAACTCGAGGCCTACAACAAGGTTCTGCTCGAGCAGGGACGCGACCCGGTGAACACCCGCCGGGTGACCAACCTGGGCACTTTTCGCGCTTATGTCACGGCCTACCTGAAAGCCCACCCGCGAGTCCATTCAGGGATGATCCAGATGGTGCGGCAGCTGCAGCCTGGCCCCGCCGGTCTGCCCCTGGAAATCTATTGCTTCGCAGCAACCACGGCCTGGGTAGAATACGAAGCCATTCAGGCGGATATCTTTGACCATCTCTTTGCGATCCTGCCGGAATTCGGGCTGCAGGTGTTCCAGGAACCCAGCGGCGCGGATTTTCGTCAGCTGCTGGCTGCTCAACAGCCGGCCTCCTGAGTCAGCCGGCAATACACGGAGTCGGGCGCGATTCTGTGAGCCAGGCCGCAGTACGGGAGCCCGGCCGACGGGCGCCCGGCCGCCGGCCAGCGTTGCTTGAGCCGGGTGACCCATCGCCCGCGCGCGCCGGTCGCGGTAAACTACGCACTCACGAGGGGCGAACCGCAAATCGCCCGTTAACCAACACGAATTCCTGTCGGGTGATAGCGATGACACAGCTGGACAAGGTCGAGGCGGTTGCCCGGTCGATACTTGGCGCCGAACTCGATGCAGACGAGTGCGCGGCCTTGGCTGAGAAAATGGGCATACAGCCCATCAAGCAGGGGGAAATCCTCGTCCGCGAGAATGAAAAGCGCCGCACACTGTTTGTGCTTGCGGAGGGTCG
>Ga0114946_10002359_pt1 | contig 12961 bp, 15 predicted proteins | sample WalLakDeSediment_FD_88676 | JGI IMG/M metagenome (GOLD analysis project Ga0114946, IMG submission 88676) | Lake sediment microbial communities from Walker lake, Nevada to study Microbial Dark Matter (Phase II) - Walker Lake 11/02/13 Deep Sediment | ecosystem: Environmental > Aquatic >...
ATCTTCTTCTCCCGACGGGCCAAATGTTTCGGTAAGATTTTTTAGTAATTCTTCCATGTAAATTCCCCCGTTCGCTTACTGCCGGTTCTCCAACCATGTTCTGACCAACGAAATCGTCCCTTTTAAATCTCTTTCCTGCAGGATGCTGTATGGAGAATGAATATAACGGCATGGTATGGAAACAACCGCTGTCTGCACTCCCTCACGGGAGAGAGAAATTGAGCCTGCATCTGTTCCCGCACCACTAAATTTGCGATATTGATAGGTAACACCGGCCTTTTCAGCAGCATTAACCAGCTGTTCACGCATTTTTTTGCTGACAATAATAGTGCGATCCATAAAACTGATCGCCGGGCCTGCTCCCAGAGCTGTGCTGACAGCATCTTTCTCAGTTTCCGGTGTATCGGAGGCCGCAGTTGTTTCTATCACCAGGGCAACCTGTGGTTTAAGGGTATATGCAGCCGTGATTGCCCCCCTTGTTCCCACTTCCTCCTGAACAGTAAAAGCGGCATCGAAAGCAAGGCCGTTATCTTCAAGAAGCAGTTCCAGCAGAACCAGGCAGCCGGCCCGATCATCAAATGCCTTTCCACGATAGTAACCATCGCCCAGCGCCGTAAATGCTGAGTCAAAAGTGACGTAATCTCCAACCCTGACCTGCTTTAATGCTTCATCGCTGCTGTTAAAACCGGCATCAAGGTAGAGCGATTCTTCCTCAAAAGGTTTTTCCTGTTCTCCTGTTTTCTGCAGGTGAATCGGTTTCACACCAATTACTGCGGGTAACCCCCGGGAACCGATACAGACCCTTTTGGCCGCCAGCATTCTGTTATCGATACTGCCAACCGCTTTAAATTTAAGCAGGCCGCTCTTCTGAATTGACATTATCATTAAACCGACCTCATCCATGTGTGCAGAGAGCATAATACCGGGCCGGCCTTTTACCTGACCTTTACGGACAAGCAGGTTGCCCATGGTATCAACTGTTATCTCTCCCCTGAGATTGCTTAATTTACCAGAGATATACCGGCGGACAGTACTTTCGTCACCGGACACCCCGCGTAGGTTGGCAAGTTCGGCTAACATTTTATTAAATCCTCCATAAAGGAAGTATCAATGCTGCTTATAAAATAGCTGAGTAGTTTGCCGCTGATCATAAGGTCATCAATGCTTACTAATTCAACTGCAGTATGCATGTAACGCAGGGGAATTGATAACAGGGCAGTTGGTATACCTTCACGGGCCACCTGAAAAGCCCAGGCATCAGTACCGCTGAAACCCGGCAGAGGTTCTGTCTGGTAGGGCAGAAAATGCTTTTCAGCTGTTTCCTGTAATCGCCGGCCAAGAACGGGATGCAGGTTAGGACCAATACCCAGGGCCGGACCGCCCCCGATTTTATAAACATTTTTATCATCCAACCCGGGTGCATCACCATGGGTAACATCAACAATTACAGCCAGGTCGGGGTTAAGATTATAGGCAGATGTTACGGCACCTCTTAATCCCACTTCTTCCTGGAGTGAAGTAATTAAACAAACATCAGCCCGGTGGCGTAAGGAGGCCAGTTCCGCTGCGCAGACAATCAAAGCGGCCACACCGGAACGGTTATCAAGAGATTTTCCGGTGAGCTTTTTTCCACCTTCCATGATCAACGGTTTTTGATCAAGGGAAATACAGTCACCGACTTTTATTTCTTTTTTTACGGTCTCTTCATCCAGGCCAAGATCTATGAATAGTTTTTCAACGGGTATCGTTTTTTTCAATTCATCATTATTTAAAAAGTGGGGTGGCACAGCGCCGACTACCCCTTTTAACTTTCTATTTGCATGGATTTCTACAGCCTGGCCATATAGGATTCGCGCATCGAGGCCGCCGAGGGGAGAAAAACGCAAAAAACCCCCCGGTTCTATCCTGGTAACCAAGGCACCGATCTCATCAATATGAGCAACAACAGCAACGGTAACTTTATTATCTGCGGGAGAAGCCTGCCCCGGCACCAGGGCCAGAAGATTACCAAAACGATCTTTTTTCAGGTCAGCTGTATACTGGAACAGGTAACGGGAGGCGACTTCGACCGCTTCGGTTTCCGCCCCGGAAACTCCTGCTGCAGAGGAAAGTTCTTGCAGGATGGTGCTTACTGTTTCTTCATTCAAATGATCCAGGCTCCCTGCTAAAAATTATCCTTGCCCTTTAACTGCTCGAGCACTTTTTTCGCTTCTTCAAACTGGGGCAGTTTACGGCAGAGTAAACCGTATTCAAGACTGTCAACCAGGGCTATCCAACTGGCTTCAATAACATTGGGAGAAACCCCAACCGTTCCCCAGCTGATATGTTCATCACGTGATTCTATTAATACCCGAACCTGGGCCCCGGTACCATCCACGCCATCAATTACGCGCACTTTAAAGTCTGTTAGTTTTATTTTCTTCAGGGCAGGATAGATTTCTTCCAGTGCCTTGCGCAAAGCATTGTCAAGGGCATTTACAGGGCCGTTGCCTTCTGCTGCTGTGTGCACCTGCACATCGCCAACCCTAACTTTGATAGTCGCTTCAGAAAAAAGCTGGCCGTCTTCTCTTTTTTCTATGATCAGCCTGAATCCTTCCAGTTTAAACAGAGGCTGATAAGCCTTCATCATCTTCAGGATCAGAAGTTCAAATGAACCTTCGGCACCTTCAAACTGATATCCATAATGTTCCAATTCTTTAATTTTTTGTAATATCGAGGCAGTTTCAGGGAGATCTTTGGCCAGCTTCAAATGATTTTGACTGGTTTTTAAACTGATATTGCTGCGACCGGAAAGTTCGGAAACAAGAATACGACGCTTGTTGCCAACCTTTTCCGGATCAGCGTGTTCATATGTAGCCGGCTTTTTACTGACGGCATCTACATGTATTCCGCCCTTGTGGGCAAAAGCATTAAACCCGACATAAGGCTGCTGATCAGCAGGAGCAATATTGGCAAGCTCGGCAATAGAACGGGAAAGCCTGGTTAAACCACGAAGCTGGCCGGAAGCCACAACCTGAAAACCCATTTTTAACTGTAAATTTGGAATGATCGTGCAAAGATTGGCGTTGCCGCATCGCTCGCCATATCCGTTAATTGTTCCGTGAATCTGGGTAATGCCTTCAAGGACAGCAAGCAGTGAGTTTGCTGTGGCCATACCGGCATCATCGTGGACATGAATACCCAGCGGCACTTTTATTTTATCCTTGACAGCTTCCAAAACAGTTTTTAGCTCCCAGGGCATTAACCCTCCGTTTGTATCACAGAGAACAATGACATCGGCGCCACCGGAGGCAGCGGCCATGATTGTTGCCAGGGCGTAATCGGAATTTGCCTTGTAACCGTCAAAGAAATGTTCAGCATCGAAAAAAACTTGTCTACCCAGGGATTTCAGATAGCCTACACTCTCTTTAATCATGGCCAGGTTTTCTTCAGGGCTGGTTTTAAGGGCATCGCTAACATGAAAATCCCAGCTCTTACCAAAGAGAGTTACCGTTTCTGTACCCGCTTCCACCAGGGCACGAATGTTCTGATCTTCGGCTGCATCAGTCCCGGGTTTGCGGGTACTGCCAAAAGCACACAAACGGGCATTTTTTAATTTTATTTTCCGGGCACGCCTGAAAAATTCAATATCCTTGGGGTTGGATCCCGGCCATCCACCCTCAATATAAGCAATGCCAAACTCGTCCAGTTTCTCGACAATCTTTAGCTTATCAGCTACCGAAAGAGAGACACCTTCCCGCTGGGATCCATCCCTGAGGGTTGTATCATAGATGTCAATCTTCTGCATATAAATCCTCCCGCCATCTTAAATATAAATATTTTCGATAAGGAATAAAAAACCAAATTATTAACAGGTATTATACTATAGATATTTAAACTGTGTCCAATACCTTATGATCAAAATCCATTATCGTAATCGATAAAATGGAAACACTCCGGAGGCAGTTCGCGCAGGAAAATAGAGGGACCCTGGGAAACTGAACCGTAATTCCGGTAATCTTCCCGGTATGTGCTCAGGTATAAATAGCGGCGGGCCCGGGTAGCGGCAACATAAAAAAGGCGCCTCTCTTCGGAAAGGCTGCTGCCGTCAGCACGTTCAGTTGGAAAGTGTCCCTGGTTCATTCCGATAATAAAGACTGCATCCCATTCTTTACCTTTGGCGCTGTGAATTGTCGATAAGGTCAGCTGCTCCTCCGGCATACTGAGCGAACTGGTGGTGTCAGAAAAAACTGATTCTTCCAGGGCGAGCGATTCAAGGAACAAAGCCAGGGTATCAAAACGTTCGGCATAGATCATCAGGCGTTCGACACCGCGCAGGCGCTCTTCATACTGGTCGGGGTAATTATGTTTGAGAATGCTATCATAATTTTCATCAAGAACTGCGGAGAGCAACTCCGGTACAGGCCCGGAAGATCTCTTGAAAACAGAGTCAAGGGTACTAACAAGCGCATTCCAGCCGTCCCTGCCTCTGGACAGGCTTTCTTTTCCAGCCAAAGCGGCCTCAAGAGGATTGGCATAAGTCTTCAGTTTTTCCCAGAGCCGATCAAACGAAGCCGGGCCAAGGCCTTTCTGGAGAGTGGCAACACGGCGCCAGGAATTTTCGTCATGAGGATTATAAATAATCTTAAGATAAGCGAGCACATCCCTGATATGTGCTTTCTGGAAAAACTTGATCCCTCCATAAGTGCGATAATTAATTCCCCGGCGGGCCAGGGCAAATTCAACTTCAGGGGTAAGATAGGAACTACGGTAAAGCACGGAAATATCTTTCAGGGAAATACCATTTTGCTGGAGCTCCCAGATGTTCTGCAGGACAAAAGATGCTTCCTGGCGGGCATCATAGACTTTTGCCACTACCGGTTTACCACCGGGAGAATTCCTTGAATAAAGTTTCTTTGGCAGCTGTTCCCGGTTATGGCTGATTGAACAATTGGCCAGTTCGACAATCTCCGGCGTACTGCGATAGTTTTGCTCCATAGGCACTACCAGGCAGCTCTCATATTTTTCGGGAAATGAGAGGATATTTCCAATGTGGGCGTAACGGAAGGCATAAATAGACTGGGCATCATCCCCGACAACACATATAGAAGCTGCTCCGGCGTAAAGTTCAATTATTCTTGCCTGGATAATATTTGTGTCCTGAAATTCATCTACCAGGACATGACGAAAGCGGCCCCTGTAATACTCCCTGATTCGGGGGTGCCTTTCAAAAAGCTCAAGCCAGAAAAGCAGGAGATCATCAAAATCGAAGGCATTACTCTCAAGTTTTTTCTGCTCGTACAGATCTGCCGTGGTTTTGATCACGTCTAAGTATTCCAGGCGATAGGGGTAGTCCTCCTCCATAACATTCCTGATTGACCGGCCTGAATTACGGGCCTGACTGATAATACGGCCCAGCAATCCCCGCTGCATGATATTTTTTCTGTCTTCATCGTTTATCGAAAGGGATATCAGGATCTGCTTTAAGAGTATGCGGTTATCATCTTCATCGAAGATAGAGAAATTGGGAGTTCTTCCGACAAGGTCAGCATGCCTGCGTAAGATACGCGCCCCGATGCTGTGGAAAGTACCGGCCCAGAGTTCGGCAGGCAGAAAACCGAGTAAGTTTTCCAGGCGATCTTTCATCTCGCCTGCAGCCTTATTGGTGAAGGTAAGCAGCATTACCTGCCTTGGTTCAAAACCGCATTTTATCAAATGGGCAGCGCGGTAAACCAAAGCTCTAGTCTTGCCCGATCCGGGTCCGGCAAGACCGAGTAAAGCGGGACTATCAGCAGTAGCAAACTCTAACTGGGCATCATTCAATTCATGTTTTAACAGGTTAACCCAACCGGGCTCAGGTTGATATGAAGGTCTTTCTACATTCTGATCTTTGCTCAAAAGCGATACTCCTTCAACAATTGACTGGTAAAATCATAACATAACATTTACTGATCCGTCAGGCAAAGAAATCTTCAAATGGAAAACTCATCTTTAAAGAGAAAAGGAGGATGATAATCCTCCTGATCTTTATGCAATAAGCAAATTACGGCACGTAAACTAAAGTTTGGCAAATTCGTCTTTCCCGACGCCGCAAACCGGACAGGACCAATCATCGGGAAGGTCCTCAAAAGAAGTTCCCGGAGCGATTCCTCCATTACTATCTCCTTCTGCCGGATCATATACGTATCCACAAACCTGGCATTCCCACTTTTCCATGAATTTCCTGCTCCTTCCAAAATGGTTAATTTTATATTACTGTTTTCAGCAATCCGGTTGAAACACTTCGAATTATAACATAAATCTGTCAGGGGGAAAATAGATTCAGATGCCCTGCAGGAAGAGTTGATCATGAGGAGAATTAATAGGCTGTGCCGCAATTATTTAGCACTACAGCGAAAATAATAAAAGCTCAAAGCATTCATGTTTCGCTTTAGGATTAGGTAACGTTTACAGCTCTGCCGATAAAACAGTCATCAAGGAGGCACCATATTGATCGCAAAAGTCCACTCCTGTACGCTTCTGGGCATTAAAGGAATTCCCCTGGAAATAGAAGTTGATATCGCTGACGGTTTGCCCGCTTTTGATATAATCGGACTGCCTGATGCCTCTGTCAGGGAAGCCAAAGAAAGGGTGCGAGCCGCCATCCGCAACAGCGGTTTTTCATTTCCCTATTCACGGGTAACTGTAAATCTTGCCCCGGCAGATTTAAGGAAAGAAGGTTCGGCTTTTGATTTGGCCATCGCGACAGGATTGCTTGCAGCAACTGGACAGATACCCCGGGGAGAGATCCTGGAAAATGCAGTTTTTGTGGGAGAACTATCACTTGACGGTAAACTGCGCAGCATCAACGGAACCCTGGCAATGGCTTTGTCGTTAAGTGAACTGACACAATACCGGGATAAAACAATTTACCTGCCTGAAGCAAACAGCACAGAAGCCGCACTGGTGAGAAGCCTGGAAGTTAAAGGTTCCGGAACCCTGAAACAGCTTGTCAACCACCTGTGTGGTGTTGGTGAACTGCTGCCCGCCCAACCGACAATTGATCTATTAAAGAACGAATCCTTTAGCGACCTTGATTTCAGTGAAGTAAGAGGTCAGGAAACGGCAAAAAGAGCCCTGGAAATAGCAGTGGCCGGATCGCATAACGTTCTTCTTTACGGACCTCCCGGCAGTGGCAAAACAATGCTGGCCAGGCGCATCCCCTCAATATTACCTGCTCCCACCATTGATGAAATTTTAGAAATGACCAGAATCCACAGTGTTGCAGGACAGATAGATCCCAATAAGCCACTGATCAGATCACACCCTTTTCGCAGCCCGCACCACAGCGCTTCAACTGCAGGGATTATTGGCGGAGGTAAAACACCAAAACCGGGTGAAATCAGTTTGGCCCACTTCGGTGTCCTTTTTTTTGATGAACTGCCTGAATACAACAGGGAGGTTCTTGAAGCACTCAGACAGCCGCTGGAGGATAAAATAGTTACCGTAACCCGTGTTTCGGCTTCTGTTACCTACCCTGCAGATTTCATGTTTGTCGGTTCGATGAACCCCTGCCCGTGCGGAAATTTCGGCGATCCCCGTCTGGAATGCCGCTGCAGCCCTACCCAGATCTTTCGCTACCGGTCGAAACTCTCCGGCCCTCTTCTTGATCGCATTGATATCCAGGTTGAAGTACCGGGCATTGAACTGGAACAGCTTGAGCAGAAAGAAAAGGGGGAGAGTTCTAAAGAAATTCGCAGCCGGGTGGAAAAAGCACGTCTAAAACAAAGAGAAAGGTTTAAAAGAATAAAGATCCAGACGAATTCGCAGCTCAGTTCACGTCATTTCGAAAAGCACTGCTCTCTGACTGATGACGCGCGCCAGCTTTTACGCCGCTCTTTCCAGAGCTTTAATTTATCCATGCGCGCCCATGATCGCATTATCAAGGTTGCCCGCACCATCGCCGACCTGGACGGTAAGGAAGTGATCGATTCAGCTCATATCGCCGAGGCAGTACAGTACAGAAGCCTGGATCGGCATTAAATATTTTATATCTGCGAATATGCTATTTCCACAGCACTGGCAGGAGTATCAGCCTTTATAAGTCCCTTTTTCAGGCTGTGCGGCGGTTGGATGGTCCAACTTTTCAAGCCGATAACCGGCCTGTTCATCTTTAAAGCCAGGGCAATCTCAGAGAGGGTGCCATATTCGCCCCCTACGGCAATTATCGCATCGGCAGTGCGGGCAATAATTGCATTACGAGCTTCACCCAGCCCGGTGGCAATGGAGTATTTCAGGTAAGGATTGCCCCGGCGGTGGTCATTACCGGGCAAAATACCTATAACTTCTCCCCCGGCTTCATCAGCTCCCCGGGCAGCAGCTTCCATAACACCGGATCCGCCTCCACAAATTAAAACAACTCTCCTGCGGGCTATTTCAGCGCCAACCTCATAGGCCAGTTTTAATTCTTCCTGTGTACAGTCCGAACCTCCGACTACGGCAATATAACAAGACAAAATGTTTACCTCCTAACCGGCCAGGATACCCTGGAAGTGATTTAATTTGCGAACTGAAAAATCAACCCTGTCAATGATCACTGCAACCAGGTCAATACGGCAGGCTACTTCACGCTTGTAAGTTTTTTGCAGGTAATAGAGAGCTAACCGACGAAGGCGGCGTGCTTTTTCAGCCGTAATCGATTCTTCCGGAGAGCCAAAAACAGATCCTGTCTTGGTGCGCACTTCAACGATCACGATCATATCCTGATCCAGGGCAATAATATCAATTTCTCCCAACGTGCAGCGGTAATTGGTATGGAGCAACTTATAACCGCTTTTAATCAGGTAATCCCGGGCCGCTTTTTCACCAAGCTGTCCAATCTGAAGGCGTTCTTTTGTCATCTGCTCAACCTATCATTATTTTTTTCAGCTGGTAGTCAATCGGTATCGGTTAACCTGAAAGAGCGGCGATGCTCAATACACGACCCGTATTTTAAAATAGCCTGACGATGTTCAAAAGTACCGTAACCTTTATTTTGATCAAACCGATAAACAGGGTAGCGATCATTTAAATCAGTCATGATTCTGTCCCTTGTCACCTTGGCCAGTATCGAAGCAGCAGCAACGGATAAAGACCGGGCATCTCCGCCTTTAACTGCTTTTTGCCTGAAAGGGCAACCTGCGATGGAAAAGCCATCAACCAGAACATAATCAGGAGGAAAGCAAAGCCTTTCAAGAGCCCGCCTCATCGCCAGCATTGAAGCCACATGTATATTCAGTCGATCAATTTCTTCCCTGGTTGCGCTGCCAATACCGTATGCCTCTGCTCTAATAATAATTAACTCAAATAGTTTTTCCCTGATCTTTGCAGAAAGTTGTTTGGAATCATTTAAACCGGCAATAACTACACCCGGTGAAAATATTACAGCTGCGGCCACAACCGGACCTGCCAGGGGTCCGCGACCGGCTTCATCAACACCGGCTATATAACGATAACCCTGATCCCACAATTTTTTTTCTTCTATTAACATTTTCCGGAGACGCATTTTTTCCTTCAGGCGCGCTTCTTTTTTCCGCATAAAACGTCCAAGCAAAACAGCTGCTCCACGTCTCCGGTCAGCCTTGATCTGAGCTGTTTCCTCCGGAGACAGTTCATCCCGGGAATTCAGAAATGCAGCCAATTCTGCTATAGTCATCCTAGGTGCATTCAATTAGCGGTTCCTCCAGCGTAATTCTGCCCAGGGCCCCTCCCTGGAAGTCACGAAGAAGCAGCTGTGCTGCTCTGACCATATCTACCTTACCGGCAGGTTGCAGGCAGCCCTGGTTAACACCTATCATATCAAGCAATTTCTCAGGAGTATCATATGTCAACCCCTGATAGCGCTTAGCCAGAAAGCTGCTTTTATCTTTTTCCAGGTAAATATTAATCAACCAAAGGGCAACATCCACCAAATCAACCCTGCTTGCAGGTAATGCACCGACAGCAGTCAGAGGCTTTACTGTTTCATCGTTAAGGTTGGGCCATAAAATTCCCGGTGTATCAAGAAGTTCAAGGCCGGGGGTGATGCGAATCCATTGTCGACCTCTTGTTATCCCTGGTTGATTTGCAGTTCTTGCAACTGTTTTTCTGACAAAATAATTAATTAATGTCGACTTTCCCACATTAGGTATACCAACAAAGATTATGCGTAATGGCCTTTTAAAACGGCTGGAACGAAGATTATGTTCCTGTTTTTTCAAGTAACGAAGAAGCTGGTGGTGATAGCCGGGGCTTTCAACACTGAAAGCCATTGAATGTATATCCCGGCAATTAAAATAAGAATGCCAGCGCCCGGTAGCAGCTTCTTCGGCCCTGTCCGCTTTATGCAGAAGGATCAAATGCTTTTTACCATTTAGCAAGCTGGCAAATGTAGGATTACGGCTGCTTATGGGTATGCGGGCATCAAGCAATTCAACAACCAGATCGATGACTTTTAAATCCCGGCGGAGGACATTAACAGCCCTGGCCATAGATCCGGGATACCACTGCCCATTTTTCAAGGTTGTTCCACCCTGGTGCTGATAATTCTGGCTTCCCAGGGAGGCCAGAAAATAAAGAAGGCCCTTCCCTTAACATTTTCTTCGGAAATAAAGCCGACCCGCGGATCTCTGCTGTCCATGCTGTTTTGACGGTAATCTCCCATCAGAAAGAGATGCCCGGGAGGAACATCCACCGGTCCGAAATCGTAAACATCCATATCTTCGAGCAAATAAGGTTCTTTAAGTAAAACACTGTTAACATAAACATGACCATTTTTCAGTTCCACCCTGTCGCCCGGTACGCCAATCACCCGTTTAATAAAATCCCTGGCAGGTTCATATTCGAATACGACAATTTCTCCCGGCCCGGGTTTATCAAAACGGTAAATTAGTTTATTAACCATAACCCGCTCTGATTCAACCAGGGTGGGGTACATAGATCTTCCTTCAACTACAAATACCTCAAAAAGGAATACCCGTATCAAAAGGGCAAGAACAATTGCGATCAGGATAGAACGAATCCAATCCCATACTTCTTTCCACTTGCTCAATTAAATCATCCCCGTAAAGTTATCGACGTTCCTTGATCCGTGCTGCCTTACCGGTACGCTTTCTCAGGTAATAAAGCTTGGCCCGGCGCACCCGGCCTTTTTTAACTACTTCGATTTTGCTTATTGACGGTGAATGAACAGGAAATATTCTTTCAACACCAATTCCAAACGTTACCCGGCGAACAGTAAATGTTTCTCTGGCATCACTGCCCTGGCGCCTGATTACTGTTCCCTCAAATACCTGGGTCCGCTCACGGGCTCCTTCGACAACCTTAACATGAACTCTAACCGAATCCCCGGGAACAAAAACCGGTAAATCTTCTTTTAGCTTTCGCTTGTCAACCTCTTTGATCAAATCCATTTAATTCATCCTCCAATCACTGGGTCATTATATCATAATTATTTTATTTCAGGATTGCTTTTTAATCTGATTTAAATAAGCTTTTTCTTCCGGCATAAGATCTGCTTCTTCAAGCAGATCAGGCCTCCGCTCCATTGTTCTTTTCAAAGACTGCTCTTTTCTCCAGCGGTCAATATCAGCATGATTGCCCGACATCAATACAGCAGGTACTTCCATCCCTTTGAATACAGGCGGACGAGTATAGTGGGGATGTTCCAGCAGCTGCTCACTAAAAGATTCCCTGGCAGAAGCCTCTTCTGCCAAAAAACCCGGCAGCAACCGAACTACGGCATCAACAAGCACTGCCGCCGCCAACTCTCCTCCGGTAAGAACGTAATCGCCAATCGATATCTCGTCATCTACCAAAGCTATTCTTACTCTTTCATCTACACCTTCGTAGCGGCCACATATCAAGATTATATGATCCATGGCAGAAAGTTCTCTGGCTGTCTGCTGATTGAATTTCCGACCCTGGGGGGTAAGCAGGACAACCCGGGAGTGTTTACTGCCGGAGCAGGTCTTCAAGTGCTTTACGGCTGCAAAGAGCGGTTCGGGTTTTAAAATCATCCCATAACCACCACCATAAGGTGCATCATCAACCTGGCGGTGACGATCTGTGGTAAAAGAACGTAAATCAACGAGATTAATATTTACCAACCCTTGATCAATCGCTCTTCTGATCATGCTTTCTTTAAAAGGACCGTCCAGTATGCCGGGAAAAATTGTGATTAAATCAATCTTCATTGCGTACGGCTCCTTTGTTACTCAAGCAGGCCTTCAGGTAAATCAACGATTATTCTGCCAGCTTCCAAATCAATGTGCCGGACAAATCTTTTAACAGCCGGAATTAAGCCTTTTGGGGTGCTATGATCCGTCTTTCTGATCATTATCAGATCATGACCTGCTGTGGGGATAATATCAATAATTAAACCCAGCATTTCACCGCCTGAACTATAGACCTGTAAACCTATAAGCTGGTCATGATAAAAATGCCCTTCCGGCAGAGGCAACCTTTCATCCCGGGAAATCACAACCCGGCTGCCGCCAAGAAGCTGAGCTTCTTCCCTCGATTCGATCCCGGCAAATTTAATCAACCAAAACCTTCCGTAAACAGAAGCATGTTCTATAGCCATGCTGCGACGTTCTGACTCACTGATTATATCGACACATTGCAACAAGCTGATTCTTTCCGGAAAATCGCTGTAGGGAAACACCTTCAGATAACCGCTTACACCGTGTGGTGAGAGAATTCTGCCGATTTCCACATCCTCTTTTTCATTGAACAATTTCAACTACAACCCGCTTATTATCTTTTACTGCCGCCGCATTAACAACCGTTCTGATTGCTTTGGCAATACGGCCCTGCTTGCCAATAACTTTTCCCATATCGCCGGGAGCTACCCTTAGCTCAAGCACTATCAGGCGTTCACTTTCAACCTGCTGAACATTAACCTGATCAGGTTCATCAACCAGTGCTGTGGCAATATATTCCAAAAGCTCCTTCATTACTAAATGCCTCCTCGCTACACTACTTG
>Ga0114946_10002360_pt1 | contig 12958 bp, 8 predicted proteins | sample WalLakDeSediment_FD_88676 | JGI IMG/M metagenome (GOLD analysis project Ga0114946, IMG submission 88676) | Lake sediment microbial communities from Walker lake, Nevada to study Microbial Dark Matter (Phase II) - Walker Lake 11/02/13 Deep Sediment | ecosystem: Environmental > Aquatic > Freshwater...
CAATTTTGGCCGCCGATTTCAGCACCGCCGTAGGGCCATGGCGATCCGCGCCCTGCACCGGTGAGATGCCCTCGGAGAGCGGCGCGCCGCCGCGGCGGCCGTCCGGGGTCGCGCCGGTGACGGAGCCGAAGTAGACGTGGCAGGTGGTGGGCAGCATGTCGATGTGGTAGGTACCGCCGCGCGGCGCCGGCCGGCCGTCCACCGCGTCGAAGAACGCGTCGAACGCGCGCCGCATGAGCTCGTCCGCTTCGGGGTCGTCGTTACCGTAGCGCGGCGTGCGGTTCACGAGCCGTTGCCGCAGGGGTTCGGCGGCCGCGAAGTCGGCTTCGAGGGCCGCGACCAGCTCCGGGAGGCCGACGGCGCCGGCCTCGTAGACGTGCCGCCGCAGCGCCGACAGCGCGTCGGTGAGCGTGCCGATGCCCACGCCCTGGAGGTAGGTGGTGTCGTAGCGCGCGCCGCCGGCGTTGTAGTCGCGCCCCGCGGCGATGCAGTCGTCGATCAGCAGCGACAAGTAGGGCGCGGGCATCTCCTCGGCGTACAACGCCTGCACGAGGGCGTTGCCGTGCAGCTTGACCTCGACGAGGTGGCGCAGCTGCGCCTCCCAGGCGGCGAACAGGTCGTCGAAGGTAGCGAGCGCGTCGAGGGCGCCCGTGCGCGGACCGACCTGTGCGCCAGTGCGGGGATCGCGCCCGTCGTGCAGCGCCAGCTCGAGCAGCTTGACGAGGTTGACGTAGCCCGAGAGGACGTAGGCCTCCTTGCCGAAGGCGCCCGTCTCGATGCAGCCGCTGGTGCCGCCCTCGCGGGCGTCCTCGAGGCGCTTGCCCTGCCGGAGGAGCTCCTCGACGACGACGTCGGCGTTGAAGAGCGCGGGGTAGCCGATCCCCTCGCGGATCACGCGGCAGGCGTGGAGCAGCAGCGCATCGGGCGTCGAACGGGCGACCTGCACGTTGCACTGCGGCTGCAGGAGCCGCATCTCCTCGGCGACCTCGAGGATCAGGTGCGAGACCTCATTGGCGCCGTCGCCCCCGTCGGGGAGCAAGCCACCGAGGTTGATGTTGACGAAGTCGTTGTAGGTGCCGCTCTCGGCGGCGGTGACGCCCACCTTGGGCGGCGCGGGCTGGTCGGCGAACTTGACCCACAGGCAGCCCAGCAGTTCCTTGGCGTCCTCGCGCGTCAGGCTGCCGTCGCGCAGCCCGGCCTCGTAGAAGGGCCCCAGGTGCTGGTCGAGGTGCCCGGGATTGAACGCGTCCCAGCCGTTGAGTTCGGTGACGACGGCAAGGTGGTGGAACCAGTAGGCCTGCAGCGCCTCGTGGAAGTCGCGCGGCGGCTCGGCCGGCACCCGCCGGCACACCTCGGCGATGCGCCGCAGTTCGCGGCGGCGGCCGGGGTCGCCCTCGGCGTCGGCGCGGGCGTCGGCCAGCTCGGCGTAGCGGGCCGCGTAGCGCATGCCGGCCTCGGCGGCCGCGTCCATGGCGGCGAGCTGCTCGAGGCGGGCGGGGGCGTCCTGGGCGCGCTCGTGCGCGTCGCGCTGGTGCCCTAGCGCGGCCCGCGCCGCCGCGATCTCGGCCCGGAACTGCCGCAGCCCCTTGCGAAACGCCTTGCCGTCGGCACTCGTGTGGCCCGGCGCGCGCTGCTCCATGAACTCGGTGAAGCAGCCGGCCTCGTAGGCGCGCAGCCAAGCGTCCGGCACGGCGGCGAAGACGCGCTCGCGCAGCGAGCGGCCCGTCCAGAACGGGATCACCTCGCGCTCGTAGGCGTCGACCACCTCCTGCGGGACCACGTAGCTCGTCTTCTCGCGGGTAGCCAGGACCTCGAGGTCCTGCAGCGAGTGGCAGGTGAGCTCGGGGAAGGTCGGTGTGGCGGCCGGGGCCGGCCCGCGCTCACCCACGATCAGCTCGTCGGCGCCCAGGTACAGCGCGCGCTCGTCGCACAGCCGGCGGAACGCCAGCGCGCGGCGCATGGGCGGCGCGTGGCGCTCGCCCTCCTCGCGGTAGAAGCGGGTGAGGAGCAGCGCCCGCTCGGCGGAGATGCTCGGTCGACGCGCCAGCGACGCCTCACGGAGCCGGGCCACACGGTCACGCACGCGCCTCGCCCCCGATCCGGACGTCGTGCCCGGCCGCGCCCAGCGCCGCGGCCAGGGCCGCGAACCGCTCCCGCGCCTCATCCGCCGTGGGCGCGAAGGCGTACGCACGCCCCAGCCGCGCGTACTTCGCGGACGCCGTCTCGTGGTACGGCAGCAGCCATACCGGGTACCTGCGCCGGAGCCCGGTGAGCAGTGAGACGAAGCCTTCCCGGGCATCCGTGTCGTCGTTGACGCCCGGGATGACCGGTACGCGCAGCCACATGCGGGCACCGGCGGCATCCAGCGCCATCAGGTTGTCCACGATCACGTCCAGCGGCACGCCCGTGAAGCGCACGTGGCGTTCCGCGTCGGGGTGCTTGAGGTCGAAGAGCACGAGGTCGGCGGCGGCCGCGGCCGCTAGGGCGACGGCGCGCGGGGCGTAGCCCGACGTGTCCACCGCGGTGTGCAGGCCCTCGGCCCGGCACGCCCGCAGGCAATCCAGCAGGAAGGCCGGCTGAGAGAGGGGCTCGCCGCCGGAGAAGGTGACGCCGCCGCCCGAGGCTTCGAAGAACGGCCGGTCGCGCGCGACCTCGTCGACCAGCGCCGCGCTCGACCACGACGCGCCCCGCAGCTCGCGGGCGCCCGTCGGGCAGGCGTCGACGCAGCGGGCGCACGACTGACACCGATCGCGATCCGTGACGGGCACACCGTCCTCCGCGAGCGTGATCGCCCCCTCAAGGCAGGCCGCGGCGCAAGCGCCGCAGCCGGCACCTCCGCCGGAGGCGATGCAGCGGCCGGGCGTCACCGAGAGCACCGGCCGCGGATCGAGCCCCTCGGGGTTGTGGCACCAGACGCAGCGCAACGGGCAGCCCTTGAGGAAGACGGTCGTGCGGATCCCCGGGCCGTCCTCGGCACTGCCGCGCTTGACGTCGAACACGAGGCCGCTTGGCCCGGCGGTCGGGGCCGCGTCGGCGGCCGCGGCCGCTGGCCCTGCAGCCGTGGCCGCAGGCCGCGTCGTCGCGCGCTGGGCGGTGTCCATCGTGACCATCATGCACCCGGGGCCTGGTGGGGGCGAGGGCGGTCCGCCACGGCGGCGATCGCGCCGGCACGCAGCAGCCATGGCTCCGGTACCATCGCCCCGATGGGATGGCGCGAGCGCATCGGGAACGTGATCTTCGAGACCGACACGCCGGCGGCGCGGGCCTTCGACGTCGTCTTGCTGTGGGCGATCGTGGCGAGCGTCATCGCGGTCGTGCTGGAGAGCGTTCCCTCGATCCGCGCCGCATACGGGCCCGCCCTGCGCGCGGCCGAATGGACCTTCACGCTGGCGTTCACCGTCGAGTACGTCCTGCGGCTGCTGACCGCCGGCCGCGAGCGGCGCTACGCATTCAGCTTCTTCGGGCTGGTCGACCTGCTGGCGATCCTGCCCGCCTACCTCGCGCTGCTGCTAGGCGCCATCCCGTACCTGGCGGTGCTGCGCGCGCTGCGGCTGCTGCGGGTGTTCCGCGTGCTCAAGCTCGCCCGCTACCTGGGCGAGGCGAGCATCCTGGCCCAGGCGCTCACCGCCAGCCGCGTCAAGATCACCGTGTTCCTCACCTTCGTGCTGACCTCCGTGCTGGTGGTCGGCGCCGCCATGTACGTCATCGAGGGCCCCGAGCACGGCTTCGACAGCATCCCCACGAGTGTCTACTGGGCGATCGTCACCCTCACGACCGTCGGCTACGGCGACATCTCGCCGCAGACGCCCCTCGGGCGCACGCTGGCCGCCGCCCTGATGATCCTGGGCTACGGCGTCATCGCCGTGCCCACCGGCATCGTGACGACCGAGATGGTGCGGGCCGGCGACCGGCACGACGTCGCGAGGCGGCGAGCGGCCGAACGCAGGATCTGCGGCGACTGCGGGCTGACCGGCCATGGTGAGGACGCGAAGTACTGCCGGCGGTGCGGTGCGGCGCTGCCGGAGCGGGAGGCCGGGTGAGCCTGGCTCGGGCTCACCGAGGCCGATCTCCCGCGCCGCGCTGCAGGTACGCGCGGATCGACGCCACGCGGTCGAGTCGTCCGCGCACCTCGTTCGACCGCAGGTGCGTCGTGACCTCGGGCACGCGGAGCGTCCGCCCGCGCCAGCCGATCTCCTCGAGGTGTCGCTCGGCGGTCGGACCGAAGTCGACGATCCCCTGCCCGTCGACCCACGCCTCGGGCTCGAAGGCGTAATCGACGCGGACGCCGCGGTCGATCACGCCGAAACCCTTCACGACCCAGTCGCTCACGCGCTGGAAGGGCTCGACGATGGACGACTCGACGACGGGCGCGATGGTGTCCGCCTCGCGTAGGTACGTCATCACGTCGAGGTCGTGCGGCAGCAGGTCGATCCCGCGGGCGTAGAGCGCGGCGCTGCCGGCCAGCCACCAGTCGATGCCGGCCTCGGCGTGCCGGTCCGCGACCCAGGCCAGGGCCCGGTCGACGGCGGCGGGCGTGACGCGGCGGTCGCGCGCCTCGCGCAGGTACCGGCTCCAGCGCGCCTCGATCGCACGGAAGTCGTGCGGGAACAGCAGGGCGTCGTGTCGGAAGCGTTTCTCGAGGCGCCCGTCGACCTCGGTGAAGAACTGCGCACGGAGCAGCGCCGCCGTCGCCTCGTCGACGTCTTCGACGGCGAACCTGACCTCATCCCCCAGGTCGCGGACGCTCGGATTCATGGCACGAGCGTACCTGAGCGGCCGCGCCGGCCGCGCGGGTCGCGAACCGCCGCCGCGACGCCCAACGTTCAGCATGCGCGTCCTACGCTCACCCCGCCAGGTACACCCACCCCGGCCGCCACCGGAAGTCCTCCGCGACCAGCTCCTCGAGTGCCTTCCCGTTCAGCCGCTGCTCGAACGCCCAGCGCGTCGCGATGTGACCGACGACCAGGACCCGCTTGCCCGCCCAGCGGAGCGGCAGGTCGTCGACGAAGCGGCCGACCCTCTCCACGGCCGCCCGCCAGCTCTCGCCGCCCGGGTAGGGGGCGTCGAGGTAGCGCACGCGATCGCCGTGGACGACGGCTCGCGGCGCCCCGTTCAGCTCGCCGTAGTCGCACTCACGCAGGCGCCAGTCGAGCAGAAGCGGGACGCCGGCGCCCGCGAAGGCGATCTCGGCGGTCTCCACGGCACGGCGCAGGTCGGACGCGAAGACAGCGTCGATACCGTCGCGGCGGCGGCGCCGACCCAGCTCGGCCGCCTGGGCGCGTCCCGTCGGTGAAAGCCGTCCCGGCAGCCAACCCGCGGCGACGCCGGCCTCGTTGTCGTCACTGGTGGCGTGGGTCTCGAAGACGACGGCGATGCTCACGGTCTCGACTCGGGAACGTGCCGCCGGCCGCGAGGGCCTACCCGCCAACGGCCTCGCCCACCAACGACCCCTCGTGGGCCATCGACGCCCATCTCCGTGACCCAGCACGTCGGACCGTCCATCGTCAGCTTCAGGAGAGCTGGCCTACCGGAGGTTGGGCAGTGATCGACGGCAGCTGACGGGCTTCGTGACGCAGCCGCAGCAGGTCGCCTGCGAGGCGCGTCAGGTAGCGCGGTCCTACGGGCTTGACGAGGACCTCGGTGGCCTCCAGGGCCAGTGCGAGGGCGCGGGCCTCGGCCGAACCGTCGGCGGTCATCACCAGGATCGGCAGGTAGCCGCGGGTCGTCTCGTTCGCGCGCAGCTTGGCGAGCAACTGGTAGCCGTCGACGTGCGGCATCATCAGATCGAGGATCACCAGGTCAGCGTCGACTTCGGTGACGAGCTCGAACGCGTCGCGCGGATCATTGACGCCGATGACGTGCTCGAATCCGGCACCCCGGAGCACACCGCTCAGGACGTCAACGATGATGGGATCGTCGTCGATGACGACGATTCGATCGGCGGACCCGCTGGGGCCGCGGGACGCCCGCAGGTGTTCGGCGAGGGTGGTGTTCATCGAGGACCATGATGTGCACGCGCCAGCTTACGAGATGCGCACAGCCTCGCCAAGGCCACGTGCCACCCAGGGCCAGGTACTCCAGAAGGCAACGGACGACAATGCCGTCATCGCCATCGCGCCTCTCGCGCCCAGGGCGCCGCCGAGTCGCCTCGTCGCTTGCCTCACGCTTCGTCGGCCGGGTCGGTACCCCTTCCGCGCATGGCCGCATGGACCCGGGCCGCCGCTCGCTCGAAGTCGTACGCCCCTACATCACGCTCGACGCCCTCCGCCGCCTCGCCGAGGGCGGCGCGCAGCGCCGTGCGGTGCCGTGCGAAGTGCTCGACCGCTTGCGGGTCGCTGACCGCGACGAGCCGCTCCAGCTCGGCCAGGACGGCGGTCGCGTCGGCACGCTCCCGGCCCGGCGAGGCCTCCGGGGGGGCCGCCGTCGATCCGACAGTCGAGTCCGACTCGTTCTCGGCCGCAAGGCTCGCCACCGCTTCGGCGACCCATCGCTGCACCGCCTCGAGCTCGCGGGCCAACGCGGGCACGAACGCATCGGCCGGCCGTTCCTCGCGGATCGCCAGCTCGAGGTCGGCCGCGGCCGATTGCAGGGCCGTGGCTCCCAAGGTACCGGCGACGCCCTTGAGCGCGTGAGCACGCTGCCTCGCCGCCTCGGCGTCGCCGGCGCTCAAGGCAGCCACGAGGTGGCGCGCGTCGGCGGCGTGGGCGGTGACGAAGCGGCCCATGAGATCGAGGTAACGGCGCGGATCACCACCCGTCGCCCGCAGCCCGAACGCGGGGTCCAACCCTTCGCTCGCCGGCCCCAGGAGGAGTTGACGCGTGTCGGGCGAAGCCGGGGCGCCGGGGGCGGCAGGCTGCACACCAGTGGGGAGGGCTGCCGTCGAGCCACCGGCGCGCCGCCCGATCCACTCGACCAGCACCGCGCGCAGGGTGGTCGGGTCGACCGGCTTCGCCACGAAGTCGTCCATGCCCGCCGCAAAGCACGCGCGGCGGTCCTCCTCGAACACGTTGGCCGTCATCGCCAGGATGGGGACGCGGTCGTAGCCGGGCAGGCGGCGGATCTCGCGGGTGGCCGAGAGGCCGTCGAGTTCGGGCATCTGGACGTCCATGAGGACGAGGTCGAACGCCTCGCTCCGGGCGGCCTCGACCGCAGCCCGTCCCGTCGCGGCGGTCGCGACGTCGAGCCCGAAGCCGTGGAGCAACTCGCTAGCGACTTCCCGGTTGATGTCGTTGTCCTCGGCAAGCAAGACCCTGGCACCCAGCACGTCGCGCAGCGCCCCGGGTTCCTCCACCTCCACCTCATCCCCGACCGGCATCACGCCCCGTCCACGTTCGACGACGACCGTGAACCAGAACCGCGTGCCGCGGCCGGGCTCGCTCTCCACGCCGACCTCGCCGCCCATCAGCTCGGCGAGCCGGCGCGTGATCACGAGGCCGAGCCCGCTCCCACCGTACGCCCGGGTGATCGATGGATCGCCCTGCTCGAACGCCTCGAAGAGCTTGGGGACACCGTCCGCGGCGATCCCGATGCCCGTGTCCGTCACCGCAAAGCGCACGCGCAGGTCACGCCCAACGTCGCCGAGGAGCTCGGCGCTCAGGTGGACCGATCCTTCCTCAGTGAACTTCACGGCGTTCCCCGCCAGGTTCAGCAGCGCCTGACGCAACCGCACCGGGTCACCTCGCAGCCACATGGGGACGGCGTCCGGATCGACGGTCACGGTGAGGCCTTTGGCGCGGGCCGTCTCGGCGATCATTGATCTCACGTGGTCGAGGACCGCAGACAGGTGGAAGTCGCGGGCGTCGACGGCCAGCTTGCCGGCTTCGATCTTGGCCAGGTCCAGGACGTCGGTGACGATCGACAGCAGATGCCCAGCGGCGCTCTCCACCTTGCGCAGGCGCTCGCGCTGCGCGGGTGGGGGCTGGTCCCGCAGCAGCAGGTGGGTGAGCCCGACGATGGCGCTGATGGGGGTCCGGATCTCGTGGCTCATGTTGGCGAGGAACGTGGACTTGGCCTGGTTGGCGGCGTCGGCGCGCTCGCGGGCCTCGTGGAGTTCGGCCGTGCGGACGCTCACCTCTTCCTCGAGATGGAAGCGGTAGCGGTCGAGCTCGCGGGCGAGCCGCTGCTTCTCGGTGATGTCCTCCTTGACCGCGACGTAGTGCGTGGTCTCGCCGTCGGCGGAGGTCAGAGGAGAGATCGTCGCGAACTCCACGTACTCGCTGCCGTCCTTGCGACGGTTGATGAACTCGCCCTTCCACGTGTCTCCCCGGGTGAGGGCCGCCCACATCGCGTCGTAGGTCGCGCGCGGCGTCTTGCCCGACTTGAGCAGTCTCGGGTTCTGGCCGAGCAGCTCTTCGCGGGCATATCCGGACGCCTCCACGTAGGCCTCGTTGACGTACTCGATGCGGCCTTCGAGGTCGGTGATGACGATGCTCTCGGGGCTCTGCTCCACGGCCTGCGACAGCTTCCCGACCTCGCCGCGCGCTCGCACGACCTCCGTGACGTCTTCCGTGAAGAGGACGATGCCGCCGACGGCGCCGTCCGCCATGAACCACGGCCGGACCTCCCAGCGCCGCCACATGACGCCGCCGTCCGCGCCCACGAAGCGATCCTCCTCCGCCCGCACGACCTCGCCCTGGAGGGCCCGACGGTGACTGTCGCGCCAGTGTTCGGGGATCTCCGGGAAGACGTCGTAGTGGCACTGGCCCACCACGTCGCGACCCTCACGCCCGAAATCGGCGAGCAGCCGGCGGCTGACGACCAGGTACCGCATGTCGCGGTCGAACATCGCGAGTCCGGCGGGGACGTGGTCGATGAGCAGCCGCAGCCGCCCCTCGCTCGCGGCCAGGCGCGCGAGCGCCTGCTCGGCACGCTGCTGGGCGGCACGGGCATCGTCCGCGAGGTTGAGGGCGGCGATCCGTTCCCGCCGCTGGCGCTCGAGCGCCTCGACGTGGGCGCGTCCCGAGTGGGCGGCAGCGCTGGCCCGCTCCGCCTCGGCGCGCCGCCGATCGTGGACGTCGATGATCAGCGAGTAGAGCAGGTCGCGCCCGGCGTGTCGGATGGGGCCCGAAAAGACCTCGACGACGCGGGTGGAGCCGTCGGCCCGCCGGTGCACGAACTCGAAGCTGCGGCCGCCCTTCCGACGCGCACGCTCCATCGCCGCCTTGATCTCGTCGGGCGTCAGCGTGTTCACCTGGTCGATGCGCATGGCGGTCAGCTCCGCGCGAGACCAGCCGTAGAAGTCGATGGCGGCCGCGTTGGCATCGACGATCGTGCCGTCGGAAGGATCGATGACGAGCATGATGGCGTGGCTGTCCTCGAACAGGCCACGGAAGCGTGCCTCGCTCTCGACCAGCTCGGTCGTGGCGGTCGCGAGCTGCCTGCGGCGATCGAGGAGGAGTCCGACCGCGAGCGTCGCCAGCGGGTAGACCAGCAGCACGGGCCCGGCGACCTGCGACATCACGAGCCCGGCGGACGGGGCCGGCAGCGCGAGCATGAGCCCGAGCATGACCAGGTGGACGACGAGGCCGAGCAGGTACAGGTCGGCGAGGCGACCGATCCGGAGTGCCGGCGGACGCCTCCGCCACAGCAGGCCGATGCCACCGGAGGCCGCGATGACGGCGATGCCGACGGCCGTACCGAGCCCCCCCTCCCACCACCGGAACCCGGCCGTCACCGCCATCGCCATGGCGGTCGGCGCAGGCCCGAAGAAGAAGCCGGAGAGCGCCAGCACGACCGAGCGCACGTCGAACACCAGCCCGGGCCGCAGGATGAAGGGGACCGCCATCACCGCCACGCCCAGGGCACCGATCGCGAGGCCGAGGACGACCGACCGGAACGCGGGGCGCACCGAACCGGCCCGCTCAGCCGCTACATCGAGCAACACGACCAGCGTCAGCAGGAGGCCGGCGTTGGCCATCAGGGGGGCGAGCGCGGAGTCAGCCATCGGCTACGTCTGCCTCGTCGACGGCCTCGCCCAGGAAAGGCGGCTCCTCGCCGAGCCGCGAGGCGTACGCGTTCACCCGCCGCTTGAGCGCCACCATCGTGAGTTCGCGGTCGACCAGGGCGCGGTTGAAGCGCTCGAGGTCGTCCAGAGCTGAACGTAGCGTCTTCGCCTGATCCGCGAGGGCCTCCTCGGCCGCGCGACGCTCGGTGATGTCCCGCGAGATGCCGAAGGTGCCGGTGACGCGGCCGGTACCGTCCACGAGCGGACCCTTGGTGGCGAGGAACACACGAGGGCCGGAGGCCGTGTTGACGCGCTCCTCGAACGTGGCCACGCTCCTCTGGTCGACGGTCGCGCGGTCGTTGTCCTGGATGGTCTCCGCCTCGTCGGGAAACAGCTCGCGGTCGGTCCGACCCAGGACGTCGGCGGCGGGAAGGCCGAGGACTCCCGCGGCGGCGTGGTTGACAAGCGCGTAGCGTCCGTCGAGGTCCTTGGCGTAGATCGCGTCGGGCGACGCGTCGGCGACGGCGGCCAACAGACGCAGCGCGCGTTGCCTGTCGGCCTCCGCCGCCGCGGCGCCACGCGCCACGGCCGCCCGCTGCTGCCGGCGCACCCAGGCGAGCGCGACGGCCGCGGCGAGGTACACCACGACCGCCGCGAGCGCCGCTGCCACGCCGGTGGGCGCGACGCCGGCGAGGACTTCACTGCGGTCGACGCGCGCCACCACGACCCACCCCGTGCCGCCGGCCTCGCGGCCCGCAGCGATGACCCGCACGCCATCGCGGTCGCGACCCGCGAGTACGATCGGTGTGTCGCTAGTGGCGCCGAGCGTCACGGGCACGATGATGGGGTCCGCCCCCTGGATGGGCACGATGGTCTCCCGCACGACCGTCTCGCCATCGTCGCCCTCGAGCGCGAAAACGTGGACGGCGTCATCGAGCCGGCGCGCAACAACGACGCGACCACTGCGCGCCTGCGTGACCCACTCCACGAACTGCGGCGACAGCATGTCGGCGGGCGAGGCGTGGTACACGACGCTCGGTCCGGCGTCGTCGCTCTCGACCGGGAGGGCGACGACGAAGTCGATGTGCATCGCGCCTTGCGCGTCGCGGTACGACCACTCCACCACGCCTGCGCCGCGTTCCGGCGCACTGCCCCCCACGGCGTGGGCCTCGCCAGGCCCGCGCATGTGGGCACCCATGGACCACAGCACCCGACCCGTGGGATCGAGCAACGTCACGCCCGAGAAGCCGCCGGCTTCGGCGAACTGCGTCAGCCGCAGGAAAAGCAGGTCGCGCGACTCGACATCGCCTTCGCCCTGCCACGCGAGGTACAGCCCCGCCTGCGGGAAGCTCGTCCCCGAGAGCCCCGCGCTGGCTCGCCGCTCCCCGAACCACGTCGCCACGCCTGCCGCCTTGAGCGAGGCCACCTGGGCGACCATCCGACGCCCGGCCTCGAGATCGTTGCGGTAGGAGGAGACGGCCACCGGCACGACCACCGCGACGGCCAGCACGGCCAAGGCCACGTGCACGGGCCAGCCGAGCCAGCCTGCCCATCGCGCTGGCCCCGCGGCGTCACCACGCGTCGGGAGTCCCATGGGCGCATCATGACCGATGCCGCCCGCCGGCCACCAGGGCCGCGGACGTCAGCTCACACCGAGGCGCCGAAACCCTCGGCGATCGCCACGAACGCTTCGAAACCGTCGACGAAGGCGTCGACGACGTCGGGGTCGAAGTGGGTGCCGCGGCCCTCGAGGATGATGCCCCGCGCCTCGTCGTAGCTCATCGCCGGCTTGTAGACGCGCGGCGAGATCAGCGCATCGAAGACGTCCGCGAGCGCCATGAGGCGTGCCGAGACGGGGATGGCGTCGCCGCCCAGGCCGTCCGGGTAACCGCTGCCATCCCACTTCTCGTGGTGCCAGCGAGCGATCTCGCGGGCGAGCGCGAGGAACTCGACGCCGTCCGAGACGTCGGCCTCGGCGCGCTCGATGGCTTGGGCTCCGAGAACGGCATGCGTCTTCATCACCTCCCACTCCTCCGGGGTCAACGCACCCGGCTTGAGCAGGATCCGGTCCGGGATCCCCACCTTCCCGATGTCGTGCAGTGGCGCGGAGCGCACGATCAGCTCGATCGTCCCGTCGTCGAGAACGCCGGCGAATCGCGGGTGCCGGCGCAAGCGCAAGGCCAGTTCCCGCACGAACGCCTGCGTGCGGTGGATGTGCACGCCGGTGTCGGTGTCGCGCATCTCGGCGAGGTGCGCCAACGCGCGGATGCTGACCTCCTGGATCAGGTCGTTCTCGGCCATGCGGCGCCGCACCTCGGCCTCGAGGGCGGCGTTCTGCCCCTGCAGCATGTCCCGGGCCTGCTTGGCCTGGAGCTGGGTACGCACGCGGGCCAACACGACGGCGGGCCGGATCGGCTTGCTGACGTAATCGGCGGCACCCGCGCGCAGGCCGCGCTCCTCGTCGTCGGCGTCGGTCATGCCGGTGAGGAACACGACGGGCACGTCGGCGGTGGCCGGGTCTTCGCGCAACACGCGCAGCACCTCGAACCCGTCCATGCCCGGCATCATCACGTCGAGCAGGATCAGGTCGGGGTGCGGCTCGCTCGCCGCGACGCGCAGGGCCGCCTTCCCGCCGTTGGCTGCTCGCAACCGGTAGTGCGGGCTCAACACCGCCGAGAGCACGGACAGGTTGACGGGCTCGTCATCGACGATCAGAAGCGTCTCTCGCGGCCTAGGTAGCGCCGGTACAATCGTCGTGTGACGACGGCTCCCGACGGGAAGAGCCACATCGCGGGTTCGCTCCATGCCTTCGACGTTACCGACACCCAGGTGCACGGCGCGGTGACACGTCACACACGAAACGATGCGGCGCTACCCGCCAACGGCCACCCACACCGACAGCCCCTCGGGCACCAGCCGCTGGCGGGCGCCGGCCGCCACGACGGGCCCGGTGCCGCCCTCGGCGACGATGCCGGCGTCCGTGTCGATCACGAGCCGCCAGCCGCTGCCCTCGGG
>Ga0114946_10002361_pt1 | contig 12957 bp, 11 predicted proteins | sample WalLakDeSediment_FD_88676 | JGI IMG/M metagenome (GOLD analysis project Ga0114946, IMG submission 88676) | Lake sediment microbial communities from Walker lake, Nevada to study Microbial Dark Matter (Phase II) - Walker Lake 11/02/13 Deep Sediment | ecosystem: Environmental > Aquatic >...
CCGCCCCGTTGGGGCCGAGCAGGCCCACCACCGAGCCGGTTTCCACCGCCAGGCTGATGCCGTCCACCACTCGTCGCTTGCGGTATTGTTTGACGATGTTTTCGGTGGCCAGGGTTACCGGGGGGGCTGTCATGGCCGCAATCATGGGGTCTCCGGGGCCGGAGGCGGTTCCGGCTGCTCGCCGGCCGGTTCCGGCGGGCCGGGGTCGGCAGCTTCGGCCGGCGGGGCGGTCGCCGGCATTGCGGGGGAGTCAGCCGGGCCGGGGGCCGGGGACTCGGCCGGGGCGGATTGGCCCTCGGCGTCGTTGCTGTAAAAGAAGGCCCGGACCCGCTCGCCGGGTTGGGCGCCGCTTTCGACGATGCTGCGGCCCTCGTCGAGGAAGAGGGTAACGACATCGCCGGTGACCAGGTTGTTGTCCTGCCAGACCCTGGCGTTGCCGGTGAGGTTGACCTTGCGCTCCAGCTCGAAATATTCCATGAACTCGCCGGTCCCGATCCAGTCGGCGGTTTCGATTTTTACATCGCCTTCGGCGTAAAGCTGCTTGAGCCGGCGCTCATCGCCCGGGCTCAGCCGCGCTTTTTCGTCCTCGCTGAAATAGATGATGGTCATGACGTCGGAATGAATCACCAGGTCACCCTGGCGGGCCACCACCTGGCCGCGGAAAACGATGGCGTTTTCCTGTTCGGCCGATTCCATCCGGTCGGATTCGATCTCGATCGGCGGGGCGGCGCTCACCGCCGCCGCCAACAGCGCCGCCATTAAGGCAAAAAACAGCAGTGATCGGCAAAAAATGGGTAATCGCATCATATTATATAAGGTTGCCTGGTCCGGATTGTCCTGGTGGCGGCTGGGTGAATGATTCCCGGCCGCCGGGCCGCCGCCGGCGCGGCCGTGCTTTCCTCTTGCGCCTGGGGCGTAAAACCCTGTACTTTATAACATTAAGCTGGCCCCGGAAAGTTATTTTGCCGGCGGCGCCCCGGTCGCGTATTGCAAACAATATACCACAAAGATCAAAAAAATAACCTCATGAAAGAAAAACCATGACAAACAGCCTGGACAAAGCCAAAACCCTGATCGAGGCCCTGCCTTATATCCGCACCTTCTACAACAAGACGGTGGTGATCAAGTACGGCGGGCACGCCATGGTGGACGAGGAGTTGAAAAAGAACTTCGCCCTGGACATCATCCTGATGAAGTACATCGGGATCAACCCGGTGGTGGTACACGGCGGCGGGCCCCAGATCAACCGTTTTCTCGAGAAGATGCGGATCACCCCGAGCTATGTCCAGGGGATGCGGGTCACCGACGGGGAAACCATGGACGTGGTGGAGATGGTCCTGGTGGGCAAGGTCAACAAGGAAATCGTCAGCCTGATCAACTATCACGGTGGCCGGGCGGTGGGGCTTTCCGGCCGCGACGGCGAGTTGATCCGGGCCGAGAAAATGCAGATCATGAAGGAGCAGGTGGAAAACGCCCCGCCGGAACTGATCGATCTCGGCCGGGTGGGCCGGGTGGTGGCGGTGGATCCCGGGGTGCTGGAAACCCTGGACGCCCGCGGCTTCATTCCGGTGATCGCCCCGGTGGGGGTCGGCAAGGACGGCCAGGCCTACAACATCAACGCCGACCTGGTGGCCGGAGCGGTGGCGGCCAAGCTCAAGGCCGCCAAGCTGATTTTGCTGACCGATGTCGAAGGGGTCCTCGATCGGCAAGGCGGCCTGATTTCCTCCATTGCCGCCGCCGAGGTCGAGAACTTCATCACCGATGGGGTGGTGGGCGGCGGGATGATCCCCAAGGTCCGCTGCTGCCGGGAAGCGGTGCAGGGCGGGGTGGGCAAGGCCCATATCATCGACGGCCGCAAGGAACACGCAATTTTGCTGGAAATGTTCACCCAGAGCGGGGTGGGCACCGAGATAACCATGCTTTAGGCGCAAGGCGCAAGGTTCAGGTTGGATGGGGGCCGCTGCGGCCCCCTTTATATTTTGGATAATATCCTGCTGGCCAAGCGGGACAGGGAGGTGCAATGACCGGCAACAGCGCATGGAACCAACGGGGGGACGGGGTTTTGATGAATACTTACGGCAGACTGCCGGTAACCATGGTGCGGGGCTTGGGTTGTCTTCTTTATGACGCCGACGGCCGGGAATATCTGGACTTTGTCGCCGGAATCGCGGTCTGCAACCTGGGCCACTGTCACCCGGCGGTGACCGCGGCGATCCGCGAGCAGGCGGGGCAGTTGGTCCATGTATCCAACCTCTATCACACCACCCCCCAGATCGAACTGGCCGAAACGCTCTGCGCCCACTCCTTTGCCGAACGGGTCTTTTTCTGCAACAGCGGGGCCGAGGCCAACGAGGCGGCGATCAAGCTGGCCCGCAAGGCCAGCCCGGCCGGCAAGTACGAAATCATCTCCCTGACCGGCTCCTTTCACGGCCGGACCCTGGCCACGGTGGCGGCCACCGGCCAGAGCAAGTTTCATGAAGGCTTCGAGCCTCTGCCCCAGGGCTTTGTTCACGCTCCTTTTGGCGACATCGCGGCCCTGGAAAGCCTGATCGGGCCGGCTACCTGCGCCGTGCTCTGCGAGCCGCTGCAGGGCGAAGGCGGGGTACGCCCCCTGGCCCAAGAATACCTGCGGGCGATCCGGGAACTGTGTGACCGCCACAACCTGCTGCTGATTTTCGACGAGGTCCAGGTGGGCATGGGGCGGACCGGCACCCTGCTGGCCCACGAACAACTGGGGGTGGTGCCGGATATGCTGACCCTGGCCAAAGGCCTGGGCAACGGCCTACCCATCGGGGCGCTGCTGGCGCGGGATGCCCTGGCCGCCGCCTTTACCCCCGGCAGCCACGCCTCGACCTTTGGCGGCAACCCGGTGGCCTGCCGGGCCGCCGGGGCGGTGCTGCAAACCATGCTGGCCCCCGATTTTCTTCCCATGGTCCGGGCCCGGGGGCGCTATCTGGCGGCCCGGCTGGGCGAACTGGCGGCGCGTTTTCCCGCCAAGGCCGCCGAGGTGCGGGGCATGGGCCTGATCCAGGGCCTGGTCTTGAGGGAAGAGTTCCGCGCCGAAGGGCCGACCATTGTCCGGCAGCTCTTCGAACAGGGCCTGCTGCTTAATTTTGCTGGCAACACCGCCCTGCGCTTCCTGCCGCCCCTGGTGGTCAGCGAGGAGGAAATAGACCGGGCCGTCGCCCTGGTGGCCGACGCTTTGGCCTAAAATGCGGGCCGGCGGGCCAAAACCGGGTCCGGGCCGGGAAAAAAGCCCTTTACAAAGGGTATAGATATTTTGTAAGGGTTACGATTCGCTCTTGGGCAAAACCTCCCGGCGAGGTGGCGCCCCGAGAGCCCTGATTTTGCCCTCAACCCTGGCCGGGGGCAAGCAAACCCGCACTCAAGCTGAACGGAAAAGGCATGGCACGACACCTTTTGGCTCTGGCCGATTTCAGCGGCGCCGAACTTGCCGTCCTGGTCGACCGGGCCCTTAAACTAAAACGGGAAAGCAAGGAAGGGGTTCGCCACCGCGACCTGGAAGGGCGCACGGTGGCGCTGGTTTTTGAAAAACCCTCCACCCGGACCCGGGTATCCTTCGAAACGGCGATGTACGGCCTGGGCGGCCAAGTAATCTACCTCTCCTCCCGGGATACCCAACTGGCCCGCAACGAGCCCTTGAAGGACATGGCCCGGGTTATGTCCCGCTATGTCGACGGCCTGGTGATCCGGACTTACGGCCAGGAAATCGTCGATGAACTGGCCCGCTATTCCCAGGTTCCGGTGATCAACGCCCTGACCGACCTCCATCATCCCTGCCAGATCCTCAGCGACCTGATGACGGTGATCGAACACAAGGGGGCCCTGGACAAATTGAAAATCGCCTGGGTGGGCGACGGCAACAACATGGCCAACTCCTGGATCCAGGCCGCCGCCCGGCTCGGTTTCGCCCTGACCCTGGCCTGTCCCGACGGCTATGAGCCCGACCGGGATATTCTGACCGCCGCCCGGGCTGAGGCCGCCCGGCCCATCAACCTGGTTCGGGACCCGGTCGAGGCGGTGGCCGAAGCCGATGTGATCAATACCGATGTCTGGGCCAGCATGGGCCAGGAAGATGAGCAGCTCCTGCGCCTCAAGGCCTTTCGGCCTTACCAGGTCAACGATCGCCTCTTGCGCGGAGCCGCTCCCGATGCCGTAGTGCTCCACTGCCTGCCCGCCCACCGCGACGAGGAAATCAGCGAAGCAGTCTTGGAAGGGCCGCGTTCGGTGGTCTGGGACCAGGCCGAAAACAAGATGCATATCCACAAGGCGATTCTGGCCGAGTTTATCGGGTAGTCAGAGGACAGAGGACAGAAGACAGAAAAATGGTACTTTGACATTTTTGGCTGCTTCCTTTTTTCAGCTGCCTTCCGTCCTCCGCTCTCTGCCTAAGTTTGATTCATAAAAAAAGGCGCATACAAGATGATTCCGCAAGTTGATAAAATTGTGCTGGCCTATTCCGGCGGCCTGGATACCTCGGTAATTCTGCGTTGGCTCAAGGAAACCTGCAACTGCCCGGTGGTGGCTTTTGCCGCCGACATCGGCCAGGAGGAGGACTGGGACCAGGTCCGGGCCAAGGGGATGGCCACCGGGGCCGACAAGGTGATTGTTTCCGACCTGCGGGAGGAATTCGTCCGCGATTATGTTTTTCCGGCCTTTCGGGCCAACGCCATTTACGAGGGCTCCTACCTGCTGGGGACCTCCCTGGCCCGGCCGGTGATCGCCAAGGAACAGGTTCGGATCGCCGAGGCCGAGGGTGCCGAAGCGGTGAGCCACGGGGCCACCGGCAAGGGCAACGACCAGGTCCGCTTCGAACTGACCTACATGGCCCTGAATCCCCGCCTGGCCATTATCGCTCCCTGGCGGATCTGGGATCTCAATTCCCGGACCAAATTGATGGCCTACGCCGCAGAGCACGGCATCCCGGTGCCGGTGACCAAGGCCAAACCCTACAGTTCCGATGAAAATCTACTCCACATCAGCTTCGAGGGCGGGATTCTTGAGGACCCCTGGAACGAGCCGGAAGAGGATATGTTCAAACTTTCGGTCTCCCCGGAAAAGGCCCCGGATAAACCGACCTATCTCGAGCTGGAGTTCGAGCGGGGCAACCCGGTGGCCATCGACGGGGAGAAACTTTCCCCGGCCAACCTGCTGGCCCGGCTCAACCAATTGGGAGGCGCCAACGGGGTAGGGCGGCTGGACATGGTGGAAAACCGCTTTGTCGGCATGAAATCCCGGGGGGTTTATGAAACCCCGGGGGGCACCATCCTCCGCAGCGCCCACCGCGACCTGGAAACCATCACCCTGGACCGCGAGGTCATGAAGATCCGCGATTCCCTGGTGCCTCGCTATTCCGAACTGATCTACAACGGCTTCTGGTTTTCCCCGGAGCTGCGGTTCTTGCAGAAGACCATGGACGAGGCCCAGGCCCCGGTCAACGGGGTGGTAAGGCTCAAGCTCTACAAAGGCAACTGTATCCCGGTGGGGCGCAAGTCGGCAAACTCCCTCTACCAGGAGAGCTTTGCCACCTTCGAGGAAGACAGGGTTTACCGGCAGGCCGACGCCGAAGGCTTTATCCGCCTCAACGGGTTGCGCCTCCGCATGCAAGCCCTGGGTAAACGCTGAGCAGCACCGCATCTTGGGACGATCAGGCCGGCTTGCGTACTGAGGTACGCGGCGCCTGCCTGCTTGTCCCAACCTGCGGCACTGCGCAGCGTTTACCCCTGGACCGCGAACCCCTTTTTGTTCTTTGAACTTTGAACTTTTGGAACTTGAACCTTGGATTCTGAATCAGACAAAAAAGCCGGCGTTGCTAAAATGAAGATGTGGGGGGGGCGGTTTGCCGAGGGGACCGCGGCCTCGGTGGAGGCCTTTACCGCCTCGATCCATTTTGATGCCCGCCTTTATCGCCACGATATCGCCGGCAGCCGGGCCCACGCTCGGATGCTGGCCCGCCAGGGACTGATCAGCGAGGCTGAATGCGCCCGGATCCTGAGCGGTCTTGCCGAAATCGAAGGGGAAATCGAACGGGGCGAATTTGTCTTCCGGCCCGAGCTGGAAGATATTCACATGAATATCGAAAAGTCCCTGGCCGAAAGAATCGGCCCCGCCGGGGAAAAATTGCACACCGCCCGCAGCCGCAACGACCAGGTGGCCCTCGATCTGCGCCTTTATCTGCGCGAGGAGAGCCGCCGGATCATGGCTCTGCTGGCCGAGCTGCAAGGGGCCTTCGTCGAGCTGGCCCGCCGTTACCGCCAGACCGTGATGCCCGGCTACACCCACTTGCAGCGGGCCCAGCCGGTCCTGGTGGCCCATCATATGCTGGCCTATTACGAGATGTTCGGCCGCGACCGGGCCCGCCTGGCCGACGGCCTCAAGCGGATCAATGTCCTGCCCCTGGGGGCGGCGGCCCTGGCCGGCACCGGTTTGCCCATCGACCGGGAGTTTGTCGCCGAGCAGCTTGATTTCCCGGCGGTATCGGCCAACAGCATGGATACCGTGGCCGACCGCGATTTCGTGATCGAGTTTGCCGCCGCCGCCGCCTTGATCCAGGTCCACCTGAGCCGCCTGGCCGAGGAACTGGTGCTCTGGACCAGCGAGGAGTTTTCCTTCGTCACCCTGCCCGACGCCTTCTGCACCGGCAGTTCCATTATGCCCCAGAAGAAGAATCCCGATGTCCCCGAACTGATCCGGGGCAAGAGCGGCCGGGTGATCGGCCACCTGGTGGCGCTGCTGACCCTGCTCAAGGGCTTGCCCCTGACCTACAACCGTGATCTCCAGGAGGACAAGGAGCCGGTTTTCGATACCGTGGACACCGTGGCCGCCTCCCTGACCCTGGCCGCCGAACTGCTGGCGGGGCTGCGCTTCAACGAGGAAAAACTGGCGGCGGCCTTGAGCCGGGGCTGCATGACCGCCACTGATCTGGCCGACTACCTGGTGCGCAAGCAGGTGCCTTTCCGCCAGGCCCATGCCATTGTCGGCCGGGCCGTGGCCTATGCCCTGGAGCAGGGCCGCGACGTCGGCGAGCTGAGCCTGATCGAGTTGCGCCGCTTTGCCGAAATTATCGAGGAGGATGTCTTCGCCGTCCTGTCGGTGTCGGGCTCGGTGGCCAGCCGGCGTTCCTGGGGCGGGACCGCCGGTGAGCGGGTGGATGAAGCCATCGCCCGGGCCCAGGAGAGCCTGCGGGCTGAAGGGTGACAGCCTCGCCCAAAGTAATGCAGCTGGTTGGTCGGTCATGCCAAAACAACAAGTTACGAAGCGCGCCCCGTCGTCGTCGGGGCTTTTTGCGACGTCGACCAAACAAATAATGGAGCAGCGAGGTAACCGAACAGCCGTGTCACCTTGCCAAAGAAAGAGGATCGGAACCGGCGGACGGCAACAGTTCATTACAATCTGTCTGGTCTTGGCGGTTTGCGGGCTGCTGACCGCAGGCTGCGGCAAGAAGACCGATCCCCGACCGCCGGCGGAAGTTTTGCCGGCCCCGATCAGCGACCTGGGTTATACCCTGGACGAAAAAGGGGTGGAGCTTTCCTGGACCGTGCCCAACCGGACGGTGCAGGGCACCCGGCTGCCTTACCGGATCAAGGAATTCGAACTTTTCCGGGCGGTGGTGGCCGAGGAGGAGTACCGGCCGGGCGCCCCGCCCCCTTTCGGCCCGCCCCTGACCGTGGCCAATGAAGCCGCCGCCGGCCGCCGGATGAGCTTCCGGGAAACCCTGCTCCGTCCCGGCCAGCGCTATATATACCAGGTCCGGAGCCGGGCCGGCTGGCTGCTGGCCGGCGCCCCCTCCAACCAGGTATCTTTTACCTGGCTGACTCCGCCGGCCCCACCCCTCGAACTGACCGCCATCCCGGGTGATCGGCAGATCAGCCTGGCCTGGCAGCCGCCTTTGGAGCCGCCTCCGGGGGCCCCGCCGGCGGCGGTTTTGCGCTACCAGGTATACCGCTCCGAAGATGGCGAGGACTTTCGCCCCCTGGGGGCGCCCCAGGAGGAGAGCCCCTTTGTTGACCGCGAAGTGGTCGCGGGCCGGGCTTATTTTTATCGGCTGCGGAGCGTGCTGGTCCACGACGGGAGCCGGATCAGCGGCCCGGTGGGCGAGATGGTCCGGGCGGTGGGCCGGGATCTTACCCCCCCGACCCCGCCCAGCCCGCGGGCCGCGGTCCCGGTTCGGGAAGGGATTCGCCTGCTTTGGGAGGCCCCGGCCGCCCGGGGCCCGGCCGAAATTCTGGTCCTGCGCCGGCTGGAGGGAGCAGCGGCGGCGGTGGTGATCGGCCGGGCCCCGGGCTCGGCGCTTTCCTATCTTGACCGGGAGCCCCCCAGCGAGGCCGAAGTCTGGTACTATAGCCTGATTGCCGTGGATAGCCGGGGCAATCGCAGTGCAGCCAGCGCGGAGATAAGCCACCGTAGGCACTAGTGCCGAAATGGGTGGTTTGACCCGTCGATCTGTTAACCATATCTTGCCGGGAGTTTTGCCCAACCATGGATCATTTTCATTACCTTGACCGGGTTCTTCAGGCCGAAGAGGTTCCGGTGCCCGAGATTGCCGCGGCAGTGGGCACGCCTTTCTACCTGTACAGCACCGCCACCCTGCGGCGCCATTTCACCGCCTTTGATCAAGCCTTTGCCGGCCTTGATCATCTGACCTGTTTTGCCGTCAAGTCCTGTTCCAATATCGCTGTGCTGCGGCTGTTTGCCCAGCTCGGCGGCGGGGCCGACATCGTTTCCGGCGGCGAGCTTTATCGGGCCCTGACGGCCGGGGTGGATCCGGCCAGGATCGTTTATTCCGGGGTGGGCAAAACCAAACCGGAAATCCGCTATGCCCTAAAATCCGGGATTCTGATGTTCAACCTGGAGTCGGAGCAGGAGTTGGTCGCCGTTCAGGAATGCGCCGCCGAGCTGAAGCTGACGGCCCGGGTGTCCTTCCGGGTCAATCCGGATGTCGATCCCCAGACCCACGCCTATATCTCCACCGGACTGGCCAAGAACAAGTTTGGGATTGCCATTGCCGAGGCGGGCCGGGTCTACCGGGCGGCCCGGGATCTGGCCAACATCGAAATCGTCGGGGTGAGCTGCCATATCGGTTCCCAGCTGACCCAGGTGTCGCCCTTCATCGACACGGTGGCCAAGCTGAAGGACTTTCTCGCCCGGCTGGCCGGCGATGGCATCGAGATCAAGTACCTTGATATCGGAGGCGGGCTGGGAATTCGCTACCACCAGGAAGATCCGCCCCTGCCGGCCGAGTACGGCGCCGCCATCCGGGAAGCCCTGGGCGATCTGGCCTGCACCTTGATCCTGGAGCCGGGCCGGGTTATAGTGGGCAATGCCGGAATTCTGGTGACCAGGGTGCTTTTTACCAAGTCCGGTCAGAAAAAATTCATCGTTGTCGACGCCGGGATGAACGATCTGGCCCGGCCCAGCCTTTACGATGCCCATCACGGCATTATTCCGGTGGTAAAAGGGGAGGCCGGTACCGAGGTGGCCGATGTGGTCGGCCCGATTTGTGAAACCGGCGATTTTCTCGCTCGCGGCCAGGAGGTTCCGGTCGCTGTTCCCGGCGACCTGCTGGCGGTGCAGAGTGCGGGAGCCTACGGCTTCACCATGTCATCCAACTACAACTCCCGGCCCCGGGTGGCGGAGGTGCTGGTCAACGGCCGCGAATTCCACCTGATCCGCCGCCGGGAGACCTACGAGGATCTGATTCGCGGGGAGGCGATTCCCGATTTTCTCAAATAATTGCAAGCCAGGAGTCGGGGCCCGGAATCCGGGGAATCCAGCCGGGGACCGGCCTCTTGAACCATGAACCATGAACTTGGGGTCTGAAACCCGATTTATGCAATTTCCGGTGGAATTCACCAAAATGAGCGGGGCCGGCAACGATTTCATCCTGATCGATCACCGCCGGCCGATTTTTAGCGATACCGCCGCCGCCCAGGCCTTTGCCCGGGCGGTCTGCGAGCGCAAGTTTTCAGTGGGGGCCGATGGGCTGATCCTGCTTGAAGAGAGCCCGGAGGCCGATTTTCGCTGGCAATTCTTCAATGCCGACGGTTCCCTTGCCGATATGTGCGGCAACGGGGCCCGCTGCGCGGCCCGTTTCGCCCATGCCCACGGCATGGCCCCGGCCCGGATGCGTTTCGCCACCCTGGCCGGGATTATTGAAGCGGAAGTTACCGGCCCCACGGTTTGCCTGACCATGACCCCGCCCCGGGATTTTTCCCTCTCGCAGCAGCTGGACACCCCGGCCGGCGGTACGGAAACGGTCCATTCGGTCAATACCGGGGTGCCGCACGCCGTGATCTGGGCGGCCGAAATCGAGGCCGCTCCCATTCGGGAATGGGGGCGGCATTTTCGTTTTCACCCCCGTTTCGCCCCGGCCGGCACCAATGTCAATTTTGTCGGCTTGCTGGGGGAAAACCTGTTGCGGGTCCGGACCTATGAAAGGGGGGTGGAGGACGAAACCATGGCCTGCGGAACCGGCGCGGTGGCCGCGGCCCTGGTGGCCGCCCGGCTCGGCCGGGTCGCTTCGCCTACCCGGATCATTACCTCGGGCCGGGAAGAGCTGACCATTCATTACCAGCGGGAGGGTGACGATTTCTCCCAGGTGCGCCTGGAGGGCCCGGCGGACTTCATTTACGTCGGTCAGCTCAACCGGGAAGCCGTGCGCCGGCAAAGTCCGGCCGGCCTTTGATTACCGGCCCGGCCGCTTTTATCCGCCCTGCTGGATTAATAAATGACGAAAAATATAAGGAGGAAGCAATGAATACCAAATTTCGCGGCGCCTTTGTGGCGATTGTCACCCCGTTCAATTCCGACGGCAGCCTGGACGAGCAGGGGCTGGTCGACCTGATCGAATTCCATCTGCAAAACGGCACCCACGGCATCGTCCCCTGCGGGACCACCGGCGAATCAGCCACCCTGAGCCACGATGAGCATCACCGGGTGGTGGAACTGACCATCAAGACCGTGGCCGGCCGGGTCCCGGTTCTGGCCGGCACCGGCTCCAACAGCACCAGCGAGTCCATCGAACTGACCCGGCATGCCAAGGCGGCCGGGGCCGACGGGGCCCTGCTGATCACCCCTTACTACAACAAGCCTTCCCAGGAGGGATTGTATCAGCATTTCAAGGCCATTGCCGAAGCCGTCGATATTCCGATCATCATGTACAACGTGCCCAGCCGCACCGCCATCAACATGCTGCCGGCCACCGTGGCCCGCTGCGCCCAATTGCCCAATATCGCCGGGATCAAGGAGGCCACCGGCAGCCTGCAGCAGGTCAGCGAGGTTATCCGCCTCTGCCCGGCCGATTTCGCCCTGCTCAGCGGTGATGACTTCACCTCGATGGCCACCGTGCTGGTGGGTGGCACCGGGGTGATCTCGGTGACCTCCAACGTGGCCCCCAGGGAAATGGCGGCGATGATCGCCGCCGCCCTGGACGGCGACCTCGCCAAGGCCCGGGAGCTGCACTACCGCCTCTTCCCCCTGATGCAGGCCATGTTCATCGATACCAACCCGGTCCCGGCCAAAACCACCCTGGCCATGATGGGCAAGGTCAAGAGCCCCGCCGTCCGCTTGCCCCTGTACGGCATGAACGAGGGCTGCACCGAGCAGCTCAAGCAGGCGGCCCGGGCGTTCGGCCTGGTATAAGCTGGCCACCCATGGGCGACCGCGACCAGATAGACCAATAGCAGATATTTACTAAAGCATTGAGGAATTAATTATGACCAAGGTAATTGTCGCCGGGGCGGCGGGACGAATGGGGCGCCGAATCTGCGCCATGGTTCAGCAGCAGCCCGGCCTGGAGCTGGTGGCCGGCTTTGAACGGCCCGACAGCCCGGACGTGGGCCGTGACCTGGGCGAAACCGCGGGTCTCGGTCACCTGGGGATTCCCATTGGCGCCGGACCCGAATCGGTCCTGGACGCCGGAGAAGTCATCATCGACTTCACTTTCCACGAGGCGACCATGAAGCTGGCTCGCCTGGCCGCCAGCCACGGCAAGGCCATGGTGATCGGGACCACCGGCCTGAGCGCCGACAACCTGGTCGATCTGCGGGAACTGGCCTCCGCTTCCTTCCCCTGTGTCCAGGCGCCCAATATGGCGGTGGGGGTCAACGTACTCTTCAAAGTGGCCCGTAAGATGGCGGCGGTGCTGGGCGACGGCTATGATATCGAGATCGTCGAGGCCCACCATCGCCTGAAAAAGGATGCCCCCAGCGGCACCGCCCTCAAACTGGGCGAGATGGTGGCCGAAGGCGTGGGCCGCCAGTTTGACCAGGTCGGGGTTTATGCCCGCCATGGGATCATCGGGGAACGGACCGACCAGGAGATCGGCATTCAGACCATCCGGGCCGGCGACATAGTCGGTGAACATACGGTTTACTTCGCCGGGGCCGGCGAGCGCCTGGAGTTGACCCACCGAGCACACAACCGCGACAATTTCGCCCGCGGGGCTGCCCTGGCCGCGGTCTGGGTGGTGGATAAGCCCAAGGGGCTCTACACCATGTTCGACGTCCTCGGCCTCGAGGATTTTTAGCCCGGGCCGGAAGCGCCTTGAAGGTTCGCGCCTATATTGGCCTGGGGGCCAACCTCGGTGAGGGGCGCCGCAACCTGCTGGCCGCCTGGCAACGGCTGGGGAGGGTGGCCGGGGTGACAACCGCCCGCCTTTCCCGGCCCTATCGCAGCGCGCCGCTGGGAGTGGTCAGCGAGCACTGGTTTACCAACGCGGTGGGAGAAATCGAGACCGAGCTCGAGGCCGGGCAACTGCTGGCGGTACTGCTTGAGATCGAACGGCAATTGGGGCGGGACCGGCGCCGCCAGGGTAGTGATCGGCCCATTGACCTCGACCTGCTCCTTTACGGGGCCGAGATTGTCAGCCGGCCCCGGCTCGAGGTGCCTCATCCGCAAATGACCCAAAGGCTTTTCGTGCTGGAGCCCCTAAAAGAA
>Ga0114946_10002362_pt1 | contig 12955 bp, 16 predicted proteins | sample WalLakDeSediment_FD_88676 | JGI IMG/M metagenome (GOLD analysis project Ga0114946, IMG submission 88676) | Lake sediment microbial communities from Walker lake, Nevada to study Microbial Dark Matter (Phase II) - Walker Lake 11/02/13 Deep Sediment | ecosystem: Environmental > Aquatic >...
CGGCGTCGGGCCGGGGCCGGCCCGCAGGGCCTGCTCGAGCGCGACGTCGGGACGGGGGGCGGCGGGCCGGGCCGAGCCGGTCGGCCGGGGGGCGTCGTCGGGACGGGAGGTGGGGGTCATCGGTCCTCCTGGGTGACGGTGCGGCGCAGGGTCCGCAAGGCGTCGTTGACCCGCTGGCGGGCGGCGCCCTCGGTGCACCCGCAGATCCGGGCGATCTCGGCGTAGGTGAGGTCGTCGACGTAGCGCAGGACCACCGCGGCGCGCTGGGCGTCGGGGAGCGACCGCACCCGGGCCCACAGGGCGCCGTCGGCGGGCTCGGGGGCGGGCATCGGCCGCTCGGGGACCTCGGCCACCGGATCGGTCCGCCGACCTCCGACCCGCCAGGCGTCGATCACCTTGCGGTGGGCGATCGTGTACAGCCAGCCCCGCAGGTTGGCGGTGTGGCGGGGCGGATAGGCGCCCAGCGCGGCGAGGAACGCCTCCTGGGCCGCGTCGGCCGCGGCCTCGGGCCCCACGAGCGCGGTGAGGTGGCGCGTGAGCGCCGCGGCGTGCTCGTCGAGCAGGTGCTGGAACGGTGGGACCACGACGATCGAACGGCGCAGCGGGCCGCCGCGTCAGATCATCCGGCGTCGACGACGACGAAGAGCAGGTCGGCCGAGCAGGCCAGCTCGCCGCCCACCAGGGCCCGGCCGCTCCCCTTGCCGGCGCGAGCCGACAGGCGGCCCATCTCGATCTCGAGCTCGAGGGTGTCGCCGGGGCCCACCTGGCGGCGGAACCGGGCCGCGTCGACCCCGCCGAACAGCGGCAGCTTGCCGGCGAAGCGCTCGTCGGTGAGCACGGCCACCGCGCCGAGCTGGGCGATGGCCTCGACCATGAGCACGCCGGGCAGGGTGGGCCGGCCCGGGAAGTGGCCGGGGAAGAACCACTCGTCGCCGGTGAGGGTCCACCGTCCGGCCGCCGACACGCCCGGATCGAGCGCGGTGACCTCGTCGAGCAGCAGGAACGGGGGGCGGTGGGGCAGGACGTCGGCCGGGCGGGGCAGCGCGCCGGGGCCGGTCACCCCGCGAGGGCCTTCACGAGGTTGGTGGGCGTGTCCTTCGGGGAGATCTTGGGCCAGGCGTGGCTGATCGTGCCCGTCTCGTCGACGAGGAACGCCGAGCGGATGATGCCCATGTACGTCTTGCCGTACATGGACTTCTCGCCCCACACGCCGTAGGCCTCGGCCACCTCGTGGTCGGGGTCGGACAGCAGGGTGAAGCCGAGCCCGTGCTTGGCGTCGAACCTGGCCAGCTTGGCCGGCGCGTCGGGGCTGATCCCGAGGATGACCGTGTCGCCGATGTCGGCGGCCACGTCGCGCAGCCCGCACGCCTGGGTGGTGCAGCCGGGCGTGTCGGCCTTCGGGTAGAAGTACACGAGCACCGTGCGGCCGGCGAGCGAGGCGAGCGACACCGGCTCGCCGCGCTGGTCGAGCAGCTCGATGGCGGGGGCGGTGTCGCCGGCGGCGGGGGGCGTGGGGGTGGGGGTGGCCATGGCGGTCACGCTACCAACGCCGCGCGCGCCGACGGGGCGGTCCCGGAGGACCGCCCCGTCGAGCGAGCGGGACGAGGACGGGCCGGGGCCCGCCGTCGAGCCGCGCCGGGCTCAGCCCTTGGCGGCTTCCTTGAGCTTGGAGCCGGCCGAGATCTTGGCGCCCTTGGAGGCCTTGATCTGGATGGTCTCGCCGGTGGCGGGGTTGCGACCGGTGCGGGCCGCCCGGTGGGTCTGCTCGAACGAGATCCAGCCGGGGATGCTGACCTTCTCGCCCTTGCCGACGGCCTCGGCGACGACCTCGAACATGGCCTTGATGGCCTCGTCGACATCGCCCTGGGTCTGACCGGTGCGAGCAGCGACGGCGGCGACCAGTTCGGACTTGTTCATGGGTTGTTCCTCCTCGACGGCCCGGGGATGTCCGGGCCAGGTCGTCCTACGCGACCCGATCCGGGCCCCTGAGTCAAGCACCCTCGCTCCGCCGTGGTCGTTCAGCCACCCTCCGTGGTCATTCGGAAGCGCAGCGGGGAGTCGTTGATCATGTGCGTGCTGGCCGTCTCGAAGTACGCGAGGAGGGCCCGCTCGAGCTCAGCGTCGAGCCCCGCGGCCCGCACCGCGTCGGCCATGTGGGCCAGCCAGTGGTCGCGCGCCGCCTGGTCGATGGTGAACGGCGCGTGGCGCATGCGCAGGCGGGGATGGCCCCGCTCCTCGCTGTAGTCGGTCGGTCCGCCCCACAGCTGCACCAGGAACCCGGTGAGGGTACGGCGCGACTCGACCAGGTCGTCGTCGGGGTACATCGGCCGCAGCACCGGGTCGGCGGCCACCGCCTCGTAGAAGCGGTCGACCAGGGCGACGAAGAACGGGGTGCCGCCGACGGCCTCGTAGACGGTGACGTCGTCGTCGGTCATGGTGGCGAACCTACCGGGTGACCCGGGGACCGCCGACCCCGGTGTAGCGGCTGGGCGGGGCGGTGAACCGCTCCTGCCACCACGCGTCGTGGCGGGCGTGGGCGTGGAAGTGGTCCGGCACCTGGCGCATCTCGCGGTCGACGCGGTACCCGCCGGCGCCGAAGCGCCCGTCGGCCGCGGCGCCGAGCGCGGCGAGGAGCCGCTCGACCACGGCGGCGGGCGGCGCCGCGCCGTGGCGGTGCCACACCACCATGGGGACCGAGCACACCTCGCAGTCGGCCACCCAGCCGTCGTCGGTCTCGGCGTACCAGTGGGTGAAGCGGGCCGCCTCGCACAGCTCGCAGCCGTCGACCTTGCCGTCGTCGGCCCGGTCGCTCACACCGAGTCGAGGCCGGCGCGCAGCGCGGCCACGAACGCCGCGGCGTCGTCGAGCGTGCCCCCGTCCAGCAGCCGGCGGATGATCGCCGAGGCCACCACCACCCCGTCTGCCACCTGGGCCACCTCGGCGGCCTGGGCGGGGGTCGACACGCCGATGCCGATGATCACCGGCTTGTCGGTGGTGGCCTTGAGCCGGCGGGCCATGACGGTGGCCGAGGCCGCGAGCGTGGCCCGCTCGCCGGTGATGCCCACCAGGCCCACGCCGTAGACGAAGCCCCGCGACCGGGCGGCGATCCGGGCGATGCGCTCGTCGGAGCCGGTGGGCGCGGCGAGCAGCACCGTCTCCACCCCGGCCCCGTCGGCGGCCACGGCCCACGGGCCCACCTCCTCGAGGGGCAGGTCGGCCAGGATCGCACCGGCCACGCCGGCCGCGGCCAGCGAGGCCGCGAAGCGGGTGTGGCCGGCCCGGAACGCCAGGTTGTAGTAGGTCATGACGAGCAGCGGCACGCCCACGTCGAGCTCGGCGATGGCGTCGAGCGCCGCCGGCGGGGTGATCCCGGCGGCGAGGGCGAGGGCCGACGCCTCCTGGATCGTGGGGCCGTCCATCACCGGGTCGGAGAACGGGATGCCGATCTCGATGGCGTCGGCCCCGGCCTCGGCGTAGGCCTCGACGAGGCGGGGCCAGTCGTCGCGGTACCCGGCGGTGACGTAGGGGACGAGGAGCTTGCGGCCCTCGGCCCGCCGGGCCCGTAGGTGGGCCTCGAGCGGGCCCGGCGCGTCCGGGGCGGGCGGGACCTCGCCCACGGCGAGCTCGGCGTCGACGGCGCGCCGCTCGGTCACGGGCCGAGGATCTCCATCATCTGGGCCACGTCCTTGTCGCCCCGGCCCGACATGTTGAGCAGCACGACCTTGCCGGCCAGCTCGCCGCGGGCCCGGCTCACCCAGGCCAGCGCGTGGGCCGGCTCGAGGGCGGGGATGATCCCCTCGGTGCGCGACAGCAGCTGGAACGCGTCGATCACCTCGGCGTCGTTCACCGCCTCGTAGCGGGCCCGGCCCAGGTCCGCGAGGTGGGCGTGCTCGGGCCCGACGCCCGGGTAGTCGAGCCCGGCCGAGATCGAGTGCGCCTCGAGCACCTGGCCGAACTCGTCCTGCATGAGGTACGAGCGCATGCCGTGGACCACGCCGGGCACGTTGCGGCCGATGGCCGCCCCGCCCTCGGGCTCGACGCCCACCAGCTCGGCGTCGGTGTCGACGAACCCGGCGAAGATCCCGGCCGCGTTCGACCCGCCGCCGACGCACGCGGTGACCACGTCGGGGTCGGCCCCGCCGAGCAGGGCCCGGCACTGCGCGCGGGACTCGTCGCCGATCACCCGGTGGAACTCGCGCACCATCCACGGGTACGGGTGGGGCCCCATCACCGAGCCGAGCAGGTAGTAGGTGTCCTCCACGGTGGCCACCCAGTCGCGCATGGCCTCGTTGACCGCGTCCTTGAGCGTGCGGCTGCCCGAGAGGGCGGGCCGGACCTCGGCGCCGAGCAGGCGCATGCGGAACACGTTGAGCGCCTGGCGCTCCATGTCGACCTCGCCCATGTACACCAGGCACTCCATGCCGAGCAGGGCGGCGGCGGTGGCGGTGGCCACGCCGTGCTGGCCCGCGCCCGTCTCGGCCACGAGGCGCGACTTGCCCATGCGCCGGGCGAGCAGGGCCTGGCCGAGCACGTTGTTGATCTTGTGCGACCCGGTGTGGTTGAGGTCCTCGCGCTTGAGCAGCAGGCGCACCCCGAGCTCCTCGGACAGGCGGCCGCACTCGGTGAGCGCCGACGGCCGGCCCGCGTAGTCGCGCAGCAGGTCGGCCAGCTCGGTGCGGAACGCCGGATCGGCCCACGCGGCGCGGAAGGCGACCTCGAGCTCCTCGCAGGCGGGGACCAGGGTCTCGGGCACGAACCGCCCGCCGAAGCGGCCGAAGCGGCCGCCGGGGTCGGGCTCGCCCATGATCGAGGGGGCGGTGGGCGGCGCGGGGGTGGGGGCGCTCCCCGCGGGTGGGGTCATCAGGCGTCCTCCTGCCAGTCGTAGGGGGCGGGTCCGTCGGGGTCGACCGCGGCCGCGGCCTGCGGGCCGAGCTCGGCGGCGGCCGAGCGGGCCGCGGCGATGAAGGCCCGCAGCTTGCGGGGGTCCTTGTGCCCGGGCGAGGCCTCGACCCCGGTGCTCACGTCGACGCCCCACGGGCGGACCCGCTCGATGGCCGCGGCCACGTTGTCGGGGTCGAGGCCCCCGGCGAGGATCACCCGGCGACCCGACGGCGCCCCCTCGGCGAGGGACCAGTCGAACACCTGCCCGGAGCCGGGCGTGGGCGAGTCGACCAGGATGGCGTCGGCGCCCCACTCGTCGGCCCGGGCGAGCTCGGGCGACCCGGCCGGGAAGGCCTGCACCACGAACCCGATCCGCGATCGGACAAAGCGGGCCTGCTCGGGGGTCTCGTGGCCGTGGAGCTGGGCGCCGCCCAGGCCGGCGGCGAGCACGACGTCGACGACCCGCTCGGGGGCGTCGTCGCGGAACACGCCGAGGGTGAGGACCTCCGGGGGCAGCCGGCGGACGACGTCGTGCACGTGGCCCACCGCCACCTGGCGGGGCGAGGGCGCGAACACGAACCCGAGCGCGTCGGCGCCCATGGCCACGGCGAGGAGGGCGTCCTCCTCGGTGGTGATCCCGCAGATCTTGATGAACACGGCGGCGAACCTACCGCCTGACCTGCGCCGAAACCGGATCCGTCCGGTTCGGCGGCGGGTGCCGATCAGCCGACGAGGCGGCCGTTGAGGTAGTCGTCGTAGGCGGCGAGGTCGAGGTGGCCGTGCCCGCAGTAGTTGAACAGGATCACCTTCTCCTCCCCCGTCTCCTTGGCCGCCAACGCCTCGTCGATGGCGGCACGGATGCCGTGGGCGGCCTCGGGGGCGGCCACCTTGCCCTCGAGGCGGGCGAACTGGATGGCCGCCTCGAACACCTTGCTCTGCGGGTAGGCGACGGCCTCCATCCGCCCCTCCTTCACCAGCTTGGAGATGATCGGCGAGTCGCCGTGGTAGCGGAGGCCACCGGCGTGGATGGACGGCGGGATGAAGTCGTGGCCGAGCGTGTACATGGGCATCAGCGGGGTCATCCCCGCGGCGTCGCCGAAGTCGTACTCGAAGCGCCCCTGGGTGAGCGTGGGGCACGAATCGGGCTCCACCGCGAGGAGCCGGACGCCGGCGTCGGGCACGAACGGGAAGGCCAGGCCGCCGAGGTTGGAGCCGCCGCCGCACGGGGCGATCACCACGTCGGGGAGCGTCTCGCCCGCCATCACCAGCTGCTCGCGAGCCTCGAGGCCGATCATCGTCTGGTGCAACAGCACGTGGTTGAGCACCGAGCCGAGCGCGTAGTGGGAGTCGGCGCGGCCCACGCAGTCGCGCACCGCGTCGGAGATCGCCGTGCCCAGCGAGCCGGGATGGTCGGGATCGTCGATCGGCGACGGCACCACCTGGCCGCCCCAGATCTCCATCATGATCTTGCGGTAGGGCTTCTGGTCGTACGACGCCCGCACCATGTACACCTGGCACTCCAGGTCGAACTGGGCGCAGGCGAAGGCCAGGGCGGTCCCCCACTGGCCGGCGCCGGTCTCGGTGGTGAGCCGGGTGACGCCCTCGGCCTTGTTGTAGAACGCCTGGGGCACCGCGGTGTTCGGCTTGTGCGAGCCCGCCGGCGACACCGACTCGTCCTTGTAGTAGATCCGCGCCGGCGTCCCGAGCTCGCGCTCCAGGCGCTCGGCGCGCACGAGCGGGGTGGGCCGCCACAGTCGCAGGATGTCGAGCACCTCGCCGGGGACGTCGATCCACGGCTCGGCCGACATCTCCTGCTCGATGAGGGCCATCGCGAACAACGGGGCCAGGTCGTCGGGCGTCACCGGCTCGCGGGTGCCCGGGTGCAGGGGCGGGTCGAGCGGCGTGTCGAGCCGGGGGAGGACGTTGAACCAGGCGGTCGGGAGCTCGGACGCAGGCAGGTTCCAGCGGGGCATGGCGGGTCCTCCGGACGGTCGGCCCGGGGGTCCCGGGCGGCGGCGACGTGCCGAAAACTACCCCCTCGGGCCCGGCCGGGCCGACCGGTCGGGGGGTGCCCGCCGCGACCGCTCCGAGTGCGCCGGCCGCGGCGGGTCCGGGCGAGGCGGCCCGGGCGGGGCGGCCCGGGCGGGCCGATGCTCAGGCCCGGCGTGACCGGGCCGGGATCGCCCGCAGGGCGGCGACGGCCGCGGCGGGATCGGGCGCCGTCACCAGCGACTCGCCGACGAGCACGGCGTCGTAGCCGGCGTCGGCCAGGCGCCGGGCATCCTCGGGGCCCCGCACACCCGACTCGGCCACCCGGAGCACGCCGGCGGGGATGGCCGGCGCCACCCGCACGGCGCGGTCGGTGTCGACCTCGAACGTGACGAGGTCGCGCTGGTTCACGCCGACGAGCGTGGCGCCCACGGCGAGCGCCCGCTCCACCTCGGCCTCGTCGTGGGTCTCGACGAGGACGTCGAGCCCGACCTCCACGGCGAGGGCGTGGAGCTCCGCCAGCTCGCCGTCATCGAGGGCCGCGGCGATGAGCAGGACCGCGTCGGCGCCCATGACCCGGGTGTCGAGCACGTCGGCCGGTCCGACGGTGAAGTCCTTGCGGATCACCGGCAGGCCCGAGGCCGCCCGAGCCGCAGCCAGGTCGGCGGCCGAGCCCCCGAAGAACTCCTCGTCGGTGAGCACCGACAGGCAGGTGGCGCCGCCGCTGGCGTACGTCCGCCCCATGACGGTGGGATCGAGATCGGCGTTGAGCGCGCCCTTCGACGGGCTCCGCCGCTTCACCTCGGCGATCACCGCCAGGCCGTCGGCCCTGGCCAGCGCGGTGGCGAACCCCCGGGCGGTCGGCGCGGCGTCGGCCTCGGCCCGGAGCGAGCCGAGGTCGCGCCGGTCGAGCGCCGCGGCCTCCCGGTGGGCGACGAGGATCCGGTCGAGGTACGTCGCCACGCGGCGGGCTAGAGGTCGATGCCCTCGGCCCGGATCGGGTCGAGGCGGATGAGCTGCACGCCGTCGGCCAGCAGCCCTGCGAACGCTGCCGTCGCCGCCTTCATCCCGTCGCTCGAGCCGTGGGCGGTGAGCGCGTCGCGGTCGGCGTAGAGCTCGTACATCCAGAACGTGTTCTCGTCCTTGGCGTCACGGTGGAGCGCGTAGACGAGGGTGCCCTCCTCCTCGGCCACCACCGGGAACATGGTGGCGAAGGCGGCGAGGAACTCCTCGGCCTTGCCCGGCTGGACGGGGAGCTTGGCGATCATGGCGATCTTCGACATGGTCCCGACCCTACCCCGGGCCCCGCTCCCGACCCCACGGGCGTTCTGGTCGCGGGACCGTGCCCCAGGGAGCACGGTCCCGCGACCAGTTGGCCACCCGGTCCGTTCTGGTCGCGCGATCGTGCCCGTACGAGCACGATCCCGCTGCCAGTTCAGTGCGCCACGGGGGTCCGGCGCCGTCGATGTCAGACCCCCTCGGTGTACTTGGTGCATGGATCCGACCGCTGCTCTCCTCCGCATCGCCGCCGACCAGGTGTCGGTGGTGCACCGACGCCAGGTGCGGGCCGTCGGCCTCCCGGCCGCCGAGTTCCGCCGTCAGGTCCGCCAGCAGCGCTGGGAACCCCTCGGCCGCGACGTGTGGGGGGTCACCGGCGTCCCCGACACGCCCCTGCGGCGGGTCGTCGCCGCCGTGCTCGACGCCGGCCCCGGCGCGGCGGCCTCGCACCGCACCGCGGCGGCGGTCTTCGGCATCCCCGGGTTCGCGCTGCTCGACCCGCTGGAGGTCTCCCGGTGCCGGTCCGGCACCGGCGCACCCCGGCTGGCCGACATCGCCCACCTCCCCCGGCGGTGGCCCGATCACCACCGGACGGTGCACCGCTCCACGCCGGTGACCACCCCGGAACGGACCCTGTTCGACCTGGCCGCGGTGGTGCACCCGGGGCGGGTGGAGCGGGCGCTCGACACCATGTGGGCTCGTCGCCTCGTCACCGTGGCCTCGTTGCAGGTGATGCTCGAGGAGCTCGCCGGACGAGGCCGGGCCGGCATCGGGGTCATGCGGAAGCTGATCGACGCGCGTGGCGACGAGCACCGCCCGCCCGAGAGCGGGATCGAGGCCCGGTTCGACCGCATCGTCGTCGAGGGCGGCGAGCGGCCGTTCGACCGTCAGGTCGTGCTCGGCGACGACGACGGTCCGATCGGCCGGGTCGACTTCGTCGACGTCGCGGCCCGGATCGTCGTGGAGATCGACTCCGACGTGCACCACACCTCGCTGTCCGACCGACGGCGGGACGCCGAGCGGGATCGGCGCCTCCGGGCCGCCGGATGGCTCGTGCTGCGCTTCTCCGAGTTCGACGTGTGGCACCGGCCCGACATCGTCCTGGCGGCCATCCGCGAGGCCCGTCGCGACCGCCGTCCCGCGGCCTGACCCCCCGACCACCCGCGCCGAGGATCGTCGGCCAGCAACTGGTAGCGCGACCGTGCCCCCAGGAGCACGATCCCGCTGCCAGAACGGACGAAGCGGCGAACTGGCAGCGGGAACGGAACCCCACGAGCACGAACCCGCGACCAGAAGGGGACAACGTGGGGGCGAGCCGGAGCGGGGCGGTCAGATGCGGTCGCGGCGGCGGGAGTCGAAGATCGCGGCGACGGGCGCGGCGACGAAGACGACCGCGGCCAGGGCGAAGGCGATGACGGCGACCGCGATGGCCACGCGGAGCCCGGTCACCAGGCCCACGGCGCCGGCGGCCACGCCGACGACGACGAGCAGCGAGGGGCCGATCACCAGGCTGCGTCCGCCGGGCGGGGGCGCGTAGGCCGAGTCGTCGAGACGGGGATCGTCGGGCTCGTCGACGGTCCAGTCGTCGTCGAGGGGGCGCCAGGTCCGGGTCGGCGAGTCGTCGACCACGGCCCGACGGGCCGCGCCGTCGAGCTCGGCGTCGTAGCGCCGCCGCCGCTCCGGATCGCCGATGGTGGCCCAGGCCACGTTGAGGCGGCGCATCTCCTCCTCGGCCCGCCCGAGCTCGGGTGACCCGTCGGGCTGGAGGTCGGGATGGTGGCGCCGGGCCAAGGTGAGGTAGGCGCGCCGGATCTCGGCCGTCGAGGCGGTGCGACCGACGCCGAGCACCTCGTAGTGCGTGGGCCCGCGCCCGCCGGAGCTCACCCGGTCCCGCCGCCGGGCTCGGTGACGGTGCCGTCGGTGGCTGCGGCACGGGCGGCCGGGACGTCGAGCTCGGTGACCAGGCCCGCCGACGCCGCGCCAGCCGGGTCGACCACGACGGTGACCGGGGTCTCGAGCCCCCGCACGACCGAGACGAGCGCCACCGCACGACCGCTCGTGGCGGTGGGACCGGGAGCCGACGCCGGTGGCGGGCCGGCGGGGGCGGCGCTGGTGACGACGCCGACCTCGGCCCCGTCGAGCGCGATGGGTGCACCCACCGGCGGGACCGGCCCGTCGACGACCAGGTGCGCCAGCCGTCGGGGGGTGCGACCGCCCCGCGAGTCGATGCGGGCGACCAGCTCCTGACCCGTGTAGCAGCCCTTGGTGAAGCTCACCGAGCGGGCGATCACCTCGGCGCCGGCCTCACCGGGGATGGTGTCGGCGGTGAGCTCGGCGCCCATGGCGGGGATGCCCGCGTCGATCCGCAGGGCCTCGAGGGCGCGGGGATCGCACATGGGCACGCCGGCGGGCACTGCCGCGTCGGGGCCGAGCAGGTCGAGGCCGACCGACGGCCCCCACCGGACCGGCAGGACCATCACGCCGGGCACCTCGGGTCCGGGGACTGCGGCGCCGGCGGTGGGACGGCCGATGCCGCCCGCGGCGACGAGGTCGACGGGCGGGGGCAGCCCGGGTCCGCGCAGGGCCACGAGCGGCCAGGTGGCGGCCGAGAGCTCGACCTTCGTCCGCAGCCGGAACCGCTCGAGCCGGGCGCGCAGCGCGTGGCCCCACCCGGGGTCGACGTCGAGGACGAACACCTCCTCGGCGACCCGGGTGAGCCGGAACCAGACGTCGACCTTGCCCTGCGGCTGGAGCACGAACGACCAGGCCGAGGACCCGGGGGCGAGCCCGGCGACGTCCTGGCTGAGCTGGCCCTGGAGGTAGGCCGACGCGTCGGGACCCGAGGCGACGACGACGTCGCGCTCGAGCACCACCGCGCCGGCGCCCGTACACAGGAGCTCGGCGCTGCGGTCGAGCGGCTCCGCGGGCTCGGCATCGGTCATCGGGGCTCCAGGGGACGGACGGGTCGGGCGCGGGGGTGCGCCGCACACTGGGACGGCACGAGCCCGCCGTCCCAGTGTGCCGGGACCGCGGCGCCCCCGGGCGCGGCGCTCAGGCGCCGGCGGCGCGGCGCGCGGCGGTCATGCGCCGGGCCGGGACGACCGCGGCGAGGAGGGCCCGGGCCTTGTTGTGGCACTCCAGGTCCTCGTCCTCGGGGACCGAGTCGGCGACGATGCCGGCGCCGGCCTGGATCGAGGCCCGGCCCCGGTCGTCGAGGACCATGGTGCGGATGGCGATGGCCGTGTCGATGTTCCCCGAGAAGTCGATGTAGCCGACGACCCCGGCGTAGGGGCCCCGCTTCACCGGCTCGAGCTCGTCGATGATCTCCATGGCCCGCACCTTCGGGGCGCCCGACACGGTGCCGGCGGGGAGGGTGGCCCGCAGCACGTCGATCGGTGTCCGACCCTCGGCCAGCTCGCCCGACACCTGCGAGGTGAGGTGCATGACGTGGCTGTAGCGCTCGAGGACCATCATCTCGTCGACCCGCTCGGTGCCGAACCGCACCACCCGGCCCACGTCGTTGCGGGCCAGGTCGACGAGCATCACGTGCTCGGCCAGCTCCTTGGGGTGCTCGCGCAGCTCGGCACCGAGGCGGCGGTCGTCCTCCTCGGTGGCCCCGCGCCGCCGGGTGCCGGCGATGGGGCGGGAGATCACCCGCCCGTCGAGGAGCTGCACCATGGGCTCGGGCGAGCACCCGATGAGGGTGAGCCCGGGCTGGCGCACGAAGAACATGTACGGGCTGGGGTTGATCTGGCGGAGCACCCGGTAGACGTCGAACGGGTCGGCCCCGAGGTCGACGTCGAAGCGCTGGGAGAGCACCACCTGGAAGATGTCGCCGGCGAGGATGTGCTCCCGGGCGGCGTCCACCGCCTGCCGGTAGCGCTCGGAGCTCATGGTGGAGGTGACCTCGGGCAGCTCGTCGCCGTCGGGCGGCTCGACCAGGGGCTCGGCGAGGGGGCGGGCGCCATCGGCCGCGAGGCGGTCGAGGCGGGCGATGGCGTCGTCGTAGCGGGCGTCGATCTCGGCCTCGCCGGCGTCCTCGGGGACGATGATCGTCTCGATGAGCGTGACCCGCTGGCGCCAGTGGTCGAACGCGGCGAGCTCGCCGATCACCGACAGGACGGCGTCGGGGTGGCCGCGGTCGTCGGCGGGGACGTGCGGCAGGCGCTCGACCTCGCGCACCACGTCGTAGCCGAGGTGGCCGACGAGCCCGCCGTGCAGGGGCGGCAGCCCGGGCAGGCGGGGTGAGCGGTACCGGGCCAGGAGCGCCTCCACCGCAGCGAGGATGCCCTGGTCGCGGGGGATGTCCGGTGGCAGGTGGCCGCCGACCTCGACGGTGCGACCCCGGGCCGTGAGCGTGGCCACCGGATTGCGGCCGACGAACGACCACCGGCTCCAGCGCTCGCCGTGCTCGACGGACTCGAGGAGGAACCCGGGGGCGTGGTCGCCGCAGAGGCGGGCGAAGGCCGAGACGGGGGTGGTGAGGTCGGCGAGCAGCTCACGCCACACGGGCACGACCGTGTGGTCGCGGGCCAGGGCGTGGACGTCGGCCCTACTCGTCGTCGGCACCGAACGCCCGGTAGAAGCAGCTGTACTCGCCCGTGTGGCAGGCGCCGTCGCCCTCCTGCTCGACCACGAACAGCAGGGTGTCGCCGTCGCAGTCGTAGTAGGCCTCGCGCACGAACTGGCGGTTCCCGGAGGTCTCGCCCTTGCACCAGTACTCCTGGCGCGACCGGCTCCAGAACCACGTGCGCCCGGTGGCGAGCGTCTGGCGGAGCGAGTCGGCGTTCATCCACGCCATCATCAG
>Ga0114946_10002363_pt1 | contig 12953 bp, 9 predicted proteins | sample WalLakDeSediment_FD_88676 | JGI IMG/M metagenome (GOLD analysis project Ga0114946, IMG submission 88676) | Lake sediment microbial communities from Walker lake, Nevada to study Microbial Dark Matter (Phase II) - Walker Lake 11/02/13 Deep Sediment | ecosystem: Environmental > Aquatic > Freshwater...
GACGCCGACGGCGTGGCCGCCTCGCTGAACGAGGCCGACAGCGTGGTGATCGTGCCGGGGTACGGCATGGCGGTGGCCCAGGCCCAGCAGTCCGTGGCGGAACTCACCCGGAAGCTCCGGGCCCATGGCAAGAACGTGCGCTTCGCCATCCACCCGGTGGCCGGGCGGCTCCCGGGGCACATGAATGTGCTCCTGGCCGAGGCGAGGGTCCCCTACGACATCGTGCTGGAGATGGACGAGATCAACGAGGACTTCCCCCGCACCGACGTGGTCATCGTCATCGGCTCCAACGACATCGTGAACCCGGCGGCCCAGGACGACCCCAACAGCCCCATTGCCGGGATGCCGGTGCTCGAGGTCTGGAAGGCCAAGCAGGTGTTCGTCTCCAAGCGTGGCCAGGGCACGGGGTACTCAGGGATCGAGAACCCCCTCTTCTTCCGTGAGAACACCCGCATGTTCTACGGGGATGCGAAGAAGTCCGTGGACGCCCTTCTCCCGCTGCTGGACTGAGGCGCAGCCCGCGCCGCCCACAGCCCGCGCCGCCCACAGCCCGCCGCCCAGCGCCCGCAGCCTGTCGCCCAGCGCCCAGCGCCTACTGAACCCAAGGGACCCTGCCATGAGCGACTCCCCCGCGCACCGCCCCGTGGTGGCCGAGGGCCTCCCCGCCCCCATCGGTCCCTACTCCCCTGGGATGATCTTCGACCGGCTGGTCCTCGTCTCGGGCCAGGGCGCCACCGACCCCGCCACCGGCCGCCTGGCCGGCGCGGACGTGGAGACCCAGACAGAGCAGGTCTTCCGGAACCTGGAAGCGATTCTGAAGGCCGGCGGGTCGGACCTTCAGCACGTTCTGCGATGCGGGGTCTTTCTCGTGGACCTCCGGGACTTCGAGAAGATGAACGCCGTCTACACCCGGGTCTTCGGAGACCACCGCCCCGCCCGCACCACGGTACAGGTAGCCGCCCTCCCCGACCCGGGCCTCCGGGTGGAGATCGACGCCATCGCCTACCGCCCCTGAGACCCGGCGGGGCTCGGGGTAGCCGGGTCATCCGGGTCATCCGGGGTGTTCCAGCTCCGGAGCGCGGCCGCTTCAGCGGGACTCAGCTCCAGCGGGCGGATCCGTCCGCTGGCCAGGAGCGCATCCAGGAACCCTGAGGGCGAGCGTCGATCCCCGGCCAGGTGCCGGCGAGCCTCGTCCAGCACCCCCGGCGGGTAGAGCGCACAGAGGGGCTCCCAGCGATCCTGGACCCGGGGCGCAGCCCCGACGCCTGCGTCCAGGTCCGCCGCAGCCAGGAGGCCCCCGAGGAATCCCTCCGTGACCCCCGGCATGTCCACGGCCAGGACCAGGAGGGCCCGTTCCCCCGCCTGTTCCAGCCCCGCCACGATCCCGGCCAGCGGTCCCAGGCCCGGCACCGCGTCCCTCACGACGGTCACCTCGATCGCGGCATCGGGGTGGGTGTCATCCGGGGGCACGGCGTCCGGAAGCACGGCATCCAGAAGCATGGCATCCAGGGGCCTGGAACCCGGGGGCGCCGCGTCCACGGCGGGGCGCGAGAGGAAGACATCCCGGATCCCGAGCCGCTGGAGGAGACGAATCTGCCGCTGGGCCAGCGTCTCTCCCCCGACCCGGAGGAGCGCCTTGTCCCGCCCCATGCGGGAGGAGCGGCCCCCGGCCAGGACGAGTCCCGCGACCTCCGTCGGGGTCATCCGCCGGCGTCGTCCCCGGGACCGGCGTCACCTGCGGGACCGGCGTCGCCTGCGGGACCGGCGTCGCCCGCGGGACTGGCATGGCCGGCGTCGACGCTGTCATTCGTCCGGGCATCGATCCGCAGCACCCCGTCGGAGAGGATCCGGGCCCGGAGTCCCCCCCGGCCCTTGAGGGCCTCCTCCGTACCGGGGGCGAAGGCGGTGTCCATCCAGAAGCAGGGGCTGCACTCGGCCGACCCCCGGAACCGCACCCCCTGGATCTCGAACCCCCGGTCCATGAGGTCGTTCAGCTCCACCCCCCGGGTGAGGACGTTGCGCCGGAAGGCCCCCGGGTCCCCGTCCACCACCCCCAGCATCCTCGAAACCTCATCGATGACCTCCATGGCCAGGAAGGTGATCTGCCCCTTGTAGTCCTCCTTGTGATCGAAGAACCGGTCGCCCCGGATCCCGCGTCCGGCCACGCACTCCACCTGGTCCACGGCCAGGGTGGGATGCTCCCCCGCGGGCTTTCCGTAGTGCCCGAAGAAGTTGTGGCCCGGCGAGATGAAGAGATGCTCGATGGTGATCATGATCCGGTTGTCCGTGCGGCCATGGCCACCCGCTCCGCGCCGCTGTAGAGGTTGAAGCCGCCTCCCCGGGTGAAGCCCGCCAGTGTCATCTGGAATCGGCGGGCGAACTCCACGGCCAGGGACGAGGGCGCCCCGACGGCCACCACGAAGGGGATCCCCGCCATCAGGGCCTTCTGGAGGATCTCGAAGGACGCCCGACCGCTCACCGTGAGGATGCGGTCCGCCAGGGGGATGCGACGCTCCAGGAACTCGTGGCCGATGAGCTTGTCCACGGCGTTGTGCCGCCCCACGTCCTCCCGGACCCCCAGCAGCTCGCCCTCCGCGTCGAAGAGGCCGGCGGCATGGAGCCCCCCGGTTCGCCCGAACACGGGCTGAGCCCTGCGCAGGCGATCCGGGAGGTCCCGGACCACGGCCGGGGTCACCTGCATCACCCGCCCGTCCACCTCCAGGGGAAGCGGTTCGCATCCCAGGTTCTCCACCGCCTCCAGCGAGGCCTTTCCGCAGATGCCGCAGCTCGAGGTCATGTAGAAGTTCCGGTTCAGGCGTGCGGGATCGAAGGAGGCCCCCGGGCGAAGCCGGACCCCCACCAGGTTGTACTCCTGGGGCTCGTCACCGGCACAGTAGGAGATCTCCACCACCTCCCGGGGGCTCCGGATCAGCCCCTCGGTGAAGAGGAAGCCCACGGCCAGCTCGAAGTCGTCGCCGGGAGTCCGCATCGTGACGGCCACGGACCGGGTCTCCGGGCCCCTCCGGGTGCCCGCGCCCGCCCCTCCCGGGGACCCCGGCTCCGGGTAGAAGGTGACCCGGACCTCCATGGGCTCCTCGGCGGCCACGGCGTCCTCCAGCTCCAGCGCCGTGTCCTCCTGGTTCCGGAAGCGGTGGATGCGCACGCGCCGGGTGTCTCGGCGAGGGATCAGCATCAGGCCAGCCCCACGATGGTGCCATCCTCCTCGACCCGCATCCCCTCGGCCCCGGGCACGAGGGGAAGGCCCGGCATGGTCATCATGTTCCCCGTCTTCGCCACGACGAAGCCCGCTCCCGCCGAAGGCGCCACCTCGCGCACCGTGATCCGGAAGCCCTCGGGGGCCCCCAGGATGGTGGGGTCGTCGGTAAAGGAATACTGGGTCTTGGCCATGCAGACCGGCGCCGTACCGAGCCCCATGGCCTCGCACGCCTGGAGCTGCTGCCGTGCGGCGGGGAGAAAGTCGACGCCGTCGGCCCGGTAGATCTCCCGGGCCACCGTCTCGATCTTTGCCTGGAGGGGCGCATCGTCCGGATAGAGGAAGCGGAAGTCGGAAGCCCCGGCCTCCAGGAGCTCCCAGACCGCATCGGCCAGCTCCAGGCATCCCGTGCCGGTCTGCGTGTAGGGGTCGGAGGGCACGGCCCGGACCCCCAGCTCGCGGCAGGCCTCGACGGCGGCGGCGAGCTCGGCCTCGGTATCGGCGGGAAAGCGGTTCAGCGCCACCACCGGCTCCACCCCGAACTTCCGGATGTTCTCCACGTGGCGGACCAGGTTCGGGAGCCCACGGGCCAGGGCTCCCAGGTCTTCGCGGGCCAGCTCACCCTTCGCCACCCCCCCATGCATCTTCAGGGCCCGGACCGTGGCGGCAATGACCACGGCATCGGGACGGAAGCCGGCGGAACGGCACTTGATGTGGAAGAACTTTTCCGCCCCCAGGTCGGCCCCGAAGCCCGCCTCCGTCACCACCACGTCGCCCAGGGCCAGCCCGGCCCGCGTCGCCACCACCGAGTTGCACCCGTGGGCAATGTTGGCAAAGGGCCCGCCGTGGATCAGCGCCGGCGTCCCCCCCAGCGTCTGTACCAGGTTGGGGGCGATGGCATCCTTGAGCAGCAGGGTCATGGCCCCCTGGGCGTTCAGGTCCCGGGCCCGGACGGGCTCCCCGTCCAGGTTGTAGGCCACCACCGCATCGCCCAGGCGGCGCTCCAGGTCGGCCACGCCCTCGGCCAGGCAGAGAATGGCCATGACCTCGGAGGCGGCGGTGATGTTGAAGCCATCCTCCCGGGGGACCCCGCCGGTCCGCCCTCCCAGCCCGATGACCAGGTTTCGCAGCGCCCGGTCGTTCATGTCCACGGCCCGCCTCCAGACCACGGCCCGGGGATCGATGCGAAGCGTGTTGGGGCGGAAGAGGTGGTTGTCCAGCATGGCCGCCAGCAGCGCGTTGGCCGCCCCGATGGCGTGGAAGTCCCCGGTAAAGTGGAGGTTGATCTCGTCCATGGGGACCACCTGGGAGTAGCCCCCGCCGGCGGCGCCCCCCTTGATCCCGAAGACGGGCCCGAGGCTCGGCTCCCGGAGGCAGATCACCGGATTCCGCTTCCGGAGGGTGAGGGCGTCGGCCAGCCCCACCGAGATCGTGGACTTCCCCTCGCCGGCCGGGGTGGGGCTCATCCCCGTGACCAGGACCAGCTTGCCCGGCGACCCGGACCGGGCCCGGATCACCTCCAGCGGGACCTTGGCCTTGGTATGGCCGTGGGGGAGGATGTCGGTGTCGGAGAGCCCCAGCTTCGCGGCGATCTCGGCAATGGGGCGGATGTCGGCGGACTGCGCAATCTGGATGTCGGTGAGCATCAGGTGGGAAGCGCCTGGATGAGGAGGAGGAGGCCCGGCGCGAGGTCGGGCAGACAGGATGGAAGTCGGGCGGACACGATGGAGGCGGGCGGAGACGGCGGGGAGCCAGGCGGATCCGGATCAGGCCGGATCAGGCTGGCGCGGGGGCCGGGTCGTGGGCCGGGGCGGGGGCGGGCTCGACCTTCTCGAGGCGCACCGCGCAGACCTTGTACTCGGGGCAGCCGGTGAACTCATCCACGGCCTCACCGGTGAGGATGTTGGTCCGTGATTCGGGAAAGTGGAAGGTCATGAAGACGGTGCCCGGGTTCGTGGCCTTCGTGAGCTCGGCCCGAACCTCCACGGAGCCCCGCCGGCTCACCACGTTCACCCGGTCGCCGTGGCGAATCCCCTGCCGGCGTGCGTCCCTGGGGTGGATGCGGAGGGTCTCCTCCTTCGCCTGGTCCAGCTGGACGATGTCGGTGCGGCGGGTCATGGTGCCCACGTTGTAGTGGAAGAGCTGACGCCCGGTGGTGAGCATGACCGGGTACTCCTCGTCGGGGAGCTCCCCCGGCTCCTGCCAGGGGGTGGGCGTGAGGCGGGCCTTCCCGTCGGGCCTCAGCGTCTCGCCCCCCAGGTGGACCACCGGGGTCCCCGGATGCGCCGCATCCCAGCACGGCCACTGGAGGAAGCCCTCCTGGTCCAGCCGCTCGTAGCTCACCCCTCCCCACTTGGGGCTCAGGGCCGCGATCTCGTCCATGACCTTGCCGGGGTTCATCGGGGTGCCGGGGCCGTCGTCGGCTGCCAGGTCCACCCCCATCCGCCGCGCCAGGTCGTTCACGATGTCGCCGTCGGTCCGGGTCCCGGCGATGGGCGCAATGGCCCGGCGGACCCGCTGGATCCGGCGGTCACTGTTCACGAAGGTCCCGGACTTCTCGAGGAAGGTGGTTCCCGGAAGCACCACGTGGGCGAACTCGGCGGTGGGCGTCATGAAGATCTCCTGGACCACCAGGAACTCCAGCGCCGAGAGGGCCGCGGTCACGTGATGCGTGTTGGGGTCCGACTGGGCCACGTCCTCGGCCAGGATGTACATCCCCTTGAGGGTGCCGGCCAGGGCGGCGTCGAACATGTCGGGGATGCGGAGGCCCACGTTCGCCGGAGGCTCCACCCCCCAGCGCGCCCGGTGGGCGGCCCGGGCGGCCGGGTCGGTCACGGAGCGGTAGTCGCTGAAGACGTTGGGAAGCGCTCCCACGTCGGAAGCACCCTGCACGTTGTTCTGCCCCCGGATGGGGCTCGTCCCGGCTCCCGGGCGCCCCAGGTTCCCCGTCATGATGGCCATGTTGATCATGCCGAAGACGGTGTTCGAGCCGTGCCCCGCCTCCGTCACCCCGAGCCCCCAGAGGAACTGGGCGGCCCGGGCCCGGCCGTACATGCGGGCGGCCTGGCGGATCAGCTCCGGGTCCACCCCCGAAATTTCGGCGGCCCACTCCGGCGTGCACGCCTCCATTTCGGCCCGGACCTCCTCGAAGCCCAGGGCGTGGCGCGCCATGAACTCCGCATCCAGGAAACCCTCCTCGATGAGGACGTGCTGCATGGCGTTCATCACGGCCACGTTGGAGCCGGGCCGGAGCGGGAGGTGCAGGTCGGCCAGGTAGGCCAGCTCCGTGTTCCGCGGGTCCAGCACGATGAGCCGGCATCCTTTCAGGACCGCCTGCTTGATCCGGGAGCCGAAGACCGGGTGGGCCTCGGTGGGGTTCGCGCCCACCAGGACGATCAGGTCCGAATGGAAGACGTCCTCGAAGGGGTTGGTCCCGGCCCCGGTCCCCAGCGCCTCGCCCAGCCCATAGGCCGAAGGCGAGTGGCAGACCCGGGAGCAGTTGTCGATGGAGTTCGTCCCCATGACCACCCGGGCAAACTTCTGCATGAGGAAGTTTTCCTCGTTGGTGCAGCGCGAGGAGCTGATGCTGGCAAAGGCGTCGGGGCCGTGCCGGTCGCGGATCGCGGCGAACCGGGTGCTCACGAACTCCAGCGTCTCCTCCCACGAGGCCTCGCGGAAGCCCCCGTCGTCGGTGCGGATCAGGGGCGAGGTGAGGCGGTCGTCGGCGTGGGCGAACTGATGCGCAAAACGGCCCTTGACGCAGGTATGGCCCAGGTTGGCCGATCCGGCCCGGTTGGGCTCGATGTTCACCACCTGGCCGTCTTTCACGTTGACGTTCAGGGAGCAGCCGACGCCGCAGTACGAGCAGGTGGTGGTCACCTGGGTGTCGGGGCGGCCGAAGAGCCGTGTGCCCGGCTCCTCCAGCGCCGCCACCGGGCACTCGAAGACGCACTGTCCGCAGCTGACGCACCGGGCCTCCTCGAAGCCCGTGTCGTTCCCCGCAATGACCCGGGTGTCGTACCCCCGACCCTCCATGGCCAGGATGAAGGACCCCTGCACCTCGTCGCACGCCCGAACGCAGAGCGCGCACCCGATGCACTTGTCCATCTCCAGCTTGATGAAGGGGTGCGAATCATCGCGGGGCGGGGTGTGGACCCGGGGGTTCTCGTAGCGGGGGGTCCGGAGCCCCACCTCCTGCGCCAGGTCCTGGAGTTCGCAGCGCCCGTTGGCCGTGCAGTCCAGGCACTCCAGGGGGTGATCCGAAACGATGAGCTCGGTGATGTTCCGCCGAAGCCGGGTCAGAAGGGGGGAGTGGGTCCGGTAGGCTGCCCCCTCGGCCACGGGGGTGTGGCACGAAGCCACGGGCCGGCGCCCCTCCACCTCCACCAGGCAGGTCCGGCAGGCCCCGTAGGGCTTCATCCGGTCGGAATAGCAGAGGGTGGGGACGTTTCCTCCAGCGGCGCGGAGGGCCGTGAGAACCGTGCTTCCCCGGGGAACACTGACACGGGCCCCGTTCACGGTAACGTTGACGGGTACGGGAAGGCCCTGGGCCGTGGTAATCATGCGCGCACCTCCGGGGTTGCGCCGCCTGCCGAAGGGAGCCGGTGACGTTCCAGCTCTTCGGGGAAGTGGCGCCTCATGGTCTCGATGGGGAGGGGGGTCATGGTGCCCAGGGCGCAGAGGGAGCCCAGCTTCATGGCCTCGCAGAGGTCATCCAGCAGGGCCAGTCGCTCGTCGGTCACGCCCCCCCGGGCGGGGTCCAGCATCTGGTCGAAGAGCTCCGTCCCCCGCACTGACCCGATCCGGCAGGGGAAGCACTTTCCGCAGCTCTCCACTGCGCAGAAGGCCATGAGCCCCCGGCAGATCTCCACCAGGTCGTGCTCCTCCGTGTACACCACGATCCCGGCGTGGCCCAGGATCCCCCCCACCTGGTCCAGCGCCTCGAAGTCCAGCGGGGTATCCAGGTGGGCCTCGGAAAGGATCCCCCCCAGCGGGCCGCCCACCTGCACGGCCTTGAACGCCTTCCCTTCGGCCATCCCCCCCGCCCGCTCGAAAAGAATTTCGCGGAGCGTGACGCCCAGTTCCACCTCGTAGAGGCCGGGGCGGGCCACCGCCGTGTTCAGGCTCACGAGCTTCGTGCCCCGGGAGCGATCGTGCCCCAGCGCCGCCCAGGCCTCGCCCCCGTGTTCCACGATCCAGGGGAGGTTGTGCAGCGTCTCGGTGTTGTTCACCGCCGTCGGGTAGCCCCGGAGCCCCTGCATCGCGGGGTAGGGCGGCTTGAAGCTCACCAGCGCCGGGACCCCTTCCAGCGAGCGGAGAAGGCTCGTCTCCTCGCCGCAGATGTAGGCCCCCTGGCCCTTTACGAGGTGGACCTGGCAGCTGAAGTCGGTGCCCAGGATCCCCTCGCCAATGAGCCCCGCCTCGCGGGCTTCCTCGATGGCCCGGGCCAGGATCCGGTGGGCGCGGGGGTACTCGAAGCGAAGGTAGATGTACGCATCCCGGGCGCCGCAGGCATAGGCGGCCAGAAGGAGCCCCTCGAGCTGGGTGTGGGGATCCCGCTCCACCAGCTCCTTGTCGATGTAGGAGCCGGCGTCTCCCTCGTCGCAGTTGTCCACCACGTAGCGCTGCCCGCTCCCGTCGGGGATCGGGGCCTCGGCCACGGTGCGAAGCTTGAGGCCCGAGGGAAAGCCCGCGCCGCCTCGCCCGCGGAGGCCGCTTCGTTCCACTTCCCCGATGACCTCGTCCGGCGTCATCTCCTTGAGCGCCCGCTCCAGGGACCGGTAGATGCCGGCCCGCCGCGCACCCTCCAGCGCGACCACGTCGCCCCCGAAATGCCGAAGGAGGATGCAGGGCTCGCCGGCTGCGGGGAGGTGCACCGCGTTCCGGGGTTCCTCGAGCCCCAGGTCGGCTCCGTCCCGAAGGTGGGCCACCAGCCGGGCCTCCGCGTCGGAACCGGCCACGGAGACCGGAAGCCCGTTCACCATGACGTTGGGTCCCAGGCCACAGTAGCCGAGGCAGGCCACGTGCTCGAGGCGCGTCCCCTCGGCCGACGTCTCGCTCACCCCCACGTTCAGCGCCGCCGAGAGCCGCCGGGCCAGGGCGTCGCAGCCCCCGTCCGGGGCGGCCCGGCAGGCTTCGCCGTTGCAGACCTTCACCACGTGGCGGGCGGGCGCCGAGTGCCCGGTCTCCTCGTAGAACTTCGCCGTGGCCCGGACATGGGCGAGGGGAAGGTTGAACTGGGAAGCCAGGGCCTGGATGTCGGCATCCTCGACGCAGCCCTTGGCCTCGTGGATCACCGCCAGCTTGTCATAGACCGTGGTGCCCAGGCCCAGGAAACGGTTCTGAAGCGCGATGAGGTTGTCGGACATGGATCGAGACTCCTTCGCCAGCCCCCGGGTGGTCCACCGTCTTCCCCGGGTCGGGGGGTCGTGGCACCCCCTCAGGCCGGAGGGGGGCGGAGGGGCAAGGTGGGACACCGAAGGAAGGACGGCAAGACGAGGGAACCACTGCACTCGACGCGCACGCGACTCGACGCGCACGGGGGGGGAGCTCGTCGACGCGCACGCGGAGGGGCGCTCGCACGGGGAGCCACGGGATCCTCGCGGCCCCGAACGGCGTACAACGCCAAAGTGACCACCAGGCCATGGCCAGATGGTATCCCGGCCCCGTTGCCCCCGCCCCGCCCGAGTGATACCCTCCCGGGTGGACGTTCCGCCTGATTTCATGCGCCTGGACGCAGCCCATGGCGGGCCGGACCCCAGGATCGCCTCCCCTCAGGACCTTGCCATGAACCGACTCCGCCCGTTCTTCCTGCTTCCCATGGCCGCCCTGGTGCTTCCGGGGCTGACCTTCCCGGACCTTGCCCAGGCCCAGGAGCCCCCGCGCACCGTGCAGCCCGGCGCTCCCGGTGAGGGAACCCGGATCCTCACGGCCGCCGACATGGACTTCACCTTCCCTCCCCACGTGGAAGCGGACGTTCACTTCATGCAGATGATGATCGCCCACCATGCCCAGGCCCTGGTGCTGTCGGACATGGTGCCGGACCGGACCGCCCGGGAGGATGTGAGGCTCCTGGCTCACCGGATCCACCTGTCGCAGTTCGACGAGATCCGGCTCATGGCCCAGTGGCTCCATGACCGAGGGGAGGACGTTCCGGACGAGGCGTTTGCCATGGGGTTCCGGCCGGCGGGGCACGGGGAGCCTGCCGATCACGCCGGGCACGCGGGGCACACGGCGCCCGCGGCGCATGACGCCCATGCCGGACATGCCGGACACGGCGCCCCTGCCGCTCCAGCCGATCCCCACGCGGGGCACGCCATGGATGCCATGGATGCCCACGACCACGCATCCATGCCCGGCATGCTCTCGGAGGAGCAGCTGGACCAGCTCGCCGCCCTCCAGGGCGAGGCCTTCGATCAGCTCTTCCTGGAGTTCATGATCTTCCACCACGAGGGCGCGATCATCATGGTTCGCGAGCTCTTCAACTCCGACGCCGGTGGGCAGGAGGGCGAGATGTACCAGTTCGCCTCCCACGTGGACTCGGACCAGCGCATCGAGATCGAGCGGATGCTGGGCATGCTCGCCATCTACGGGTCCTGATCTCCCGGCGCCCGACCCCCCGGGTCCCGGTTTCTCGGGATCCCCTGATTTCCAGTTTCGACCCTACCCAACCCTGAGGAAACGCATGACTCGAGTCTCTCCGACCGGCCCTCGGCCCCTGGCCCGGGGCATCGCCCTGGCCGGCGGCCTTGCCGTGACCGCCGCGCTGCTCGCGGCCCCGTCCCCCGCCCTGGCCCAGGCCCCCGGTACCTGGTGGGATGCCAGCGATCCCCGCATCGGACTCGGTGCCGGGTGGACGGATGCCGAGACGGCCATCTCGAACATGGAGCTGATCTCCACCACTCCCCGTCCGGCGGGGTTCTTCGACCCCGAGAACGTGGGGAACCTGGGGCTCGCCAACTCCGACCTGGCCTTCCAGGGCAACCTGGTCTTCGTGGGCAATTTTGCCGGCTGGAACGCCTACGACATTTCCGACCCGGCGAACCCCCGGCTCCGGACCTCGGTTCTCTGCCCCGGAGGGCAGGGTGACCTTTCGGTCTACCGGAACCTCCTGTTCATGTCCGTGGAGGCGGCCAACGGGCGCATCGACTGCGGCACCCAGGGAGCTCCGGGGCCCGTGAACCCCGAGCGGTTCCGCGGCATCCGCGTGTTCGACATCTCCGACCTGGACAACCCGGTGCAGGTGGCCGCCGTGCAGACCTGCCGCGGCTCCCACACCCACACGCTGCTCGAGGACCTGAGCGACCCGGACCACATCTACGTCTACAACTCCGGCGCCGCCGGCGTGCGCTCCCCCGAGGAGCTGGACGGGTGCATCGGGACCGTGCCCGAGGAGGATCCGGATGCCTCGGCCCTCTTCCGCATCGAGGTCATCAAGGTGCCCCTGGCGAGCCCCCAGGACGCCCACATCGCGAGCCAGCCGCGGCTCTTCGCCGACCGCCAGTCGGGCGACATCGCCGGCCTCTGGCCCGGAGGCGACCACGGCGAGGGCACGCAGCGCTCCGCCATGACCAACCACTGCCACGACATCACCATCTACCCCGAGCTGGGGCTGGCCGCCGGCGCCTGCTCCGGGAACGGGATCCTGCTGGACATTTCCGACCCGGTGAACCCGGTCCGCATCGACGAAGTCGTGGACACGAACTTCGCCTACTGGCACTCGGCCACCTTCAACAACGACGGCACCACCATCATCTTCACCGACGAGTGGGGCGGCGGCACCTCCCCCCGGTGCCGGGAGCAGGACCTCCCCGAGTGGGGCGCCAACGCCTTCTTCCGCGTGGTGGATGGCCGGATGCAGCATGTCGGCTACTACAAGCTCCCCGTCCCGCAGACCGAGACCGAGAACTGCGTGGCCCACAACGGCTCGCTGGTCCCGGTGCCCGGCCGCGACATCAAGGTGCAGGCGTGGTACCAGGGCGGGGTTTCCATCTTCGACTTCACGGATCCGACCAACCCCTTCGAGATCGCCTACTTCGACCGGGGCCCGATCTTTGAAGACCGGCTCGCCACCGGGGGGCAGTGGTCCACCTACTGGTACAACGGGCTCATCATCGGCTCGGAGATCGCCCGGGGGCTGGACGTGCTCCGGCTGACCCCCAGCGAGCACCTCACCCAGAACGAGATCGACGCCGCGAACCTGGTGTCGTGGGACGAGTTCAACCCCCAGCACCAGCCCCGGGTGGAGTGGCCGGCCCATCCGGCCGTGGCCCGGGCCTACACGGACCAGCTCGTCCGGAGCGGCGCCATTTCCGGTGACCAGCGCCAGATGCTCTTCCAGGTCATCGACCGCTTCGAGGCCGGTGGCGCCGATCGGGCCACCGCCGTGGAGACCTTCGCCAGGCGGCGGACATGCTGGTGGATGGAGCCTCCATGGCATCGGGACAGGACCAGGTGCGCATGCGGCGCCTGGCCGAGACCCTGCGTTCCCTGGCCAGCGCGGAGCAGAACTAGAAGCAGGACCAGAACCAGCGGCAGAACCAGCGCCAGAACCAGCGCCAGAACTAGCGCCAGACAACTGGCCTGAAGTTCGGGGCGCCGCGGGTCCGGAGGAATGGACCCGCGGCGCCCCGTTTTCTGTTGCCGCTTCGGGAGCTCTCTCGCGCATCCATCGCCGTCGCTGCCACGGGGTCCTGGCTCCCTGGACCCGGCCGGAGGCGGGACGCGCCCGCGATCGCGC
>Ga0114946_10002364_pt1 | contig 12951 bp, 8 predicted proteins | sample WalLakDeSediment_FD_88676 | JGI IMG/M metagenome (GOLD analysis project Ga0114946, IMG submission 88676) | Lake sediment microbial communities from Walker lake, Nevada to study Microbial Dark Matter (Phase II) - Walker Lake 11/02/13 Deep Sediment | ecosystem: Environmental > Aquatic > Freshwater...
CAGGGACGAGTCCCTGCACTCTGTTCGGACAGCCTATCCTCCGCCCTTAGTGTACTTGGAGATGGTATCTTCAAGCTGCATGAGCAGGCTCATGTCACCCTCGATCTTCAGCTTCCCGTCAGTCCAGGCCTTGATCTTCTCCAGCTCACCCCGCTGCATCTTTCCCCAGTCCTCGGCTGACACGATCATGGTGCAGTTGGGGTTCTCCACGCAGCCGTCGAACTTGGTGGCCGCTCCCTTGTCGCACACCAGATACCAGTCGCTCCCTCCTGGGCCGGTGAGGCGAAACTGGACTGTCACCGCTATCTGGTCGACTCTGGTCATCTCCCTTGCCGGCGCTCCGGGGCTGGGCAGATTCAAGAGGCCGGCCAATCTCTGGTGCCCCACTGTATTGTGCTCGCTGGCGTTGCCCGGGATGGCGATGCCCATTTTCTTGAAGTTCTTGAAGATCTTGGCCATGACAATGCCGAAGTAGAGGGCGGCGACGACTTCCTGGTAGAAGAGGTTCTTCGCCTTGTAGCTGGTGAGTTCCTCGTAGCGTTTGACGGTCTCTTCCCTGGTGGGGCTGCCCTCGGTGCGGGGGAAGCCATAGCCGTCGCTGTGCTGCCAGTCGCAGAACAGGAACCAGGCCAGGTCGGCCTCAGGGTCTCCCAGGAAGGACATCTCCCAGTCAAGTATCGCGACGACGTCGAAGGTCTCCTCGTTGTACATGGTATTGGGCAATCTGGGGTCACCCCAGCAGACACTTACCTTTTCCGGCGCATAGCGGTGGTCCTTGAGCCACTGCAGGCCGGCCTCCAGTGTGGGCTGGGCGTCACCCTCTTTCATCCAATTGAGGTACATGTCCAGGTACTCCACCTGACGGTCAACGGGACCGGTGCCGGACTTCGGGACACCGAGGAAGGAGAAACCCAGCTTCTTCCAATCCAGCATGTGCACCTTGGCCATGTTCTCCACCGTGCCCCACCACATCTTGGCCCGCTGCTGCGGCGTGGCGTTGAAGTACACCCCGAAGGTGTGGTAAGGAGGGAACTCGGGCGGTACTATGCCCTTCAGCTTGGCCATGACGTAGAAGGGAGATCCCAGCAGGCTGGAGTCTTCTTCCAGCCAGAGCATCTTGGGTACCGGCACATTGGCTTCGCCCAGAGTCTTCATCACCATGAACTGCTTTCTGAGGGCGTACTCGGGGAATACAGGGTAGGCTTTGGGGGGCATGCGGAGGACCATGCCTTCTGAGAAGGACTTCTTCCCTTCCTTCCACGTCGCGTCGAAGAGCATGGTCTCGTTGGAGAATCCGGCTCCGGACCGGGCCATGTTCTCCAACGTCAAGCCTTTGGCTTTGGGCATCTTCTGCTGCAGCCAAGACATGATCTTGGCCTGCAGCTCGGCAGCATCCATCTGTCTCGCCTGCATTTAATGTGATCCCCCTTTCTGATCGGCTGAATCCGCAATGGGACGTGGCTGGACTTGAGACATGGAGTAGTAGTATACCCCGAACCAGGTCACCAAGAAATCCCCCTGCTCTCAAAGGACAAGGGGGTGAAGGCAATCACGATTCTCTGGTCAGGGGAGGATAGCTCAGGAACAGAAGGATGTCTGTCAGGAATTGCCTGACAGTGGATGATGGAATGGAACGAAGAAGGGCGACCGAGCGGTCGCCCTTTGGCTGTCTCGACATCTGGCACGGCGCGCCGTGCCCCCGCGTTAGAATTGTTCCAGGAGGCCGGATATCTGCTTGAAGGTGAAGACCGGCCCGTCCTTGCAGACGTATTTGTCGCCCACGTTGCACCGGGCGCACTTGCCCAGACCGCACTTCATCTTGCCTTCCAGCGTAGTGACAATCTGCTCATCGGCAAAGCCCAGCTTCTTCAGCTCGGTCAGTGTGAACTTGATCATAATGGGCGGGCCGCAGATGATGGCCACGGAGTTGGCCGGAGAGAGCTGCAGCTCCTTGACTACTGCCGGGATCAGGGCCACCCGGCCGGTCCAATTGTCATCCTTGGCATCAACGGTCAGTTCCAGCCTGGTCTTGGGCGCCGCCGCCCAGGTATCGAACTCGTTGGCGAACACCAGGTCGGAGGGCGTCCGGGCCCCGTTGAGAATGAACAGGTCCCCGTAGTCGTTCCGGTGGTCCAGGATGGTAAGGATAATGGGCCGCAGCGGCGCGAAGCCGATGCCGCCGCCGATGATATGGATGTTCTTGCCCTTGAACTGGTCCATGGGGAAGAAGTTGCCGAATGGACCTCTGACGCCTACCGCAGCGCCCGGCTCCAGGTCATGCATGGAACTGGTGACCGTGCCTACCTTTCTCACGGCTACCTCGATGGGCCCCTTGCGGTGGGCCACCGAGGTCAGACCGAAGGGCGATTCGCCGGTGCCGAAGGCGGAAACGAAAATGAACTGCCCCGGCTTGTAGTCGAACTTGGCCTTGAAATCGGCATCATTCAGTTCGATCTGGAAGAGCCTGACGTCAGGCGTCAGATCGATCACGTTCTCGAGTGTTGCCAAGTGTGGGAGGAGAGGATTCTTGTTGTTACTCACCTTTGGCCCCCAGTTTCTGGACGTCTTGTATGATCTCGCGGATGTCTATGTTAACCGGGCAGGACTTCACACATCTGCCGCAGCCGATGCAGTGACTGACGCCGAATTGCTCCGGGAAGTAGAGGAGCTTGTGGGCAAACCTCTGTCTCATACGGGTGCCCTTGTTGGCGCGGGGATCATGACCGCCGGCGATCTTGGTGAACCCGGCAGACTGGCAGCTTTCCCAGCTCCGTACCCGATCTGTCTTGCCTTTGTTCGGATAGTCTCTGATGTCGAAGCAGTAGCAGGTCGGACAGACGTAGGAGCACATGTTGCAGTGTATGCAACGATCCGCCAGCCGGTTCCAGTACGGATCTTCGAAGTTCTGGCGCAGTTTTACGTTCACGTCCTTGGCTGGGACCGTGGCCACCTCAGCCGCTTTCGGTTTGGCCTCGCCGCTCTCAGACAGCGTCGAATCCGGCAGCAGGGCCTTGCCCTTCTCCGTGAGGACCTGCACCAGGTAGCCATCCTTCACTTCGGTGAGCATGATGTCGAAGCCGGACGGATCATCCGGGCCGCTGCCCATGCTGGAGCAGAAACACTCGGCGCAGGCCTTCAGACAGGAGATGCCGACCAGGGCGGTCTTGTCACGGTGTTCCTTGTACAGAGGATCGGTGGGATCTTCCAGAAATGGCTTGTCCAGCGCGACGACGCCCTTGGCATCGCAGGGGCGCATCCCGAAGATCACGGTCTCTTTCTCCACCCGCGCCGGCGTCAGCTCAACGCCGCCGTTCTTCTTCTCGATGCTGAACAGCACCTCTGTGGGTGGGAAGAGAAACTCCTTCGGCGACAGGTCAGTGTTGACATAATCCGAGACAATGTCCTCCACCCGGCTTATCTCTTTGAAGAGTATCAGATCATCGACTTTTGTCGGAGCCACCAGGCGCCGGTTGTCGCGCACCTTGTTCAGCCAGGAGTTGAGGTCTTTCTTCGAGATGTACTTGCTCATTCGGCCACCCCCAGCTTCTCATCCTTCTGGAATGTGGCAAGCGGCTGCGGCGTCTCCGGATCGAGGCCGGGTTGGAACTTGAAGAGCTTCATCACTTCTTTCTCCAGCTTGCGGTTCAGCAGGCTGAGCGGGATGTTGACCGGGCACACTAACTCGCAGGCGTAGCAGCCAATGCACCGCCCTCCCAGATGATAGGCCCGGATAGTGTTCCACATTTCGTTCTCGCCTGGGGCTATCCTGATGCCCACCCAAAGCGGGTCGAGCCGGTCTACGAAGCATTCGCTGCAGTAGCAGCCGGGGCAGGCCTGGCGGCAGGCGTAGCAGCGGATGCAGCGGCTGAACTCCTTCTCCCAGAAGGCGCGCTTTTCTTCCACTGACTTGCCTTCCATCGCGGCGACATCGGGGTAGGCGTCAGCCGGAGGTTCTACCTTCTTGGCCTCGCCGATCAGCACGTCATAGATCACCGGCGTGCGCTGCTGGCAGAGCTGACAGGCATCGCGCAGCTTGTCGCCGGGCTTGTTCCAGTCGGTCTTGACCAGTCCGGGGCAGGCCACACCGATGATGAAGAGCTTGTCCCGGGCTATCTGGTGCTCGTTGATGAGGAGGTTCACGGCGCGGGAATCACAGGCCTTGACCACGATGCCCGTCACCTTGTCCTTGCGATTCAAGAGATATCTTACCAGGTTGTGCCGGCAGGTTTGATCGAAGATCAGCCTGTCGGCGTCTTTGGCGTTATAGGCGAACATAGGCCGGGCGTTCTTCTCGTCGGTGGCGCGCTCATAGCCGATGACGCAGTCCACCTTCTTGCTGTCCAGGAGTTCCTTGGCCTTGCTGCGAATCTGTTCAGTCTCGTTCATCGCGTTGCCTCTGGAGCCAGGGCTTTCCGGGGACCAAGCTTGGTCAGGTCATTGGTGAATGAAGTGACTACCTGGGACCACCGCTTGCCTTCGGAGGCGGAGACCCATTCCACCCGGAACCTGGCGCTTTCGATCCCCAGATAGTCCAGGAACGGCTTGAGCAGTGCGAACCGGCGGCGGGCATAGTAGTTGCCCTCAGTGTAGTGGCAGTCACCGGGGTGACAGCCGGCAATCAGAACACCGTCGGCGCCCATCTGGAAGCTCTTGACTATCAGGAGTGGGTCCACCCTGCCGGAGCAGGGCACGCGGATGATGCGGATGTTCGTGGGATAGGTGATGCGGCTGGTGCCGGCCATGTCGGCTCCGGCATAGCTACACCAGTTGCACAGGAACCCCACGATTCTAGGTTGAAATTCTATTGCCATAACGATACCACCTCGGCCAGTAATTGCTGCTGGGTGAATCCACGCAGATTAGCGGCTCCAAATCTACAGGCGGCCACGCACAGACCGCAGCCCTTGCACAAGCTCTCGTTGGTTACCGATACGGTGCGGCCATCCCTCAGCTTCTGAGACTCAATGGCGCTGAAGGGACAGACGTCCTGGCACAGCAGACAACCGCTGCACTTCGCCTGGTCGATGGAGGACACCATGGGGTCGCTGGTCAGGAACTCCTGGCTGAAGAGAGCGGCCACTTTGGCCGCGGCGGCGCCGCCCTGAGCCACCGACTCGGGAATATCTCTGGGTCCCACGCACGACCCGGCCAGGAAGATGCCGTCGGTCTGAGTCTCCACCGGGCGCAGCTTGGGATGGGCCTCGATGAAGAAGTTGTTGGTGTCGTAGCTCACCTTGAGCGTTTGCGCCAGGTGTGCGGCGCCTTCGTTGGGCTCAGCCGCGGTAGCCAGCACCACCAGATCGGCGGCGATCTCCACCGGTCTCCCGATCAGAGAGTCCTCACCGCAGACCATTACCTTGTCGCCATCCTGGTAGAGTTTGGAAACCCGGCCGCGCAGCCACAAAGTGCCATATTCCTGCTGGGCGCGGCGGGAGAATTCGTCGAAGTCCTTGCCGCCGGCCCGGATGTCGATGTAGAAGATGTAGCACTGGACGTGCGGGTCATGCTCCTTGAGCATGATGGCCTGCTTCGCCATGTACATGCAGCAGAACTTGCTGCAGTAGGCGTGGCCCTTGAGTTCGTCCCTTGACCCGACGCAACTGATGAAGACCACAGTGTGCGGATGCTTGCCGTCGGAGGGGCGCAACACTTCTCCGCTGGTGGGGCCTGACGCGCTGAGCAGTCGCTCCAACTGAAGGCCGGTGACCACGTCCGGCAAACGTCCGTATCCGAACTCGCCGTAAGCCTTGGGGTCAGAGGTCTTGTATCCAGTGGCCACCACAATGGAGCCTATCTGGTAAGTGAGGACCTCGTCTTTCATGGAATGATCGATGGCGCCGGCCTGACACAGCCTTTCGCATTCGCGGCATTCTGAGCAGACGCCACAGGCCAGGCAGCGTTTGGCCTCTTCCTGGGCTTGCTCCGGCGTGAATCCCAATTCCACCTCGGCGAAGCTCTTGATGCGCTTTTCTGCCGGCATTTCCGCCATCTTCAGGCGAGGCATCTCGGGATACTCTTCTTTCAGCGCCTCGATCTCTTCCTCGCTGGGTTTCTTGGCCTCTGCCTTTGGTTCGGCTGTTGTCGGCAGCGGCTCTCCCTTGAGGTACGCGTCGATGGAGCCGGCGGCTTTGCGGCCGGAAGCCATGGCGTCAACCACCATCAGCGGGCCGGTGACGGCGTCGCCGCAGGCGAAGACGCCCTGGATGTTGGTGGCCAGGCTGGCCTCGTCGACCTTGACGGTGCCTTTGCCCGAGACGGCTACATTCAAATCCTTGGCGAAAACCAGATTGGGCGCCTGGCCGAGGGCCGGGATGACTGTGTCTACGTCCAGCTTGAACTCAGAACCGGCGATGGGCTCCGGGCGGGGCCTGCCGCTGGCATCAGGCGTGCCCAGCTTCATCCTCACGCATTCGATGGCCTTGACCTTGCCGCCCTCAGCGATGACCTTGGTGGGAGCGGCCAGGAGCATGATCTCAATACCTTCTTCTTCGGCGGCCAGGATTTCGGTCTCGTTCGCCGGCATCTCGTCCCGGCCGCGGCGGTAGACGATGGTGACGGTGCTGCCCAGGCGGCGGGCCACTCTGGCGGCGTCGATGGCCGTGTTGCCACCGCCGATGACGGCGACGCGCTGGCCGATGTCGGCCTTCTGCCCGAGGTTGACCGCTCTGAGGAAGTCAACGCCATGGAACACGCCCTCAGACTCTTCGCCGGGCACGTTCAGCTTAAGGCTGTTGTGAGCGCCGCTCGCCATGAGGATGGCATCGAACAGCTTCTGGAGTTCGACCAGCTTCGGCTTCTCGCCGACCCTGGCGTTGGTGATTATCTCAACTCCCAGCTTCTGGATGTACTGGATATCCTTGCTGAGTATGTCGCGGGGCATGCGGTACTCGGGGATGCCTACCCGCACCATGCCGCCGGGTTCCGGCAGTGCCTCGAATATCGTTACCTGATGACCCGCCAGCGCCAGGTCGTGTGCTGCCGTCAAACCGGCGGGACCGGCTCCGATAACGGCCACCCTCTTGCCGGTCTTCGTGATCTCGGGAACCGGCAGACTATCAATGTCATACTGGTCGGAGGCAAATCTCTTGAGGGAGCAGATGGACAGAGGCTGGTCGACGTAGCCCCGCTTGCAGGCCTGCTCGCACGGATGGTAGCAGACGCGGCCCAGAACCGACGGCAAGGTGTTGGTGCGCCGGATCAGCTCATAGGCTTCCTTGAACTTGCCGTTGGCGATCAGGGCCAGATATCCCTGAACATCCATGTGAATGGGGCAGGTGGTCTTGCAGGGAGGCGTTTCCCTCTTGTCGATGACAAACTTGTTCGGTACAGCTTGTGGGAACGGTATGTAGATGGCCTTGCGCTTCCCCAGTTCCATGTTGAACTCGCTGGGCACTTCCACCGGACAGCCCTTGGTGCAGTCGCCGCAGGCGGTGCATTTCTTGAGATCGACATAGCGTGCTTTCTGCTTGATCTTGACTTCGAAATTGCCCACGAATCCCTTGACCTCTTCTACCTCAGCGCAGGTAAGGAGCGTGATCTTGGGATGCTGGGCAACGTCCACCATCTTCGGCGTGAGGATACAGGCCGAGCAGTCGAGAGTGGGGAAGGTCTTGTCCAACTGGGCCATGCGCCCGCCGACGGTTGGCTCTCTCTCTACGAGGACGACCTCGTGACCGGAGTTGGCTATGTCCAGCGCGGCCTGAATGCCAGCAATGCCGCCGCCGATTACCAAGGCCCGCTTGGTGAGGCCGAAGCGCTTGGGGAAGAGGGCTTCGTCGCGGCCCACTTTGGCCACGGCCATCCGCACCAGTTCGATGGCCTTGTCAGTGGCCGAGTCCTTGTTGTTGCCGTGGACCCAACTGCAGTGCTCGCGCAGGTTGGCGATTTCCAGCAGGTACGGGTTCAGACCGGCCTGCGCCACGGTCTTGCGGAACGTGTTCTCGTGCATTCGCGGTGAGCAGTTTCCGATGACCACCCGGTTCAGGCGGTTCTTGACGATGGCGTCGCGCACCGAAAGCTGGCCCGGTTCGCTGCAGGTGTACTTGTTGGCATCCACGAAGGCCACCATGGGCATCTTCTTGGCCGCCTCCAGCACCTTGTCGATATTGATGGTGCCGCCGATGTTGGCTCCGCAGTAGCAGATGAAAACTCCGACTCTAGCCATAAACCTGTTCCCTCTAAGCCAATCCCTTGTTCTTCAGCGCGGGCATCGGGTCGACGATATGCTTGTCCAGATGGAGTTGGTGGGGGGACAGCCCCATTGCCAAGCCTGCGAGTTGAGTGAAGTAGAGAATGGGAATCTTGATCTTGCTGCCGAATTCCTGATTAATCGCTTCCTGATATGCGTCCAGGTTGAACTGGCACATCGGGCAAGCCACGGCCAGGCAATCGGCTCCCAGTTGCTGTGCCTGAACCAGAAGCCGATGCGACAGCTTCAGCACGATGTCCCGCCTGGTAAGCGGCAGGCTCGCCCCGCAGCAGGCCGTCTTGAAGTCCCAGTCCAGCGGCTGAGCCCCCAGCGTGACCATCAACTTGTCCATCATCTGGGGGTTCTCCGGGTCGTCGAACTTGGTGATCTCGTATGGGCGGACCAGCATGCACCCGTAGTAGGAAGCCACCTTCAATCCCTTCAGGGGCTTGCTGACCACCATGGTCTTCCTTCGCTCGTAGAGTATCTGCAGCAGATGCACTACCTCAGCGGTGTTGCTGAAGTCTTCGCCCACCAGAGCCTTGACGGCGTCCAGCTTGGCCTTGTCGGCCAACTCGTGCTCGGTGACCTTCAGTCTATTGAAGCACATTGCGCACGCCACGGCCAGGGGCTTTCCCATCTTCTCGGCTGTCCTGAGGTCGCGGGCAGGCAGCGTGATGGCCAGCATCTCGTTAGTGGTATGGGCAGACGAAGCTCCGCAGCAGGTCCAGTCCTTGAGTTCCTCCAGCCCTACACCCAGCTTCTCGCACACGGCGCGCGCCGAGACATCGTATTCCTTTGCTGTGGAATGCAGCGTGCAACCCGGATAGTAGGCGTATGCGTTAGTGCTCATCCTAGTGCCCGCCCTCTGCTTTGACCGTGGTCGGATTCTCTGGCCTTGTGCTCTTGGTCTTGCTGAAGACATTCTTGACCCAGGCCGACCCTTCGACTTTGGGGGGCATGATTGCCAGCTTCCCTTTCGAGAGCATGGTCTGCGCCAGGCCCAAGTTGGCAAACAGATTCCGGCTCTTCACGGTGTACGTAGCGGTCAGGGTGAACTCATGGGCTCGGCCGTACCGCCGTATGGTGTTGAGGAAGGTACGATGGAACAGGTCAATGTGCTTCTCGGCAGGCAGGCTCCCCTCGGCCACCGCCAATATCCTCAGCGACTCCATAACCTTGGCGATGTCGATCTTGGCCGGGCAGCGTGATGAGCAGGTCTCGCAGGAGACGCACAGCCAGATGGTGGTGCTCTGCATGACCTCTTTCTTGAGACCGAGTTGGATGAAGCGCATGATTTGACGGGGGCCCAGATCCATGGCGTAGTCAATTGGGCACCCGGCACTACATTTGCCGCACTGGTAGCAGTCGAGGATTCGCTGGCCGCTTTGCTTCTCAACAAAGGTTCGGAGGTCGCTGACGGGCGAGGGTGTTACAGCAGCTCCAGTCGCCATGAACTCTATTCTCCCCTCGAAAAGACTCATTTCATGCAAGTGGGCGGTTTCAGCACCGCCCGCTCAGCATTGTCTTTGCGTGTCATATCTAGTTTACGACAAACGTAACTTGACCGCAAAGTGAAGCCGAACGTACCCGGTCCGATGGCTCCCTGGCACTAGGCAAACACGCCTTCGAGCTCAGCCAGCAGTTGCTGCTGCGTGAATCCGCGCAGGTTGGCTGCTCCGAAGCGACAGCCGGCGACGCACAGGCCACAGCCCTTGCACAGGCTCTCGTTGACCACCGCTACCGTGCGGCCGTCTCGGAGGACCTTGGTGTCGATGGCCTTGAAGGGGCATATCTTGGTGCAGAGCAGGCAGCCGCTGCATTTGGCCTGGTCAATAGAGGAGACCATGGGGTCAACGACGAGGAAGTCTTGCCCGAAGAGCGCGCACACCTTGGCCGCCGCTGCGCTGCCCGAGGCCACAGACTCCGGTATGTCGCGTGGGCCGACCGCAGCGCCCGTGACGAACACCCCATCGCTCATAGTCTCGACAGGGCGCAGCTTGGGGTGCGCTTCGATGAAGAATTCGTTGATGTCATAGCTGACCTTGAGCGTCTGGGCCAGGGTTGACGCCCCTGCGCTGTGCTCCATGCCGATGGCCAGCACCACCATATCCGCTGGGATCTCGATCATGTCGCCGAGCAGCGTGTCCTCGCCCCGGACAATCAGCTTGCCGTCTTCCTGGCGTATCTTGGAGATCTTGCCTCGGATGTACGTAGCGCCGCTCTCTTGAGCGCGCTTGTAGAATTCCTCGTAGTCCTTGCTGACGGCTCTGACGTCCATGTAGAAGACGTAGCAGTTGGCTTCAGGATCGTGTTCCTTGAGCATGATGGCATGCTTGGCGATGTACATGCAGCAGACCTTGCTGCAGTAGGAGTGGCCCCGCTGCTCGTCCCTCGATCCGATGCAGGTCATGAAGACCACTTCCTTGGGGTGGGCTCCATCCGAGGGGCGCTTGACCTCGCCGTTGGTGGGCCCGGAGGCGCTCATCATGCGCTCGAGTTCGAGCCCCGTGATGACGTCGGGGTACACGCCCGCACCCAACTCCGTATAGCCCTTGGGGTCGAACGGCTGATACCCGGTGGCCACGATGATGGCCCCGAACTTGTCTATGATCACTTGGTCAGTCTGTTCCCAGTCGATGGCCTGAGTCGGGCAGATCTTCTCGCAGATACGGCACTGAGGAGGAGCCTTGCCTTCCTTTCCCTCAGCTTCCCAGCGGAGGTACTTGGTGTAGCGGCAGTTCTCGGTGTCGACCACCGGCTTCGGAGGTACAGCCTGCGGGAACGGGATGTAGATCGCGGGACGTTTCCCCAGCTTCAAGTGAAATTCCGAATCCGCCTTGACGGGGCATTTCTGCCAGCAGGTGCCGCAGCCCGTGCATTTGGCGTGATCCACCTTGCGCGCCTTCTGCGTGATGCTGACCTCGAAGTTGCCCACGAAGCCCTTGACCTCTTTGACTTCAGCAGAGGTCATCAGGGTGATGTTAGGGTGCTGGGCCACGTCCACCATCTTGGGGGTGAGAATGCACGATGAACAGTCTAGAGTGGGGAAGGTCTTGTCCAGTTGGGCCATGCGCCCGCCTATGGTGGGCTCGCGTTCTACCAGAACGACCTGGTATCCGGCATTGGCGATGTCTAAAGCGGCCTGAATGCCCGCAATGCCTCCGCCAATGATCAGGGTCTTCTTCGTCACGGGCACCTTCTGCGGGAATAGCGCCTCGTGGCGGGATACCTTGGCCACTGCCATTCGGATCAGATCGATGGCCTTCTGGGTGGCATCGTCTTTGGCATCGCTGTGGACCCAACTGCAGTGCTCTCGCAGGTTGGAGACCTCCATGAGGTACGGATTCAATCCGGCGGCGGCCACGGTCTTGCGGAACGTATTCTCGTGCATGCGAGGCGAACAAGCGGCAATGACCACGCGGTTCAGACGGGTCTTCTTGATAGCATCTCGAATGGCAGCCTGACCGGGTTCGCTGCAGTTGTACTTATTCTCTTCAACGTGGGCCACCATTGGCATTTTCTTGGTCGCCTCGATGACCTTGGGGATGTCCACCGTTCCGGCGATATTGGTGCCGCAGTGGCAGATGAAGACTCCAATCCTGGCCATGGTCCTTCTACTCTACTTCCTCGGTAACTGTCTAGTACCCTGTAACATCATTTCTATCGGTTGCCTCTTTCAACCCCCTTGATCCCCCACTCATGGGGGACCCTCTGCGCGCCCCGTCTGTCATTCCGCGCAAGCGGGAATCCAGATGTAGGGTGGGTAGAGCGAAGCGAAACCCACCGACATTTCTTCAAGGTTCCTTTTCAACCCTCCTGATCCCCAACTCCCGGCAGGAAGGATCCTTGTACCTCTTTCTGGCCGATAGGGCAGTCGCAAACCCGCCATAATGGAATATCTAGATGTCATAGTGACCCTGCCAGCAGCTCTGAGATGTCCTTGACTTCGATCCTGCCGAGCCTGTCTGTGGTCAGAACGCTGTCCTCGAAATTGAGGATGCAGTACGGGCACGCCGCCGCCAGTATGCCGGCTCCGGTGCCTGCCGCCTGGTCCAGCCGCAGGTCGGAGAGCCTCTCACCCTTCTTGGTCTCCATCCAGATTCGCCCGCCGCCGCCGCCGCAGCACAGGCTGTCGGGCCCATAGTCGGGCATCTCCACCAGTTCAATGCCGGGGATGCTTTTCAGCACCTCACGCGGCGCATCGTAGACGCCGCTGTGACGCCCCAGATAGCACGGGTCGTGGTAGGTCACCTTGGCATCTACGGCCTTCGTGGGCTTCAATCTGCCGTCTTTGATGAGCTGCGCCATGAACTCAGTGTAGTGGATGACCTCGAAGCTGCCGCCGAGCTTGGGATACTCGTTCTTGAACGTGTAGTAGCAGTGGGGCGAGGTGACGACGATCTTGTTGATGCCGCTCTCAGCGAAGGCGGCGATATTGCTTTTGGCCAGCTTCTCGAAGAGGCTCTCATTTCCTGCCTTGCGCACGCTCTCTCCGCAGCAACTCTCCCTGGCCCCGATGACGGCGAACCTCACCCCGGCCTTGTGGAGCACCTTGGCGGTGGACCGGGCTATCCTTTGAACGTTGGGGTCATAGGCCGGTATGCAGCATGAGAAGTACAGTATTTCAGCATCCTTCGTGACGGGCGTGACCTCCGGAGAATTGATCCAGGCTGTGCGCCTCTCCGCCGGTTCCCCCAGCGGATTGCCTGTGCCGGCGATGTTCTTCAGTGTCACCCTCAGTGAGTCCGGAAGGTGCCCGG
>Ga0114946_10002365_pt1 | contig 12947 bp, 11 predicted proteins | sample WalLakDeSediment_FD_88676 | JGI IMG/M metagenome (GOLD analysis project Ga0114946, IMG submission 88676) | Lake sediment microbial communities from Walker lake, Nevada to study Microbial Dark Matter (Phase II) - Walker Lake 11/02/13 Deep Sediment | ecosystem: Environmental > Aquatic >...
CATCGTTTCCATTGAGGACCTGGCTCCTGGCACCATCCTTCCCATCGAGGACCTGGCTCCCGACACCGTCCTTCCCATTGAGGACCTGGCTCCTGGCACCATCCTTCCCATCGAGGACCTGGCTCCCGACACCGTCCTTCCCACGGAGGACCTGGCTCCTGGCACCATTATTTCCATCCCGGACCTCTCTCCCGAAGTCGTCGTCTCCATCGAATCCCTCGCCCCCGATGGGATTGTTCCCGTCGAGTCTCTAGCTCCGGATCCCCCTCCGGTGAAGGGCCGGGATGGGCACGATAGGGAGGAGGAGGCGAAGACCGGGGACCGACGTGCCCTGGACGCCTTCCAGGCGTGGCTGGATAGCCTTCCATGAGGATTGCCGTCGTACATGGCCCCAACCTGAGGTTGCTCGGCCGCCGCGAGCCCCACGTCTACGGAGCGACCACGCTCAGCGAAATCGACCGTGACCTGCAGGGTCTGGCCCAGGAGCTCGGATTGGAAATCGAGATCTTCCAGTCGAACCACGAGGGGGCCATCCTGGACTTCCTCGAAGAGGTCTCCACCCGCGTCCACGGCGTTCTCATCAACCCGGGTGGATTGACTCACACCAGCATCTCTCTCCGGGACGCGCTGGTGGGTGTCGGACTTCCGGTGGTGGAGGTCCATCTGTCCAATACCGCTGCCCGGGAGGAGTTCCGACACCACTCCTTTGTAGGGGGTGTGGCGGTGGGCACAGTCGCCGGTTTCGGGAAGAATAGCTATCTTCTTGGGCTACGGGGTCTCATGGCCCATCTTGCCAATCTGAAGACACGATCTTGAAGAGGTATGGCGACTACTGCGGATTTTCGAAACGGTATGGTCCTGGAGATGGATGGGCAGCTGTGGGCCATCACCTATTTCCAGCATGTGAAGCCGGGGAAGGGTGGTGCCTTCGTTCGCACGAAGTTGAAGAACTCCCTCACGGGAGCTGTTCTGGAGAAGACCTTCCGGGCGGGGGAGCGGGTGAATGACGTCCGGTTGGTTCGCCGGCCCGTCACATACTCCTACTCGGACGGACATCTCTACCATTTCATGGACCAGGAAACGTTCGAGATGATTCCCCTATCCGACCAAGTGATAGGGGATGACCAGCTCAAGTATCTGAAGGAGAACATGGGTTGCGAGGTACTTGTTCATGAAGGAAAGGTTCTGAGCGTCGAGCTCCCCTTCTTCGTGGAGCTGGAAGTCACGGAGACGGACCCTGGTGTCCGGGGAGACACGGCCCAGGGTGGCACCAAACCCGCCAAACTGGAGTCCGGCGCCGTGATTCAAGTGCCCCTTTTCGTCGAAATCGGTGACGTGTTGAAGGTGGATCGCCGAGAGGACAAATATCTCACACGGGTGAGCGGATGATTGACCTGGACTTCGTCGAGCGTCTAATTCGGGCTCTGGACCAAAGCAGCCTCGACTCCCTGGAGTTGGACCAAGAAGGTACGCGGGTGCGGCTCTCCAAGGGTTCCGCCGGGGGTCTGCCCCGTTTCCCGACTTCCACGGCCGCCCCGTCCGTGGCCTCGGTTCCGGCGGCGCAAGGTATGCCGGCTTCCCCATCGGCCGGGAACTCGGTGGGGGTGTCGCCGTCGGCTCAGGAGTCGGAGGTGGAGTCGGCCCAGGAACACCTCATCCCGGTAACCTCGCCCATGGTGGGTACCTTCTACCGGGCCCCGGCTCCCGATGTCCCACCTTTTGTGGACGTAGGCGGCCGGGTGGGAACGGGCACGGTCCTCTGCATCATCGAAGCGATGAAGCTCATGAACGAGCTTGAGTCGGAGGTGGAGGGCACCATCGCCAAGATCATGGTGGAGAATGCCCAACCTGTAGAATACGGCCAGGTTCTCTTCCTCATCGACCCGTCCTGAGAAACGATACGCTCGGGCGGGAAGGGAATCTGGGGAGCCTCCTGTACCATGGGGGGTGAGGGGCGCGTCCGGACTCTCCTGTGGAGGCTCGGACGCGCGGGCCTTTGGGGGGCTGGGGGTGCACGGACCGGAGGGTATCTCATCTGAAGACCAGGGGCCGATCGGTCTCTGCTGGAGGCGGACGGGTGTTCAAGAAGCTTCTGATTGCGAATCGCGGTGAAATTGCCATCCGGATCATCCGGGCCTGCCACGAGTTGGGCATCCGCACCGTGGCCGTGTATTCGGAGGCGGACAGGGAGTCTCTGCATGTGCGTTTCGCTGACGAAGACGTGTGCATTGGGCCGCCTTCCGCTTCATTGAGCTATCTGGACATACCCCGCATCATCGCCGCCGCGGAGATCACTGGAGCGGAGGCCATCCATCCCGGCTACGGATTTCTGGCGGAGAACGCCGAGTTTGCCGAGATCTGCGAGCGTTCGGAAATCGTATTCGTGGGGCCGACCCCGGCGCAGATCCGGGCCATGGGAGACAAGGCCACCGCCCGAAGGACCATGATGGAGGTGGGCGTCCCCACCGTACCCGGCAGTGAGGGGGAGGTGGACGATGTCGGGGAAGCTTCGAGGCTCGCCAGGGAGATTGGGTTCCCCGTCATGATCAAGGCCTCTGCGGGAGGTGGGGGCAAGGGGATGCGGGTGGCGAACGATCCCGAGAGCTTCGAGAAGCTCTTTCGCCAAGCCCGAAACGAGGCTGCTGCTGCTTTTGGAGACCCGGGTGTCTACCTGGAGAAGTTCGTGGAGCGACCCCGGCACGTGGAGATCCAGGTGTTCGGGGACCAGCACGGCCGTGTGGTGCATCTCGGAGAGCGGGACTGCACCATCCAGAGGCGTCACCAGAAGCTCATTGAGGAGGCTCCCTCCCCCGCCGTCGATCAGCAACTCCGGGAGGAGATGGGGGCAGCCGCCGTCAAGGGGGCCCAGGCCATCAATTACGAGGGGGCCGGCACGGTGGAGTTCCTCCTGGATCAGGACGGCCGGTTCTACTTCATCGAGATGAACACCCGCATCCAGGTGGAGCACCCGGTCACGGAGGTGATCACCGGCTTGGATCTGGTGAAGGAGCAGATCCGGGTGGCATGTGGCGAACCCCTCTCCTTTCCGGACGTGCCGTCCTTCAATCGGGGGCATGCCATCGAGTTCCGGATCAATGCGGAGGATCCCGACAGAAACTTCGCCCCCAGTCCCGGCCTCATCACCACCTTCCACCCCCCCGGGGGTCCGGGGGTCCGGGTCGATACCCATATCTACGCCGGGTACACCGTGCCGCCACACTACGATTCGCTCCTGGGCAAGCTCATCGTGAGCGGCAACACCCGGGAGGAAGCCATCGTGCGAGCACAGCACGTCCTTGACAGCTTCGTCATCGAGGGAGTGTCCACCACCATCGGGTTCCTTTCCCGAATCACCCGTGACCCGGAGTTCGTAGCGGGGAGGTTGGATACTGGTTTCGTGGCTCGAATGCTCGCAGGGCAGGATCGGGCATGAAGACTATCAATGTGTTCCTCTCGCCGTTGGAGGTGGATGAGTCCGCTTTGGAAGGCAGTGTGGCCGTCGTTATCGACGTCATTCGGGCCACCACCACCATGGTGGAGGCCCTGGCCAACGGGGCTCGGGCCATCATTCCCACGGCGTCCACCGAGGAGGCGGTGAAGCTTGCTTCCTCCCTGGGCCGGGAGGACACCCTCCTATGTGGGGAGCGTAAAGGGATGAAGGTGCAGGGCTTCGACCTTGGGAATTCGCCGGCTGAGTTCACGGGAAACGTTGTAGGGGGTAAGCAGCTCGTCATGAGTACGACGAATGGCACCCGGGCGTTCCTGGCGGCGGAGGACTCGAATCGAGTCCTCGCCGCGTCCTTCTTGAATCTCTCCGCGGTGGTGGCGACGGTTCGCGACGAGGCGAGCCTGCTCATCGTCTGCGCCGGCAAGGAGGATCGCTTCTCCCTTGAAGATGCCCTGTGTGCAGGCCTTCTCATACGGAGGCTGGCGGATCTCGAGGGGGCTGACTTCGTATTGAACGATGCGGCTCGCATGGTGGCGGACCTGGCGTCACTCCATGAGGTGGATGCCGAGTTCCTGGCGTCCACTGCTGCCGGCAATGCTCTCGTAGAGGTCGGATTGGAGAGAGACCTTCAGGTCTGTGCCTCTCTGGATCGGTACAGCCTGGTGCCGGAGATGCGGGATCGGAGAATCGGCCTGGCGATCCCGAAAGAGCGAAGCTGAGCCGCAGGCCCACTGTGCCGGGATACCCGGGGTCCGTCCCCATGGCACCTGAACCTTTCTTCCTGGGCGGGCATAAGGACGCACCAGAATGCTGAGTCAGGACAAGCAACGCGAGATCCTCGCCCTGGGCCTCTTGGCGTTGGCCCTATTCGTCTTCCTCTCCCTCATTCCCACCTGGCTTTTCGGGCCCCTGGCAGGAGAGTGGTTCCCCTCCGGGAATGTCATGGGTGTCGTGGGGGCCGGGCTCCAGGCTGTACTGTTTCGCTTTCTGGGCCTCGCATCCTTCCTCCTTCCCGCCCTTGTGGCCGTCGGAGGGCTCCGGTACGGAGGATGGCTCTCCGGTTCTCTGGTGCTGCGTCTGGGCGTGCTGGCGGCCGGCCTTCTCCTGGCGGTTCCGCCGGCGATCCACGTCCTGGCCGGAAGATCTCTCTGGGCGGGGGCCTTGGGAGCTTGGTTGGGCATTCCCTTGGTGGCGGGCCTCGGTAGCTTCGGGGCCTTCTTCCTCCTTTCGGCCGTGATCCTGGTTCTGTTGGTGGGGACCCTTGGATGGAGTCCGCTTCGTCCGGCCTGGCGTGTGGCTCACCGGGGCGGGGCGCTTGTGGGGGAGGGATTCCAAGGTGTGGGAAGCACCGTCGGGAGCTGGATAGCAGGATGGCGCGACAGGCGGCGGGGCCAGGGCCGGGGGGACCCGGGCCGCCTGGAGGCTCCGGAGGAATCGGACGCCTTTTCGTTCCATGGCCAGCCAGAGGACGAGAAAGGCCTGGGCCAGGGAGAAGCCTGTCCGAGTGCAGATCTTCCTGAGTTCGCGGGTGCTCTTCCGGCCTCCCGGGAGGGCGAGGAGGCAGAAGGCGGGCTAGCGGACCCCAATCCCCCCGGCTCGTCTCAGCAACATGAGCTTCCCTCCCTCGAGCACCTTGACGAGCCGGACCTGACCGATCGGGCGGACATGGAACGCCAATTGGATCAGTTAGGACAGATCCTGGTTCAGAAGCTCCAGACCTTCAACGTGGAGTGCTCGGTCAGCGCACGCACCACCGGACCCGTGGTGACCCAGTTCGAGGTGGTGCCGGCACCCGGGGTGAAGGTGAACAGGATCGCCAATCTGGATGCGGATCTGGCGTTGGCCATGAAGGCACGTAGCATCCGCATCGTGGCGCCGATCCCTGGGAAGGGTGCCGTGGGGGTGGAGATTCCCAATCCGAAGCCGGAGATGGTGTTCCTCCGTGAGATCCTCCAGGCTCCGGAGTTCGCCAGGAGCAAGGCCGAACTCCCCCTGGCCCTGGGCCGGGATCTCACCGGAAGGCCCTTCGTAGCCGACCTGGCCAAGATGCCCCACGCCCTCATCGCCGGGACCACGGGATCCGGGAAATCCGTGTGCCTCAACGCCTTCATCACCAGCCTCATCTATCGTCACACTCCAGAGACGCTCCGCTTCCTCCTCATCGACCCCAAGATGGTGGAGCTCAGTGCCTACGTGGACCTGCCTCACCTGAGGCATCCGGTGGTGACGGATCCACGGGACGCTGCTGGCGTCCTGAAGTGGGCCGTCTACGAGATGGAGCGGCGCTACGAGCTTCTTCACGTGAACACGGTTCGCTCACTGGGAGAGTTCAACAAGAAGCTCCGGCAGGGCGTCTTGCTCCGCCGGGCCCGCCCGAAGGGACCCGAGGGTGATCCGGATCGATGGATCTGGAAGGACGGCCCCATCCCCTATGTGGTTCTGGTGGTGGACGAGCTGGCCGACCTCATGATGACGGTCCAGAGTGAGGTCGAAAAACCTCTGACGATCCTGGCCCAGAAGGCCCGGGCCATCGGTATCCATCTGCTGGTGGCCACCCAGCGGCCCAGTGTGAACGTCATCACCGGGCTCATCAAGGCCAACTTCCCCACACGTGTGGCCTTCCGGGTGGCTTCCAAGGTGGATTCCAGGACTATCCTGGACCAGAACGGGGCCGATGCCCTCCTTGGCCTGGGAGACATGCTCTTCCTGCCTCCCGGCACGTCCGAGCCCGTCCGGATCCAGGGCGCGTTCATCTCCACCGAAGAGACGGAGCGTCTCATAGCCTGGTACCGGGACCAGGCAGCCATTCGAGACGGAGCTGCAGCAAAGGAGGAGCGGTGGCCTGACGAGGAGGACATCCTGGCCATGGTGCGGAGCATCGAGGCGGAAGCGGAGGTAGAAGAAGGTGGTCTGGGTGAGGACGCCGACCGGGACGATCGGTTCTGGGAGGCTGCGGAGGTCTGCATCCAGCATAACCAGGGGAGTACGTCCTTGCTTCAGAGGCGCCTGAAGATCGGGTACGGTCGCGCAGCCCGCATCGTGGACCAGCTCCATGAGGCGGGGGTGCTGGGACCTCCCGACGGCTCGAAGGCCCGGGAGGTTCTCCTGACCTTATCGGATCTGGAGTTCCTCCGGAGGGGGGAAGAGGAGGAGTGATGAAGTCGCCACGTTGGAGGTTTGCCCGACTGGCAGTCTTGACGGGGTTGGCTGTGGGGATGGCCGTTCCCGCCTCCCGTCTCACCGGCCAGGAGGATCGGGCCCTGTCCCTGATGCGCGAGGCGAGTGCCCGGTATCGTCAGGTGGACGCGTTCTGTGCGCGGTTCGAACAGGAGCTGGTAGTGCCGCTCCTCCGTGATACCACCCATTCCAGTGGGAGTCTCTGTCAGGCCCGTCCGAACCTCTTCGCCATGCGGTTCAGCGATCCGGCGGGGGATGCGGTGGTGGCGGACGGAGACTCGTTCTGGGTGTATTATCCCAGCTCCGATCCACGGCAGGTTCTCCAGTTCGCCATGGAGGTGAGGCCCGGAGGGCTGGACTTCCACCGGGAGTTCCTGGAAGCCCCGGAGGAGAAGTACACGCTGGCCTACGGGGGTGAGGATACGGTTCAGGGGAGGCGGGCTCACGTGATCCATGCCGATCCCCTGGGTGATCCAGGGTTCAGGGGGGCCCGGATCTGGTTGGACTCGGAGAGGGTTCTGATCCTGAAAGCCCGGATCGAGATGGAGAACGGTTCTGTGCGCACAGTGACCCTCTCCGACATACGCCTCAACCCTCCACCGGATCCGGATCGCTTCAGATTCGTTCCCCCGGCGGGTGCCCAGGTGATCCGCCGCCACTGACGGCAAACATGAAGGAAGACTGACGTGAGACGGAGGGACCTTCCGGTCATCCCCCTCTCCCCGGAGCCGATCCGCCCGGGAGTGGGGCCCGACGCCCAGGCCGTGCATCTTCGATTGGATCCTGTGGGTCCCGGGGGCGGTCCCCGGATGGGATTGGTGACCCTGGGGTGCGACAAGAATACGGTGGACTCGGAGCACCTCATGGCGGCGTTGGTGGGTCACGGAGCCCGGGTGTCCAGCCGCATCGAGGACTCCGAAGTCGTCATCGTGAACACCTGTGGGTTCATCGAGGCTGCCAAGGAACAGTCCATCGAGACCATCCTGGAGGCATGCCAGCTCAAAGAAGAGGGTCAGGTCAGAGCCGTGGTGGCCGTGGGCTGCATGGTCCAGCGCTACAAGGCCGAGCTGCAGCGGGAGATCCCGGAGGTCGATCTCTTCCTGGGGCTCACGGAGCTCACACGGCTGGTTCCCGAGCTTCGGAGCCGGGGGCTCCTCCCCGGGGAGTCCGAGTTGGTGCCGAACATGGAGCGGCCCTTGCGGGTGATCTCCAGCGAGACCCCCCACACCTCATTTCTGAAAATCAGCGAGGGTTGCGACCACACCTGTTCCTTCTGCGCCATTCCTCTCATGAGGGGCCTTCATCGCTCATCACCCGTGGAACACCTTGTTCGGGAAGCCCGAGCACTGGAGCTGCAAGGGGTGAAGGAGCTGAACATCGTCTCCCAGGACACGACCTGGTATGGCAAGGACCGGAGGCGGGCCGAGAAGGCTCGCACCACCGGTCTCCTCCCGGGGGAATCTCCCGGCACAGGGGCGGGCGAGGGCGGCCTCCCGCCCTCCCGGTGGGAGCCGACGCATGGGGAAGCCCCCGGCGAAGGTGACGGTGGAGGCGGGAAGGGAGATTCGCCCCTTCTTCCGGACCTCCTGCGGGCCCTCCTGGACGGAACGTCCATACCATGGTTTCGCCTGTTCTACATGTATCCTTCAGGGATCACTCCCGAGGTGACTGCACTCCTGGCCTCGGAGCCCCGACTGCTTCCCTACCTGGACATGCCCATCCAACACGGGAGCGACAGGATCCTCAAGGCCATGCGGAGGCCCGAGCGCCGGGCCACCATCCGGGAAAGGGTCCGCTGGCTCAGGGAGGAGGTGCCTGACCTTACCCTTCGCACCACGGCCATGGTGGGATTTCCCGGCGAGACCGAGGAGGACTTCCGGATCCTGCTGGAGCTCCTGGAGGAACTTCGTTTCGACCGGGTGGGGGCCTTCGCCTACTCGATTGAGGACGGCACCCCGGCTGCCGGCATGGAAGGACAGGTCCCCCAGGACGTGAAGGAAGAACGCCTGGAGGCTCTCTTTGACGTGCAGAGGGAGATTTCCTTCGAGCTCAACCTTGACCAGGTGGGGAAGAGGACCGTAGCCCTGGTTGACCGTGTAGTAGACGACGATCCCGAGCTCGCCTTCCAGGCTCGGACGGTGGGCCAGGCCCTGGACGTGGACGGGGTCACCAACCTCTACGCCGCTCCAGGTGTGAGTCCGGGGGACTTCGTGGAGGTGGAGATCGTGGATGCCTTGGACTATGACCTGATCGGCCTTGTGAGGAGGCGACTATGAACGAGGCGCTGGAGAGATTCAGCGGTGGGATGGGACGGCGTAGGCAAGGCTTTCGGTGGGCCTTGGCTTGTGGGCTTGCTTTTGGGCTCCTGTCCTCGAGTGGCGAGGCCAGGGCTCAGACCACGCTGGCGGACTATGACTACGAGAACCTTTCCTTCAGGGGGTTCTCCCTGGAGGGTGGCTTCATCTTCCCGAACCGGGTGGATCCCACCTACACGGTGGGGGCCCGTTTCGATCTCGGCTACCTTGGCCCTGGGCTTCGGATCGTGCCGGGCATCGCCTACTGGTCCTCCGCCATGAAACGGTCGGAGGTGGCCAAGCTCGAGCGGAAGATCGATGAGCTGGTAGAGGGCCAGATCGCTCCCGGCTCGGGGTTCACGGGTGTGGATCTCGGGACCATAGAGTGGTCCGATCTCGTTGTCAGCCTGGACGGGCACATGGTCTGGTCCGTTCCCTTCGATCTTCTCACCTTCGCAGGCGCCGGCGTCAGCGCCCATATCCTCAACGCCAAGGGCCGAGCCATTTCCGGGACCTTTGTTGAGGACTTCATGGACACGGTGTCACCGGGCTTGAATATCCACGGTGGAGTGGAGCTCCCCCTGAGCGACCAGTTCCGCCTTTACGGCCTGGCCCGCATGGAGTTCATGGAAAACCTGAGGTACATGGAGCTGCGAATGGGGGGCCAGATCATGCTGGTGCCTCCGGCTCCCGGGGAGGGTCGATCCCGGTGATACGAGCGCCGGGGGCTCGGCTGACCTCGCTCCTGCTCCTGCTCCTGCTCAACTTGGTGCCCTCGTTCCTGGGTGCCCAGGAGGACTCTCACGCCGCCCAGCCCGAACGCGGGGCTTCCCTCCGGGTCGTTCTCATGACCATCGGCCGGGGCGACGCCATCTGGGAGCGGTTCGGTCACAACGCCATCTGGATCCAGGACGAAGAGACGGGGCAGGGGGTGGCCTACAACTGGGGGATTTTCGACTTCGGCCAGGAGGACTTCATCTCACGCCTGGCCCGGGGAGAGATGCTCTACCGCATGGCTCCCCTGGATCCTTTCGCCTCCTTGGAGGAGTACCGGAGGGCTGATCGCCCGGTATGGATTCAGGAGCTGGCCATGACTCCCTCCCAGAAGTCGGACCTCCTCGCTTTTGTCCAGTGGAACGCCCTGCCTGAGAACCGGGAGTACCTGTACGATTACTACCGGGACAACTGCTCTACCCGGGTGCGGGATGCCCTGGACCGGGCCCTGGGTGGGCGCATCAAGGCCGAATCGGCGGCCGACACCACGGTTCATTCGTTTCGTTGGCACACCCGCCGGCTTCTCAGGGACCACTGGCCCGCCTACCTGGGGATCCAATTCGTACTGGGCCCCCGGGCCGACCGGCCCATCACCGGGTGGGAAGAGATGTTCCTGCCTGAGCGGCTCATGGAACGGATCCGGGATGTGATGGTGCCCGACGGGGAGGGGGGTAGTCGGCCTCTAGTCGTCGATGAACGGGTGATCCTGCCCTCAGATCGGCTGCCGGAGCCGGAGTCGCCTCCCATGGCCTTGCCGTGGTTCCTGATGGCGGGGCTTTTGTGGGGTGGAGGGATGCTCTTGTTGGCTAGGTCGTCGGCTCACGCGACATTGAGGAGCCGTCTGGCTCCTGGTTTGCTCGCGGGTGGCTGGGCCCTCCTCGTATCCCTCGGCGGCACCCTCCTTCTGGTTGCCTGGACTCTCACGGACCACGAGTTCTGGTACGGGAACTGGAACCTTCTCCATGCCAACCCCCTCTTTCTGCTCCTGATGGTGCCCTTCGGGATCTACGTCGCTCGTGGGCGCTTTCCCCGTTGGGGCAGGAACCTGGCGGCGGTGTTGGCAGCTGTCTCCGTAGCTGGGGCCGTGCTGCAGCTCGTGCCGGGGCTGGGCCAGGAGGGCTTCGAAATCCTGGCCCTGCTCCTTCCCGTGAACCTGTCCCTCTGGCTGGTCTCCGCTCGTCTCTGGCGAGCCGGAGCCGGGGGCCCTCTCGACTCCGACCCGCAAGTGTTGGAGGATCCTGGCGGTGCCGGCAGGGGTGCCTGAGGCCAGGTCCTTCGTTCCTGCGGCCAGGTCCTTCGTTCCAGAGGCCAGGTTCCTGGTTCCACCACTTCTTTCGGCCGTTCTCCTGGTCCTGGCCCTTCCTCCCTTCCACGTCCTCCCCCTGGCATTCGTGGCCCTTGCACCGTTGGCGGTGGGGCTGGCTCTGCTCCCCCCAGGGCCCGGGAGTGGGTCGCGGGCGTCCTTCCAGGGGGGGATGTTCGGGGTTCTCTTCTGGGCGTACTCCCTTGTTTGGGTCCCCCTGGAGGTGGGGCGTGATTTCTCCTGGGCCCTCCCGGCCTACGGCCTGCTTCTCACCCTCCTGGGGGCGCTCTCCGCCCTATTCGGATGGACGGCTCATCGCCTGTACCACGGGGTGGGGCTCCCCCTCCCCCTAGCGGTGCCCCTGGCGTGGGTAGGAGTGGAGTGGGTCAAGGCCAACTTCCCCCTGGGGCTGGCCTTCCCCTGGCTGGGTTTGGGTGTGACCCTCACCCCCTGGCCCTTGCTCCTGGGCGTGGCCGAATGGACGGGGGAAGGGGGGGTGGCCTTCTGGTTGGCTATGGCGAGTGGGTGGGTTGCCGGGGAGTTGATCCGCCTGATGAGACGGCCGCGGCGGAACCCAATCGCTTCCGAATCTTCCGGTGGCTACCGTGCATTGCTGACTCGCACCCTTCCGGCCCGGACCCTCCTTGCCCTCGCCCTTCTCGCCCCCCCTCTCCTGGGGTGGGCCCGGGCCAGGACCCTGTCCCTCCTCCCAGGGCCCACGGTGGCAGTGGTGGGCACGGGCGTCCCTCGGGAGCTCAGGGCCGATCCCGGGGCTTCGGCCCGGGAGGCCCTGGGCCAGATCGGCGCAGCCCTGGCCCACTCCCTCCCTTTCCCCCCGCCGGACCTGATCCTCCTTCCCGAGGCCACTCTACCCATGCCTCTGGACGGAGAGGAGGCCGAGGCCTTCCTGGACCAGGTCCTGTCGCTGGCCACCCGGGTCGGCGCCCCCCTGGTGGTGGGGGCCCTCGGACGTACCCCCGATGGAAGAGGCTCCTATGCCCTCACCAACTCAGCGTATCTTGTCCTTCCGGAACGCGGGGTCTCCCAGAGGTACGACAAGGCTCGACTCGTCCCGGGTATGGAAGCCGGCAGGTACCTGCCGGGGTCGGGAGGGGGGACCATCAGAGCGGGCGCCTGGGTCTTTGGACCGTTGGTCTGCTACGAGTCCCTTTTCGGCGGGCTGGCCCGGAGCGGACGGCAGGAAGGTGCTCATGCCCTCCTGAATCTCACCAGCGACATCTGGTTCGGCGACGGGGACGGCCCCCTTGGGGCCCTATTCCTCCGTCAGCATCCTGCCCATCTGGTGCTGCGGGCGGTGGAGAACCGCATGCCTGTGGCCAGAGCCGCCAACGGAGGATTCACTTTTGTCCTGGATCCCCTTGGACGGGTATCCTCCCCCGTGGTGTCTCCTGATGGAGGTCTGGTGGTAGCTCAGTTGCTCACGACTCCCGCCCTGACCGTCTTCACCCGCGTCGGCGACCTGGTGGGTCCAGCTTGCTTCCTTCTTTGCATCCTCGTTCTCCTCCTGGCGCGGCCAGGGCGATGCTTGCCATAGGCCGCCTCATTCTCCTCCTGGCGCGGCCAGGGCGATGCTTGCCACAGGGCACCGACCCGGTTGCCGGTCTCCCTTCGAGCCCGGTAGCCGGTCCCCATTCGAGCCCGGTCGCCGGTCCCCCTTTGGGCCCGGTCGCCGGTCCCCATATCTCCGAAGCCGAGAAGAAAGCAGAGAGTGACGTTGGCTCGCCCAACGTCATCCACCTTTTGCTCGGAAAACGGGAGGAAGGTAGCAGCGGATGGCGCGCCGCACGGTCGCTATCGGCTTTTTGCTCGATAACCGGGAGGAAGGTAGAGAGCGATCCTCCGGAGTGCGTCCACTTCCACCTTTCGCTCACGGCCGAGGGCGTTACGCCCCCTGGTTGGGCTGGCCGCCCGAGTTAGGCTGGGTCGCCCG
>Ga0114946_10002366_pt1 | contig 12944 bp, 8 predicted proteins | sample WalLakDeSediment_FD_88676 | JGI IMG/M metagenome (GOLD analysis project Ga0114946, IMG submission 88676) | Lake sediment microbial communities from Walker lake, Nevada to study Microbial Dark Matter (Phase II) - Walker Lake 11/02/13 Deep Sediment | ecosystem: Environmental > Aquatic > Freshwater...
AGGTGTTCGACCATGTTCGCGTAACGGCTTTGTTCATCCTGGCTCAATTTGGCAATGGGGATGCGCGTCATCTGGCTGGCGGCGGTCATCACATCTTCCTGATCCAGCCGCCGGTTAGTCTGAACCCCAGGCAAGTTCGCGGCCTGCTCCAGGTTAACCGAGCGCACCAAGGCGCAGGCGCGATCGGCCAACTGCACCGCCGCCGCCGGCAGAGCAATAGTCTGGATGTATTGGCCGGCCAGATTGGCGGCCATCGTTAACGCTTCCGTACTAACCTCCAGCCCATACTCCTGCTCCAGACGCGCCTTATGCAAAACCAGAATACCGATGGTCTCCTCGGGGGTGGCTGCGGGTACATCCAGCCGCTGGCTGTTTTGACGAACAAGCCGCTCCCGGCTGAGAAGATCGTAAGCCGCCGGGGTGGCAGTGCCGATGACGGCCGTTTCCCCCTCTAAGAACGCCTTGTGCAGCTCCCGGTTGACCTGCTCCGGAAACCTGGCCCGCAGCCGGTCAGCAAAAAAGCGATCAATATCAGGCACAAACAAGATGCCGCCGCTGGCCCGGCGCAGGCCGGCGCGGATAGCCGCCAGCGGATTATCCAGCAGGGCGGCTTCGTTCATCTGAACCAGCGAGCGCAGGTTAAGCGGCGTCTTGCCTTCCGCCAAAAGCTGCGCCAGACTGTACGCCAGCGTGCGCCGCCCCGCCCCCTCTGACCCCACGAGAATAACATTCCGGCCGTTGACCAGGGCCAGCAGGCCAACCAACTCCTGCAGCAGCTTTTCTCGCTGGAAAACCGGCTGGGCACGGCCGTCCCGTGCTTCCTGCACCCAATCATGAATGATAGCTATCCCTTCGCTGGTGACCTCTCCCAGCAGGGCAATAACCGCCGCTGGGGTAATGCCCAGCCGGTTTAAGGCAGCATAGGTGGTTACATTCTGCTGGCTCATGGCGGCCAAAGCATGACCGCTGCCCGCCCGCAGCTCCTCCCGCGCCTGGGCAATGCTCAAAGCTTCATCCAGCACAATGAGCATCTCCTCCGCCAGCGGGATATCTTTACCGAAATCATCGGTAAACATGAACTGGGCGTCACGGCCAGACGCATGGCGGGCCATCATCTCCACCCGGCCCTCCAGCTCTTTCAGGTTGAAGCCCCGCTGCTGGGCGAGCTGTTGCAGCAGCTTGAAAGCTGCACTTTCCTTGTCATCCAGAAATACGCGCAGCAAGAGCTGGGGCGTGAGCAGCTTCAGGCTATAGTCACGCATCCGGCCAGCGGCTGTGGTCATCAGGCGGGAAAGTTCAGTCGAAGGAATGTTGGGATTGAGAACATTCATGGGTCAGTTATCGCTCTTTCGTTGTTGTTCGCGTCTAGGGCTTGACAGCTTGATCCGCGGCTGCCAGCAAGGGAATGGTACAACGAGCCGGCGGGATTGACCAGTTGAATCCGTCTGGTCAGAGGCTGCGGCAATGTTGTTTTGTAAAGGATTGACTAGCAAGCTAAAATATAGATCATGTCCGTTCAAGAAATATTCCGTGGCGATGAGCAGTTGGCAGCGGCCGTAGGCCAACCCGCACCACCGTTTGAACTCCGCTCCGTACAAGGTCAGACAATCCGCCTGGCCGACTACTACGACCAACGCCGGCTGGTTCTCTGGTTTTCACGAGGCTTTCAGTGCCATTTCTGCCGGGGCAACATGGAGCGGATTAGCGCTGGCTACGAGGCATTGGTGGCCCATGACATTGAACTCGTTCAAGTTGCCCCCAACTTACCGGAGGCAGCCCAAATCTTCTTCGCCGACGACCTGCCTATCTACCCATTTATCTGTGATCCGGACAAGCGGTTGTTTGCCGTTTATGGTTTGGGTGATGAAGGAATCTTGTCTGCAGCGCGTAATACAATCATCAGTCTGGTAGACGCTAACCGCGTAGGTGAAGCAGAAAAATCACGTTGGGCACTCCAGTTGGAGGCCGGTAATCGCACCTTTTTGCAAAAGCTGCACCATCATGCCTTGACGGCCGTGGAGCAAGGCATCTTTATCATTGACCAGCAGGGTATCATTCGCTACCGGATGAAGGCCGGATCGATTGAGGCGATTCCCACAGCTCAGGAACTGCTTCAGCTTGCACTAGCGCTTACCTGAACGCTCACTTAAACGCGATCCCGATCGCCGCTGTAATCATCAGGGCTGCAATCGGGATCGCGATCATGATACCAGATGAATTTTGATGAACGTCTCGCTTACCTGGGCGAACTACTGGTAACCCTTTCCGGTTCACCTATCCCCAGCCACCAATTTCAGGCGCTGGCCGATTACGCCCATAATGTGATCCCCTGTGACTATCTGGCCATCTGTCTGATCGAACCTGACCAGAATGGCTACCGTATCCATTCGCTGCGGGGCACGGCCGGCGGCGCTATTCGGTCACAACCTTTTGCCATAGAGGAAGGGCTGGTCGGCCACGTGCTGCAGCGCAATCGGGCCGTTATCGCCACCAATCTGGCTGATGACAGTCGCAGTTCAGCTGACATCGAAGGGGTTGGCAGCCGGCTTGGCTTGTACTCGGCTCTGGTCACGCCGCTGCGTCAGGGAGACACGGCGCTCGGGGCTATTTACTTTGCCTCTTGCCAGAGCGATGTTTATGGACAGGAGGAGCTGCAGCTAGCCAATTTGCTGGCCTCTGGGCTTTCGGCTTCATTGGAAACAACCCGACTTTACCAAGCGCTGTCCGATGAACGTAGTACGCTGGCGGCCGTTTTGTCCAGCAGCCGGGATGCAGTACTGGTAGTTAACCCACAAGGTACCATCTTGTTGGCCAACCCGGCGGTGGCAGACATGCTGGGACTCGATGCGGCCGCCATAACCGGAGAATCGCTCTATGAAGCGGTGGATAATCCGGCGGTGCACCACTTGTTTAGCCGTGCTGAACCCGGGATGGTTGAGCTGCAGCTGATCAACGGCCGCACCGTGCAAGCCAGTCTAACCCCAGTAACCACAGCCTTCGGCGAACGGGTAGGCTGGGCCGCCACCTTCCGTGACATCACCATGCTGAAAGAATTGGAGCAGATGAAAAATGAGTTTGTCAGCATCGTCTCCCATGATCTGAAAAATCCAATCGGCTCCATCACGCTAGCCGCGGATCTATTGGCCAAAGCCGGCAATCTTAACCAACAACAGGAAGAGATTCGCCAGCGACTCATTGAAACGGCCGACTATATGAATGAGTTGGTGGGCGATCTGCTTGATCTGGGCAAAATCGAGGCTGGGCTGGAGATGGAGCGGGCCCCGTTTGACCTCAGCCGCCAGGTCGTTGAGGTCATGGAGCAGCTTCTGCCGCAAATCGAGGCCAAGAAACAGTTATTGCGCCTTAATATGCCTGAAGAAGTGACGGCCGTGGGCAGCCCCGACCGGATCAAACAGGCCTTGCTTAATCTGGTGGGTAACGCCGTCAAATACACAGCTCCCCAGGGACGGATTGAAATCACCGTAACTGAAGACCCTGCCAGCCAGTACCCGCAGGCCGCCGCCGCTACCAGTGACAGGCTAATTGTCGTGCGCGTTTCCGACAACGGCATCGGCATTCCGGCAGACAGCCTGCCCTTCCTATTTGACAAATTCTATCGGGTACGCAACGCGCAGACGGAGAGCATCCAGGGAACAGGACTGGGTTTGGCGATTACGCGGAGTATTGTTGAGGCTCATGGCGGCTGTGTCTGGGTCGAAAGCGTTGAGGGACAGGGCAGCAGTTTCGCCTTCTATTTACCCTGTCCGCAGCCAGAATCAAGCTGTCCCCCAGGCCAATCATAAGAGCCGCATTAATATCCCCCCAGGTAGTCTCTTCCACCTCAGTAACATTTTTGAGTTAACTTCGTTATAGTACGTGAGTACTAAAACAGTACCATGGTACCAGATACACGGCCAGACCCAAGCTTTGGCTGTGATTTGGAATCAGATCTGCGGTTTCCTATCATTGATTTAGCCCGCAGAACCCTTATCAGTTAATTCTTAGTTCATACAGAGGTGCTTCATGTCCAAATATTTCTTCCCCGCTTCAGTTCCTCTCCAGGAATCCAAAGGATTAGCCCGCTGGCTAACCGTTAGCCTGCTCATGCTGCTGTTCCTGGGGTTGTCCGTCCAGATAGCGTTGGCCAATCCAGTGCAAATAGGCGATGCCACAGTTGAGTTTATCGCTGTTGAGTACAACGATCCTCAAGCCGGCGAGTCAACCTGGTTCTATAAGGTTATCAGTGGTGGTGGTGGTGGTGTTAATGCAGTAAGTCACGTTACCTTTGGCATATGTACTGAAGCTGAGTTACTGGATGCCGGTATCTGGGATGGCCCCGACAATTTTGATAATCGCACGTCAGGAGCGGGTCTCCCTGAAAGTATTATCCAGCAAGATCCTCAGACCGGTGTCGTCGGCCTGAAATTCGATGAAGGTTTTGATGCCAATGAAACCCGATATTACTATTTCACGCTAGATCAAAATTACATGGTGTCGGATGTTCAGGTAGGTGTCAAGGCGGGAGCCAGCAATCTAACCGGGATACTGCCTGGCCCCATCTGCGATCCAACGGCCGTCAGCCTGCAATCTCTCTTAACGACGACAGCGCATAACCAAACTCCCTTGCTGCTAATCATAGCGGCGCTCATGGCGGTGATGGTTGGCTTCAGCTACCTGAACGTGGCCCGGCAATATGCCGTGCGTCAGATCGATTAAGCTTTAACCGGATCGCTGCACGCAACCGGTAACACTTTTCGCCAACGAACAGAAACCTGGTTTGAGTTGAACTCAGACCAGGTTTTTTATTGGGATAGACATGGATCCTGAAGGGCGTATACTGACCAATAATCAAACCGGAAACAGCTACTGATTTTGGCGTTAGCGAGTATAATCAGAGTCATGAATGTAGAAATCGGCCAGAACCTCAAACAATATATCATCATGGAACGGATTGGCGAAGGCGGCATGGGCTCAGTTTACGTGGCCCGGCAGCCAACCATGAATCGCTTTGTGGCGATCAAAGTCATCTCCGCGGACTTCCTAAAAACGAAGGAATCACGCGATCGTTTCCAACGTGAAGTAGAGATTATCGCCAAGCTCGAACACCCGCACATCTTGCCGGTCTATGATTACGGTGAAATTGAGGGCAGCCCCTACATCGTTATGCGCTTCCTGAGCGGGGGTACGCTGCAAGACCGGATGCGCAAGCGCAGCCTGACTCAGGAGCAACTGTTACGTAGCCTGGGACAGATTGCCGAAGCGCTTGACTACGCCCATGAGCGGGGTATCGTGCACCGCGATTTGAAGCCGGCCAATATTCTCTATGACGACCGCGACAATGCCTACCTGGCCGATTTCGGCATCGCCAAGGCCGCCACGGGCGAACAAGATTTGACAGCAACGGGGGGCATTGTCGGTACGCCGGCTTACATGTCGCCCGAACAGGCCCGAGGCGATAAGCTGGACGGCCGTACCGATATCTACTCCCTGGCCATTGTCGCCTATCAAGCCCTTACCGGCCAGCTGCCGTTTCAAGCCGTCACCACCTGGGAATGGATCACCAGCCATCTGTCTGCGCCGGTACCCTCGGTGCTAAATATCAATGCCGACTTGCCAGTGATGGTCGATGATGTTCTCCAGGTCGGCCTGGCCAAGAAAGCGGCCGACCGGCTGGCCAAAGCAACGCAATTTATTCAAGCTTTGGAGGCTGCCCTGCGTGGCGAGAAAGTGGCTCTGGCCCCAGTGGGCACGCCAACGCCCGCCAGAACCGGCGTCAGGACAGCTGCACCGCCGCCAGCTACGGTACTGGAGGCCGTCGGCGGCGATGCAGCCACCTTAGTCGCCGTCGATGCGGCTACGGTTTTCCGCCCACGGGAGGCAGCGCCCACAAACTGGCTCAGGATGGTGCTCATTGTGATCTTCCTGGTAGTTGTTATTGGGGGCGCCCTGCTGTTTGGCAGCGGCTATCTTTATTTCCGCAGTGCGCAAGGCCCCACCGTACAGACCTATGCCGTCGGTGACTCGCCGCGGGCGCTGGTTAGCGATGGACAGACTATTTGGGTGGCCAACTTCTTTGATAGTACGATCAGCCATTTGCAGGCCAGTGGCTGTCAGGAACGGAATGATCCCTGTGGCCAGGCGTTAGACACATTTGCAGTAGATGATTTACCAGTGGCCCTCGCCTATGACGGCCGCTCTGTTTGGGCCGCCAGCGCGCTTAATGGCCGCCTGAGTCAGTTGGATCCCGTTACCGGACAGATAACGGCTCAATACCAGTTGGCCAATCTGCCCAGCAATCTCCTCATCGTTAATGACATTATCTGGATTACCCACAGCTTTGCCGACAAAGTTAGCCAGTATGACCTGGCCGGCAATATGCTGGGCGAGGTTGCCGTGGGCGCGTCACCGTTTGGGCTGGCCTTTACGGGGCAAACCGTCTGGATCAGTGAGCAGAACGGGAACAGTTTGACCGCTGTTGATCCCACAACTCGGGCGGTGGTGAACACCCTTCCCATCGATGGCCGCCCGGGAGCATTGGCCTTTGACGGCCGTTACCTTTGGGTAGCCATTGAAGACCAGGACAAACTGCTGCAGCTCGATCCGGCTACCGGCCAACTGCTAACCGAGGTTGCCGTCGGCCGCCGCCCGCTGGCACTGCTGTTTGATGGTCGCACGCTCTGGAGCGCCAATGAAGCCGGCAACAGCGTCAGCCAGATTGATCCCGCAACAGGCCAGAGCATAGCCCAACACAACGTCCCGGGCGGTCCCTTTGCCCTGGCCTGGGTTTCCTGCGGCCCTGATTGTGGTGATCTGTGGGTTGCCGGTCAGGAAGGGGACACAGTCAGCAGGATTCGGATCGAATGACGGCAACAGACCAATCAGATTTTCCGGTCATACCCGGCTACCAGATTGAGGCCCTAGCCGGCCGCGGGGGGATGGGCGCCGTCTACCGGGCCATACAGATAGCCACCGGCCGCCAGGTAGCCATCAAATTGTTGAGCAGCCGCGCTCCAGATGCCGCTACACTCGACGCCTTCCGCCGTGAAGCTGAACTTATCGCCAGCCTGGAGCACCCCCACATTCTGCCTGTTTATGACTTTGGTGAAGAAGCGGGAATTCCTTACCTGGTTATGCGCTATTTGCCGGGCAGCCTGGCCGATCGGCTCCGCGCCGGCCCGGTGTCGCTCGACAACGCGGTCCGCTGGTTAAGTCGGCTGGCTGATGCGCTTGATTTTGCCCACCAAAAAGGTATTGTGCATAAGGATGTCAAGCCCAGCAATGCGCTGTTGGATGAGGCCGGGCAGGTTTACCTGACCGACTTCGGTATTGCCGGCGCCATGCAGGCGGTAGGGGACGGTGTTCCCTTGGGCAGCGCAGCCTACATGTCACCGGAGCAATGTCGCGGGGAGGCGGTTGATGCCCGGGCCGATGTCTATGCCTTGGCCATCATGCTGTTTGAAATGTTGACCGGTCAGAAACCGTATACGGCCGAAACAGCGTTAGGCATCATGGCCCGGCAAATCCACGACCCCATTCCGCCCCCCCGGACGCTCAATCCAACCATTCCTCCGGCCCTGGAGGCGCTGATTATGAGGGGAATGGCCAAGGATGCCACCAAGCGACCGGCTTCGGCGGCCGAGTTCGCCCGCCTGTTGGTGGAGGCGGCCGCGGCCCCTGCCCCTCCTCCGGTAATTTTGCCCGAATCGGCGGCGGCTAAACCTGGCCGATCCCGGCTGTGGTGGGGTTTGATCGGATTCTTGCTGCTTGCCACCTGTCTGGCGATTAGCCTTGTGCTGACCGGTGGCGGCCTCTGGCTGGCAGCGGCCGCTACAGCCACACCGCCGCCGACAGCTACCCGCCCGCCCCGGCCAGTTACGCCAACGCCTACAGCGCCACCCCCCGGCGAGCTTCTCCGGGAAGATTTCACCCGCGCCGCCAGCGGTTTTGCCACCAGCAGTGATGCTGACGGCGGCGTCGCCTATCAGGACAATGCCCTGGAAATCACCGCCTTGACCAGTGGCGTGGAGTGGTTCTCGCCCTCAAGCCGGGTTGATGCTGCTGATGTCCGCATATCGCTGTCGGTCCAGCCCACGGCCGTCACCGGCAGCGGCTATCTAGGCCTTATTTGCCGCTGGCAGGATGCTGATAACTACACCCTGCTGGCGCTTAGCGGCGCCGGTGAAGCGGCCATTTGGCAGAAACGAGCGGGGGTAACGAGCATACTGGCCGACTGGGAAGCAAGCTCAATTAGGATTGCCGCCGGGCAGTTTATTCAGCTGCACGGGGTCTGCCACGGCCGCCAGCTACAGTTGCTGGCCAATGAGATGCTGCTCATTCAGGCGGAGGACCCGACGCCCACCAGCGGCGATATAGCCCTCATGGCCGGCCTCAGAGATGATGGCGAGTGGCAGGTCAGGTTCACCGATCTACGCGTCGTTGAGCCCTGAGCAACATAGCAACTGGCCGCAATCAACTTGGCGATATTGGTAACTGGTAATTGGTAACTGGTGATTGTCGCCGCTGTAATTACCAGTTACCAATTACTTGATTACGGACGGTTTCATAGAAGGAACGAACCGATTCTCGAAGCGTCCCTTCCACTGCCTGAGACAAGCGACTAGAGAACAGGAGGCCGTTTTCAGTGGACATTTGCCAGACGTAGATCAACCCAATAACTGCACACTAATTACTGATTACTGATTACTGATTACTGGACACTGATTACTGATTACTGACAGGACCTTGGCGAAAATTATATTTCAGTCGAGTGTGGGGGCAGGTTTCAAACCTGCCCCTACCAGAGGCGAATTGGAAAAACGCCAGAGTCCAGTTACTGATTACTGATTACTGGACACTGATTACTGATTACTGATTACTGATTACTGGACACTGATTACTGGACACTGGTACTAGGGAATCGTGTAACGAACCAGGTCCCAGTTCGAGCGCTCCCCATCATCAATGGTAATCATGCGCAGCCAGCCGACGCCCCGGCCATACCAGGTTGTGCCCGACGAGCTGCTGCTGACATCAAGGCCCGGCGCCATCGAATTGGATGAGGTGCTTACCCCGGTTGATTCGACGCGCAGCGCGCTAAAGGTTCCAGCAGGCACTGTAACGCTCTCGCTGGCAGTGGCGGTGTAAGAGGAAGAAGTGGCAAAGTCCATGGTAAAGGCGAAGCCAGCCATGTTGGCCGAGGTGCGGACGGTAAAAGCGCTGTTCCAGCTCGCTCCCGGCGCGAACTGCCCGGGGGGTGGAATGAGTATGCCGCTCTGGTCACGAACCTCAGTGGTAAATGAGATATCTTCCATCTCGAAGTCAAGTCCTTCAAAAGCGAAATTGCCATAATCAAAGGAGACAATGCCGCTGCTGTCACACTGCCAGGTATAAGTCGCGCTGAACATGTCACTGAAATTGGCCTGCATAATGGCTGCGGCGCTGCTGCGATCCCCGGTCACCTCGATCACGGTCCAGGTCATCGACATCGCTTCGCCGGCGCTGCTGCCTTCATAAACCCAGGTCGCCCCCGGCCGCAAGGGGAAATAGGGATGATCGCACGCGGTCTGGCCGACGTCGTCGCCGGCAGCCACGGCCGTCGCCGTCAGATCGGGTTCTGATGTGGGTGAAGGTGTAGGCGTAACGGCCGTCTCTGTACCGGGAGCGGCCGGAGTGGTTACGGCTTCAGGTATAGTCGCGGCTAGAGGAGTCGCAGCAGTTGCCGGTGCCCCCGTTGCCGCAGCCTCCACCACCTCCAGTGCGACGGCCGTCACCTGCACGGACGTAAACAGTTCATCGCTGGGCGACTGGACGTACTGCTGTACCGCGCGAAACGCCTGCCGCAAGCTCAAGGCATCAGGGGCATCCAGGTAGACACCCTCACCGGCCGCTTCGGCCAGCAGCTTGATAGCCGCCTGCTGGCCAGGCGGCACCTGAAAGCCAATAACAAAGGTGCGCAGGTCAATGCCAGCCCGCGTCGCTTCCGCTGCTACTAGCTGGGCCGCTTCCACCCGGCAGTCATCCTGACCACCGGTAACCACAACCAGCGATCGCGGACCAGATGCTTGCGCCAGATTGGCAATAGCTGCCACCATCGCCTCGACCAGGGCCGCTTCCGTTGTCGCTCCCTGGGCCAGATCGGACAGCGTATCCGACAGCTGGTTTTGGTTGTTTTGCGCCAGAGCCAGCAGTAAAGCCGTATCCTCGCAAGAGACCGGCTGCGCGCCCGAGCCGAAGACGCGCAGGCTGGACTGCATCTCTGACGGATTTGGCCGGATTAGTTCGGCCATGACGCCGCGCGCCACATCGTGTCGGGAACCAACAGCTCCCTCGGCCGGCAGGCGCATCCGCTCCGACACATCCAGGATATAGGCTACGGCTGAAGGCTCGGCAATCGTGGTAGCGCGGCTGGTATAGACAAAGAACCCGGCCCAAACCACTCCGCCCAAACAGAGGCAGAACAAAAACAAGCCAACCACAAGCCCAACAACCAATAGCCAACGATTCTGAGTTGATTTTTCGCTCATTACACCATCCTTGTTTTCTTTGCCCAACCAAAATGAATGCCGACCACACGATCGGTAGTTTATCCTCCAGGTATGGAAAGAGCCTGAGATTACAACGGAACGTTCATTTTGCAAAGTCATTGAACCGACCATAGACAGGGCCGCGGGCACAGAGGCCATGACCAACATTTCCGCATGGCTAAAGTCTCGCACCCCTGAGGCTTGGTGGTCACAAATCAGCTATAATTAGCCCCATCTGGTCTGGGCCAACTGACACGTTCACACCGGGCCAAAAACCAAAAAGCCGCACACAGAGGAGAACAAGGTATGGAAACGGTTATTGTTGTACACGGAGGCGCCGGGGCGTGGGATATGGCTTCAAATCGCTTTGCGGAGGCGCTGGTGGCCTGTACCACAGCGGCCGCAGCCGGGCAGGCTGTCCTGCTGCAAGGTGGATCGGCCCTGGAGGCGGTGGAAACGGCCGTGCGCCTGCTAGAAGACGCGCCAGCCCTGGATGCCGGCCGGGGCAGCTACCTGAATGCCGTAGGTGATATCGAGATGGACGCCCTGATCATGGACGGCCGTACCCTTGATTTAGGCGCAGTGGGAGCCGTGCGCTGCATTCAAAATCCCATTACGCTGGCTCGCCGGGTCATGACCGACAGCGAACATGCCTTCCTGGTGGGGCCAGGCGCCGAGGCCTTCGCCGAGTCGGTGGGCATTCCCCGCTGCAAACTGGCTGATCTATTAGCCGGGGAAGAGCTAGCCGCTTATGAAGCGTTGCGCCAGAGGTCAGATTATCAAACTGCTGAAATCTTTACCCAGCCCGGCGCTATGGGTGACACCGTGGGCGCAGTAGCCGTAGACCAGGCCGGGAATCTGGCTGCAGCTACATCTACTGGCGGTACGCGCAAGAAGCTGCCGGGCCGGGTAGGTGACAGCCCCTTACCAGGCTGTGGCGGTTATGCCGATAATTGGACCGGCGCCGTCAGCGCCACCGGACATGGGGAGGCGCTGCTGCGGGTCATGATCAGTAAACGGGTCTGTGATTTTATTGCCGGTGGTCTGTCGGCGCAGCGAGCCTGCGAAGCGGCGCTGCAGGTTTTAGAGGAGCGTGTCAACGGAGTTGGCGGGCTGATCGCCATCGATACCCGCGGCCGCATTGGCGCCGCCTATAACACAACCGCCATGCCTCACGCCTTCGCCCGCGGCGAGCAGCCGGTTGAAACCGCGCACTAAACGAATGCTCATTTGACAAACGCAGGCTCATCAACTATGATCAGGACAGTATTTAGTGTCTTTTATACACTATCAGGAGTTTTCTTACCAGCGCCCAATCTCGCACAGTCAGTGGGTGCTACAGGAGATGGATAAAGATGAATCCCCTGCCCCCCTTCCACGACCCCCAACGCGTCGGCAGTTTGTTTTACCCCGACATGGCCGTCATTGCTGCCCATGCAACCGAGGCCGGCCTGGAGCCCGCAACCAGCGATGAGCGGCAGATTCACCTGCTGATCATTGACATGCAGGTCGACTTTTGCCATCCGCAAGGCGCGCTCTACGTACCAGGCGCCGAGGGCGATATCCGGCGGCTAATCGGGTTCATCTACCGGCATGCGGGCAAGATTTCTAAAATCACCTGTTCGCTTGACTCCCATTTGCCTTTTCAAATCTTTCATCCGGCCTGGTGGGCTGATGAAAACGGCCGTCATCCCGATCCCTTCACCGTGATCTCAGCCGCAGATGTCGAGGCAGGTCGCTGGCAACCGCTGCGCTCCCCTGACTGGTCGGTACATTATGTCCACAGATTAGAAAAGGCGGCCAAGAAGGCACTGGTGGTCTGGCCATACCATGTACCCATAGGCGGAATTGGGAATGCCTTAGATCCTGAACTGTGGTCGGCCGTCTTTTGGCACAGCATCGCCCGGCAAGTGCAGCCCTACTGGTGGATTAAGGGCACAACACCGGAAGTTGAACATTATTCCATTCTCAAGCCGGAAGTGGCCCGGCCCGAACAGCCTCAGGACGCCAAAGGGCAGGCATTCCTGGCCGAGTTAGAGAAGGAGGATATGCTTCTCATTGCCGGCGAGGCATCCAGCCACTGTGTCTTGGAAACAGTCAACGATCTGGTGCAGGCTTTTGCCGACCGTCCCGACATGCTCAGTCGTTTCCACATCTTGCAGGATTGCATGTCCCCCGTCATGCATCCCGAAATCGACTTCGCGGCGCTGGCCCAGGCTGAATATGAGCGGTTCGCGCAGATGGGCGTCCGCTTTATCAACAGTGAAGACCCACTGTAGCAGGTGATTGGTAATTGTCAGACTACAAAAGTCTCGCAGACTTTTGTAGTCTCTCTGGATTTCCCTTACTCGCGCAGGCCGGCTTGCTTCTCCTGAATACGCCAGGTTATGCCCCGGGCCAGGGCGTAGATTGACAGCGGGA
>Ga0114946_10002367_pt1 | contig 12944 bp, 13 predicted proteins | sample WalLakDeSediment_FD_88676 | JGI IMG/M metagenome (GOLD analysis project Ga0114946, IMG submission 88676) | Lake sediment microbial communities from Walker lake, Nevada to study Microbial Dark Matter (Phase II) - Walker Lake 11/02/13 Deep Sediment | ecosystem: Environmental > Aquatic >...
CCGGGGTGGACGGACCGATGGTGTACCAGTTGTCGTGCCAACGGCATTGCTGGGTAGCTATGTCCGGAAAGGATAAGCGCTGAAAGCATCTAAGCGCGAAGCCTGCCTCAAGATAAGGTTTCCCTCCATTAATTTGGGTAAGACCCCAGGAAAATGACCTGGTTGATAGGCTGGGAGTGTAAGAGCAGCAATGCTTTAAGCGGACCAGTACTAATCGGTCGAGGACTTGTTCCGAAATCAAAAAAACCCACTATGCAGTTTTGAAGGAACAGATGTAATTAGTTCTTTGTTGCTCTTTAAAATGTAAATAAAGTTTGGTTGCAGTAAGAGTAGAAGTACAGCTTTTTAGGTGTTATCCAACTTCCAACCTCTTACCTCCAACCTCCGCACTTTCTGGTGGGTATAGCGGAGGGGCCACACCCGTTCCCATACCGAACACGGAAGTTAAGCCCTCCAGCGCCAATGGTACTCGGGGCGTGAGCCCCCGGGAGAGTAGGTCCCCGCCAGGAAACTTATCTCTAAAAAGGCCTCCCTTCGAACAAAAGGGAGGCCTAACTCTATCCTTTTACAAATAACTTAATTTCAGGTGTCTGACACCTTTTGTTGAGTTATTGACCTTCTGATTCAATGTTGGGGATTTTGCGCCAGTGGTAGAGATAAACAGGAAGGGCGATGACTATAAATGCGAAACCGCCGATAAGGTCGCGGACCAACCTGCGGTTGTAGTTTTCTCTGGCGATGGTATCATAGCGATCCTTTTCTGTTGCCATAAATTCCGAACCAAACTTTTCTTCCCACCTAATCAGGTCATGGGAAGGGTATGGTTGCGAATAAGGGCCGTAATCGTCATAGATAGGGGTTATATAGGCAATGGCCGTTTGGGTGACATTGACGGCCCCGATGATTATCAATATCAGGGCTACAAAGCTGACCAGGTAAAAATATACATGCTCAAGATCCCACTTTATCTTCATCTCAGGTTCCTCGCTTTCACTGTAATGGTTTTACCTTTTTCCAGTGATACAGGTAAAAAGGTGCAGAGATGATCATCAGGGCAATTGAATTCAAGAGGCTGCGTTTGGTATAGCCCTGGTAATAATAATCGCGCTGTTCCTGTTCCAACCTTTGTCTTTCAAGCTCTTCCAACGGAGGTGGGTCAAAAACAGGTTCGCTGATACCTTCCCTGTATTCCGGATAGTAAACCCAGGTCATGGGTATGTTTGGCCGATCGGGCAGGGCCAGCTGCATGGCACTGTTTATAGCAGAGATAGCACCTCCGACAAAAAGAAAAAGGGTAACCAGACACACCAAGTAAAAATAAAGATTTTTTATACTCCAGCTTTTTGCCATAATCCGCGCACCACCTTCAGGTTGCATAAAAAACCATCTGCTATTATCTATAATACTAATTTGTTAAAAATGCAATATAAATATTTTTGAAACAAAATTCATGGTTCAGGTGTCAGAACAGGCAAAAGATGTTTCTCAAAAAGTTCTTCCAGAGACCGATCAGCCTCATGCCTGAAAGAGTCATACGCTGAAACCAATTTTGCCGCCTGTGGGGTAAGATTTGAGTATCCGCCCCCTGTTCCACCTGCTTTTTTTTGTAGAATGTGGTAGCCAAGGTTATTTTCGATCATTTTTATTAGCCGCCAGGCCTGACTGTACGACATTGCTATCCCGGCAGCTGCCTGCCTTAAGGATCCCGTTTGTTCGACTCGTTTTAAGATATCCAGGGGGCCGTCTCCAAAAATCTTTTTTTTATCACTCTCCAGCCAGATTTTAGACTTTAAATTATAAATCAAACTAACACCTCCCGTTAAAACGGTTGTAAAGTTTTACTTAGCATTAACAGTATATTTCCGATTTGCGGTTAATTGAATCTTTGTTAAAGCTGCCTGGTTGAGATATAATATAAAAGGTGATGTTAAATAATGCTTAAAGTCCTTCTAATCTACTTTTCAGGAACGGGAATTACCCGCTATTATGCTTCATTGATCCAGGAGGAAATGGAGAAACGGGGCTATAATTGTGACTGCCTGAATCTTGAAGAAATTACCGATTTACCGACCCTCTGGCAAAAAAACCCCGTTGCCCTTAATTATACGATCAGGGCTGAAGTAAAACGCCCTCTGGGCAAGTACCCCTGGCCCTACCAGGATTTAAAAACAGCTCTTACTAATGCCCGGGAAAACAAGCTGTTTAAAAATCTGCTTCACAAATGGGATAAATATGACCTGATCGGTTTTGGTTCACCAGTATATTCTTTTCGCCCGGCACCGGTTATGGTTCGTTTCTTGCTTGATCTTCCGTATTTCACGAAAAAAATCAGGGTTTTTTCTTTTTCCACTCATGATGGGGCCCAGGGTGACTACGCTATTTTCATAAAAAAACTTCTAAAATTAAAGGGTTTTAAATATGTCGGACACCTCGATCAGTCATTCGTTTATTCGGCAAGCGCTGTGATGCGTAAAAAATTTGATTACCTTGTTATGGGCCGACTGCTTATGAAAAAAAGCTATCAGGCCAGGAAAAATATTTTCATGTTTCTTGAGTATATCAATTCACTTTACTACGGTATACCATATAAATACAACACTGCAAACCCGCTGGGCAAATTGTTTGGCCTGCCCTACCGCCTGATTTATTCCTATGGTGTCGATGTTCTACTTAATAATTTTCTCTTTGGTTTCGGTATTGAAAAGGGTGAGTGTGTTCAATGCATGACCTGTGTACAGCAATGCCCGCAGGGGTTAATCGAAGTTGATGATGAAGGCTTCCCCATTCGCCATTATCACTGTATGTATTGTCTGCGCTGTCTGAACTGGTGTCCGACAGGGGCCCTGTTTTTTTCACAATCCACCAAAGGTAAGGCCCGTTTCCCCGGGCCTGATGTATTGCTCGATGCTGTCATGCAAGATGGATTGAATCTGCGCCTGAAAAACAAATAGCAGCTATCTTTTAACAATTACAGTTTCAATCGAACTGATTGCTTCCTCAAGCATTGTTTCAATGTCAAGCCCGGCTTCAAATTTCTCAATTATTTCAATTTTTGGCTTGGTTACAGGTTTCCTGGGCATGAAAAGGGTACAACAATCTTCATAAGGTTGAATTGAAATATCGTAGGTGTCTATTCTTTTTGCCAGTTCGATAATATCTCTTTTATCCATACCCACCAGCGGTCTTAACACAAGCATTTCTGTAGCTTTGGCAATTACAGTAATGCTTTCCAGGGTTTGACTGGCTACCTGCCCCAAATTTTCTCCGGTCACAAGAGCCTTTAAATATCGTTTTTCACTGACTACTTCGGCCAGACGAAGCATCATCCTGCGCAGTAAAATAATTGCCAGTTCATCGGGACAGTTAGCCTTAAATTCTTTCTGGATATTGGTAACGCTGACGATGTGCAGGGGTATTTTGCCGCTGTATTGTGCCAGTTTACGGCATAGTTCAACTGCTTTTTCCTGCGATCTCCTGCCGGTAAAGGGGAAACTATGAAAATGTAATGCTTCAACTGTCAGGCCCCGTTTCATAGCCATCCATCCTGCTACCGGACTGTCAATTCCACCGGAAAGCAGCAGCAGGGAGCGGCCTGTTATTCCTACCGGTAATCCGCCTGGGCCGCTTACGCTGTCGAGGTACAGATACGCTTTATCAAAGCCTATTTCAAGGGATATTTTAAATGATGGCTGTTTCAGGTTAACAATAAGCGACGGGAAAAGCTGCTGAAGGTGAGAACCAAGCAGGCGGTTCATTTCCGGTGAGGGATAGGGAAATTTTTTATTGGCGCGACGGGTTGCAATTTTGAAGGTTTGAGATTCGGGAGGCACCAGATTTACGATTTCTGCAGATTCATTTTTGATCATTTCCAGATCCAGTTCTGTTTCCCAGACCTCGCTGACCGAAACGACACCGAAAACACGGCTTAGTTGTTTTAAAATCTGATCCTTGTATTCAGCAGGGCCGGTGACTATAAAACGGCCGTGCAGCCTGCTTATAGAAGCATTATATTCTCTCACTGCAGCGTTTAGGTTTTGGTGCAGCTGTTGTTCAAACTGATTCCGGTTTTTTCCTTTCAGGGCAATCTCACCATAACGCACCAGGACTTTTAGGATCATAGACAATCTCCCGTAAGTGTTCAATATGTGAACATAGTTTATTTGATTAACCCGGACAGGTGACGAACGATCTTAATTGTTTCTTCCGCTGCTGTAATAACTTCTTCTTCATTGTTAAAAATGGAAAAACTAAAGCGCAGAGCGCCTTCCAGGGCTTGCCTGTTTAATCCGATAGACTTTAGGACGTGGCTTGGTTCAGGGTGACGTGAATGACAGGCTGAGCCTGCAGAAACATAAATCCCTTTTTCTTCTAGCGCATGTAGCAATATCTCAGATTTTAGTCCGGGAAAAGAAAGGTTGATGATGTGGGGGGCTCCCTCTTCCTGCAGTGGTCCGTTTATCAGGCAATGAATGCCGCTTTCTTGAATTTTATTGATAAAAGTCTTTTTTAGAGAGCTCACAACTGACATTTTATGTTTCTGATTTTCTGATGATAATTTAGCAGCCAGCCCAAATCCGGCAATAGCGGCAACATTTTCCGTGCCCGATCGCAGGCCTCTTTCCTGTTCGCCTCCGTCGAACAAAGGTTGCAGCTTTGTGCCTTCCCTGATCCAGAGACATCCGGCACCCTTGGGGCCGTGCACTTTATGAGCGCTAAAACTGGCAAGGTCAGCTTTCCATTCTTCTAGCCTAAGTGGCAGTCGGGTGAAGGATTGTACAGCATCTACATGTAATAGAACATCAGGGTTTACCACTTTAATCTGATAGCCAATTTCCTTTAATGGTTGGATTGAAGCTATTTCATTGTTGACATGCATAATGCTAATCAGGATTGTATCATCTCTGACTAGTTTATTAACTTCCCCCGGATCGATATATCCCCTGCTATTAACCGGCAGGAAGTTGATTTCAAACCCTTCTCTTTCGAGCGAGCGGAAGGAGTTTAATGCCGAAAGGTGCTCAATTGAACTGCATAGCAGGTGTTTACCCCTTTGGCTATTACGAAAGGAAACTCCTTTGATGGCGAGGTTGTTGGCTTCTGTGCCCCCTGAAGTAAAAACTATTTCATCTTCACGCCGGTTTATAAGGGTTGCAATCTGTCTGCGGGCTTGTCTGATCAGTTTTTCTGCTTCCAGTCCCTTATCATGCAGCGATGATGGGTTGCCATAGGTTTCTGATAGCACTGTACCCATCAGTTCAGTTACTTCCGGGTATGGACGGGTAGTGGAGCTGTTGTCGAGGTAAATGTCAATCAAGCATAAAACCTCCGGGTAAGATAATTCCTTCCTTCTGGCTGTTGCTCTTAGTACATGTAGAGTTAATTTGATTTAGTGAATGGTATGAAGCTGAAGCTTCATTAATTCTAAACAAAAAACCCGGGTTTCCCCGGGTTTTTCGGTTGCAGCCAATTATAAGGAAACAACTTCTTTTACCGAAGCCACTTCTTGCTTCAGCACTCGCTCAATACCCTGTTTGAGGGTGATTTGAGACATGGGGCAGCCTCCGCAGGCGCCGGTTAGCTTAACCTTGACGATGCCATCTTCACCAACATCAATCAGTTCAACATCGCCGCCATCTCTTTGCAGGGCCGGACGGATTTTCTCAAGGGCTTTTTCCACTTGTTCTTTCATTGCTGACAAGCCTCCTTCCAAGGGCATTAACATAAAGGATAAAGCTAAGCATTATTATATCATATTATAGCACGGAGGATCTTCCCTGCGCGATCGTTTAAAACGCTATTTTTCTTTATTGACAGGGCTTTTCCGATCACGGATAATAACCGTAACTGTCATAGCACTTAACCATAATTACGGCAGGAGGATATTATGACGAAAACAAATCAGCATTATGATCTAGTCATTCTCGGAGGCGGTCCGGCCGGTGTAACGGCTGCCTTATACGCTGTAAGGGCCGGGCTGTCAGTTATTATTATCGAGCAGATGAATATTGGTGGAGAGATTATATCTACAGACCGCCTTGATAACTTTCCTGCTTTTCCGGAGGGTATAACCGGAGCAGAATTCGGGATGCTTCTGCAGCAGCAGATGGAAAAGCTAAATGTTCCGATCCTATTAGCTCAGATTGAAAAGGCTGAACTTAATCAAGAGCTGAAAACAATAACAACTCCTGATGGAGTATATAAAGGTAAAACAGTATTAATTGCCACCGGAACTGAGCCTAACATGCTCGGGGTGGCTGGCGAGTCGGATCTGCGCGGACGCGGTGTATCATATTGTGCCACTTGTGATGCCGCCTTTTTCCGTGAAAAAGAAGTGGCTGTAGTCGGCGGCGGAAATGCCGCTCTTGAAGAAACGATTTTCCTGAACCGTTTTGCCTCAAAAATTTTCCTGATTCATCGCCGTGACCAGTTTCGCGGGGTTAAGGGCCTGCAGGATATAGTGCTTAACCTACCCCGGGTTGAAGTATTGTGGAATACCACTATCAGTAAAATCGAAGGCGAAAAGAAGGTCAGAGGGCTGCAGATTGTTCAGGATGGCTTGGAACGGCATCTTGCAGTCGATGGACTTTTTATCTATGCCGGAAGAAAACCGAATACTGCCTACTTAAGCAAGGGATCAGTCGATACAGACGATCGCGGTTTTATAATAACCAACGAGAAGATGGAGACATCTCTGCCGGGGGTTTATGCTGCCGGAGATATTCGTCACACTTTTTTGCGCCAGGTGATCACTGCTGCTTCTGATGGCGCTATTGCTGCCACTGCAGCGGCGCAGTATCTGTTTACGTAAAATGCAGAAGGAGGCAAAAATCCTTATATGATCATTGAATACTGGGAAATTGCCCTCAGACTCCTTTTGGCAGTGTTTTTGGGTGGCTTGATTGGTTTTGAGCGGGAGAGTCAAAACCGGCCGGCGGGATTTCGCACCCATATCCTTGTTTGTACCGGCTCGGCTTTGATCATGATGGTCTCAGCCTATGGTTTTACCGGCCAGATTGGGCAGGGGTTCGAAGCAGACCCGGGACGAATTGCGGCCGGAGTGGTGACCGGTATCGGTTTTCTTGGTGCCGGTACTATTATGCAACAAAGAGGCGGTGTTCGTGGCCTGACAACCGCTGCTACAATATGGGTTGTTTCCGGCGTTGGCCTGGCCTGCGGCATTGGTTTTTATCTGGGCGCTGTTTTAACCAGTATATTTATTTTGATCAGCCTGATGTTGCTGAGGCGCTTTGAAAAGACATATTTTCTCAAACGCCGCCTAAAAAAACTGCAGGTCACAGCTGTAGACCAACCCGGCCTGCTCGGTAAAATTGGTGCGATCCTTGGGGATATGATGGTAAATATACGTAAAAGCGAACTGGGTGAGCCGGAACATCAGGGGGAAAGCGAGCCTGAGATTATCAATATCGAATTCCTTGTTGAAATCCCTGTGGATATTAAGCTACAGGAACTGTTTGACCGCCTTTATAAGATTCCCGGGGTTGTTGAAGTTAGCTGGCAGAACGATCTTATCAGGAAGGAATATTGTTCAACTAATCCAGTTTGAACTGGCATTTATTATAATTCGCAGTAATTCGACGCAATTCTCCGTATTTGCCCGATAAATCCCCTGAAAATGGCTATGTAGCCTCCTCAGCTTTAAAATTACGCTTGCTAAATTAATCAAGAATGCGTTATTATGGATTAAGGTCAGAGAAGGTCAGACAATTTCATTGAAAGGCAGGGCTTCTATGCCCAATCTAACTGATTATATCGAAGAGCATTTAAAAAAATTATTGGCCCTAAGTACAAACCATTTCATTGAAATCAGACGTCGTGAGCTTGCCGGCAAGTTTTCATGTGTTCCTTCTCAGATCAATTATGTGCTGGAGCGCCGTTTTCCCCTGGAGCGCGGTTACCTGGTTGAAAGCAGACGCGGAGGCGGAGGATGCATACGCATTTACCGTATTGAACCGGAACAGGCCGATTCCTGGCGGGAGTTAATCAGCAGCCTGCAGGAAGAAGAATTTGCTGTGATCAGAATCAGGCAGCTGCTTAAGAGAATGAATGAAGATAAAATAATATCAAGACGTGAATCTGGTGTGCTCGGGACCATAATTCGTAACGATGCTTACAGGCAATGCGGATTAAGCGATAATCAGACCAGGAAACTACAGCACAGGCTTTTAAATGATGCTTTGGAAGAAATGCTCAAGGTAAGCTATTAACAATGACGGGAGTATTAGATGATGCTTTGCCAGGAGTGCCGACGCAATGAAGCAAACATTCATATCATCAAGAATATGGATGGCAAGCAGTCTGAATTAAACCTCTGCGAGCAGTGTGCCCGTAAAAAGGAAGAGCTTGATTTTTCATTCGAGCCTCAGTTTTCACTGCACAAGCTTTTTGCTGGCATGCTTGAACAGGGCCTTTTTGACAGCAGGGAGGCAAAAAAGTCGGCTAACAGGCAGTGTTCGTCCTGTGGGCTCACATTTGCCCAGTTCAGCCAGATCGGACGGCTGGGCTGCGATGAATGCTTTGTCGTTTTTGAAGATAAACTTAAACCGCTTCTTCGGCGCATTCATGGCAACTGCACTCACTATGGGAAAATACCTGTCAGAGCACAGGCCAGGGTAAATTTTTTGCGTGAAATGGATCAGTTGAAAGAAGAATTGCAGTTGAAGGTGCAGAATGAAGAGTTCGAAGAGGCCGCTTTGCTGAGGGACCGGATAAGAAAAATTGAAAGTAAAGTAAGCCAAAATGATACAGATAAAGGAGATCTGCAGTGAAACAGATGGAATTCAGTCTGAGCCGCTGGATGGAAGGCAGTGGGCCGGAAATTGATATTGTGGTGAGTTCACGGGCGAGGGTGGCCCGCAATATAAAAGGGCACGCCTTTCCCTGCCTTGCTTCAAACGAGGAAACCGCAGCTGTCCTGGAGGACATAAAGGTGGCAATTAACTGCGGGGATGATTTTTCCGGTTATTCATACCGGCAGATGGAAAAGCTTTCGTTCCTGGAGAAGCAAACTCTGGTTGAAAAACACCTGATCAGCCCTTTTTTGGCCCGCGAATCGAAGCACGGAGCTCTGTTGCTGCGCCAGGATGAAGCAGTCAGTATTATGATCAATGAAGAAGATCACCTACGCATTCAGGCAATTCTGCCAGGCCTGCAGCTTGAAGAAACCTGGCGGGAAGCCTGTCAATGTGATGATCAGCTAGATGCCAAACTTAATTATGCCTTTGATGAACGTATCGGCTATCTGACTGCCTGTCCGACAAACATTGGAACCGGTCTGCGGGCATCCGTGATGCTTCATTTGCCGGCTCTGATTATAACCAGGCAGATCAACCGCTTCCTGGGAGCCTTATCCCAGGTTGGTCTTACTGTCCGGGGACTTTACGGCGAGGGTACAGAAATTGTCGGCAACCTGGTTCAAATTTCTAACCAGGTAACCCTTGGCCAGACTGAAGATGAGATTATCAGCAATCTTTTCAGTGTTATTCGCCAGGTTATCGAACAGGAGCAAAATGCGCGGCAGGCTCTGCTGGATAAAAAAAGAGCCAGTCTGGCTGACAGGGCCTGGCGGGCATTCGGGCTGCTGCAATATGCCCAGGTCATGAGTTCGCAGGAGGCGATTCAGCTCATATCCGACCTGCGTTTCGGTTTTGATCTTGGCCTAATCAAGGCAGTTGACCATAAGCTCTTAAATGAGCTGTTAATAATAATTCGACCCGGCTGTCTGCAGTTACTGGCCGGCCGTGAGCTTAGCGACAGTGAAAGAAGCCTGGAACGCCCTATCCGGATCAAAGAGACTATTACCCGTTATCGTGATGGTGAACAGGCAGGGAGAGCATGGGAGCAAGAATTGCCACCGACAGATAAATAATTTAATTGTAAAGGGAACTGAGGCATTTTTTAAGTTAGCCAGCAGTTTTTTCAAAGCAAAAAGTTTTTAACCAGAAAGAAATTGCGATAATTATGTTAAGATAAAAGTAGAAAAAGAGGTGAACACTATGTTCATGTTTGGCAGGTTTACAGAAAGAGCTCAGCAGGTTTTGGTCTTATCCCAGGAGGAAGCCAAGCGGTTAAATCATAACTTTATAGGTACCGAACACCTGCTTTTAGGCCTTGTTCGCGAAGGTTCAGGTATTGCGGCACGGGCCCTGCAGAATATGTCCGTCGATCTGGGTAGTGTCCGCTCGGAGGTTGAGAGGATTACCCCCAAGGGTGAAAAAGTGATTCAGCAGGGCATCAGTTACACCCCGCGGGCCAAGCGTGTAGTCGAGCTGGCAATTGAGGAAAGCCAGAACCTCGGTCACAATTATGTTGGCACCGAGCACCTGATGCTTGGTCTGGTCAGGGAAGGTGAAGGCATTGCCGCCCAGGTTCTCTCCAATATGGGTATTGATCTGAAAAGGGCCCGTAAAGAGGTGATCCAGCTCTTGGGTGGTGAGGAAGGCGTGGCGAGAACAGACCAGGGTGATAAATCCGGACCACAGACCCCTACAGTGGATGCTTTTGGCCGCGATTTAACCAAGCTGGCACAGGAAGGAAAACTTGACCCGGTAATTGGGCGCGAAAAGGAAATTGAGCGTGTGATTCAAATCTTGAGTCGCCGCACTAAAAACAACCCCTGCCTGATCGGCGAGCCGGGTGTCGGCAAGACCGCCATAGCTGAAGGACTGGCCCAGCGGATTATCGAAGGCCAGGTGCCTGAACTGCTGCGTGACAAGCGGGTAGTTACAATTGAACTGGCGGCAGTTGTTGCTGGCACTAAGTATCGAGGCGAATTTGAAGAAAGATTGCGCAAGCTGATGACCGAGCTGCGCCAGGCTGGAAATGTCATGGTTTTTATTGACGAACTGCACACCCTGATCGGTGCCGGCGCCGCCGAAGGGGCTATAGATGCTTCAAACATTCTTAAGCCGGCCCTGGCCCGTGGCGAAATGCAATGTATCGGGGCCACTACAATGGATGAATACCGCAAGCATATTGAGAAAGATCCGGCTCTTGAACGAAGGTTTCAGCCGATCATTGTCGGCGAGCCGACCCGTGATGAAAGCATCGCCATATTAAAAGGCCTTCGTGACCGCTATGAAGCTCACCACAAGGTAAAAATAACGGATGCAGCCCTTGAAGCCTCAGTCAAATTGGGCGATCGTTATATTTCCGACCGTTTTTTACCTGACAAGGCAATAGATCTTATCGATGAAGCCGCTTCCAGGGTACGCATCCGCAATTATACTGTTCCACCTGACCTGAAAGAGGTTGAGGAGAAACTGATTGCCCTGCGTACCGAAAAAGAAGCATCGGTTCGCAACCAGGAGTTTGAAAAGGCGGCCAAGCTTCGCGATCAGGAGCATAAGATGAGAGAAGACCTTGATGAACAGAAGAAGGAATGGGAGCAGAAAGTAGGTGCCTCAGATTTATCACTGGTCACCGAGGATGATGTGGCTTATATCGTTTCCAGCTGGACCGGAATACCGACCAAGCGGCTGGCAGAAGAAGAATCGGAACGCCTGCTCAGGCTTGAAGAAACACTGCATAAGCGTATCGTCGGGCAGGATGAAGCTGTGCGTTCTGTAGCCAGAGCGGTCCGTCGTGCCAGGGCCGGATTAAAAGACCCCAAGCGTCCCATCGGTTCTTTCATTTTTTTGGGTCCGACCGGTGTCGGCAAGACCGAACTGGGCCGGGCTCTGGCAGAGGCATTATTCGGAGATGAGAACTCGATAATTCGCTTAGATATGTCCGAGTACATGGAAAAACATACCGCAGCTCGTCTGATTGGTGCTCCTCCGGGTTATATCGGTTATGAGGAGGGGGGTCAGTTAACCGAAAAAGTACGCCGCAGACCTTATTCGGTAATCTTGCTGGATGAAATGGAGAAGGCGCATCCCGATGTATTTAATATCCTCCTGCAGATTTTGGAAGACGGTCGCTTAACTGATGGCAAGGGACGTACAGTTGACTTTCGCAACACAGTTGTGATTATGACTTCGAATGTCGGCGCTGCATTTCTTAATAAATCAGCAGTGGGTTTCGGGGCTGCCGGTGAAGATGCCGACTATGAAAAGATGAAAGAGCGAGTTATGGATGAACTGAAAAAGACCTTCCGTCCGGAATTCTTAAACCGGGTTGATGATCTGATCGTCTTCCATGCCCTCAATGAAAACCATATTAAGCAGATTGTCGAGATCATGCTTGAAGAACTGAATCACCGGATTGAAGAATACAGCCTGCACATGGAAGTTTCTGATGAGGTCAAGGGAATGCTTTTAAAGGAAGGCTTTGATCCTAACTTTGGAGCGCGCCCGCTCAGGCGTATCATTCAGCGTCGTCTGGAAGATGGTATTTCCGAGGAACTGCTTCAGGGGAAAATTGCCCCCGGCGATACAGTGGCGGTAACCGTGGATGATAAAGAAAGCCTTGTATTTAATAAAAAATAGCGATTAAGGGCACGGTTTTTCGTGCCCTTCAATAAATTAATATTTATAAATATTATGAAAGTACCAACTTTAATGCCGGTAAAGGAATTCTAGCTGTTATTGTCGAATAATGCCGGTTAGTGTCGGATGGTTGGATGTGTTGGTATAAAAAATACACGAGGGTATATTTTTTTGCCCTCTTAAGAGGTGCCATTTTTGAAAATTGCTGTTTCAGGCAAAGGCGGTGCCGGTAAATCTACGGTTTCCGCTCAACTGGTGCGCTGTTTTACCTTAAATCAGAAGCCGGTTTTTGCAGTTGACGCAGACCCTGATGCCAATCTGGGCCTTGTCCTCGGTTTGGATCCGGAAAGACTGGAGAGTCTTCGCCCCCTGATTGAACTGCAGGAAGTGATCGAGGCCAAGAATGCCGGAGGCGGCACCCTGGTCGATCTCAACCCAAATGTTGATGATGTCCTCGAAAACTACACGCTGCAGGAAGGTTTGCTGCGCTTTCTGAAA